>PPYE01643437.1_pt1 | contig 173225 bp, 134 predicted proteins | sample 1559881 | NCBI WGS metagenome assembly PPYE01 (sample SAMN08240022, study PRJNA423297) | Human gut metagenome, whole genome shotgun sequencing project. | reverse complement strand
GCGCCATAGCAATAGCAGTATGTATAGCAGATGTTATTTTCGGCATCGTCGGCGAGCGGTGGTGCAGGAGGCCTCCGTCCCCAGGGCCTGAACATCCTGAAATTAAACGTAAAGCTGCCCATAAAAAACGCCGTGCCCGTGCTGCAGGCGAATCGAACGTGAGGAGAGCATAAATGGCGCATTACGGGATGAAGGTGGTACGCAGCCAGGACCATGGGGAGGACATTGCCCTTTACCGGAAGGAGACCGGGCTGCGCGGCATAGATGTGCTGAAACTTATCCATGTGTATCCTCCGCAGGAACAGTACCCTTTGGCGAACGGCCGGTATATCAATGATGCCCCGGACCTTTTCCTTGATATCGTTGATATCCTTGACGGGAATGCCGATGATTACCGTGCTGTAGATACTGCTGATGCGGGATCACTCCCCGGGCACCCCGGTTCCGTGGTACATCTGAGATCCCTGTGCACCCATGCCGCCAGGCGTGCTGCTGACGGGTCGGGCAATGCCCGCCGTTTTAAGGATGCCCGGACATTGTGGGACAAGATTGAAAAGCATGTCCTGGCGCGTATTGTTACGCCTGAAGCGCAGCCGATAACGGATGTAAGGCGCTCGCATAACTGGAAGAAAAACCAGCCTTATAAAGATATCCCTGCGAACCCTGATGCGTGGTTCGTCACAGAAGTATATTCGCGGTCTAACCCCCGGAAAGATGCGGTGAAGGCGTATCGCGGGATCAATGCTGTTTTTGACGCCCTGCTGCGTGCTGAGAGTACTGGGGATGTTTCTTCATCAGCAGGGCAGATCCGTGAAGCTATTGCAGAAAACCTTGATTATCCGTATTATGGGGAAATCGCTGCCCTTCTTGGGGATTCCAATATGCTTGTTTTCCATAATGACCAGTCCCTCGCCCAGTGGCTGCGTTCTGAAGCGGGGCAGCATGATGCGGTTTTCCCGGATACCCCTGTAGAAGTTTATACTGTCCCTGATAAAAGCCTTGATAAGGATGATCCGCGGTACCTTCCGGCACAGCTGCTTTCTGCTGCAGGGCATTTTGCTAATATCATCGCCCCGAAGCAGGACCTTCACTCTCGGTAGGCTCAGCCTCATTCAGCCTGCGGCACGCGGATCATAGCTTCCTGGACCATAGCCGCTACAAGTTTCCCGTCACGGCTGTAAACCTTCGCTGTGGCAAGCCCGCGGCCGTGGCCTGCAACCGGTGTATCCTGCTCAAAAAGGATCCAGTCATTCATGTCAATATTATCGTACCACCACATGGAGTGGTCTATGGATGCAAAGGATATCCCCTTAGTCGTAAAGCTTATCCCTGCGCGCCTCAGTATCGGCTCCATCATGATCTGGTCGCACCCCAGAGCCAGAAGTGCACGGTGTATGGTCTGGCTTGCGTCTACATTTCCGTCCGCTTTCATCCATACAAGCTGATGCCCGCCCTCTGTATGTGCGCTGCCTGGCGTGCTGTTCTGGCTGCGGCCTTGGCCCCCGATTTTACTGTCTTTTTTGCCTTTCCCGCCGTTATTGCCGTTATTGCCGTTATCGCTGCTGTTATTACCGTTTCCGAGCAGGACTGTCGGTGTAACATGCCGGATATCGAACGGTGATTCCTTAGCATAGTATGCTGCCAGGGGAGAGACCTTTTCATAAGGCCTCATGAGCTCTTTGACGCTGGGGAGGTCTTCAGGCTGCACGGCCACATCCGGCGCCGGATCATGGAACTGGAACCCGTCCTGTCCATATTCCTGAAAGCTTGTGATCGCAGTGAATATTGCTCCGTCGCGCTGAGTGGCATTCACCCGCCTGGAAGAGAAAGACTTTCCGTCACGGAGGTTCTCCACATCAAACAGGACATCCTGATGGATATCGCCGGCCGCTATGAAATACCCATGGATAGACTGGGGGAGGCGGCCTTCAGGCACAGTTTCTGATGCAGCGACAACAGACTGTGCAATCACCTGTCCGCCATAAACATGGCCGGTAGGGAAGTAGAGGCTTTCGCCCTTGATATACGTATGCTGAAGGCTTGCCGCCGGCTCTCCCAGTGACAGGACTTCTATGAGACGGTTGACAGGCGATTGCGCAGACCCTGCAGGGGTACTGCGGCCAGGCATATTTTCGGACATAGCTTTATTGTATTCACTGGCGTGATAAAAAGCTGGGAACCGCCTGTCCGTTATGTGCAGCTGTTACTCGTACACACCTGCTACTCACGGGTAAGCTTGCGGTGCAGGCGGTGCGGCTTAGAGGCCTCTTCGCCCAGGCGCTGTACTTTGTTTTCCTGGTATGACTGGAAGTTGCCTTCGAACCAGTACCAGTTGGCAGGGTTTTCGTCATCGCCCTCCCATGCGAGGATGTGGGTTGCAATACGGTCAAGGAACCAGCGGTCATGGGAAACGACTACGGCGCATCCGGGGAATGCAATAAGTGCATTTTCCAGGCTTTCCAGTGTTTCCACATCCAGATCGTTCGTCGGCTCGTCAAGAAGCAGAAGGTTCCCGCCCTGTTTCAAAGTAAGCGCCAGGTTCAGGCGGTTGCGCTCGCCCCCGGAAAGTACGCCCGTCGGCTTCTGCTGGTCCGAACCTTTGAAGCCAAAGCTGGCAACATATGCGCGGGTGGGTACTTCGATGCCGCCCACTTCAATGAAATCATTGCCGTCGGAAACTGCTTCCCATAAGTTCTTATCGGGGTCAAGCCCTTCGCGGTTCTGATCAACATAAGAGATCTTTACTGTATCGCCAATTTCCAGGTTCCCGCTTGTCAGCGGTTCCAGGCCTACAATAGTTTTGAACAGTGTAGTCTTGCCGACGCCGTTGGGGCCTATGACGCCAACGATGCCGTTGCGCGGCAGGGTGAAGCTCAGGTCGTCAATAAGCACCCGGTCGCCGAAAGCCTTATGGATATGTGAAGCCTCAAGGACTTTTGAACCCATACGCGGCCCCGGCGGGATCTGGATCTCTGAGAAATCAAGCTTCCTGGAGTTCCTGGCCTCAGCTTCCATCTGTTCATACCGTTCGAGGCGCGCCTTGTTCTTTGCCTGGCGCGCTTTCGGCGAACTCCGCACCCACTCGAGCTCGCTGTTGAGCCGCCTGGCGAGTTTGGCGTCTTTCTGCCCCTGGACTTCAAGGCGCTTGGCCTTGGTCTCCAGGTACGTGGTGTAGTTCCCCTTGTACGGATACAGATGCCCACGGTCAACTTCGCAGATCCATTCAGCAACGTTGTCAAGGAAATACCGGTCGTGGGTCACTGCGAGTACAGCGCCCTTATACGTGTGGAGGAACTGCTCCAGCCACAGGATCGATTCCGCATCCAGGTGGTTGGTCGGCTCGTCAAGCAGCAGCAGGTCGGGGGCTTCAAGCAGGAGTTTGCACAGTGCTACACGGCGGCGTTCGCCTCCTGACAGCACTTTCACCGGGGTATCAGGATCAGGGCACTGCAGGGCGTCCATCGCCTGGGACAGCTGGCTTTCCAGATCCCAGCCGTTTGCGGCATCGATCTCAGTCTGCAGTTCGCCCATTTCTGCCATCAGAGCGTCAAAATCGGCATTCGGGGAAGCCATCTCTTCGCCGATCTCATTGAAGCGGCGGACTTTCTTCTGGATATCGCCGAATGCCATTTCAATGTTTTCACCGACTGTTTTGTCTTCGTCAAGCGGCGGTTCCTGCTGGAGTATGCCTACCGTATAGCCGGGCGTCAGCGTTGATTCGCCGTTTGATACCGTGTCAAGCCCTGCCATGATCTTCAGCAGCGTGGATTTGCCCATGCCGTTAGGGCCGACGACGCCGATTTTGGCGCCGGGAAGGAAGCTCAGCGTCACATCATCAAGGATGACGCGGTCTCCGAAAGCCTTGCGGGCGTTTATCATCTGATAAATAAATTCAGCCAACGTATGTCCTGTTCTCTGTCTGCGGTTCTGGCCGCTCCGGGCTTTGAAGTTCCTCAGCCCTTAGTTTCCGCGGTTATTCCCAAGGTTTTACAACGGCTCCAATAATACTGGATATGTGTGACGATGCGCGTATTGCGGAGGTGAGGGGGTATCGGAGGGAAGCATCTGTTCTCCGCATCTCCATATGCTGGTGGTAAAACACGCAGATATAAAAATAGGAATCGCTGAAAAACCGTCGAATTAGATTTTATATATGCGTGTTTTACCACCAGGGAATGAATCGTACGGCAAAAATACAGAAAATACAGCCTGTTTTTAGCGGATAATCAGCAGATAAATAATCTGCCCATAAACTCGGTCAGCTTGACTGGCTTATTGGCATGGAATCCGGCTCAGGGTTCAGGTAAGCGGCTATAATAGAGGTACATGTGTGAAAGGAAACACGATGAGCGACAAAGACAGCAAAAAGGATAATAAAGGCGCCGAAGACGGCAGGGATGAGCATCACGCCAGTTTTAACGGGAAAACGATGGTGGGGCTGAAACTCAACCTTGCAGGTGTTGGCTGCAGCGTCAATGTGGGTGAGGCTGAATCGCTTGAGTTTGAGAACTGCAGGAAGTCGGATTTCTTTATTGAATATGCTGATTCGATCTTGACTGTCAGGCGCAAGAAGCCGCTGCTCAAGAATATTTTTGTCCTTACTGACGCTGATATACCGCGGGTGAAGATCACTCTTCCTAGCCGTGTCCTCAAAAGCACTAAGATCAAGCTGAACGGGGCTGCCTGTACTGTGAATGGCTTGAATTCAAAGAAACTGACTATCAGGAACAGAGCGGCGAATATTGACCTGGATAATGTTGATATCGGGACTGCTAAAGTCAGTATCGAGGCCGGGAACGTGAAGTGGCGCAGCGGCGTGCTCCGCGAATCCATGGAACTGGCGTGCGCTGCCGGCAACGCGACATTTGAAGGCATCCCGGAAGATTTCGGATATGATGCAAAACTGCGTGTCGGGAAGCTTTCCCTGGGTTCCCGACAGATCAGTGCCCTGACTGCTGCAGAATCCAAAAAAGGTGCTCCATTCTTTAAAATCACATGCGACGTTGGGAATGTGTCTATCCGGTAGGTTTGGTTTGCCGGCTGACACGTATAGAGGCAGTCCTTTTAGGGTTGGCGTTCCAAGTGTAAGTATGAAGATCATGAAGATAGAGATGTTGATACGCGATAAAAGCACAATAAATCTATCCGATTTTTAGGGAGTAACTGGCGATTTATTGTTGTACACTTAATCCGTGTTTCATGCGGAGAATTAGGCGTGTATCTATGTTAAAATAAAACCATCAGCACCCACCCAAGGCTACGTTTTTCGTCCTGAAATGCGGTGGGTCATTTTATACCTGGGAAGGCGCTATGTGTAGGAAACCGTTTAAGACTATTGATCAGTTGGTAGATCTTTTATATGGGCGGGGATTGATTTGCAAAGATAGGGAGGAGCTTAGACTTTTTCTTCACAATATAAATTATTATCGATTTTCAGGCTATGCCCGTGAATTTCAGAAAGATCCTGCTTTTGGCGATAATAATTTTGTCAGAGATACGGATTTTTCTCGCATACATGAATTGATTGAGTTAGATTCCCAGCTAAGACAATTACTGCTTGAACAATTATCGATAGTCGAAATTGCTATACGGGCGCGATACGCTCATGAACTCGGACACGTTTACGGGTCTGACGCATTTTATTTAGACCTTAATAATTACGAGGTAATCAACGATAAACCAGGTGTGACGATTAAAGGCATCCTCCAAGATTTACAACGATCAAGGAGTAGAATGATCAGACATTATAGAAAAACTGAAGAGAATCCAGGCATTGAGGATATTAGAGTATATCAAGATGTACCAATTTGGGTAGCAGTAGAAGTACTATCGTTTGGGCGTATCGCAAATATGCTTACGTATCTGAAAAATAATGAACCTGCAAAACGTGTTGCAGAGTCTATGAATGTGCAATGGTCTCCTTTTACAGAGGTAATTCATTCTTTATCGGTTTTACGTAATCTCTGCGCTCATCATCAACAATTGTGGAACCGCTTTCTTGATATCCGCTGTCCTGTTCAAAAGAAACTTCGCCCGCGTTCGGTATCTTTCACTCCAGGAAGTATTTATACTGCTATCATTATGCTTAATTATTATCGGGAAAAAATCGATGGGGATAGGTTTAACGCCTTAAAAATTAACGACTTACTATCGCAATCGAAACAGTTCATGGAGGGTATCTGCTGCCCGAAAACTAAATAGACTGAGATAATAGTGAACATACTGAGTGTTACACGATGAAAGAAACTGCAAAATATGGAATTCTTAAAAATATTAAGAGATTGGATAGTCCCTGCCCTTTCCTTAGTGGCAGCATTGATTGCTTCAATAAAAGCTGTTATAGACTTGGGAAAAGATTCGTTTGTATCTATGAGTTGGAAATTTAAGAATAGATTAGAGAAAATCAAAATATTTAGGAGAATAAAGGGACAAATCAACGATAATAGGCAGAAGAAGATTATTGATATTCGTAATCAAGATTTATTTAACGATATTGAAGAAACTATAGCATGGAAAAATTATCAGAGGCGAGCAAGAGGCTTGTCTCCTTTCTCAATCTTTATGCCCGGCTATTTCTCATGCTTCATTTTGGGCGTGTTCGGAGGCCTCTTTATATTTCTTCTTGGACTTATGATATTTTTAAACTTTCAAATGAAATCGGATGAATGGAAAGAGCAAGAAGGGATGATTAGTTTTATATGTGGGCTTTTTATAATATCGGGATTGGGTTGTTACTTTTTGGGAAAACTAATGTGGAAAGTACATTCAGAATTGATATTGCGGGCGAGTTTTAAACGTGATGTATTGCTACCATTCCGTTACTGGAATCGCTATGATTATGATTATTTACTTGAGGAATCATTTAGACAGTCGTTCTGCCTTATCAGGTTGCGGGAGAAACAGTGCGCATTCCATAAACGGCTTATTTGTATATATGGTTCTTTAACCGCGGTAAGTTTTTGTCTTGCACTTATTTTTAATCAGGCGTTTTCCACTGAGTCTGAAAAGCTCCTTTACGTCAGTTGGACTCGTGTTATAGGCTACCTTCTAGTGCTTGTCGCTTTAATTCATGGTCTTAGAGCACCTCGGGAAAATGGATTTCCAAAAATGCCGATTAAGAAATGGAACCATAATTCTGCATACTTTACTGAACTTGTTACTGACGCAGCTCGAAGAAAGGGCTTAGCTCTTGACATTGGATGTGGCGATGGGGAGCTGATCAGCCTCCTGTCTCAAGTTTGCAGTGATGTTGTAGGCATAGATACTGATGTAGAGGCTACAACATTGGCTAAGCGGTATCACATAAGTAACTGCGAAGTTCTTTGCGAAGATTTCCTGACATCGGAATCGCCACGCTTAAGGAACGGATCATTCGATACTATTACGTGCGTTGCATGCCTGCATCTTTTGCCTATGGAAAAAGCTTTGATTAAAATACGTGATTTACTCAGACCTGGAGGGAAATTACTAATAATCGGATTATACAATGATAAAACGTTCAGGGATAAGATCATTACGTGTTTTGGATTCTTTCCTGTAAAGTTAGCAGGTTTGATACACCATGAAAAAGAGCGTGAGAAAATGGCTATACAAAAACCTAATGAATCATTTAAGGAAATAGGAATTATCGCTAGAAGGATATTGCCTGATTGCAGCATTCGTCGCAGATTTTTCCATCGTTATTCTTTGTACTGGTGCAAAAATGAAGGTAATACTATAGCAGCTAGAGATAGTGTAGATTCGGTATGAATAATTTGGGGGATATCAATTTATCGTTATATCGTTTGAACGTACGGATTGATCGTGCGGAGTAGAGGAATATTAGGAAGAGAAATGAGAAAGAAATATTTTGCAAAAGACACATCAGTGCTGCGGGTTTTACGCGGCGGCTGCTACTATGTACTGCGTAGCGACTTGGGGATGTAGCTCAGTCGGTTAGAGCAAACGACTCATAATCGTTCGGTCCAGGGTTCAAGCCCCTGCATCCCCACGTACTGCTTCTTATGGTTATTAGGGTATACCCCTTCATCTCATTATCGTCTTATTAAAGCTGACTCAAGCTGTCTGTAGTTGCTGCACAGGAAGAATATCACCTTTAGCGCCGCACGCGATAAGCAGAATCATGGTTGTAGTATCGGTTACGAAACTTCTGGTGGTAAAACACGCAGATACAAAAACAGGAATTGCGGAAAGCCGCCAGAATAAGTTTTATATTTGCGTGTTTTACCACCAGCACGCAGGAAAGGAAAGGGCCTTAGATATGAAGGGTAAAATAGTCAGAGTAGCCAGGATCCGTTCTGATCCGCTTGTAGAGGAATCCTCCCAGGACTTGACACGTCGCCCGCAAAGCGTATAATCACTCGAGGTTTCCGGTTCACGCCTGCTAAAGGGGCATGGCGACCCGGTTCCCTTAAGTCCCTAGGAGAAATATGAAAAAGGATATCCATCCGGAGTACGTACCTACCGAGGTAACCTGCTCATGCGGTAACCATTTCGTTACCCGCTCAACTGTCACATCCGGCCATATGACCGTAGATGTATGCTCTAATTGCCATCCTTTCTACACCGGTAAGCAGAAGATCCTTGATACCGGCGGCCGCGTTGCCCGTTTCGAGGCACGCTACGGCAAGAGGAACAAGTAGCTATACGTTTGACGCCAGGCCCGGCATACGCTGGGGCTGGCGTTTTTGTATTCTACGTTGTACCTTCCGTTGAGTTGGATCTGCACAAAGCAGGCAGGCATAAACAGGCATAAACAGGCATAAACAGATATAAAGCAGGCATAGCCCATGCGCCGGGCAACAGGCGCTAAGGTCACCGGCAGCGGAAGGATGTTGGCGGTCCCTCATAAATATCCCGCACAATATCAAATAAGGAATATACGAATGGCACAGGTTGAAGATTTTCCGGCAGCACAGCTGGCGCTGGATGAGTACTGTGATATTGAGCAGCAGATGAGCACCCCAGAGGCGGCATCGGATCCGGATAAGATACGTAAGCTTGGCCGGCGCCATGCTGAGCTGGCGCAGATCGTCTCCATATACGAGGAGTACAGGCGTGTTGCAGGCGATCTTGAAGCGGCGCAGGAGTTTGCCGCTGAGGATGAAGGCTTCGCCGCGGAAGCTGCCCGGCTGGAGGCGCAGCTGCCGCAGCTGGAAGAAAAGCTGCGTACAGCGCTGATCCCGCGCGACCCCGATGATGCCCGCGATACGATCATGGAAATCAAAGCAGGCGCCGGCGGCGAAGAGGCAGCACTTTTTGCGGGCGACCTGCTGCGTATGTATACCCGGTATGCCGAAAAGCGCGGATGGTCCACCGAGGTCATGAGCCAGAATATGACTGAGCTCGGCGGCGTAAAAGACCTCCAGATCGCATTCCGCACTAAAGGGGCGGTGGCGCCTGCCGACGGTGTGTGGGCATCGCTCAAATATGAGGGCGGCGTCCACCGTGTGCAGCGTATCCCCGTGACTGAATCGCAGGGGCGCATCCAGACTTCCGCCGCCGGCGTGATTGTGTTCCCCGAGGCTGACGATGACGATGATGAGATCACCATTGATCCTAAAGATCTGAAGATCGACATATTCATGAGTTCCGGCCCCGGCGGACAGTCAGTAAATACTACGTATTCTGCTGTGCGTATGACGCATATCCCTACGGGGATCGTAGTAAGTATGCAGGATGAAAAATCCCAGATACAGAACCGGCAGGCAGCGCTGCGCGTCCTCAAGTCACGGCTGCTGGCAATGAAGCATGAGGAGGAAGCCCAGGAGGCCGCTGATATGCGCCACTCCCAGGTCCGCTCCCTTGACCGTTCGGAACGTATCCGCACATACAATTTCCCCGAGAACCGCATCGTGGACCACCGCACGAATTATAAGGCGTACAATCTTGATGCTGTCCTTGACGGCGACCTCCAGGCTGTGATCGATTCCGATATACAGGCTGATGAGGAAGCCCGCCTGGCCCGGCAGAACCAGTAGCGGAAGCAGCAGCTGCAGCACAGTACGGCGGCAAGGCTATGGCAGCGTTGCGGGTCACTACGACGGATATTGAACGATGGATATTGAGTTTTCTTTCAATTCCCCGGTCGGGGATGCCCTCAGCGGGATTGCGCAGGCTCTGGGGCAGGCAGGCATAGAACATGCGGATAATGAGGCGCGGCTCCTTCTCAGCTCTACGTTTGGGGTGTCTTCGTCAGATATCACCCTTGCAGTTATTATGGGGATAAGCCTGAAAGATCTGCAGTCTGCCGGGCATTGCCCGATCAGCGCTGCGGGCGCCCAGGAAGAGAATTTCCGGCTCTTAAGGCAGCGTGTTATGCGCAGGCAGGCCCGGGAGCCTCTGCAATATATAGTGGGATATGCCCCGTTCAGGTTCCTGAAGATATCCGTGGGACCGGGGGTTTTTATACCCCGCCCTGAAACAGAGACCCTCGTCCAGATAGGCCTTGACTGGCTGCGGGGTAAAGGGCAAAGTATCAAAACAGAAGGACACAGTGCCAGGGCAGAAGGTCACAGCACAGGAGCGACTGCCAGCAGCACCGGAGAGGGGGCCGGCAGTATCGGAAAGGACAGCAAGGCAGAGCAAGGGCAAGGCAATGGGAACGGCGGGGACAGGCCTCCAGCCCGTCCGCGTATTGCCGACCTGTGCGCAGGCAGCGGGGCAGTGGGGCTTTCAGTGTTAACAGAGTGCCCCGGCACCGAAGTATATGCTGTTGAGCTTAGCGATGATGCGCTGAAATGGGCGCATAAAAATGCGGATAAAATCTGCCGGACTGACCCGTCAGCTAAAAACCGCTATCACCTTATCCGCGGCGATGCTGCGGATCCCGAGATCGCTGATACCCTCGGAGCGGGTCGGTTCGACGCTGTCCTGAGCAATCCGCCGTATGTGCCCCTCAGCCGGATACCTCAGCAGCCTGAAGTCCGTGAATATGACCCTGACATCGCTTTATACGGCGGCTCGGCAGACGGGCTGGAGATCCCGCAGAAGATCATCATCAGCAGTTCCCGGCTTTTGCGCCCCGGCGGCCTGCTTGTTATGGAGCATGATATCTCTCAGGCGGCAGCATTGCGGAGCTTCGCATCACGGCATGGGTTCAGTGATGCCCGGACCTGCCCGGACCTTACAGGCAGGGACCGTTTCCTGGCAGCAATAAAGCGGTGAGCTACTGCTTCAGATAAGCTACCGCATCAGGTAAGCTGCAAATGTCTGCGGCGGCAGATGCAGCCGGCACCGGGAGGCATTCCCTTCGATTGTTTCCCAATGGGGAATACCGCCGATATGCAGGAGCAGGCCAGCTGCAGGGTCGGTCCCAATATTGAATGCTTCTTCAGATGTCCCCGGATTGACGGCGATAAGGACAGACTCACCGGACTTCGGGTCTGTCCTGGTATAGGCAAGGCTGCGCATATCCTCCTGTGCAAAAACCGTCTGCAGCTCTGAAAATGGTAAAAGTGCAGGATGCGCGCGGCGCAGGCTTATGATATCCCGGATAGTGCTGAGAAGCGAATGCGGGTCGGCATCCTGGGACTCCACATTTATACCGTCATCCGCGCTGAGAGCGTCTACAGGCAGATAAAGGCGCGAGGGATCGGCAGAGGAGAAGCTGCACGAGGACGATGCCCCGGCGCTATACGGCGACCACTGCATCGGGGTCCTACTGCCGGTCCGCTGGTATCCGCCTTCTTTTGTAGGGATATCGCGGTAATGCATCCCGATCTCATCGCCGTAATAAAGGAAAGGTATCCCGGGCATAGTGAAGACCATCCCGTAGGCCAGGCTTATCTCACGCGCTGTCAGGCGGGGTGCAACGCGCGGGGTGTCATGGTTGCAGGTCAGGAAGCTGAAGCTGCCGAGTGAATGTGACCTCTCATACTGGGGCAGATAATCTTTGAGGAACCCTACAGGGGATGTGCCTGAATCGGCGTTGAAATAGCTTTTGTCGCCATCACGCACAAGAAGTGTATCCGTATCCCGCAGCAGCTGGTTGTACCCGTTAGGGTTTCCCCAGCGCCAGTCGAGATAGAAGTCCATATCGAATCCTGCTTTGAGGGAAAGCCACGGGCGTCCCCATTCTGATACGAAAGCAGCCTGCGGGAACTCTCCCCTGACAGGTGCAAGCATCCGTTTCCATGCCGCAACCGTATACGGCTTGTCGTCAGGATCGAATTTCACCAGCGAATCGGCCATATCAACACGGAAACCGTCGCATCCGCGTGAAAGCCAGAACCGCATGATATCAACCATTGCGGCTTCGGTTTCTACAGCATGCCTGCTCCCCGCCGGCTGCTGCCAGGGCTTGCGCGTATGGGCGAACCCGTAATTGAGGGCAGGCTGGCACTTGAAGAAATTCAGTATATACGTAGCATCACGCTCGCTTTCGCCTCCTATGAATGGGAGTGAATCGCCGTTGCTGAAGGCGCTGTCGGTCCATATATACCGGTCGGCGAATTCCCCAGGATCTGCAGACGAGCTGCGTGTGAACCATTCGTGCTCCTCGCTGGTATGCCCCGGGACAAGGTCCAGCAGCACATGCATCCCCCGCCTGTGAGCTTCACTGAACAGCCCGATAAGATCATCATTAGTGCCGTACCGCGGCGCAACCAGTTTATAGTTGCGCACATCATAACCGGCATCCTTGAAAGGCGAATCGAAGCAGGGGTTGATCCACAGGGCATTGCATCCCAGCGACTGTATATAGCCCAGCTTCTGTGTGATGCCGGGGATGTCGCCGATCCCGTCACCGTTGGAATCGTAAAAGCTTTGGGGGTATATCTCATAGAACACTGCATCCTGCAGCCACTGCGGGCTGTCCTTGTGCCATGGGGCTGTACCTTCCGCATTAGGGATCGGCCCGCTGCCTGCATCTGGGGATGCGGGGCAGCTGCCGCCCTCTGTACTCATCTGCCGGTTCTGCCGTGCTGCCGGTTTTTCTTCAGTACTGGTCATGAAGAATACTTTAATGCATCATAGGTACCCGTCGGGGAACCTGCAGAAAGTCTTCCTGTGCCCCTTTCCTGCGGCCTGCTGAAAATATTACTTAAAAATATTATCGGATTTGGTTCGCATTATTCGCGTGTCTGATTTGTACGCAAAATACATTTCTGCTACCATCAAAAGTGAACGTTCTAATTAATACCGCAGTAGGTATATGAGGAACGCGGAAAAAGGAATAGTCCCCGCGAAGCAGTGGGGGTTTAAGGAGAGTTATTTATGAAAAAACTCACAAAAGTAATGAGCATTGCAGCTGCCGGTGCCGTGCTGTTTGGTATGTCCGCATGCGGTAACAGCAACAATGGCGGCGGCTCAAATGACAGCAATGTGACGCTCACTGTTTGGGGTCCTTCCGAGGATCAGGCTAAGTCCGATTCCTGGCTTCAGACCATGGAAAAGAACTTTGAGAAGGCCAATCCGAATACCAAGTTCACATGGAAGAATGCTGTAGTGTCTGAAGGGGATGCCGGCAAAAAGGTAAAGACAGATGCTAAGGCCGCGGCAGACGTATATATGTTTGCTAACGACCAGCTCGGTACTTTGAAAGAATCCAATGCTATCTCAGAGCTTTCTGATGATGCGGCAAAGCAGGTAAAGGAGCAGAATTCTGATTCTGTTATCGAGTCTGTAACCGGTTCCGACGGCAAGCTTTACGGCGTACCGTTCACCGGCAATACATGGTTCATGTATTACAACAAGTCAAAGTTCACTTCCGATGACATCAAGAGCCTTGACACCATGCTTCAGAAGGGCAAGGTAACTTTCCCCGTTTCCAACTCATGGTATTTCCCTGCATTCTATATGGGCAATGGCGGTACCATGTTTGGCGCGAAGGGCACAGATGCAAAGGCCGGCGTAAACTTCCCGGATGCTGCTGCTGTAACCGCATACCTTGCTAAGCTCGTTGCAAACCCGAACTTCTCAGATGATGCTGACGGTTCAGGTATCGCTGCTGTCAAGGCAGGGAAGGCTGATGTCTTCTTCTCCGGTACATGGGATGCTTCCAATGCTAAAGAAGCCCTCGGCGACAACTATGCTGCTGCCCCGGCGCCTTCCTACACCCTGAACGGCAAGACTGTACAGATCAAGCCATTCTCCGGTTCCAAGGCAATCGCTTCCAACCCTAACTCCAAGAACCCGAAGTGGGCTTCGAAGTTTGCTGCATACCTTGGCAGCAAGGAAGCACAGAAGGCACATTACACAATGTGCAACGTTGTCCCGTCTGACAAGACCCTGGCGGATCAGGCCGATGTCAAGGCTGATCCTGCCGCTATTGCTCAGATTGAGACCATTGAGAAGTACTCTGTAAACCAGCCTACGATTTCTGCTATGAATAACTTCTGGGAGCCGGCAACGACCTTCGGCAAGGCACTTTCAGGCAAGACCGTAACTGAGTCCAATGCTGAAGCTCAGACCACGTCATGGCTGAACTCCTATAAGAAGTAGTTCATATAACTACACAGGGCTGAAAAGTCCACATTAGTGTGAATGGGGGCCCGTAGCAGATTGTGCAGCGGGCACCCATCATTATTCCATATTCATTCCACACAATAAAAGGAGGTGGATCGTGACAGCGACGGCACAGACGCCGGCAGTCAGTAAGAAGAAGCAAAAAAAGGTAAGCAAAGATTATGTTGCCCCATCCCGTTTCTCTTTTATACACGCTTTGAAACATGGAAGCGTTATTTCTAAGCTTTCTTTCTTCATATTTGGTTTAGGAAATCTGATCCATAAACAGTTCGTCAAGGGGATAGCTTTCCTTGCTGTAGAAGCGGCTTTTATCTATTTCTTCGTTACTGCAGGTATCCATAATTTGTCACGGCTTCCCAGCCTTGGCGGAGGTTCCCAAAAGAAAGTCAAGGTAGATGGTTTCTGGAGGTATACCAATCCGGACCCCTCAGTTGAAGTACTCCTTTATGGAGTTATAACCGTTGTCCTTATCCTGATTTTCGTATGGCTGATGTCCATATCGATGTCTTCAGCGTACAAGGCAGAGACCCTTGCCAGGGAGAACGGGCATGCTCCAGGGGTCATCGATGATCTGAAGAGCCTTGCCAATGAGAATGCTTCAGTATCGCTGATGTTCCTTCCGACGCTAGGCATCTTCATTTTCACTATCCTGCCATTGGTCTTCATGATTTCCATGGCGTTTACAAATTATGATGAAGGCCATACTGACCAGTTCACATGGGTAGGGTTTGACAGCTTTAAGCGGGTCTTCTCGACTACCGGTTCTACTATCAATATCGGGCTGTTTGCCAGTGTCCTCGCCTGGACCCTGGTATGGGCGTTCTTTGCTACATTCCTCAATTATTTCTTCGGGCTGTTCATGGCTATGATCATCAACCGTAAGACGACCCGCCTGAAGGGGTTCTGGCGTGCGGTATTCTCAATGTCTATTGCTGTCCCGCAGTTCGTCTCGCTCCTTGTTATGCGTACGATGCTGCAGCAGAATGGCGCAATAAACCGCCTGCTTGAAAGCTGGGGATGGATCAGCGGACCGCTGCCGTGGCTGTCCGACGCGACCTGGGCCCGTGTGACTGTTATCGTCATCAACCTGTGGGTGGGTATCCCGTATACGATCATGCAGGTTACCGGTATACTTCAGAATATCCCCGCTGACCTGTATGAGGCAGCAAGGATAGACGGTGCGAACTGGTGGCAGATATTCCGCAAGATCACCATGCCGTACCTGTTCTTCGTCATGACGCCTTACCTGATCACGACATTTACCGGCAACGTCAATAACTTTAACGTTATTTACCTTCTTACGAACGGCAACCCGACCCCTGTCGGCGCGTCCGCGGGCAAGACGGACCTGCTTATCACATGGCTGTACAAGCTGACTGTAGATAAACAGAATTACAGCCTTGGCGCAGTCATAGGTATTATGACGTTCATCGTCCTTGCCGTAGTTTCACTGATAACGTATCGCAACTCCGGCTCCTACAAGAATGAGGAGGGATTCCAGTGAGTAACAGTACAGCAGTTGCACAGGAAGAACGCCAGTATCAGAATGGCGCCTCAGGGCTCAAGAACCAGAAGACGCGGCGGATCATCCTTGATATCCTCACGCATCTGTTCCTCGCAGCGATGGGGATCATCTGGATACTGCCGATAGTCTGGGTATTCCTGGAAAGCTTCAACGCAGACCAGGGGGCTACCCAGAATACCTTCTTCCCGACTAAATATACGGTAAACAATTATGTGAAGCTGTTTACGGAAACGGATGTGATGAACTTCCCGAGGATGTTCCTCAACACATTCATTATTGCAGTTTTTGTCTGCCTTATCAGCATGTTCTTTGTGCTGTCGGTAGCATTCTGCATGAGCCGCCTGCGCTTCCATTTCCGCAAGGCCTTCATGAATATTGCCCTTATCCTGGGCATGTTCCCGGGGATCATGGCTGTTGTAGCTATCTACTTCATCCTTAAGGCTATGGGCCTGACCAGCAGTTCCGGCACTTTGATTGCGCTGATCATTGTTTATTCTGCAGGTTCCGGTGCAGGTTTCTACGTGATGAAAGGCTATATGGATACGATCCCGGCCTCCCTGGATGAGGCTGCTTACCTGGACGGCTGCACCAAATGGCAGGTGTTCTGGAAGATCATCGTCCCTATCTGCAAGCCTATGATCGTATACCAGGCTATTGTCGGCTTCCTTGCCCCGTGGCTTGATTTCGTTATGGCAGGGGTGATTGCCCGCGACCAGCATGGCTGGACGGTGGCTCTGGGCCTGTGGAATATGCTTCAGAAAGAGTATATCTACCAGTGGTACACCCGCTTTGCTGCGGGTGCGGTATGCGTATCGGTCCCTATCGCTATCCTCTTCATCCTTATGCAGCGCTTCTACCAGGAAGCAATGTCGGGCTCCGTCAAGGGCTGACATATCGCAGGACAATGACAGAGGCTGCAAGGGATATATGCAGCCGGACACATTGGACAATGCCCGCTTACGGTTCCGCAGGCGGGCATCTGTTATGTTTCGGGGGTGTTTCCGGGGAAACGAGGTGTGATGTATAAATTCGTTTTTCTTGACCTGTACGGTACTTTGCTTGATATCCATACAGATGAAGCGTCCCCGGAGCCGTGGGAGGCCCTGTATGCTTATCTGCTTCCATACTCTGGAGGGAATCACAGCTCCGGGGCGGATGCGGAGGACAGCGGTGCCGGTATACATTCGCCGGAAAACCTCAGGCAGAGGTTTATGGCCAGGGAACAGCGTGAAACCGAGCTGGCGCTTGCCGGTACGGGCAACGGCAGCTTGCCTGGCAGCGCTGTCCCGGTGGACGGCGCCGCGGGACATCCGGAAGCAGCATTACGAGACGGAAAGGATGCTTCGCAGATCGAGATAGATATTGCTGAGGTGTATACAGGAATATTCTCCGACATGGGCATCAGCGCGGAAACTGTGAGCGGGGAACATCTGCTTGTGCGTGCACCTACCGTTTTCAGGGAGGCGTCACGCCAGTGGATCCGCATATTCCCCGGGGCTGCTGACTTCCTCATGGCACTGAGGAAGAAGGGACTGACCACAGTGCTCGCATCCAACGCCCAGGAGCTGTATACGGATAAGGAACTAGAAGGGCTTAAACCCTTCCTGGACAGGGTATTCCTCTCATCCCGGATAGGGTATAAAAAACCGTCCCCTGCCTTTTTCGAGCATATCCTGCAGTGCACGGGCGCTGCTCCGGGCGAAACGGTTATGATAGGCAACGACAGCGTATGCGATATCAGGGGAGCGGCCGGCGCAGGCATTGACGGGATATACCTTGATACAGGCGGCACCGGTGATCTCGGTAATGCGGATAGTACGGCCGGCACTGCCGAAACTGCCGGAACGGATAACGGCACCTGCCGTTCCTCTGCACAGGAGCCGCAGGCGGTGTTATCCGTTCATGGTGCAGACTATCAGGCTGTTTATGATTTTATAGCAGGCCGCAGTTTATAATGGGGACGCATCCATCAACAGATCAGGAACAGGATAAGTGGGTTGAACTGATATGCCGACAAGCAGCGAACTTAAGAAAAAGCGCAGACACAGGGGGAACAGCGATTACCGCCTGAGCTGTTTTGTTATTTTGTTCATGGTCCTTTCCATGCTTGGCTCAAGCCTTGTGCGGACCGGATCCATAGACCCCTCAAAAATGGATATGTTTACGCTGACCGTTGCTGTCCTCTGCGAGGCTTTGTCATGGATGGCCCTACCGATAGCCGCATGGCTGTTCGTCAAACATTTTGAGACATGGGGTATGAAGCTGCAGTATTCGCTTATACTCCTGGCTGTTGCGGCGCTGTCTGAAGTACCGTATGATTTCGTTTCTACGGGCCAGTGGGTCACGTGGGAAACGCAAAACCCCCTGTGGGCACTTGCAGTATGTTCCGTTGTCCTTGCTGCATGGGACTGGCTGGGACGCTTCGAAGAATTCACCCGCTGGATCTGGCGCATTATAGCCATCATCGGTGCGCTGACGTGGGCTTATGTATTCCGCCTGGGCCTGCGCGAGCATATCCTTTACCAGGGCATTGCCCTTATAGGTTTTGTTGTCATTTTCCATGCACTGAAATCTAAAGAAAACACCATGGCTTACATTGCAGGGGCGTGGGGCGCACTGTTCCTCCTTGCCCCAGGAATTGGGGTGCTGTTCCTCCATGCGCGCAATGATGAGGAGAAGTATCCTGCCCCTCCGTTCCGCTGGATGCTTGTTGCCGCATACCCGCTGCTGCTGGCGGCTTTTGCTGCCGTCAGGTATCTGGTGTATTAGCATCAGGCCTGCGCTGCACAAGACCGGCGCAGTTTGAAGACAACACGCTTGACAGCCGATTATTAGAACGTGCGTATAATAGGTATATCTTATTGACTCAGAGCTGAGTGAGGTTTCTATGATCACTATGATGGGGAAGTCCATCAGGCGGTACTGGTGGCTGTTCGCAATGCCAACATTCATCGCTTTTATTATAGGGTTCATTGCCCCGTTTATTATGGGTATCTGGTTAAGCTTCTGCAAGTTTGGGACGGTGACTGATGCACGGTTCACAGGGCTGAAGAATTATCAGGGCATTTTCGCTGACGGGACGTTCCTCCATGCGCTCCTGTTCACTATAGCGTTCACCGTAGTAACAACGGTTATTATCAATGTCCTGGCCTTTGCTGTTGCCTATATGTTCACTAAGGCAATGAAAGGCGCAACATTCTTCCGCTCTGTATTCTTCATGCCGAACCTTATTGGCGGTATCATCCTGGGATGGGTGTGGCAGCTTATCCTCAACGGCATACTTGCGCATTGGGGCAAGTCGCTCACATTTTCGCCGGCATACGGCTTCTGGGGGCTTGTTATCCTTGTGTGCTGGCAGCAGATCGGCTATATGATGATCATCTATATAGCAGGCCTGCAGAGCCTGCCTACGGATGTGCTTGAAGCAGCGCAGGTGGACGGGGCAACCCCCCCTCAGACTATGTTCAGGGTCATTATCCCGCTGATGATGCCCAGTATTACGGTCTGCACATTCCTTACAGTGACAGGCGGGTTCAAGCTTTTTGACCAGAACCTTGCACTGACTAACGGAGGACCCGGGCGCCAGAGCGAGATGCTGGCCCTGAATATATACAATACGATTTACGGACGCCCGGGATTCGAAGGCGTAGGGCAGGCGAAGGCAGTGGTCTTCTTCATTATCGTTGCTGCTATTGCGCTCCTGCAGAACCATCTCACAACGAGCAGGGAGGTGCAGGCATGAACCAGAAGGTCAAACATGCTCCATTATGGACCATATTCTTCGGTATCCTGTCTCTGGCATGGCTTTTCCCTATAGCTGTTATCCTGTATAACTCTTTTAAGACGAAAGCCTATATTTCATCAACATATACCTTCCAGCTTCCCAACTCCAAATCCTTTGCGGGGCTGGACAACTATACGCTGGGTGTTGCACGAACGGGTTTCATGGAATCCTTCGGATGGACTGTGTTCATTACTGTAGGGTCTGTGTTCCTTATCCTTCTGTGCACCAGCATGTGCGCGTGGTGGATAGTACGGGTGAATAACTGGTTCGCCAAATTCATTTATACCCTTTTCCTGTTCAATATGATCGTCCCGTTCCAGATGGTTATGTTCCCCCTGGTCAAAATAGCCGATGTTATTGGTTTTGACCTTCCGGATGACGGCGGCAGGATAGGACTGAACCAGCCGTACGGGCTGTGGTTTATTTATCTCGGCTTCGGCGCAGGCCTTGCTGTGTTCATGTTCACAGGGGTAATAAAAAGCCTCCCCTCCGAGATCGAGGAAGCTGCCATGATAGATGGTGCAAGCGTTCCCTATACATTTTTCGGTATCGTTGTGCCGCTGATGCGGCCCAGCATTATCAGCGTGGGCATCCTGGAGACCATGTGGATATGGAATGACTATCTTCTCCCATACCTCATCCTTCCGCGGGAAGTCCAGACGATCCCTATTGCCGTCCAGTACCTTAAGGGCGGATACGGTTCGGCAGATATGGGCGCGATGATGGCCTGCCTGGTCCTCGCTATAGCGCCGATCATAGTTTTTTACCTCATTTGCCAGAAGTACATCATCAGTGGTGTTACGGCCGGTGCGGTGAAAGGTTAGGGATGTTCAGGGGCTGTTGTGCGCTTGTGGCATTACAGCGGTTTGAACGTTCAAATAAGTAAGGTATAAATGAAATAATGCCGGAGGGGATGATACCGGTCCTGCCCTGCGGGGGCCTCACAGCCCTGTGCAGCCCAGATACGGCAGTTCCCGCCAGTATCCTTTCATTTAGGTAACAGTACAAGTAAAAAGGAAGGCTCGATGATGAATCGTACAGTTACACGGGTAATCGGCGTGTTGGCAGCGTCGGTGCTGGCTATCGGGGGCCTTGCTGCATGCGGCAGCAGCAGCGGGTCGAACGGGAAAGGCAAGGTATATTACCTGAACTTTAAGCCGGAAGCCGCTGACCAGTGGAAAAAGATCGCGGAGACCTACACCAAGGAAACAGGTGTTAAGGTAAATATCCGCACTGCGGCGTCAGGCACTTATGAGCAGACCCTGAAGTCCGAAATGGCCAAGTCCAATGCACCAACACTGTTCCAGGTTGGCGGGCCGATACAGGACTCATCATGGCTGAAACCGTATCTTTCCGATATGAGCAAGAGCGAAGTCTACAAACAGCTGCAGAACCCTGATCTTGCCCTGAAATCAGATGGTGTAGTGAAAGCGGTCCCATATGCGATGGAAACCTACGGTATCATCTATAACAAGGCGATACTGAGCAAGTATTGTGAGAAATCCTATGCAGTTGTCAAGTCTGCAGATGAGATCAACTCTTTTGAAAAGCTCAAGGCTGTTGCCGACAGTATCCAGGAACACAAATCGGATCTTGGGGTAGACGGCGCATTCACTTCTGCAGGTTTTGACTCCAGCTCTGACTGGCGTTTCAAGACCCATCTGGCGAATATGCCTCTGTATTTTGAGATGCTTGCTGACCATATCACAGGCCAGCCCAAGACACTCAAAGGGACTTACCTCAACCAGTACAAGAATATCTTCGACCTTTACCTCAATGATTCCACAACTCCGAAAACACAGCTGTCCAGCAAGACTGCTGATGATGCGAATTCAGAGTTTGCTACAGGGAAGGCCGTATTCTACCAGAATGGTACATGGGCATGGTCCGATCTGCAGAAATCCGGTTTCAAGGCTGATGATCTCGGCATGATGCCTCTGTATATTGGTGCAGGCGATGAGAAGAACCAGGGCCTGACCACAGGGTCTGAGAATTACTGGTGCATCAATTCCAAAGTTTCTGAGGCTGATCAGAAGGCTACCGAAGCATTCCTCAAGTGGATGGTCACCAATAAGAAGGGCCAGGACGCTCTTGCCAAGGATATGGGCTTCGTGACCCCCTTCAAGTCCATGGAAAACATCAAATCTGAAAACCCCCTGACCCAGATTGCCCAGGAAGATGCTAAATCCGGCAAGAAGGATGTAACGTGGAACTTCACTATTATCCCTTCGACCAAGTGGAAGGATGACCTCGGCTCAGCACTGCTTGCTTACGCCCAGGGCACCGGGACGTGGGATAGTGTCAAGAAGGCATTCGTAGACGGTTGGAAGACCGAATACGACGCTACACACTAGAACTGCTGAAAACTGAACTCAAGGCGTCCGGACTCCGGTCCGGGCGCCTTATGCATATTGCATGCCATCTTGCGGGGCTGTCTGAGGGCAGGGGGGAGAGAAAAGGCAGATACAGGGGCTGGCGGTAAAGCGGACGGTATATGCTGGGATACATGGGTCGTATTTTCAGCCAGGATTCTGTTTTTATGCGGGGACTGTGGTGGTTTACGGATATCGTGCTTATCAATATCTACCTGATCATTACATCGGTCCCGATAATAACTGTTGGTGCTTCAGTAACAGCAGCATATGATGCTGCGCGCCGTTCCCAGGAATCCAGAGGGGGCCTGACGAGGAATTATTTTACATCGTTCAGGAAGAATTTCGTGCAGTCAACAGCTATATGGGTCCCTATGGCAGCTGCGGGTGCGCTGCTGGGTTATTCGTGGATATCTTTGCAGATACCTCTGCTCCTGCCTTTCAAGATACTGGCATCATTCCTGTGGCTGCTCCTTTTCTGGTGGGTCTTCCCTGTGCAGTCGCGTTTTGAGAACCCTGTAGGAAGGACGGTTTCCAATTCCTTTATTTTCGGCATTTCGCATATCATAACAACAGCGGCCATCCTTCTCATCGATACCGCATGCCTGATTCTGGCCTATGTGTCGTATATGTACTGGATACAGTCGCTGTTCTTCCTTATGGTGATGGGGCCCGGGATGATGGTCGCACTGCATGTGCCGCTTATTGAAAGGGCATTGCGTGCATATACCGGCAAAAGTGCGCAGACGCAGGCCGGCTGAAGCATTTGTACTGAGGTATTTGTGCAGTGCAGTAAGTGCGGGATCTATGAAAGTGCAGTGAAGGATGAGCGGACATATCAGTATAAAAGATGACCCTCATGAGGCAGCCCGGCGGATCAGGGAAGTCTTGCACAAAGGGGAAACTGCCGTAATACCGACGGATACGGTGTACGGGATCATCGCCGATCCGTGGTCGGCCGCTGCAGTGGAGGGGATCTTTGCTGCAAAACACCGCCCGGCGCAGAAAAGCGTACAGATATTATGCTCGGATATCCGTCAGGCGCAGGATTGCGGCATTATCATACCCCATCTGTATACACGCCTGCTGGCCTGCTTCCCGACCGGGTCCTTATGCATCGTCTGCCCTGCTTCGGATGGCTGCAGGCTTGCGACAGCAAGGGAGGAAGGCGGTATGCGTACACAGGCTGTCCGTTTCCCTGCCGGCAGAACCCTGCAGTACCTGCTGGAAACAGCCGGCCCTGTAGCCGCATCAAGTGCCAACCGTTCAGGGGAAGAATCGGCAACAGATGTGGAACAGGCGGAAGATGAACTGGGCGAGGCTGTATCGCTGTATGTAGACGGGGGGAGCACCCCGGGAGCTGCAGCCAGTACTGTTGTATCCCTGGACAGGGCAACTATGCTGCGGATCGCAGAAGGGAAGGGTACTGATACTTCCCAGGCAAAGCTTGACGTACTGCGGGAAGGCGTTGTTAGCGCGGAAGATGTGGCCGCGGCCATGCATACTGTAATGAGGTCACAGTAAAATTATAACGTTCGTCATCTTTCAGGAGGTCCGCCCCGATGCGCGTATATATTTTTATAGCTGCTATCGCAGGCGGTGTCACATGGCTGGTGACCCCCCTGGTCCGCCATATAGCCATCCGCTGGGGGGCAGTCGGCGAAGTCCGTTCCCGTGATGTGCATACAGTGCCGACACCCCGTATGGGAGGGCTGGCGATGCTTATCGGGCTTGCTGCAGCGCTTCTTTTTGCCAGCAGGCTCCCTTTCGTATCCATCCTGTTCCAGGATAACAATGTTATCTGGGTAGTGCTTCTGGGGGCTTTCCTCGTTTGCCTTCTCGGAATCATCGATGATATTGCCGACCTCGACTGGATGCTTAAAATGGCCGGCCAGCTCCTTATCTCAGTACTCGTTTCTGTCGGTGGCCTGCAGATAGTGATACTGCCGTTCGGCAACAGCCTGCTGACAGCATCCCCAAGCCTGTCTATGGCGATCACCGCGTTCCTGCTTGTAGCATCGATCAATGCGGTGAACTTTGTGGACGGGCTGGACGGCCTGGCTGCCGGGATTGTGGCGATTGGCGGCATTGCTTTCGGCGCGTATTCTTATATCCTTGGCAGGAACTCAGCGAGCTATGCTTCTGTGGCAACCCTTCTGGATGTTGCCCTTGTGGGCATATGCACGGGCTTTCTGCTGCATAACTGGCATCCTGCAAAGCTTTTTATGGGCGATGCCGGCTCGATGCTCCTGGGGTATCTGATCACCTGTGCATCCATTATGATGACAGGCCGGCTTGATCCTTCAGCCGTCCATGCCAGCCTTTATCTGCCTTTGTTCATGCCTATCCTTTTGCCCATACTTGTGCTGTTCCTCCCTGTGCTTGACATGGTCCTGGCTATAGTACGGCGGGTGAGCAGGGGGCAGTCCCCAATGCACCCTGACCGTATGCATCTGCATCACCGCATGCTTCGCATAGGGCACAGCGTCCAGTCTGCAGTGCTTATCCTGTGGGCGTGGGCTGCGCTCATTTCATTCAGCTCAGTAATGACTATTTTTGTCCGGGTCCGGTACGTGCTTATTGGAGCGGGTATTGCTGCAGCATTCCTGACAGCCGCTACGCTGGCGCCATACTACAAACAGAAGCGGCGCGGAAGGGGCAGCAACAGTTCGGGTGATGCAGCGGGTGCGGCTGCGGGGGCTAAACGCGCCCGTGAAGGCGGGCGGCAGCTCCGTCGTGCAGGGCGAAAACACAGGGGAAGTGCCGTTTACGGCCTGCATGGACGTCCGGATAATAATAGCGGTAATGGAAGGTATACCGGCACTGGGGATATTGCCCGTACGGCGGCAGATGAAAGCGTTCCTGCTGCGGGGGCACGGAGGTATTCATACTATGGCTCAGACAGATAATGATGCCAGCAGCAGGGCGGAAGGCATAGCTGCCCCTCACGGGCATATTCCGGAGGGCAGTACAGCACCGGGGCCGGAAACCGGTATCAGCATCCCCGATAACAGCAGTTTCAGATACCCTTTATCCCATGTGCTTATTCCTGTTATGAAATGGTCAGCCGGCGTTTTCCTGGCTGCAGCAGCCATATGCGCTGCTGTATCGTTCACTACGAAAGGTACGGCAGGCCTGTGGGGTGCCATATGCGGGGCCGCCATCGTTGCCGTTTTCAGTGAGATGACCCCTGCAAGCGTGATACTGCTGGAAAGGATAGGCCTGAAGGGCCGGGCATTCACTGCCGGGTTCATCATTATATGGGTGTTCAAAGTCATAACAACCGTCCTTCTCTGTTTTATTATGCTGCGCCTTATCCCTCTGGATACACAGGTGTTTGCGCTTACCATCCTTATATGTGCCGCACTGGTTACCCCCATCAATGTTTTCGGGGTGGCCCGCGCCAGGGTGCCTTATGTTGACCCGCATTCAGGCGCGGACGGTTAGGCAGGAAGCGGAAGGCGCCCCGGGCAGGTCTCACCATGCGAAACGGACGGAATGCCGTATGCCGTTTCGTCATACCGCTTTTCTAAAGTTATGTTATGGTTTTTGATATCTTTAATAATCATCCTTCAAAACAGTATTCACCATTGCCCTCACCTTTTGAGAAGCTCGGGCTTGCTTATGATGATGTGCTCCTGCTCCCCAACGAATCTGATGTTATCCCCTCTGAAGTGGACACGACTACGCGGCTGACGCGCAATATTACAATGAAATCGCCGGTGCTTTCTGCCGCTATGGACACAGTGACTGAATCACAGATGGCTATTGCTATGGCCCGTAACGGCGGTATCGGTGTCCTTCACCGCAATTTGAGCATTGAAGACCAGGCGAACCAGGTCGATATTGTTAAGCGCAGCGAATCCGGCATGATTTCCGACCCTTTGACGGTATCCCCGGATGTGACTCTGGCGGACCTTGACAAGCTCTGCGGGACCTACCATGTATCGGGGCTGCCGGTTATCGATGATGAACGCCGCCTTGTCGGCATCATCACGAACCGGGACATGCGCTTCATCGACCCTGCAGATTATGAAAAGCTCTGCGTCCGCGATGTTATGACAAAAGAGGGGCTTATTACAGGGCCTTCAGCAATTTCAAAAGAAGATGCGCATAAGATCCTTGCTGCGAATAAGATCGAAAAGCTCCCGCTGGTTGACGGCGAAGGAAAGCTTACCGGCCTTATTACTGTCAAGGATTTTGTTAAAACGGAACAGTATCCGGATGCGACGAAAGACAGCCAGGGGCGTTTGCGCGTTGCTGCTGCAGTAGGTTTTTTCGGCGATGCATGGCAGCGCTGCACAGCCTTAGTGGAGGCCGGAGTAGATGTGCTTGTAGTCGATACCGCCCATGGCCATGCCAGGCTGATGCTTGATATGATCGCCAGGCTGAAAGCTGACCCTGCATTCAACGGTGTAGATATTATTGGCGGCAACGTGGCTACCCGGGAGGGGGCACAGGCGCTGATTGACGCAGGCGTTGATGCTGTCAAAGTAGGTGTGGGGCCGGGATCCATCTGTACAACACGTGTAGTGGCAGGCATAGGCGTACCCCAGCTAACGGCTGTCTATGACGCATCCCTGGCATGCCGGCCTGCGGATATCCCGCTTGTAGCTGACGGAGGCATCCATTATTCAGGCGATTTTGCCAAAGCCATCGTAGCAGGTGCGGAAACAGTAATGCTGGGAGGCCTCCTTGCTGGGACCGAAGAAGCCCCGGGGGAGAAAGTGCTCCTGCACGGCAAGCAGTACAAGGTCTATCGGGGGATGGGCTCGCTTGGTGCTATGGCCCCGCGCGGGAAGAAGAGCTATTCCAAGGACCGCTATTTCCAGGCTGATGTATCCAGCGGGGATAAAGTAGTCCCCGAAGGCGTGGAAGGCGAAGTACCTTACCGCGGACCGCTGGGGTATGTGCTTTATGAACTTGTGGGAGGGCTCCACCAGAGTATGTTCTACACAGGGTCGCGCACTATCCGGGAATTGCAGGAAAAAGGGCGCTTTATACGGATCACCGATGCAGGCCTGCGGGAATCCCACCCGCATGACATCGTCATGACCAAGGAAGCCCCTAACTATACAGGATTCCATGAATAAACGCGGGTTAGTCCAGTCGGGGATGAATGCGCATAAACTGCGCTGAAAACAGGGGTGCCGCACGCCATAAAGTGTGCAGCACCCCTGTCTGTATCCGGTACCTGTAAAACTATTCGATAATATCAACACTTTCAATGAATACAGGTTCCAGCGGGGCGTCGCCGGCATCAGTCTCAACTGAATTGATCGCATCGACAGTTTTCTGGGAATCAGCATCGGTGATCTCGCCGAAAATAGTGTGATGCCCATCCAGCCATGGGGTCGGGACTGTTGTTATAAAGAACTGGGAACCATTGGTGCCGTGGACAGCGCCATCCGGGCCGCGCCTGCGTCCTGCATTAGCCATAGCGAGGATATAGGGCTTATCGAATTTATGGCTGTTGATCTCGTCGTCAAATTCGTATCCGGGGCCGCCTGTGCCGTTCCCCAGAGGGCATCCGCCCTGGATCATGAAGCCCTTGATGATACGGTGGAATGTCAGGCCGTTATAGAAAGGCTCGGTATGCTTCATGCCGTCAATAGGGTCAGTCCATTCTTTGGTGCCTGCGGCAAGGCCGGCGAAATTGGCAACTGTCTTCGGCGCATCATCGTTGAAGAGCTCAACAGTGATATCGCCGAGGGAAGTATGGAGTACAGCTTTCATAGTGATCCTTTGTGTAGTTTTGATATTACTGTTTCAGCATAACCCAGGCTGTGGTATCTTGCGGGAGGCTTCCGTCATCTTCAAGCCGCGATGAGGTAAGGATAATATCCCCCGGGGGGAGTTTTACAGGGCTGCTGCTGAAGTTAGTCACCGATGCCCAGCCGTTTGCGCGTCTGTAGGCGATGACGCCTCCCTCAAGCCCGTCTGCGTCGTCAGCCCGGCCGCTCGGCATATCTTCATCAAGCCATTCAAGGGAGGTGTCAGAGCATTGCAGCTTATGGCGGAGACGGAGCACACGGCGGTAGAAATTGAGCATTGATGTACTGTCCTGCTCTTCGCTGTCCACAGCAAAATCCTTGAACCATGCGGGCTGGGGCAGATGAGGGGCTGCGGCGCTGTGTGCGGGGGAAAAGCCGAAAGGGTCCTGGCTGCCGGGGAGCCTGTCAGCGGTCCATGGAAGGGGGACACGGCATCCGTCGCGCCCTTTATTCAGCTCTGAATGACGGGTGTTGAACGCTACCGGGTCTTCCAGGCGGTCCCAGGGGATATCGGGAACTTCGAACAGGCCAAGCTCTTCACCCTGATAGATATATGCCGATCCCGGCAGAGCCATTTCCATCATGATGGCTGCCCGGGAACGCTGTGTCCCGGCTTCGCGGTTTTCCGCGTACGTTTTGCCGCCGCGCAGTATCCAGTCAGCAGCAAACTGATGGTAGTTGGCTGAAGGCACCTGGGGCAGTGCAAACCGTGTAGCATGGCGGGGGATATCATGATTGCTCAGGACCCATGTGGCCGGCGAGTATGCACGCCGGGATGCAGCCAGCCCCTCCTCAATAGCTGTGTGGAACTGGTTCCGTGACCAGTCTGCTTTAGCAAACTCAAAATTGAATATCTGCCCAAGCTCATCCTCGCTTGCATATAAATACTGGCGGTCGGGATTGACCCATGCTTCGGCCACAGCGAAACGGTGAGGGGTATATTCGTTGAATACTGTGCGCCACTCGCGGTAGATATCATGCACTTCGTTGCGGTCGAACAGCGGGTGCGAACCGTCCGCGGGCAGCTGCATAAGGACCGGGTAATCATCGAGGTCGTCCCTGTCAAGATCTTTCGCGAGCCCGTGCGCCACATCTATGCGGAACCCGTCAGCTCCGTGGCTGCTCCAGAACCTGATAGTTTTTATAAAATCCTCATGGACATCGGGGTTATCCCAGTTCCAGTCCGGCTGCTGCTCGGTAAAAAGATGCAGGTACCACTGCCCGTCCGGTACACGGGTCCAAGCCGACCCTCCAAAATGGGACTGCCAGCCGGTGGGCGGCAGCTGCCCATGGTCGCCTCTGCCGTCACGGAAAATATATCTGTCCCTCTGCTCCGATCCGGGCGGGGACTGGAGGGCTTCTATGAACCATGGATGGCGGTTGGATGAATGGTTAGGCACTATATCAACGATCACTTTGATACCGTGCCTGTGCGCAGCCTGTGCCATGTCATCGAAATCCGCGACAGTCCCCAGGCGGGGGTCAACATCACGGTAATCATCTACGTCATACCCGCCGTCCGCAAGCTGTGACGGATAAAAAGGGCTGAGCCAGATGGCATCCACGCCAAGGGACCCCAGATATCCCATACGTTCCGCAATCCCGCGCAGATCGCCGATGCCGCTGCCGGTGCTGTCAGAAAAAGACCGCGGATATATCTGATAGATCACCGCCTGCTTCCACCAGTTATCAGGATCCGACATGTCGATCTGTTCGCCGCGTATATACCGGCTGCTGCCTGCCTGCTCTGCCATCCTGTCTGTCCTGTCTGCCTTAGCTCTGCCCTGTGCTACCGGCCTGTTTATAATGGATCAATAAATACAGATATTAAGGATACCGTAACGGCAGCCCTTCCCAGTACATCTGCGGAGATCAACCGTGTGCCTGCGCCGCAGTGTGTTTAGCGGTATATGCTAGAATGACCTGTTACGCTTTTATCAGCAGAAAGGTAAGGAACGGGAGGTGCATAATGGTAGTAATCAGCCATGCAGTACACAGTGATAATCAGATATTCACACCGGAAGGCTCCAGGCTTATATGGATAGACTGCGAGATGACAGGGCTGGATATTGGCCATGATGAGCTGTGCGAGGTCTCTGTTGTGCCCACAGATTTTAATATGAAAGTCCTCGACAGGGGAATCGACCTGGTGATAAAGCCGTCCCAGGAAGCCATTGACCATATGGATGATTTTGTGCGCGAAATGCATACGTCATCGGGGCTTATCGCCGAGATGGAAACGGGGCTGCCCCTTGAATCGGCACAGGAACAGGTGATTGAATATGTCCGGCAGTTCCTTCCTGCCGAAGGGCAGGGCAAAGCGCATCTGGCAGGCAACACTATCGGGTCAGATAAGAAATTCCTTGACCGTTTTATGCCCGGCCTTATGGAGCTGCTGCATTACCGTACTATTGATGTCAGTACGCTTAAAGAGCTTTCCCGCAGATGGTATCCGTATGTGTATTCCAACCGCCCTGTCAAGCACGGGGGGCACCGTGCGCTTGCAGATATCATTGAATCTATTGATGAGCTGCGGTACTACCGCGAGATGATGTTCGTGCCTGATCCCGGCCCGACATTCGACCAGGCCGCGCAGGGATGCGCACACGTTGAGGGGACAAGCCTCCTGCGGGAATATGAGCAGGAGGGCGATCCGCTTACAGACCAGTCGTCAGCTGAAAAGAAAGATTATTAAGATCATCCGGGCTGCTGGAACGCGGGGGTTTACGCGCCCAGCATACGGTAAAACGGAACAGAGGGCGGCAAACTGGAACAGTCAGAAGCGCTAACGATCCTTTCGTCCGGTGTGCCGGTGTTCCTCACTGGTGCGCCGGGATCCGGCAAAACATATGTGCTCAACCGTTTTGTGGAGATAAGCAGGCAGGCTGGCAAAAACGTTGCCATGACGGCGTCAACAGGTATCGCATCTACCCATATCAACGGGCAGACGGTCCATTCCTGGAGCGGTATAGGGATAGATACTGTGCTGACCCCTGAAGTCCTTAAACGGATCAGGACCCGAAGGCGCAGAGCCATCAGAGAGACAGATATCCTGGTCATTGATGAAGTCTCCATGCTGCATGCGTGGCTGCTGGATATGGTCGATGAAGTCTGCAGGGCAGTCAGGCGCGTTAATGAGCCATTTGGCGGCATACAGGTAGTCCTTGCCGGGGATTTGTACCAGCTGCCGCCGGTAAGCAGAGGAAAATACCGGACCGGTCCTGCTGCCGAAGATGAAGTTTTTATGAGGCAGCGCCAGCGTTATGCGGCTGCGGGAAAAGATCCGGAAGGCTTTATCACTGAGGCATTGTGCTGGGATGCGCTGCATCCGGCAGTCTGCTATCTGACCGGCCAGTACCGTCAGGATGACAGCCAGCTGCTGTCTGTGCTGACAGATATCCGCCGGGCGGAGGTCAGCCAGGAAGACTGTGATATGCTCAGTTCCCGTGTAGGGGTGATGCCTCCTCCGGACCGCAGTGCTGTCCACCTTTTCCCTGTTAATAGGGCGGCAGATACCCTGAATATGAGCAAGCTGGCACATATTGACGGGCAGGAGCATACGTTTATCGCGGAGTCAGGCGGTTCTGCGCAGCTCGTGCGGCAGCTGAAAATGAATATGCTGGCACCTGAAAGGCTGGTATTGAAAAAAGGTGCTGCAGTGATGGCGCTGCGTAATGATGCCGACCGGCGGTTCGTCAACGGCTCATTAGGGGAAGTAGTTGGGTTTGCGGATAAGAAAAAGGGCGGATACCCCATAGTTGAATTTGAGAATGGGCACAGCGCAGTGATGGCGCCGGCAAACTGGGAGATCGCTGACGGGGAAGCTGTTCTGGCAGTTGTTACGCAGGTTCCCCTGCGCCTGGCATGGGGGATAACTATACACAAATCCCAGGGGATGACGCTTGATGGTGCAGTAATGGACCTGCGGCATACTTTTGCCCCGGGAATGGGATATGTAGCCTTGTCACGTGTTGAATCACTGGGCGGGCTTTATCTGATGGGGATCAGCAGCAGGGCATTTTATGTATCTGAACAGGCTGTCTATGTGGATTCCCGGCTCAGGCAGGAGTCCATGGAGGCATCTGCACTGCTGGGGGAAGAGGGTGCAGAGGGTTTTGCGCGGCAGTATGCCCAGGCTGCAGCAGATATGGCATCCCAGGACAGGATAGGCAGCGGATCTGGCCAGGGGGAGCTGTTTTAAGCTTCAGTAAAGCGGCGCAGTATCGGGCGCTGTTTTAGGGGCTGCCGAATACGGGTCCGTTGTAAAACCGGAAACCGGAACCTCAAAATTGTCTATAAACCTCCGTAATGTGTGGAACTATGAGTTCTCAAGCATTACGTATGTCTACGCTGTTCCTGCGCACTTTGCGCGACGATCCTTCCGACGCTGACGTTGATTCGGCGAAACTCCTCATACGTGCAGGATACGTGCGCAAGATCGGGCCGGGGCTATATTCCTGGCTGCCGCTAGGGCTCCGTGTGCTGAACAGGATCGAAGCTATTATCCGGGAAGAGATAAACGGCATAGGTGCCCAGGAAGTCCATTTCCCCGCGATGATGCCGCGTGAACCATATGAGATGTCCCACCGCTGGGAAGAATACGGCGACAATATTTTCCGCTTCAAGGACAGGCACCAGGCCGACTACCTTCTTGCCCCCACGCATGAAGAGATGTTTACCCTTATGGTCAAAGATATGTACACGTCGTACAAAGACCTGCCGGTGACCCTGTACCAGATACAGGGCAAATACCGTGACGAATTCCGCCCCCGCGCAGGTATGATCCGCGGACGGCAGTTTATTATGAAAGACGGGTATTCTTTCAATATCGATGAGGAAGGGCTGAAACAGTCATACGCGGAGGAACGCGCTGCCTACGAAAGGATATTCAGGCGCCTCGGCGTAGATTATGTGATCGTGCATGCAGTGTCGGGCCCGATGGGAGGTTCCGAATCTGAAGAATTCCTTGCCCCTATGGGCATCGGCGAAGATACCTTTGCCCTTGCCCCTTCCGGCAAAGCATGGAATGTGGAGGCATTGACCACCCCGCATATGGAGGACCTTGATTTCAGCTCCGTGCCTGCAGCCCAGATCAGGGATACCCCCGATTCGGCAACTATCGATGCGCTGGTCAGCCAGTTCAATACCCTGTACCCGCGCCCGGACGGCAGAGGCTGGGAAGCAGCTGATACGCTGAAGAACGTTATTATTGCGGTCAAACATCCTGAAGGTGAGCGGGAGCTCGTTGCAGTGGGAGTCCCGGGGGACCGGCAGGTCGATATGAAACGGCTCGAAGCAAGTTTCTCCCCAGCTGAAATAGAGGAAGCTACAGCCGAAGACCTGCAGGGGCACCCCGAACTTGTGAAGGGGTATATAGGCCCGGGTGCGCTCGGTCCGCAGGGCAGGGCTGCCGGCAATAAGAATGCAGTGCGTTATCTGATCGACCCTCATGTTGTGCGGGGATCTGCGTGGGTCACCGGTGCTGACAGCGAGGGCAAGCATGTGCAGGACCTTGTCTACGGCCGCGACTTTGAAGCTGATGGTACTGTTGAGGCAGTGGAAGTGCGACATGGGGATATGAGCCCTGACGGAAGTGGGCCGCTGAGCTTTGAGCGTGGAGTTGAGATCGGGCAGGTATTCCAGCTTGGGCTGAAGTATTCCAAGGCAATGGGCCTCAATGTCCTCAACCGGGACGGCAAAGCCGCCCCTGTGTGGATGGGCTGCTATGGTATTGGTGTTTCCCGGGTGATGAGCTGTATCGCAGAACTGCATCATGACGATAAAGGCCTTATATGGCCCCGGTCTGTGGCGCCGGCACAGGTGCATATAGTTGCAACAGGCAAAGATGATAAGGCATTCGCTGTTGCTGATTCACTGACAAAGAGGCTGGAAGAGGCAGATATTGAAGTCCTGTACGATGACCGGCCTAAAGTTTCCCCCGGTGTCAAGTTCAAAGATTCCGAACTTCTCGGCATACCGCTTATCGTTGTTGCCGGCAGGGACACAGCAGACAATGGCACTGTGGAGATCCGGCACCGTGCAACCGGTAAAAAGGCTGTTTTCCCGGCGGAAGATGCTTTAGGCGCGATATCAGATATCCTTGCTGATGCATAGCAGCAGGATCTGTCCCATGCGGCAGGTATACGCGGTATACGCTTAGGTATATGCATGTATGCAGCTATGCACTTTTTGTATTCAGGGGATGTGGAAAACCCGAATGTGATGGACCATTCGACCACATCCCCTTTTCTTTTTTGCCTTCCTGCTGCTTTCTGAGAGATAGTGGAGTTACCGCACCGCAAGGGCAGATAATGAGACTTCTGCCGGCGGTAATAAAACATCAGGATTGGAGATGGTATGGTACAGCAAACCGCTGTGACGATCGTCGGATATGTAGGGCAGGAACCCAGGCAGGTATCAGCAGATGATACGCCGCCTATCTGCAGGTTCCGGGTAGCATCCACCCGCAATTACTGGAACCGTAAAGCCCAGAAATGGCAGGAATCCTCAACAACGTGGATGGATGTAAGGTGCTACCGGGAGCTGGCCGGCAACGTTTTGACATCTGTGCATGTAGGGGATCCGGTAATCGTTACCGGAAGCCTGACCACTGACCAGTGGGAAAAGGATGGGCAGCGCCATTCGGCAACTGTCCTTGATGCTGCAAGCATAGGGCATGACCTGGCTTTGGGACGTTCCGCTTTTGTCAGGATAAAGCGGTCGGATAATGACCCTGCACATGATGCAGCAGCTGACGGGCTGCAGGATGGGGACCGCGGAACACCGGACCCTGAGCAGGACCATGGCATAGATGATCAGGATGGCAGCGGAAACGTATCCGGGAAGGCCAACGTCGGCCCTTCAGAAGATACATCCGGTGAGTTTTCTGTCTCTGATGAGCTGGAGGAGGTGGGAACAGCAGTATAACAATACATGAAGGTAATTCGTCTTTTCGTATGCGAGTGATACATAAGAGGGGGGATGGCAGTCTACCATCCCCCTCTTGCCGGACATAGAGACTCAGTACCCTGAGCCAGAGGCCTGAAGCCTACCAGATATGGACACGCTTGCCCGGTTCAATATACATGGCATCTTCAGGCTGCACATTGAAAACTTCGTAGAAACGGTCAACATTAGGGAGGATGCCGTTGACCCGGAATTCCGCGGGGGAATGCGGGTCGATCTGCAGCATCTGTTCTTCAAAGTTTTCTGTTGCCTTTTCGCGCCAGATATGCCCATAAGAAAGGAAGAAACGTTCCAGGGCACTCTGTCCGCTGATAATAACTGCCGAATCCAGCGCTTTATCCATTTCCTCCGCGGAATCATCGCTGGCGCCAAGTGAGATTGCCAGAGCTTTAAGGGCAATATTGACGCCGCTGAGGTCGCCGATATTTTCCCCGGTAGTAAGGGCACCGCTGACGTGGGGCATACTGTCGGTTTTGCCTTCGGCCTTATACTTCTCAGCCACTGCTGCCGGGGTGAACTGGTCGTATTCTGCGATCAGCTGCCTGGTGCGCTCAGTGAAGTTGTTATGGTCCTGCTCTGTCCACCAGCTTGTCAGCCTGCCGTGCCCATCGAATTCACTTCCCTGGTCATCGAAACCGTGGCCTATCTCATGGCCGATCACAGCACCGATGCCGCCGTAATTCGTTGCATCATCAGCGTCCGGGTTAAAGAACGGGGGCTGCAGGATAGCAGCGGGGAACACGATGACATTGGTATTAGGCGAGTAATACGCATTGACTGTCTGCGGGGTCATTTCCCATTCAGTCTTGTCAACAGGCCTGCCGGCCTTGCTAAGTTCATAGCCGTTAAGCCAGTAAGCCGCACTCCTTAAATTGCGGACAAGGCTGTATCCTGTGGAAATATCCATAGCCGTGTAATCGCGCCAGTGTTCCGTGTATCCGATCATCGGAGTGAAAAGCGACAGCTTCTCAAGCGCTTTTTCCCTGGTACCTTCGCCCAGCCAGGTACTGTGCGAAATGGACACGCGGTAAGCTGCAATAAGGTTCGAGACCAGTTTCTCCATGCGCTCCTTGCTGGAAGCCGGGAAATAGCGCTTAACATATTCCTGCCCGACCTCTTCACCGCACAGGGTATCAACAAGGCGGACAGCACGGCGCCATGGCTCCTTTTTCTTGGATGTCCCCATCAAGGTTTTGCCGAAGAAATCGAACTGGATGTCATCCAGCTCTTCAGTAAGCGAATCAGCCCAATGCAGAAGCACGTGCACACGCGACCACAGCCTGAGGTCTTCCAGGGAAGCCTTATCCCATTCCATATCCAGCCCGGTAAGGAAATCAGGCTCCGAAACTACGACCTCAGCGAAAACCTGACGGATATCCACCGGCAGGGCGGCAGCAGCAGGGGTATTGTCATAAGCCTCCTGCCATGAATCAAGCCATGCACTGAGATTGAAATGGGGCAGGGATTCTTCAGCCTGGGAGATCGAATAGCGGTTATACGTCTTATTGACGTCGCGGGTCTTCACATTATCCCAATGGTGTGAAGCTATGCGTGTTTCGAAATTAAGGAGCGCCCGTCCCTGCTTCTGGGCATCGGAATCGCCTTTCGCGTAGCCGGCAGCGGCAAGGAGCCTGCCGACCATCTGGCTGTACGCCTGACGGACGGGTTCAAAATTATCCTCACGGTAGTACGCTTCATCAGGAAGCCCAAGGCCGCCCTGGTCAATAGTGAGTATATTGGTCTCAGGGTTCTTGGAATCAGCGTAAACAAAGCTGCTGAAAGGCACCGGCCCGCCGGCAACGTTAAGGACTGCCAGCGCGCGGGTAAGGTCTTCCTTAGTCTGCGCAGTATCGATCAGGCCAAGGTCTTCCCGGATAGGGTCCAGGCCCGCTTTTTCACGTGTCTCTTTATCAAGATAGGCGTTGTACAGGGCAGCAGATTTGGGTGAAGTTTCAGGCGAATTCTCCAGGATATCGCGGATATGCTCTTCAGCTTCATCAACCAGCTTTGCGAAAGCCCCGTATGCAGGTTTATCGGCCGGGAGCTCATAGGAGTCGATCCACGGGCCGTTCACATAACGGAAGAAATCGTCCTGCGGGCGCACGCTGTCCGACAGTGAACTGAGGATACCGTCTAATTCGGCATCATGAGGTGTTATATTATTATTTTGTGACATACCTATACGGTAGCGTATGGAACGGTCAATATCCAGGGGAGTGCGGAATATGTCTGTATCCTGAGACCGTACCCTTAGTAAGGGTATAAAGCATCCTGCGTATGCGAACCTGTATGCTCCGGCAGGGAACGATGGAAAGGCACTGTTGTGATTGAACTGAAATCGGCTGAAGAGATCGAAGCTATGCGTCCGGCAGGCGCATTTGTAGGGAAGATACTGGAACATTTACGTGAAACGACGACTGTTGGCACGAACCTGCTTGATATAGACAACTATGTTAAAGGGCAGATCGAATCCCGGCCCGATGCGCAGTCGTGCTATGTAGACTATGCCCCGGATTTCGGCACAGGGCCGTTCAGGCATTACATCTGCACTTCGGTCAATGATGCCGTGCTGCATGGGATGCCCTATGATTACGATCTCAAAGACGGGGATCTGGTCAGCCTTGATCTGGCTATCAATGTTGGCGGCTGGGTAGGCGATTCGGCTATCAGCTTCGTTGTCGGTGAGAATAAGAGGCCTGAAGACCTCCGCCTTATCCAGTGCACGGAAGAAGCGCTGCACGCAGCTATACGCAAAGCCGTCCCGGGCAACCGTCTGGGAGATATCTCGGCGACTATCGGTGAGATCGCTGCAGGCTACGGCTACCCTGTAAACCTTGAGTTCGGCGGGCATGGCGTCGGCCATATTATGCATGGCGAGCCATACGTTGCCAATGATGGTCGTGCAGGCCGCGGATTCAGGCTGCGCCCCGGGCTGGTCATCGCTATTGAACCATGGTTCTTTGAAACGACTGACGAGCTTTACCAGGATGAACGCGACGGCTGGACCCTTAAATCTGTTGACGGGTCACGCGGAGCACACAGCGAGCATACCATTGCGGTTACGGATAACGGACCAATCGTCCTCACGCGGCGGCCGAATGAAAAAGATTTCCTCAGGTAGGCTTTACGGTATAGCGGTAAGAACAAAACACAGCCCGGGCATGGAATCTGTGGATTTCGCGTGTTTTAGCGTATATTTCAGGCAGCATGCAGGCAGTTTTGTGCGGAGCCTGTTAAAAAATCGGCTATTATGGGGCGTGTTATCGGCATAACGCTAGTCTTATATGTGTGGCTGACTATGACTTTACCCAGGACTTAGGCGAAGCTCGCACTAAATTCACTACGATCACCCGGGCGGTAGGCCTGGATTCCCTGCGCCGTAAAATCGCCGGCCTGGAAAAGGAAGCGGCAGCCCCCGGCCTGTGGGATGACCAGGATAATGCCCAGAGGGTGACAAGCCAGCTTTCGCAGGCGCAGAGTGAGCTGAAACAGCTCGAAGATATCGGGAGCAGGCTTGACGATATTGAGGTGCTGTACAGCCTCGGCAGCGAAGAAGAAGACGCAGACAGCAGGGATGAGGCCCGTGAGGAGCTGAAAGCCGTGAGCAGAGAGCTGTCAGACGTAGAGATACAGACACTCCTTGACGGTGAATACGATAACCGTGCTGCAGTAGTGACTATCCGTTCCGGAGCCGGAGGGGTGGATGCCGCAGACTGGGCCCAGATGCTTATGCGCATGTATGTGCGGTGGGCGGAACGCCATGGGTACAGGCTCCAGGTCATGGATACATCATATGCTGAAGAGGCAGGCATCAAATCAGCGACATTTGAGATCGATGCGCCTTATGCGTATGGAAAGCTCTCAGTAGAAGGCGGCACACACAGGCTGGTGCGCATCTCGCCGTTCGACAATAATTCACGCCGTCAGACAAGTTTTGCTGCTGTGGAAGTTATCCCGCTTGTTGAGCCGACAGACCACATTGATATCCCGGACTCTGATATCCGTGTGGATACGTATATGTCGCATGGCCCGGGAGGGCAGGGTGTCAATACAACGTATTCAGCTGTACGCATCACCCATCTTCCTACAGGGATAGTGGTCACGATGCAGGACGAACGCAGCCAGATCCAGAACAGGGCTGCAGCCATGTCTGTCCTCCAGTCCCGCCTTCTGGTCATCAAACAGGAGGAAGAGGCGGCTAAAAAGAAGGAGCTTGCCGGCGATATCAAGGCCAGCTGGGGGGATCAGATGCGGTCCTATGTGCTGCACCCCTATCAGATGGTCAAAGACCTTCGCACGGGCTATGAAACGTCAAATACCCAGAATGTATTTGACGGCGACATCGACGGGCTCATTGATGCGGGTATCCGGTGGAGGCATCAGCAGCGCAAAGGATCCGGTAATGCTTAGAAATTTTAATACTGTATACATGTTGCGGAAAGCTGGGGTGGAACAACCATGGCACTGATCTCATTAAAGAATGTCAGCAAAATATACCCCCGCGCTTCGCGGCCTGCGCTGGATGATATCAGCCTCACTATCAGCAGGGGCGAATTCGTTTTCCTTGTGGGGGCATCAGGTGCGGGCAAGAGCACGCTTCTCAGCCTTCTTCTGCGTGAGGAGGAAGCTACTGGCGGCGATATCCGTGTTGCGGGCAATGACCTTCGGCGCATGCCTGACCGTCATGTCCCGCGGTACCGCCGTACGATCGGTTTTGTTTTCCAGGATTATAAACTCCTGCCGAACAGGACGGTTTACCAGAATGTAGCATTTGCCCTTGAAGTGATCGGCACCAAACGTTCCACTATCAGGACCCTTGTCCCTCAGGTACTGGAAGCTGTTGGGCTGAAGGGCAAGGAAGACAGGCTTCCGCATGAGCTTTCCGGCGGGGAAGTCCAGCGTGTGGCTATTGCGCGTGCATATGTGAACCATCCCCAGATCATCCTTGCAGATGAGCCTACGGGCAATCTTGACCCTACGACTTCAGTAGGGATCATGGAGGTCCTTGATGCTATCAACCGTACCGGGACAACAGTTGTCATGGCTACGCACAATGAAGAGATCGTCAATTCCATGAGGCGGCGTGTAGTTGAACTCCATACAGGGGAAATCGTGCGTGATGAGCGTAAGGGGGGGTATGATTCTTCCGTTTATTTCCCCGACAGGGAGGCTGAAGCACAGGCATCTTCAGGGCAGGGCAGCCAGGCTGAGGATGACAGGCAGAACAGTGAAGGCAGGGATGACAAGCCTGCCGGCGGGACGGACCGGGCGGCGGATAAGGGGCGCAAGGAGGGGAGCGTCCCGGCCGGCGGTGAGGCTGAGGACGACGGCCTGAAACGGCTTGCCAATAGTGTGCATTCCGGCCGTACCGGACGGTATGCCGATACTTTCCAGTCTGCAGAAGATACACTGACATGGGGCAAAGGCCTGCTGCCTGAAAACAGCGGCAGCCCGGACCAGCCTGACGATCCGGGATATGATACGCACGAGGAAGGCGACAACTGATGCGTTTACGATTGATCCTTTCTGAAACATGGTCCAGCCTGAAGCATAACGGGATCATGGTAGTGTCGCTTATGCTTGTGACCTTTATCTCCTTCCTGTTCATCGGCGCTTCCGTACTTACCCAGGTGCAGGTGCAGCAGGCGAAAAACGACTGGTATTCGCAGGTGGAAGTTGTCGTATGGCTGTGCCCGGACGGTTCAAGCCAGTCTGCGAACTGTTCTGCGGGGAAATCCCCTACCCAGGATCAGATAGTCGATATTGAAAATTCGATCTCCGATGATACGGATGGCGCTGTAGCACATATGTCTTTCGTCAGCAAAGAGGATTTTTACAAGAATACGTTCCTTAAAAGGTATCCGGGCGGCGTCTACAAGGGAAGGACCCTGACAGCCGGGGATATGCAGGACTCTATCCATCTCAAACTGAAAGACCCTAATAAATATAAAATCGTTTCCGAAGTCCTGGCCAATAAGAAGTATGTGGAAAGCGTCGAGGACCAGCGCGATGTTTTCGACCCGATCCTGCGGGTCATGAATAATGTGACTGTTGTTGTCATAGTCCTGGCTGCAGTTATGATCCTTGTGGCGATCCTGCTTACCAGTACTACCATCAGGCTGTCCGCAGCTTCGCGCAGGACCCAGACTGAGATCATGCGGCTTGTCGGGGCATCGAACTGGACGATCCGCATGCCGTTCATACTTGAGGGGATAACCGTTACCCTTATCGGGGTAGCACTGTCATGCGTCACCCTCGGGGTGATCGTCAAAGTATTCATCACAGACTGGGCTGCGCAGAATGTGGCATGGATGACGATGGTCAATATCAATACGGTGCTTATGATGTCGCCGTTCCTTATTGCCGGGGCGGTGCTCCTGTCGATTATCGCCTCATCCGCTTCCCTCCGCAGGTATCTGAAGGTATAGGTGCATATGAGCGTATATATGCGGTGAGCTGAAAACATTGGAAAATAAGGTATTATATACGGTATAGGCTCGGATATGCAGAATAAGTCACCTGTATTTTTGCTATTGCACGGCTATATCGCTTAGGATAGATAAGCAGGTCGTATGGATAAACAGGCAAAAGCTATTGCTGCGAAGGATGGAAGGACTGGTATGACGACTATATGGAGCAGAGTATCCCGGTTCCGGCCGGCTGTGGGGCTGGCTGTATCCGCTGTACTTATCAGCGGTATGGCTGCGGCGTCGCTGTCAGGGGCAGGTGTTCCGCGCGCTTATGCCGACCCGTATAAAGATCTGACTGCGGCTCAGACGAGCCAGGCAAATGTCAGGAAAAAACTTGCCGGGGTCAACTCAGACCTCCAGCAGACTGTGCTGCAGCTTAATGACCTGGTGAACAATCAGATACCTGCTGCAGAAGATGCATCAAATTCAGCACAGGATACGGCTTCAAAGGCGCAGCAGACAGCCCAGGAAGCTGCCCAGCGCCTGGCCGCAGCTAAAAATGACAGGGCCGCCCTTGAAGAACGTATCCGCCAGACCGGCATAAATTATGATGATTCAAAAGCTGCGGTTGCCCAGTCAGCGCGGGAAAGCTTCCACAGTTCCGCTTCCGGCCAGATCATGAATGTAGTGACCAAATCGAAAAGTGCGGACAGCTTTATTAAAAACATGCAGACAAATTCAGCTGTAGCACGTGTGGAAGCCAATGAGGCAGACGATGCCGCACATACCCTGAGTGCGTCGCTGAACCGGCGCCAGCGCCTTGAGGCTATAGAACAGCGTGTTTCCTCTCTAAAACAGCAGGCTGATTCTGCGTCGGCAGCTGCACAGTCTGCGGCTGACCAGGCGCAGCAGAAGGCAGCAGGCCTTGCACGGCTGCAGGAACAGTCCCAGCAGAAGCAGGCTGAGCTTACTGCGATGCAGAGCCAGCTTACTACGCAGGAAGCCAGGGAAGCTGTGGCTGTGCTCCAGGCCCAGCAGGCAGTTGAGCAGTATAACAGGCAGCTTGCTGCGCAAAGGGCTGCCGAGCAGGCCCGGGCTGCACAGCTGGCTGCCCAGCAGTATAACGCCGAAGCGGCCAGAAGGGCAGCTGCGCAAAGGAATACATCAGGCTCATCTTCCCGAGGCGGGAATACAGCCCCGGCAGTGATCCCGGCGCCGGCGAATCCAGGTGCTACCGCACGGGGTATGAATTATTCTGTGCCAGGGAACTGCTCTGCAACTGCCACCACATGCTACGGCCATGCCACCGGACGCACGTCTGTCCTGGGCGGAGCCTATCCGTGGAGCCAGTGCACATGGTGGGCATATATACGCCGTACCCAGCTTGCGCTGCCGGTAGGGTCGTATCTTGGCAATGGCGGGGAATGGGCTTCTAAAGCTGCGGCTTTGGGATATTATGTGAATAATACCCCGCACGTGGGCGCAGCAGTATCCTTCCTTCCCGGGCAGGTGGGCTCATCGCCGGTTTACGGGCATGTGGCTGTCGTCGAGCGTGTAAACGCGAACGGGACGATCCTTATTTCCGAATGCGGAGCCAAGAACCATGGAAGGATATTAACCCGCATACTGGGGAATGCAGGTTCCTATCGCTATATCCATTACTAGGCCTGTGCGCAGGCTCGAGGCATCCCGGGGTGCCGGCAGGCGCGGCAGGCAACAGGCAGCGGCCATATATTCATATCTGTATTTCTCTATAAAACAAGGGGTATCGGTATGCCGAAGAATAACAGTGCCGGCACACAGACAATAGCAGTGAACAGGCGCGCCCGACATGATTACACTATTGACAGCACGGTTGAGGCCGGGCTTGTCCTGCAGGGGACCGAGGTAAAAAGCCTGCGTGAAGGCCGGGCGTCATTGGCCCAGTCTTTTGTCAGCATTGACCCGCATCATGAGATGTGGCTTGAGGGAGCGAATATCCCTGAATACCTTAATGGCACATGGACGAATCATGCCCCGAAACGCAAACGCAAACTGCTTCTCCACGCTGATCAGATCATGCGTTTTGAACGCGGCGTTGAGGCCAAAGGGTATACAATTGTGCCGCTGTCATTGTACTTTAAGGACGGCAGGGCAAAAGTCGAGATCGCGCTTGCAAAAGGCAAACGCGAGTATGATAAACGCCAGGCCCTGCGCGAGCAGCAGGACAAGCGCGATGCCCAGCGGCAGATGCGTCTGCATAATCTAGGTGCTGCCTGAACATTTTACGTGCTGTGGCTTTTCTCACGTTTGTGGAATACCGCATGCTGCCTGCTGTATTGTTGATAGAGGCACGTACTTATGTGTCAGAGGTATCAGCATGTATCTGAACGATTGAGGAGGCCATAGTGGCAAAAGAAATTACCGTACTTGTAGGAAGCCTTCGCAGAGGCTCGATTGCCCGTAAGATTGCCAGGGCAGTTATCCCCATGTTCCCTGAAGGGTATAACGCGCGGATAGCAGAGATTGGCGGTCTGCCTCTGTATAACGCGGATTATGATAATCCTGAAGAGGATTATGCCCCCCTCCCGCAGAGCTATACTGATTTCCGCAATACTGTCAAGGCCAGTGATGGTGTACTTTTTGTGACTGCTGAGAACAACCGTCTCGTCCCTGCAGTAATGAAGAATGCTATCGATGTGGCTTCCAAGCCTAACGGCGATGTAGCGTGGAAGGGCCTGCCTGCAGGGATAATCAGCCATTCTGTAGGCGCGATGGGCGGTTACAGCTCACAGAAGTCCCTGCGCCTGGCATTATCATATTTTGATATGCCGCTGATGGGGCAGCCTGAGGTGTTCCTGGGCAAGTCAGCAGATATGGTCAATGGCAGCGGGGAATTCGCCAGTGAATCTACCCGCAATTTTGTTAAAGGCTATATCGACGGTTTCGTCAGGCTTGTAGAACAGAATCCCCGCCATTAAACAGCAGGTGTGATGTAACGGGCTGCCTTGCGCCCAATATTGGAGGTTGTGCAGGCGGGTCGGGCCGCCTGTTCTGCATATTTTACAGCGGCGTCATGTTATGCCGCAGGGCACCGTATAAGGCACTCTGCGGCTTTTGTGTATATTCGGCACGTATGAGGGCAGATAATACAGGGTGCCGTTAGAATTGGAACTATGTGTGGAATTGTGGGATATGCCGGTAGTGGCATTGCATGCGGGAAGCCGCTGGAAGTATGCTTGCAGGGCCTGAAGAGGCTGGAATACCGGGGGTATGATTCAGCGGGAGTAGCCTTGGCGGCCCCCAGTATGGGCAAAGCCGCTGTGCGTAAAAAAGAAGGCAGGCTCAATAACCTTGTCGATGATATAGAGAGGCACCCCCTTCAGGATGCGACTGTTGGTATTGGGCATACACGATGGGCGACGAACGGTGTACCCAGCGATACGAATTCCCATCCCCATACCAGTGAAGACGGGCGTATTGCCCTTATCCACAATGGCATTATTGAAAATGCGCCCCAGCTTAAATTCGAGCTTCAGTCTGAGGGATACCATTTTGCGTCGAGTACAGATACCGAGGTGGCTGCAAAGCTTCTGGGCAAGATCCAGGACCAGATCATCAGCGAGGAAGGCAAGCCGGACCTTTTCAAGGCTATGCGCCGCACAGCGCGTATGGTTACCGGCACCTTTACCCTTCTGGCTGTAGATGTGCGCCAGCCTGATATAGTAGTCGGTGCGAGGCATGATTCCCCTCTCGTCGTGGGGATCGGGGACGGGGAGAACTTCCTTGGGTCTGATGTTGCAGCTTTCGTTGCGTATACGAAGAAAGCCCTTGAACTTGGACAGGACGAAGCTGTCATGATCAGCGCAGATGCTGTTACGGTTACTGATTTCGACGGCAACCCGGCGCAGCCGAAAGAATATACCGTGGACTGGGATATGTCAGCTTCCGAAAAGGGCGGCTGGGATTCCTTCATGGACAAGGAGATCCATGAGGAGCCTGCGTCTGTGCAGAATACCCTTCTGGGGCGTTTCGATATGGAGAACAGCCTTGATCTTGATGAAGTCCATATCAGTGAAGATGTTTTCCGGTCTGTCGACAAAATAATCGTTGTGGCATGCGGTACGGCTTCTTACGCAGGCCTTGTGGCGAAGTATGCGATTGAGCATTGGGTCCGCATACCGGTCGAGGTGGAGCTGGCCCATGAATTCCGGTACAGGGACCCTATCCTGACTCCGCATACTCTAGTGGTAGCGATCTCACAGTCAGGGGAAACTATGGATACCCTGATGGCGCTGCGGCATGCAAGGGAACAGGGGTCGCGCGTCCTCGCTATCTGCAACACGCAGGGTGCGACTATCCCGAGGGAATCAGACGCGGTGCTGTACACCCATGCAGGCCCGGAGATCGCTGTGGCTTCTACAAAGGCTTTTGTTGCCCAGATCACTGCAGCTTATCTGGTCGGGCTGTACCTGGCACAGATAAAAGGGACAATGTACCGGGATGAGATCCGCGAAGTGATCCGGTCCCTGAAGGATATGCCTGCAAAGATCCAGAAAATACTTGATACCCAGGCTGATGTTATTGAACAGGCTGCACAGAGGCTTGCCGGTGCACGGTCTTTCCTTTTCCTGGGCCGCCATGTGGGATATCCTGTTGCACTTGAAGGCGCGCTTAAGCTGAAGGAGATCGCCTATACGTTTACCGAGGGTTTCGCCGCCGGCGAGCTCAAGCACGGGCCGATCGCCCTGGTGGAAGAAGGCGAGCCGATAGTCGTTATCGTGCCGCCTGCACGCGGGCGCAATATCCTCCACTCAAAGGTCATTTCATCTATCCAGGAGGTGCGTGCCCGCGGGGCCTACTGCATTGCGGTTGCGGAGGAAGGCGATGATGATGTCAGGGATTATGCTGACGTGGTGTTCTGGCGCCCGCAGTGCCCGACGCTGATGAGCCCGCTGGTGGATGTGGTGCCTTTGCAGCTGTTCGCTATGGATATGGCAAAACTGAAAGGCTACGATGTTGATAAACCCAGGAATCTGGCCAAATCGGTGACCGTAGAATAGCTGTGCCCCGGCAAGGAGAGGTTATGCTGAGATCTGTAACGTTAGCGGACATAAGCGGCACAGTTGCTTATCCCGGGCCCGGAGATTCCAAATACACCCGCGGGGTAGTGGGGCTTATCACCGGCTCGGATAAATATCCCGGAGCTGCTGTGCTTGGCGTCACTGCTGCAGCGAAGGCCGGCGCCGGGTATATCCGGTATATGGGTACGGAATATACGCAGCAGCTGGTTCTCCGGTCAAGGCCTGAGCCGGTTATGGGGATCAGCCCCGGGTCGCATATCGATGCATGGGTCATCGGCTCCGGTATGGCAGATACCGGCAGCGCATCTGTGGGGGAAGCCAGGCATGAGATGGCAGAAGCCGTGCTTGATGCCTGTGCCGGGGCAGGGGGCAGCGGTACTGGCACCAGCGGATACGGCGTTGTTGATGCAGGTGCTTTGCCTTATTTTGCACAGGCAGCGGTACGCTATGCTGTTCCCGGCGCCGGCAGTGTACGGAATGCTGTTGTTACCCCTCATGCGGGGGAGGCTGTTTCCATGCTGGAAATATTCGGTTATGATGCGGACCGGACAGAAGTGGAAGGCGACCCTGAGAAATATGCGGTACTGCTTGCACAAAAACTTGGATGCGGTGTTGTGCTGAAGGGGTCCCCCACGGTCATCTTCAGCCCGGATGCGCCTTATCCCGTGTGCCTCAGCGCAACACACTGGCTTGCGACTGCCGGCACAGGGGATGTGCTGGCCGGGATCATGGGGACCTTTCTTGCCCAGAACAGTGAGGCTATAAGCAAGGGCGAAAAGGGCATCCAGACTGTTGCCGCTGCCGCCGTATTCATCCATAGCCTTGCCGCCGGCCTCGCCTCAGAGGATGATCTGAGCGTGGAAAGGCTTTTTAGCGGAGATATGCAGAAGCTGCGGGGCGATATCAGGCAGGATAAACAGGGCAGGGAAAGCGGGCAGAGCGCACAGGAAGGGCATCCTATCACCGCAATGGATGTATGCACACAAATACCTTCTGCTGTCGGCCTGGTACTCTCCCGGAAACAGGGCAGGGGATGAAACAGCATCGCTGGGTCGCTGAAGAGCCGGATATCCCTTTTGACCTGCCTGTATTATATGAAAACAGCACCATTATCGTTGCGGACAAGCCCCATTTCCTGCCGACGATGCCGCGGGGCATGTGGTACAGGTCAACGGCAGTCATGCGGTTGCGGAAACTCTACAACAGCGATGATATTATCCCGGCGCACAGGCTGGACAGGATGACTGCAGGGGTGATAGTATTCGTCCGCGACCCTAGGTACAGGCGTGCATACCAGATGCTTTTCCAGAACCATGAAGCAGATAAGGTATACGAATGCCTTGCCCCGATGAAGCCTGCAGCGGTCCCAAGTTTTGGTACTTTGCGCCCCTGCTGCGGATCTCCCGGCTATCCTGCCCAACCCGGGCATGATGTCTGCACTGACTGTTTCAGGCGTTATACGCGTCACAGCCGGGCCTGCCCTTTCCCCCTTCTACGCTGCTCGCGCATCGTTAAAGACCGCGGGACCCTGCAGGCATATGAGGTCCCGGGCACTGTCAATGCACGCACGCTTATGACGCTTAGTGCAGGGCAGCCGGCTGAAGCCGTCCGCCGCGGCTTTCGTGCCTATACGCTGTACCCTTTTACCGGCAAAACACATCAGCTCCGCGTGCACATGAACAGCATAGGCCTGCCAATCATGAATGATATGTGGTATCCGCAGGTGCGGGAGCAGGGATATGATGATTTCAGCCATCCGCTGCAGCTTGTAGCGCGGCAGCTCAGCTTTACCGATCCCGTTACCCATGAAATACGGGTTTTCAGATCACGGTACCCCCTTTCTGCCGACACGCTTTATATCCCGGAATAGGAACGGGAACCGGATAAAAGCCTGAAAAAGGTTTGGGATCCGGTGTAGCATCCATAGTGGAGGTCGCGAAGATATGGCAGCGCAGAAAGGTCGCACGAAGCTCTCCGTCCGGAGGCTGGGCCGCAGCCTGTCAGCCAAAGAGACTTACAGCAACGGCCATCTCACCCACGAGGCTTTTATCTCCCTCGCAGTCCTGACAGCAATCACGTTCCTGGGCAATTTTACCCAGCTCCAGCTTTCCTCAGCGCTGCCCACTATGGTCCATGAGTTCCATATAAGCGTAACAACAGGGCAGTGGATAACATCAGTATTCCAGCTCGTTATGGGTGTTATGGTGCCGCTGACCGCTTTCCTCACACGGAGGTTCACAACCAGGCAGATAGTGCTGGCATCCATGGCCATATTTATTGCAGGTTCGGTGCTTGCATGGGCCGGCCCCACTTTTGCCGCTGTACTTTCGGGGCGTATACTTGAGGCGATTGGTACAGGCGTTTTATGGCCAGTACTGCAGATTGCAGTATTTTCAGTTATCCCGATGTCGCGCCGCGGGGTTGCCATGGGGACGGTAGGGATGGCTATGAGTGTTGCCCCGGCTCTGGGGCCTACTCTGGGCGGGCTCCAGACAGATAATTCAGGGTGGCGTTCCATATTCTTTACCCTTGCGGCTGCAGGTATTATCGCTTTCGTCCTTGCCTTTGTCTGGCTGAGGAATTTCAGCGAAAATGATGCTTCTGCCAAAACGGATTTCTTTTCTGTGGTGCTTTCCGTTTTTGGCTTTGGCGGGCTGATGTTCGGTTTTACGAATATCGAAGCATATCCTCCATCCCATCCGCAGGTCTGGATCCCGGCCAGTATAGGGATTATTGGGATCATATGGTTTATCGCAAGGCAGCTCCATGCTGCGAAGAAATATAAGCAGGCTGTTGCAGCGGGGGAGCCGGCGGAAGAGGATGCCGTATCTGCCGGGCTCTCCGGTGCAGCTGGGGCAGCTGCAGACGTCACTGGAAAGGCTGGTACCGCAGCAGGGCACAGCACCAATCCCGGGATCCCGCGTAATAATACTGTGCAGCCGCCTCTGCTCGACTTGAGCGTGCTGAGGAACCGCAGCTTCTGCGTGGGAACGATCGTTGCTGCTTTGAGCTTCTTTGCGTTCAGCTCTATTACAGTCATTATCCCGCTGTATATACAGGATGACCGCGGATTTACAGCTACGATGAGCGGGCTTATCATGCTGCCGGGCGCTTTGGGGCAGTGCATCGCCCAGTTTTTCGGCGGGCGTCTGCTTGACCGTTTCGGGGCGCGCCCCGTGGCCCTTCTCGGCACCGGCATTTTATGCATAGGGACCGTCATGATGAGTATGATAGACCTCCGCACGGGGATATGGTGGGTCTCTATCTGCCAGTTTATACGCCAGATCGGCATGGGATTCACCCTGATGCCGGTAACAACGTGGTCGCTGAACTGCCTGGAGCCTCAGGAGGTATCTGCGGGGTCGGCAGTCACTAATACTGCCAGGCAGATAGCCGGGGCTGTAGGGGCGCCAGTACTGGTGATCCTTATGGATATAGTGGCGAAAGCGCGTTTTGCCTTCCTGTCGGGAAGCGCCCCCGCGCAGTCCCTGCGCATTATTTCCAGCATTTTTGCTGTTAAATGGGTTTTGAGGATATCGGCAGTTATTGCATTTATTATGGTGATGCTGGTGCTGTTTGGTATCAAAGGGTCAGGTGCAGGGTCATCGCATGATGTAGCGCATCGGGCTATCGCACGGATGAACCGTGAGCTGGCGAAGCATCATCTTCCCGTCCTGCACACAATGTGAATATATCCGGACTACGGCCTGCACCAGCAACAGTATTGGCGCGGTACGGGCATGTGTAGCCTATTTTCTGCCCTGTGCCGTGCGTGTATAAATAATATCCATTCCTTTGAATATAAGGTCGGGATCGTATATATCAATAAGACCTGAACGCCGGGCATCTTCTTCGACAACATGCCCCAGGCCGCCCGTCATGATGACGGTCAGATCTTCTGAATATTCTTCCCTGCAGCGGCTGACGATATGCCCCAGGCCGCCGAGGAAGGTGTAATACAGCCCTGCCCGGATAGCATCACTGGTGTTTTTGGCAAGTATAGTATCCGGACGGGTGATCTCCACATTCGGCAGCTGTGCCGTATCCCCGGCGAGGGCGTGCGCCGAAGCCTGCATCCCCGGGCTGATCGCACCCATAATGATCGAACCCTGAGGGTCAACGATATTATATGTTGTGGCCGTCCCTATATCAATGACCAGTGCCGGACGGGAGTACAGATGGTATGCCGCAACGCAGTCAGCCAGGCAATCGGCACCCATACTCTTAGGGTCATCCATTTTTACATTGATGCCGGTTTTAACACCGGGGCCAACGATAACAGGGGAGCAGCCTAAAAACTTGATAATGCCTGCGCGGAAGGAGTGCATGATCTGGGGGACAACGCTGGAGATAATAACGCCTTCAACGTCGGAAGGCTTGTAGGAGCTCAGCGCCAGGAACTGGAGGAGCCCTATGCCGTATTCATCGCCGGTACGGGAAATATGGGTAGCCATACGGTACGTATTGATGATCTGCCGCGCGGATGCATGCTTCTGCGCGGTGGGGGCCTTCCCCTCTGAGGGGGTATCAAGGAACCCTGTAACGATATTTGTATTGCCGATATCTACTGCAACGAGCATGCGCACCTGCCTCATCAGATCGTGTACTTTCCGTATCGTTTACTACTATTGTATCTTCCTGCAGGCCAAACTGCCGGCAGGCCCGGCAGAAACATGACCCGATGCCGGGGAGGCTCCGCAGCAGAAAATACAGCGGATCTTCGCAGCACCTGGAGAGCGGAAGAATTTCTGCATGATAGAAATGACTATTGTATGGAATGGTTTCCATGCAGAGGTTAGACTCATTTCCCCAAACAGGTCACTGTGCGAACCGGTGCGGGACAGCGACAGTACCAGCACATCTTCTTCAATCCGGTATATGAGCAGCCAGTCAGGAAGGATATGACATTCCCGATGCCTAACCCAGTTCCCGGATAAAGGGTGATCATGGTTGCTTTTGTCGAGTGGCTCACCGAGTGCGAGTTTTGCGATGATCTCATCAAGAAGTGTAATCTTCAGTCCCCGCTTCAGTATCAACTTGTAATCTTTTTTGAACTGTGTGGTAAATTTGACTGTATATTTGGTTTTTCTCACTTCTTCAGGTCAGCAAAAAGCTTGTCAAGGTCGGTGTAACCTTTTACAGACGGATCTTTTGCAATCCTTTCCGCTTCCACCATGGCGGCAATTGTTTCTTTGCTGGGCTGCCCTACTTTGACTTCAAAGGGAATGCCTCCTTCACGGAGCGACTGGCGCACAAAAATATTGAAGGCGGTCGTTAAGTTCATGCCGAGCTCTGCGAATAAGGCATCGGCTCTTGCCTTCACATCGGAATCCATACGAATACTGATATTTGTTGTAGCCATGCGTTCAATCCCTTTCCACTGGCATCTATATTGTATGTTACTTGCACGAGGAATGCAATACAGCGCACGAAAAATTTATAAATTTCAGACCCACAATTATCGGCAGAAGCAGCTATGGGAATTTTGCAAAGGAACTCAAAAATCTGTCCTTGTCCATTGTAAATCAATTCTGGTAGTACTCCGAGTGGCTTTTCCCGGTCGGAATCGGAAAAATCTTGAAAACCTACTAAAAATCTATTGACATTTAGGTTCATGGGGGGGAAGGGGAATACCGCACAATCAAATCTGGAGGATACCGCCGGGAACAAAGCGCAGAAGCACCAGTACCGCGATCATACAGGCGGTGATGGCGGCTGCGGTTATATCGCGGGCTGTAAAATGCATCGGATGCCACGTGGAGCGGCGGGCTGTGCCGGTGTAGCACCGCGCATCCAGTGCATCGGACAGGTGGTGCGCGTGCCTGATAGCTGCAGCCAGTACCGGTATAACAAGGGAAGACAGGGACTTTACCTGTGTACGCAGGCTACCGTACCCTATAGATGCCCCGCGTGCAGCCTGAGCATGGCGAAGATGGCGGAATTCCCTTGAGAGCACAGGCATAAAACGCATCCCTAGCGTGAGGGTGAATGCTGCATCATGGGTCGGGACATTGAACAGTTTCAGCGGCGATATAAGCGATTCAAAAGCGTCAGACATACGCATAGGGGGGATGGCCATAAGGAGCAGAGCGCCAATACAGACCATCAGTATAAGCCGCATGGAATAGATCAGCGCCGTCCATACGCCGGCAGTGGTAATAAGGAAATCCCCCCAGTGGATAAGGGGCTGCCCTGTGCGCGTGAACAGGGCATTGAGCACTCCCATAACAATGAAAAGGGCGATAAACCCTTTGAGCCTTGCCCACAGATCGCGGATACTCGCGCGCATCAGGACAGCTGCGGATAGCGTGACCACTGCTGACCACAGCAGCATGGCGCCGTTGGAGACCGCAAAATAACTGACCATTACCGCCATGGCGCATAAGATCAGTGTGCGGGGATCAAGGCGCGACAGAGGGGAATCCTGCGGGGCGCGGCGGGCAGCCTCCCCGGGCTGCGGACCGGATTTTTGGCCGGTATCCAAAGGCTGCGGCTGTTGCGTATGTGTACCTGTATCCGTTGTGCCCCTGTCTGTACCGGTACTATGCCCAGGTCCGGTACCGGAATGGAGGAGCATTACGCGTTCAGCATTCCCGGCTGCCACATGCAGTGAATGCGTGATGATGACAATAGTGGCCCCCTCTTTGTGGAGCTTCCGCAGGATCGAAAGGATGTGTTCCCGCGCATGGGTGTCCAGGCCCACTGTCGGTTCGTCAAGCACGATGATATCAGGTTTATTAGCGAGTACCCCTGCTATGGCCGCGAGCCGGCGTTCCCCCCCGGAGAGGTCCCATGGCGAACGCTGCCTGAGATGTTCGATCCCCACAAGCTTCAGCATTTCGTCCACGCGCCTATCTGCCTCATCGGAAGGAAGCCCCAGGCATGCTGGGCCGTATGCGATATCATCAGCTACAGTATCGGCAAACAGCTGGTTCTCCGGATGCTGCATGACATACCCGATGTGTGAACGGACTTTTATACGGTTTTTGCGCGCAAAAGCATCCATACCGTCTATAGCCACGCTCCCGGACTGGGGTTTCTCCAGAGCACACATAAGCATGGCGAGGGTAGATTTCCCTGTACCGTTTTCCCCGCATAAGGCAACGAATTCACCCTTACGGATGCTGAGCGACAGCCCGTTTATGATATCAGTGCTGCTGCCCGCATACCTGTAGCTGATATGTGAGAGCCCAACTGCTGCAGCACGCTTATCCGGAATGCCGGTAGTGCTGCCTGAAAAGGAGGCAGATATGCCCGGCAGGGCAATTTCCCCCGGAATGCCATGCCTGCCGCCGGAGACAGTATTATTATGATTATTATGCGTGAAATTATTATGCGTAAAGATATGGGATACGGGGATGCCATACTGTTTTAGCGCTTTGTCCGTTATCTCTTCATCGTCGCCGGCGGTACAGGGATCAGCGCCCGACGTACTATACGGCGGACGTCCGGTCCCGGCCGGTATTTCCCCTGCCGTTCCATCTTGGAGGCAGGAGCGGCAGTAGTTTTCTGCGGGGCCGTCATACTGCATAGACCCGTGGCTTAAAGCGATGATGCGGTCAGCCTGCGAAGCTTCCTCCATATTATGGGTGATAAAGATGACCGTAAGCCCCCGCCCATGTGCCGAGCGGAGGGCCGCCATGAGTTTCTGCCTTCCCACAGGGTCGATCATGGCAGTTGGCTCATCAAGGATAAGTATCTCCGGTCTCATAGCCAGCGCTGAAGCAATGGTTACCCGCTGCTGCTGCCCGCCGGAAAGGTCCATAGGGTCCGATCTTGCCTCTGCACCCATGCCCACTGTATCAAGGCATCCATATACACGCTGGGTAATAATATCCGACGGTACTCCGAGGTTTTCAGGCCCGAATGCCACATCATCCTCAACGATACTGGAAACTATCTGATCCTGCGGGTTCTGGAATACTATGCTGATCTTTTTCTTCACCGCGGAGTATGCATCAAAATCGACAGCATCCGCCCCCGCATCCGCAAGGCCGCTGTTATATACCGTTGTCCCCAGCAGTGATACCTTCCCCGAATCCGGATGCGACAAACCTGCGATAATGCGTGACAATGTTGTTTTCCCCGAACCGTTGTCGCCTATCAGGCAGACCCATTCACCCTGCTGTATGCAGAGCGATATGCTGTCCAGCGCAGGGGCAGCGGCATTGCTGTACACATATGTTACCGTGTCGAGTACAACAGCGGGAGGAGCAGTCAGATCAGCCATGAACGTCAGTCAGCTGTCTTTTTTGACCATGCGTGATACCGGTTTATAGCACAGGAAAGTGATCACAGCGTGCAGCCCCATCTTTATAAGGTTGAAGGGCAGATATGCCGGCAGGATCAGTGCGATATAACGCATAACATCAACGTGATAGTACAGAGGCGTTGCGGCAAGGTTAAGGGCCAGTGCTGCGGCAACAGCCAGGACAGCCCCTGCGGCAAGTGCGGCTGCTGCGCCGGCCTGGGTATGGCTGCGTTTATATATGAATGCAGCCGGCATCGTGAAGCACAGCATGATAAGCATATTCATGGCCGCACCAACCGGGTTGGTAAACAGATGCGGGACATACGTGAGGATGCTGACAGTTGCTCCTGCAGCCGGGCCGTATGCGAAAGCGGCAATAAGGCAGATAACACCGCTCAGGTCATACTTGAGGAACGGCACTGCGGGGAATACGGGGAAAGATATGAAGCTCAGCGCTATCCCCAGCGCCACAAAAAGTGCATAGATTGCTACCTGCTGCGTACTCCAGCCCTGTGTACCGGCCCTGTTCGTTGAATGGCCGCCGGGATTATCCATATTTCCTCGTTTCTTCCGTCCGGACTATACCGTTGGCTCCGGAATCATACCGGATCAGCCGCTTTCGCGGGTCGCGGGCTTAACCGCCAGTAGGGGATCCCACCCTGCCCTGAAACTTGTGATACTTATAACACTAACACAGGCGCGGACAACCAGGCAGAAGCCTGCCGTTTTCAGCGCCGGCTGAAGGTGCCGCGGTCTCCCCACTCCCAGGATCCGCCTCCGGCCCCGATCTGGAAATGGAGCTTGGCGATGCCCAGATCAGTATACGCGAACATAGTGCTGTCCCGGCTGCCGATATATGCCTCAACAGAGCCGTTTCCCGGATCATAGGAAAACATGGCAGGCTGGCGGTTCATTGCTGAAGGGGCTTTGGCGGCTGCAGCTGCGCCATCCATAAACCACTGGGGAGGCACGGCAGCAGTACCGGCAGAAACAGTGCCTGCGGCAGCCTTGACAGTGAACAGTTCATCAGCGCTTTTCGACGGCCGGTGGGTCCGCTGGGTTTCGCACCGCTGCTCATATGATTCTTCCATAAGCGCGCTGTATCCTTCCTGGTATCCGATAACAATGCCCAGGTACAGCTCTTCATTATCACTGATGTCGCAGCAGCGTTCAGCTTCAGCCTTATCCCAGCTTCCGGCGACCCATCCTGTCTGGAGCCCCATAAGGACGGCGGACAGTACCACGCGCTCGCCGTAATATCCGGATGCTTCGCGGGCTTCATCACTGCCTGCGGGGCCAATAAGCGCAATAAAATTTTGTGCGTTCCTGAAATGCCCTTCTGCATTCGCCCGGGCGAATACCTGAGGGCAGTTTTCAATAAGCTGCATATGCAGGCCTGAAATCAGGTTTACTGCATCTATATTCTGGCGAAGCTGCCGGGACAGGTCGCTGTCGATCTTTTCATCTTCGTACATGCGCGTTGTGATCCGCACATTGACAGCATCAAGTAAAGAAGTGTGGAAATCAGCCATACCCGTATTATCCTCCAAAACCATAAAATATTCCACTGTGATATCGATTTTCAGGTATTGGCGGTAAAGGTGATAAAGAGGTATGCTAAAATTCAAAAGGTATTGATAATTGCTTGGTCCGAGGAGGGATCATGATTGAAACAGCACAGGCATTCGGTATAGATATTGGCGGATCGGGGATAAAAGGTGCGCCGGTAGACCTTAACGAAGGCAAATTCGCCGATGAGCGGCTTCGGATCCCCACTCCCGCGATATCTACGCCTGAGGCAGTAGCAGATGTTGCCAGGCAGATACTTGACCATTTTGATGTCCATGACGGTACTCCGGTCGGCATTGCATTCCCGGCACCTGTCAAGCCCGGGCGTCCTCTGGATTTCATGGCTAACCTCGATAAATCATGGATCGGTGTAGATATCAATCAGCTTATGAGCGAGCGTACCGGCCGGGAATGCCATGTTGTGAATGATGCCGATGCTGCCGGCCTTGCGGAAGCCCGGTTTGGCGCGGCCAGAGGGGTACAGGGACTTGTGATCGCAACGACCCTGGGCACCGGTATCGGCAGCGCACTGATTATGGATGGCGTACTTGTACCCAATACGGAACTGGGGCATTTGGAGCTCGACGGTAAGGATGCAGAAAGGTATGCCGCGGATTCGGCGCGCTCCCGCAAAGACCTTTCATGGAAGAAATGGGGCAAGCGTCTGACGCAGTATTACCGCCTCCTGGAGCATTATTTCAGCCCCGATGTTTTCGTTGTGGGCGGCGGTGTCAGTAAAAAGAGCGAAAAATTCTTCCCTTACATTGACATCACTACACCTATAATCCCTGCACAGCTGCTCAATGATGCCGGTATCGTCGGTGCAGCCTATTTCGCTTCACAGCAGGCCAGGCGCCAGGCATAGGCAGTTTCCCCTCCTGATGCGTCTGCGGGGAGGCTGGGTACAGGTGCTACACTGTTGGGGTGGCTTACCAGTTTTCGCACCGTATAGATGAATCGCCCGTGAACCCTGTTGCCCGCGAGGCTGCGCGCCTGAGGGCACAGGGGATATCATTATCTGCGATGAATGATTCCAACCCTACCCATTGGGGGCTGGCCCCGTCAGCGCTCCCTCAGGAGTATACTGCAGATCCGCGGGGCGATGCGTCTGCCCGCGCCGGCCTTGCCCGGTTCCTGCGTGAACGCCGGGGGAAGGAACATGCCGATGACACGGGATCAGATCCGGTATCTGAAGATAGCCTGTATATACTCAGCTCAACATCCCAGGCCTATATGTGGCTTTTTATGCTGCTGTGCGATCCCGGTGACGCAGTGCTTGGCCCCAAGCCGGGGTACCCGCTTATTGAGTCCATAGCCCGGCTTGCCTCTGTTGAGGCGGTACCGTATACACTGTTTTATGACGGGCAGTGGAATATCGATCTGGAGGCTATGGAAGGCATAATACACAGGTATGCATCAGAAGGCAGGAAAATCAAGGCAGCTGTCCTGATCAACCCCAATAACCCCACGGGTTCGTATGTCAGGAAGCGGGAGCGTGAAGGCGTTATCAGGCTGTGCCGGGAAAATAATATTGCGGTTATTGCTGATGAAGTCTTCTTTGGGTATCCGTTTATGCCTGTGCATGGCAGGGGGAGGATCGCAGGGGAAAACCGCGTTCTTACTTTTGCGCTGGATGGGCTGTCGAAAGCGCTGGCTGCACCTCACGCAAAAGTCGGCTGGATCCAGGTAAGCGGCCCCGGTGAAGACGCCGGTGAAGCTATGCGCAGGCTTGATATCATTGCTGATGATTTCCTTCCGCTTTCCCAGTTCCAGGTCAGCGCCCTTCCCGGCCTGTTAAACGAGGTCCCATCCCGTACAGAGGCTGTCCTCCGGCGTATACAGGAGAATTTGGGAACCCTGCGCCGGATGCTCGGGCAGGAGGGCGGTTCTACTGTTGATATGCTGAATGCTGAAGGCGGCTGGAACGTCCTCCTGAAATTCCCGGCGTCTGTGGATGAGAACACTCTGGCCTTGGAACTGCTGGACAGCTGCCATATTGTGCCGCAGCCTGGCTATTTTTTCGATATGCCATCTGACGGGTATGTAACACTGTCCCTTCTTCCTGATCCCGAAGTATTCCGGGCACATGTACGTGCGCTGCTCGCTGCAGTGGACGGGCTGGTGCAAGGCCCCGCCCTGAAACCATAAATATAGGGTTTAGATCATAAATACGCTGGCAAACAGATGATATGCAGCAGGCGCCATCGTTATGATGGCATGGGATCTTGAGGGGTCAAAAATCGTCAGCACAAAGAAGATAAGCTCGAAAAATGCAGTAAGTACAAGGATCCACATAAGTACTGTTGCTGCAGCCGGCGAGTGTGCTGCGGAATGTATTATGCGGCGCATTGCCGGACTTTTAGGGCTGTTTAACCTGACCGATTTTCCTGAGCTGCCCGATGCTGCTGCTTTCGTGCCTGTCCTGTCCATGGCCTGCAGACACCAGGTGGACAGGATAACAAAAATGGGGATAGAAGCCAGAGTGAGTATCCAGGAGAAGTCATTCATATAGCGCCAATCAACACCTCCCATATATGTTTCCATAAGGCACATTGCGAAGCTGAGGGCAATGCACAGCACGGTAAGCAGAAGGGTCCGCGACCTGCGGAGTGCGCGCAGGACAGAAGGGGATATAATGCAGACAACCAGCCAGCATAACGGTGCGAATATAAATATCCCGGCAATGATATTATCCGAGTACATCCAGGGGATAAGGCGCGGCTTATAGGAGTTGAAGAACGGGAACCCGCGGCTGGCTGTTGGCTGCAGCGGCGACCAGAAATAGGCTGCAAACCCCTGTACTACTGACTGTGCGGAAGGTTTATATGCAGTCAGGTCATCAACAGTCATCTGGTATTTGCTGCCAAAATCAAGAATGGAACCAAATTTGATCTGGTTGTTGAGCAGGACAGGGAGCAGTCCTGCAACTGCTGAAATAAGTGCAGCAGCTGTAAGCCTGATCTGCTGCCGGGTTATGTTCCTGCGTGAGGCACCGGAAGCATGGGCTGCGGTACCTGCAGCATCTGTGTCAGGCTGTGCTGCAGCGCCGCGCTGCGTCTGGAGTAATTCCAGATAGAGGGGGATAAGCAGGACCGCAGACAGGATAAACGGCGGACGGCAGCCCGCAGTAAGTGCGATAGACAGTGTGCCAAAAATAATATGGGGATAAGATATCCGGCTCTCTGCGGCATTTCCTGCATCGGCCCTGGTCCATGGTCGGTACCGTTTAAGGCCGGGATCATAGGTCCGGCGTGCGCCGAGCCAGAGCCAGAAGCCGAGCGCAGCGAAAAAAGTAGCGCTTGCTGTAGGGATGCAGTAGAAGGTCAGGTTTGTGAACAGCGAAATGATAGTACTGCCTGCCACCATCATAAGGGTCACAATAAGCGTCTGCCCTATGGATATATTGGGGAAATACCTTTTGAGGAACCTTACGAGTGCAAGGAGCCCGAAAATGACGGCAAGGCACAGGAACCCGAAACTGGCAACAATGGTATTCAGCCACAGCCCTCCGGTATGGAACAGGGAGGTAACAGCCTGGAAGGGGAGGAAGGCAACGAGGGCGGGGACGATGCCAAAATAGGAATACCAGTGGTTGTTATAAAAGACGTAATCCCAGTAGATCGTTGTGCCATTGGCGAGGAGGGCGTTGCGTTCAGCGACTGATTGCGGGTGGTGCGCAGTGAGGAGCTGGGGGTCAACGGCCAGGTCAAGCCACGGCTGCCCTTTAAGGATAGCCTGTGCTGAAAGCTGGTACTGGCTGAAATCATATGTGTAGCTTCCCGGATACTGGAGATACACGCCCGAATCCTGAGTCCAGCCGAGAAAAACACCGCTGAGGACGGTTATCACAATGCAGGGGATAATAATGCATACGAAGAAAAATATACGGAACCGTGCGGATCCCGGTTCAAGGGTGATCCTGTAAAGTTCTGAGCGGGGCCTGAGCAGGATCAGGAAACACAACAGCGCAAAAAGTATGGCGACGCGCAGCAGATTAAAAGAGAAAGGGGTGTCAGGGTTCGTTGTAATGGCGTGGAGGGCCAGATGCGACCCTGCAGAATCGCTGAACCAGACGCGCAGTTTCGCCTCCGGGCTGTGCCCTTGTGCTGTCAGCATGGAAACCCGGGACGGCAGAGGGATATATGCAGTCCGTGTGACAGAGGGGCTGAACTGGACAGTCTTCCCTGAGATACAGGTACTGCCTGAACCTGTGCAGCTGTCGATCCTTGTATGGATAGTGCCGAGATTATGGGCGGGAAGGTTGGCATAATCCAGATATGCCCCTGAAGTATCAAAAAAGACCTGCGTTATCCGCCCTTTTACCGGGATATCGATATAGGCGTGCGAAGGGTCAGTGATAGTAAGCGTATTCTCTGCAGATGCGTAGCTCAGCCCCGTGCCGAAGCGGTTATCTGCGCGGAGCTGGACCAGGGAGAACGTTTCTGAGGCAGGCTGCACAGGCGGAGAGGCTTTTGCTTTCCAGAATGAAAGATTGAAAACTGAGGCTTCAAGGATAAGGGTGATAAGCGCTGCGGCAATAAGGTACACTGCAGTGCGCGGAATGTGTTTCCTGCGTGCCGCTGAGACAGATGGATACCCTTTTTTCGCCACATGAATATTGTAGCGTTACGGCTGCATGAGATGTCTAGTAAATTTGGGAAAATAGACAGAACCGCATAATGCAATCCATATACGAGGAGATAATGCCTATATTTCCACGTGGCTTTTTCAGCCGCCGCAGCAAACGCGAGCATAATGATGTGCCGGTCGGCACGCAGGGGCCGCAGGAGTTCCATGCGTCCGGCCCATCCTCCGATTTCCGGCGGTCGCATAGCGGCGGGTTCGACAGCGTATGGCAGGGATATGGTATTTCGCCTTCTGTACAGCGGCATATTATTACTGATTTCCCGTACAGTGATAACTTCCCGTTCCCGCATATCGGCTGGGCTGCGCTTGACGACAGCCTTTCGCATGACATTTCCGGGGGGCTTCCCGCCTCTGTGCTTATAGGTTTCTTTCCCGATGACAGCCATATTATCCCGATGGCATTTTGCGACAGCAGAGGGAATATATATGCGACGGATGAACGGTACCCGAGCATCAGCTCTTCCAGCGAACCCCTGCTGAGCTTTATGAAGGAAGCGGAGGGGCATTTTGCTGCCGGCCGCATTGAGGGGACCGGATTTTCAGACGGCGGGGAGGCGGGCAGCAGTACCGTCTACGGTTCCCATGGCGCTGTAGTCCTGCGGGTGCCCGGTTCTGCACGCAGCCAGTGGGTAGCGAACTGGCTTGAGTCAGATGGGAAATTTACCCTGGAACAGGTCCTGTCGGACCTTCCTGCGCGTATGGCTGCACAGCTCAGTTACCAGGATATGGCTGCAGCAGCATTTTTCGGCATCGCATTTTATCCTCTGGTCTGCAATGTGACCCCTATATACGGGCTGGGGGATATTTCATACCATCTGGCCCGGCAGGCCCCGCTAAGTGCTGTCCGCAGTATCAGAAAAGATGCTGAACAGCTTGCATCCGACGGCTTCAGGGTTTCCGGGCTGCAGGCCTATTTCATAGATTCCCTTGATGATGCCCACGTGTTTGAACCTGTTCCGGGCCTTGAAGCTGTGCATGGCAAAGAACCGGCCGAACTGGTTTCGAATAAAAATACCCACCTATTTATGATGTCATGGGCTGGGCTGGACCTTGCACCGGCACTTAACGCCATCCGCCTGGAAAGCTCCATCAACCGTGTCCGCATGATCAGCGACATTCTTGAGGCAAATGATGCCATGGGGAACCGCCTTACTGAAGATACCGTTGATGCCCGGCATATCAGCGAACTGGATCTGGCGCTGCTGAGGAACCCTGCATTCGGCGCACTGTCATCTCTTCCCGCAGAGGATTATCTCGCGGCTTCTCACGCTGATGGCGGTGGCTATGGTTATACCGGTGGGCAGCAGGATAGGTCAGATGATGAAAATGCCGGGGATAGGCTTACTGAAGCTGGCTCTGCTGCTGATCCTGCTGCATCCGCTGATGATACTTCTGACAGCATGTTTGCCTTTGGATTCACGCCGTCTGATGCACGCCCTCCTGCCTCCCTGCACAGCAGCAGCCTCCCGTGGGACCAGCGTTTTCTGCTGGGGGATACGCAGAACCTTGCGGAAACAGTGGATTCTACGAATGCAGCTTATGAGCTGTACCAGCTTGTGAGGTCGCTTGCCCCGCAGGCCGGCAGCGGCACCCCCGGGCCTGATGCTTCCCCTGACTCCCATGCTACCGAGTGGCAGTACAGGCAGCTTTTTGCCCGTATTATCAGCCATCTGCGTGTCCCCTTCAGGTATGACATCAATTTCCGGTCCAATATTGACAGCGGTGTCGCTGCTGTTGCTTACAGTGCGGTCAGTTCCTTGATGATGCCGCAGCACCGCTATGATCCGTATACCGGTGAACGCATAGGCATCCCCGAAGAGGAACGCGAACAGCTGAGCACCCAGTACAATCTGCGCCTGGGCATCATCCTTGCTGCTGCTGCTTTCGCATCTTCGCCTGAGATCAGGGAGGTCTCACTGCGCCTGGATTCCCTTGGCCTTGAAGAAAAGCTGAAGGAACGTACTGTACTTGCCCACAATATTATTGAAAAGATCCTTACTTCGTTTGAATCGCTTTCCCAGCAGCTCCAGAACCTTTCCCAGCGGATAGAGATGCTGTCCGGCGGCAGTGATGATGATGAGACAGAGAAAAAATCAAACCCCAAAGACGGGGATGTCCACGGGCGTGATGTAGGCATGACAGTAGCGGGGCAGCCGCGGGGCGTTGTCAACCCTGCCGGCAGCCGCGGTATGCGCAGCCAGGGCGGGAATGAAGATACGGCCAGGTCGCAGGAAGAGATCAACAGTATTTTTGAGCAGATGGTCCATGATATTGATCTGGACACGGATAGGACGGGCCCCTCAAGCGGTTCAGGCACAGGACCGGATGCAGGGGATACTTCCGGCCTGTCGGATCCTTCCGATACGGAAGGTACCGGCACGGGTCCGGATACGGATACAGGTGCAGGTTTTGAGGCAGATTTTGATGCAAGCCTTCCCTTCCCATTCCCGGTGCATTCCGTAAGCAGCACGGGGGTCAATGTGGATTCAAGCGAGGACGGCATAATGCCCTTGACGCCGGTAGCAGCGGTGACTTTCACCAGGGACGAGTTCGTCAGCCTCCTTGAACAGCAGGGGCTTAATGACCCGATGGGATTCTACTGCCATTTTGATGCAGTTATCGATCCGGATGAGAAGGGCAGGCTTAAGGAGATAACTGCGCCTGTCGATATCCATGATGAACGTTTTTCCCCGAGAGGTGCCCATGAAGAGCCGGAGGTGGCTGAAAGGGATTTCAGCCATGATATGGCTGAAGTTATGGGTGCTGCTGATACTGCGGGGCTGTCTATCCAGCGCGCGGATGTTATCCACAGGCTGTCAGATTCCATCAGCAGGATAGCCCGGAACCCGCATATGTCGAGTGCCGATAAAGCCCAAACTGTGATGGGCTATATTGAGGCAACGGGCGATCCTGAAGCCAGGGCACAGGCGTCAGCTGTTACTTCAGCGCTTATTGACGGCAATGATGTGCCGCCTCTGTCTTTGACATGGGTCAAGGAATTTGAGCAGGCGCGTTTCCATTCCAATGAGCTTATCCAGCAGGGGAGGATCGCACAGTCTGTTGACAACCAGGAGAAGGCGATCGCCGAACTGGATGAACACTTCCATGCCGAAGGTACTGTTCCCCGGTATTTTAATTCATATGCTGATCGTGTTATTTATAATCATTTATTTGCTACTCCTGGTGAGCGGACAGTCCTTATACCGGACGAACTGTTCGATGCCCATTTCAAGATGGCTGATGCCCTGTTCCTTATGGGGCAGCCCCGCAAGGCTGCAGAGCATCTGAATAAGGCAGTTTCCTACGCTCCGTCATATACCATGGCCCATTTGCGCCAGGCGGTAGGGCTCGCCCTCGTAGAAGACTGGGATTCGGCTTTTGCCGCAACAGTGAATGCGGTAACTATTGCCCAGGACAGGGATGATGCCGCGTTCGGGTATTACCGGATGGCATATGCGGCATGGATGCGTGATGAGTTTGATGTAGCTGCAGCCGCATATATCCTTAGTGCCCAGATTGGCCCTGAGCGTATGGAGCCGCTAGGCTCGGAGCTTGAGGAGCTTGTGCGGCGTGCCCGTTCCCAGGACATACAGCTGCCATCAGGCGAAGAAGAGGCGGCGGCAGTTATGCGCAGCCACGGCCTCCCCCTGTGGCCCGACCCGCAGGTGCTTGAAATCGTGAGTGCTGCGGCTGAGGTATGTGTAGATAACCGTTTATTCATACCTGCACGCACACTGCTCGTTTCTTCGGCGAGGATGAAGGATACGGATGAATTATCGGTCAAATCCCAGCAGATACAGGTATTGAGATCATTGAATGCTTAGCAGGCCTTCAACAGATGCTGTATTGTGCTGTATTGTAGGAGTGATTCGGATCACTCGGTGCAGGCCTTGAAATTCGGACTTTAACGGGAATAGGATAGAGCTATGAATGTGCGATACGGGGCATCCGGTGCAGCCAGGATGCATGCGGACGAAGGGGAACAGCTGTCTTTTGGATTCGTTTCCGACAGTGATGCGGCTCACGTTCCGGCCGGCGCTGCACATACCGGTCTGGCATACGGAAGCCCCGGATCCCCGGAAGATATGGATACCTGTATCGAATCCCTGCAGCGTACGGATGCGGATGCGCAGAAACTGGCAGGGATCAATGTTCCTGGGCTGGATATCAGGCAGGCTTCCCGGCTGTGGGCAAAAGTATCTTCGTGGGTAGAAAGCGACCAGATCGCATACTATATTAATGATTCCCCGGTTTCTTCAGATGCCGCGTATGACGCACGCATGCTCATGCTCCAGAAGCTTGAAGTGCAATTCCCGCAGCTGGATACGCCCCAGTCGCCTACACACAGGGTCGGCGGGACCTTTTCCAACGATTTCGCATCGGTAAGGCATCCGTCAAGGATGATGAGCCTGGATGATGTGTTTTCGCTCAGCGAGCTGAAACAATGGTATGAGGGTGTCCGCAGGGATCTGGAATGGCCGCAGGGGGAACCGCTTCCTATGACATGCGAGGTCAAGATCGACGGCCTTGCGCTGAACCTCATTTACAGGCACGGGATACTGTACCAGGGGCTGACCCGCGGCGACGGTGTTATCGGCGAAGATATCACCATGAATGTGCGTACTATATCGTCAATCCCCGGGCAGCTGTCGGGCACAGCTGCACAGGTCCCTGAAATGGTGGAGATCCGGGGTGAAGTGTTCATGAAATTCGATGATTTTGCAAGCCTGAACAGCCAGGCTCAGGCTGAAGGGCGTGCTGTTTTCGCCAATCCCCGTAATGCTGCCGCGGGGTCTTTGCGCCAGAAGGATCCCCGGGTCACCGCGTTGCGCAGGCTCAGTTTTTATGCGCATGGCATGGGGACCCTTGAATGGGGGGACGGGGATGCAGGGCATCCGCAGGCCGGCACGCAATCGCAGGCATACAGCCTTTATAAGATATGGGGTATCCCGGTATCGGGCCATACCCGCGAAGCCGTAAATTTTGACCAGATCCTTGAAATGGTCTCCTATTACGATGAACACCGCTATGATATCGAACATGCCCTTGACGGGATCGTGGTAAAGGTTGATGACCTGGCACTGCAGCGCCGGCTGGGTTCCACTGCGCGGGCGCCGCGGTGGGCTATTGCATATAAATACCCTCCTGAAGAAGTCAATACTGAACTGCTTGATATCTCAGTGCAGGTGGGGCGTACGGGGCGTGTTACCCCTGTAGCGCATCTGAAACCGGTGCGTGTAGCGGGCTCCACTGTTTCGCGGACGACTCTGCATAATGCTTATGAAGTTGACCATAAAGGTGTCCTGATCGGCGATACCGTAGTTGTACGCAAAGCGGGGGATGTGATACCTGAGCTTGTGGGGCCTGTACTTGCCGCGCGCAAAGGGCGCGAGGGGCAGCTGCACAGGTTTGTTATGCCCCGATACTGCCCAAGCTGCGGAACTGAACTCGCCCCTGAAAAAGAAGGCGATAAAGATATCCGCTGCCCTAATGTGGAATCCTGCCCGGCGCAGCTGTCCAACCGGATACTTCATCTTGCATCACGCCAGGCTTTTGATATTGAGCATCTGGGGGAGCAGAGCGCGCTTGCCCTCACTAACCCCGAGAATAACCGGCCTGATTCGGTATCAGAATACCTGCCTGATACCAGGGAAATAACGGTGGCCCCCGGCCAGGAACCGCCGTTGTATGAGCCCGACCCCGCGCTACAGCTCCCTGAAATGCAGTCCCCTGCAGTGACAAGTGAAGCTGATTTGTTCTCCCTCAGGGCAGAAGACCTGCGCGATGTACGGATATGGCGGGAAATCCCTATTATCGAAGTGGCACAGGACACTGACCCTGTCACAGGGAAGAAAACAAAAACCCGTAAAAACAGGGGAGGAAGCGGACTATGGTCACAGTTCCCGGCATTCTATAACCTTCCTGCCAAGGGGGATAAGGCTTCTGATGCCCAGCCCTCACGCACAACAGTAGAGATGCTCAGCGAATTTAATAAAGCTAAGGATGCTGAACTGTGGAGGGTCCTTGTAGCACTGTCTATCCGCCATGTTGGCGCCCCAACCGCAAGGCTTATTGCGAAAAGGTTCAGGACGCTGGATGCTGTGGCGGCTGCTTCGGAAGAAGACCTTGTTTCCGTTGATGGGGTCGGTGCCGAGATCGCAGCCTCTGTTGCATCATGGTTCCTCCAGGCACGGGATCCGGAAAGCTGGAGAGGGAAAATACTGCATGCATGGGCTTCTGCCGGTATTGGGAGCCAGGCAGCTGAAGACCCTGGGCTGGAGCAGACGCTTGAAGGCAAAACTGTTGTGGTCACAGGGACTCTTGCTGGTTTTTCCCGCGAATCGGCGAAAGAAGCTATTGAAGCCAGGGGAGGCAGGGCTTCCGGTTCCGTAAGCAAAAAAACTTCATATGTGGTTGTCGGTTCTTCTGCAGGTTCCAAGGCAGTAAAGGCTGAAGAGCTCGGCATACCTATGCTGGATGAAGACCAGTTCAACCAGCTCCTTATGCATGGGGATGTCCCTCATGAATGATTTTCCTATCAGGAGCATCCCCGGGGATGTCGGCAATGCTGGCGGTATTGTATCGGGGTCAGGCATCCCGGAATGTATTTCTGATGACGAAAAGGAATTCCGCCGGGCTGTCTGCACGGATATTATGGACAGGCTTTCGGCGGTGATCGACCCTGAGCTTGGAAGGAGCATCACAGACCTTAATATGGTCGTGGGGATTGATATCAGGCCCGTTGAAGGCAAGCCAACTTTTGAGGAGCTGTTCCGGTACAGTCCTGGTGCCGGCAGCAAGGGTATGCCTCTTTCCCGGGAACGCCCATATTATGATATTACTGTCCATCTGGAGCTTACTGTGCCGGGCTGTCCGCTGAGCAGCACTATCGTATCAGGTATTGAAAATGTGGCGGGCAGCTATTCGGCAGCACATGTGAGTATCAGTACACAGGTCGATACCATGAGTGAAGAAAAGCTTAACAGCCTGGTAGCGCAGCTTAAAAAAGAACGCAGAGAGAACCCTTTCCATAAAAGCGGTGTAAAAACACGTATTTTTGCCGTGGCATCGGGGAAAGGCGGGGTAGGGAAATCTGCGGTTTCGGCAAACCTCGCCGCAGCTTTCGCAGCAATGGGGTACAGCACGGCAGCCATTGATGCCGATATTTATGGGTTTTCATTGCCGAAACTGTTCGGCATCCACGGGAGCCCCACTAATCTTAACGGCATGCTTATGCCCATGGAAGCATGGGGGGTCAAACTTATATCTATTGGCATGTTCGCCGGCTCCGAAAGGGCGATCCTGTGGCGTGGCCCGAGGCTGCAGAGGTCCCTGGAACAGTTCCTGTCGGATGTGTGGTGGGGGCAGCCTGATGTGCTTGTTATTGATTTGCCGCCCGGGACAGGTGATATGACGATCACTGTGGTACAAGCCCTTCCTAATGCCCATATGCTTGTTGTGACTACGCCTCAGCCGTCAGCATCCGATATTGCTGTGCGTGCCGGGCTGGTGAGCCTCCAGCTTCCTGTTAAGGTTGGCGGGGTTATTGAGAATATGTCGTGGTACGACCATGCAGGCGAAAGGCTGCATATTTTCGGCCAGGGGGGAGGCCAGCGTGTCAGCAGCCAGCTGACCAGGGATGTGGGGTATGATGTCCCTCTGCTGGCACAGCTTCCCCTGGATCAGAGTATCCGTGTAACAGGGGAGGCAGGGCGTCCTGTCGTCCTCAAAGAGGATGGTTCCCTGGCTGATACCCGGATCGCGCAGCAGTTCAAACATATTGTTGACCAGCTTATGGGTGCCGGAGGCGATGAGGAAGCAAGGTACCGGACGGCAGAAGGCAGCCACGGAAAAGGTAAAGGGCAGGAAAGATGAAAGATTTTGATACAATAAACGGCCCCCGCCGGACAGGGCATTCTGTTGCGTTCCCATGGCCCCGGTTTCTCCTGCTGATATGTGCAGGCCTTGCCGCCCTGGCCGGGACCTTTGCTGCACTTTTGCGCTCCAATCTTCCCTCGCCGGTCACACGCCCGCCGCTTGCTGACGCGCACGGGGCATTGATGGTGTTTGGCTTCCTGGGCACCGCGATATGCCTGGAACGGGGTGTCGCCTTCCGCGCGGGTTCCCCGCGCAAGCCTGCATGGGGTTTTCTCGCGCCTCTGAGCGAAGCGCTGGGAATGCTGTCCATGATCCTCATCATGATGAGGGTGGTCCCGCTGTCCCTCTGGCAGCTGGTCCCGGGGATTTTCTGGGCTGCCGGGATGTTCCTGCTGAGCGCAGTGTATGCCGTTATCTGGTTCAGGCAGCACTCTGTATCTGTCCTCATCCAGATACTTGGATCGGCCGCCGGCGCCTGCTCGGCAGGATTATGGGCGTCGGGCATCAATGCTTCCGCACTTGCCCCGTGGTGGATGGTTTTTCTTGTGCTGACTATTGTCGGGGAACGGCTTGAGCTTGCGCATGTTTCTTTTGTCGGCAGGTATGTTGAACCCGCCCTTATAGCTTCTTCTGCAGCAGCTGTACTTTCGCTGCCGCTGCAGCTGATACTCCCTCCCGCGGGATATGCTGTCCTCGGCCTGGCATTGCTTGCATTACTGGCAACAATGCTGCTTAATGATACGGCAATAAAAACATGGAAGGTGCGCGGGGTTACAGGTTTTATGGGTGTCTGCATGCTCCTGGGGTATGCGTGGGCGCTGTTCGCCAGTATTTTATGGATATTCGGAGTTTACGGCGATAATGGTTATTGGGCAGATATGGGGATACATGCACTGGCTTTGGGCTTCACCATATCAATGGTTATTGCCCATGTATGCGTTATCGTCCCCTCTGTTATCCGGCGGGCGATGCCTTACAGCCCCGTCCTGTGGCTGCCGCTGGCCCTTCTGCATCTTGGGCTGGTATTAAGGCTGCTCGGTGCTGCACGAGGGGTATCTGCCCTGTGGCAGACAGGTGATTTTATTGATGTTGTTGCAGTCTTTTCACTTATATTATGCGTCCTGGGGATGAATATTTACGCAGCATCCAGGCGCCGGAGGAATAAGCATCCTGTGGCCCATCCTGCCAGTTCCGCCGTCGTTGCCGGTCCTGCCGGTCTTGCCGGGGCAGTTTCTTCGCGCCGGGAAATTTCAGCTGCGCATCCGTCTGGGCATCCGGAGGGATCGGAACAGCCCCATAGGGAGGATTCCCACCATCTGAAGCACTCGGAGGGCTCAGGGCCTCCTGCGGCGCAGAAGCCCGGTCGTGAAAGGGTCCGCAGGCGTATAACGCAGACGCATTCAGATATATCTGACTATGCCCGGTCCCGCCGTACTTTTTTCACAGTATCCGGGTGGTCTGTACTGTGTACGGCAGCAGTACTTTTAGTATGCAGTTTGATAATCGGGATGCATCCTGCGCTTGTGGCTAACCAGGGCGGAGCTTCCGGCAGCTCTTCGCTGCCGCAGGGGCTGCAGGGACAGGGGCAGGGTCAGCATGCCGCAGCAGTTGTGCCTACCGGGAAAACCACAACTGTCAAACTCCGTGTAGGGGCTGGCGGGATGTCCTTTTCCCCTGCACGGCTGGCGGTGCCTGCGGGCAACAGGCTTGTTATTGAGTTCTCCAATACGGGTGATCAGACGCATGATCTGGTGGTGGATAACGGTTCGACGACCGGTCGTGTATCTCCCGGGGAAGTCAAGAAGCTGGATGCCGGCGTAATCGCGTACAGTATGGAGGGATGGTGTTCCCTGGCGGGGCACAGGCAGATGGGGATGGCCCTCCATATCGCTGCCTTAGATAATGACGGCAATGAGATCGCCGGCCCTTCTTCGCAGCGTGGAGGCCATGTCCGGCAGCCTTCGGACAGCAGCAGCGTCCAGCCTTCCACTCCCGTACCCTCATCCGCAGCCCTGCGCAGGCAGGCCGAAAAAAGCGCGCCGTACGATCCCCATATGCCTGATTATACGGATCCGCAGTCGACACAGAGTACTGGAAGCATTAATGGCATGCAGGGCGCAGTACGCAGGATAACAATGACTGTCACTGAGGCAAAAATCACTGTTGCTGAAGGGTTTACGCAAACAGTAATGCGCTACAACGGCACTATCCCCGGCCCTGTGCTCCGCGGGAAGGTGGGGGATGTTTTTGAAGTGACCCTGATTAATAAAGGGTCTATGGATCATTCCCTTGATTTCCATGCAGGCGATGATGCTGCTCCGGATAAGGCGATGCGTTCCGTAAAACCGGGAAAATCCCTGGCCTACACATTCCGGGCATCGCGTGCGGGCATATGGATGTACCACTGTTCAACTGCCCCGATGACCGTACATATTGCGGGCGGTATGTACGGGGCAGTGGTCATTGAACCGCAGGCAGGCCTTCCTCGGGTGGATAAGGAGTACGTCCTTGTCGGCGGGGAAATGTACCTTGGCGGCAATGGGAAAGGTGCTGACACCCAAAAAATAGCGCGGATGGTACCCGATATAGCGGTATTCAACGGCCGCGCATTCCAGTATGACGCGCATCCCCTTACTGCGCAGGCCGGCAAACGTATACGTATCTGGGTGATGAATGACGGGATCAGCTGTTCCATGCCATTCCACGTAATAGGCGCGCAGTTCTCAAGCGTATGGACGGAAGGCAGATACACGGTGAAGGATAATTCTTCAGGATCCGGTGCGATGGAACGTAATACCGGGGCCCAGGTACTTCCCCTCATGCCTGCGCAGGGCGGATTTGTGGAGATCGATTTCCAGACGCCGGGAAGATACCCCTTTGTCAACCATTCCATGAGCCTGGCTGAAAAGGGGCAGCATGGGTATATCGATGTAAGTAAATAGGAATCTTATAACGTTACGTTCATGCTTTATGAATATGATGTTCTCTCTGGTGAGGAATTCTGCCGATCAGGAGCTTTTAGCAGGATTTACTACTAAAAGCTCCTGAACAATTAATGATTTTCCGTTAAAACTCAGATGTGGAAATACAGCTCGTATTCCAATGGGGTAGGGGCAAGCCTCTGCATCTCGATCTCAGCATTCTTGAGATCTATCCACGTCTGGATAAGGTCATCGGTGAACACATCGCCTTCGCTGAGGAAGTCATGGTCTTCTTCCAGGGATTTCAGGGCCTCATCAAGGGAAGCAGGGACCTGTTTTACCAGGGCATGCTCTTCGGGCGGCAGTTCGTAAAGGTCCTTATCGATAGGATCCGGCGGCTCAATATGGTTGAGGATGCCGTCAAGCCCTGCCATCAGCTGTGCTGAAAAGGCAAGGAACGGGTTGCAGCTGGGGTCGGGCGCGCGGAACTCAATACGCTTGGCAGCCGGGGAAGTGCCGGCCAGGGGTATGCGAATAGCTGCCGAACGGTTACGGGCAGAGTATACAAGGTTTACAGGAGCTTCATACCCGGGTACCAGGCGCTTGTAAGAGTTCAGGGAAGGGTTGGTGAATGCCAGTACAGAGGAAGAGTGCTTTATCAGCCCTCCAATATACCAGCGGGCAATATCCGACAGCCCGCCGTACCCATTTTCGCTGTAAAACAGGGGTTCCCCATTCTTCCACAGCGACTGGTGGCAGTGCATGCCCGTACCGTTATCGCCGGCAAGGGGTTTAGGCATAAAAGTCGCAGCTTTCCCGGCAAGGTATGCTGTTTCGTGGACAACATACTTATATTTCATAAGGTCATCGCCTGCATGGGTCAGGGTATTGAAGCGGTAGTTGATCTCCTGCTGCCCTGCAGCGCCGACTTCATGGTGTGACCGCTCAAGTATCAGCCCCACTTTCTGAAGGTTGGCAACCATATCATCGCGGAGGTCCTGGCTATGGTCGATTGGAGGGACAGGGAAATATCCGCGCTTCACCCTGTTCTTGAACCCGACGTTGGGCGTACCGTCTTCTTCATACTCCTCAGCGGAATTCCACGGTGCTTCCACGGAATCGATCTCGTAGAAAGAGCGGCGCATGGAATTTTCAAACCGTACTTTGTCAAAAATAAAGAACTCGGCTTCCGGTGCAAAATCAGCTGTATCTGCAATGCCGGTGGAGTTAAGGTAAGCTTCGGCTTTCAAAGCTACCTGGCGGGGGTCGCGTGAATACGGCTCATCCGTTATAGGGTCAACGATAGAAAATGCTACGTTCAGGGTTTTATGGGTGCGGAACGGATCAATATAAGCAGTTTCCACATCCGGGATAAGCTTCATATCAGACTGGTTGATCGCCTGGAACCCCTGCATTGATGAGCCGTCAAACGGCATGCCGTCGGTAAAGGCGTCCTTGAGGAACTCGCCTGCCGGTACTGTAAAATGCTGCTGGACACCTATCAGATCAGTGAAACGTACAGATACGTACTCCACTTCTTCTTTATCGATAAGGGCTTCTACATCTTCTTTTGTACTTATGCCGGCCATATGCCGCTCCTTTCCAGTACCGTATTTATCCTTGCGGATATTGTGATATCTGTGGCTAGATATCTTTCTTTCCAGTGTAGTTCGGGGTACACATAAGTCCTGTAAATTACTTGCCGCGCATTGCCCTGCGGCTTACCTTCTTCATACGGGCAGGGTCAACGCCCTTCGGGATGGGCAACCCATTTTTGCTTTGCAGTGTGCGCAGGCGATCGTTGACATGCTCAAGCTCGTCCATAGTGAATTTGATTTTATGGCGTTTGCGCAAATGCCTGCGCAGTTTGCTCAGCGGGACCTGCCCCTCGCCGTTGCCCACAGAGACCCTGTAGACAGGGATATCAGACCCCTGTGTAACACGCCGTATTTTCTGGGTCTCCCTGTCCATCGCTGCATTCGTGGCATCAAGCGGGCCCTCTGCCACGAGATAGACACCATACAGTGAAGTCCCGCGCCAGATCGCATTCTTCGTGCGGGGATCAACCCATACCGGTTCTTTGGTGAACTGGATGACCCGTCCTGTGAAGCGCCCGCTTGACAGACTGTCCAGCACTGCCCCCGCGGCTCCCGGCTGGCCTTCAAGGCGTTTGTATCCGGCGGCTTCGCTCCGGTTGGTCAGGATGACTGTCATTACAAGGAACCCCAGCAGCAGTGCTGTGATGATGTTAAGGATCCAGCCTATCCACCCGTTCCGCAGGATGAACCCCAGCCCGACAATAAGGGCTGCAGGGATGATGAATCCCCCGAGCATCCACCATGTGATGGATGGGTCTTCTTTTTTTGTAAAATCATAGATCATCTTCATCTGCTTGAAAATATTGCGGCGCTTGGGCTTCCCGCTGTTTTTGCGGGAAGCTGAAGATGCGGGGGAAGGTTTAGGGTTTGTGTTCCTGCTGTTGCGTGATTTCAGGTCGGCCATACATACCTCTTATATAGTGTCAACTGTAAAACTACCTGATATCAGTGTACTTGACAGATACTACTTAACGCACGTGAAGGGGCTTGCCGTCAGCTTTAAGCAGTGCCTCGCCGAGTGATTCGCTCAGCGTAGGGTGGGGGTGGATAAGCCGGGCAGCATCAGCCAGAGGGACATGGTTCCCGATTATCTGTTCAGCCTCAGCAATCAGCTCGCCTGCACGCACTCCGGCTATGTGTATCCCGATCACATAACGGGTATCCCCGCCTTCCCCGGGATGCAGTGCAGTAACAACAGTGATGCTCCCGCCTGACTGTTCCATAAGCACCCGTGAATTGGACAGGAGGGGGAGGACGGTTTCCTCAACATCTGTGAACTGTCCGGACAGCCCCCGTGCCTGCTCGGAAGTATACCCTACGCTTGCTGCCTCGGTTGTCGAGTAGACTACCTGCGGGACAGTTTTTTCATCGACCGGTCGGGGGAGGGTGCTTAATATCCCCTGTTCACAGGCGATGCTTTCAGCAATAACAATACCCTGCGCAAAAGCCTTATGCGCAAGCTGGCGGCCGGCGGTCACATCCCCGGCTGCCCAGATATTGGGGATCGATGTTTTCCCGAACGGATCGGTTTTTATAATTCCATCGCTGCCTATCGCAATATTGAGGCTGCGCAGCCAGGGGCTTTCTGTCGCAGGCCTGCGCCCGATAGCGATAAGGACCTTGTCTGCCTTGAATTCGAGCACTTCGCTGCTGTCCCCGGTACCGCGGGTATAGGAGATAACAGCCTGCGGTTCGCTTTCACGGGTTTCCGCAATATCTGTCACATGCGACGAAGGTATAAATTTTATCCCTGCGCGTTTCAGGCCCCGCATAACGGATGCCCCCATATGGCTGTCGCCATGCGACAGGGGACGGCCTTTACGCATAAAAACAGTGACTGAGCTTCCCATCGCATTCCAGAAGCTGGCGAACTCCAGTGCAATAGCCCCGGAGCCGATGATCCCCACAGTTTCCGGGATCTCTGCGAGCTCAAGTGCCCGGTCAGAATCAAGGACCGTATCAGAGAATCCAACGCCTGGGAATGGTACTGTGCATGACCCTAAAGCGAGTATCACATTCCCTGCAGTGACAGATGTTTTTCCGGTGCTGTCAGCAGAGACCCGGACCGTATGCGGGCCATCCTTACCGCTGATTGAAGCATATCCTTTAATAACTGTTATCCCGCGGAAATCGATAAGGGAGGCAAGGCCTGAAACCATCGTGCCGGTTATCTTTGCCTTCCGCTCAAACAGTTTCCCGGTATCTGCCGATACGGCGGTCTCATCTACAGAAATACCCCAATACTGTGCTTTTGATATCTCTTCACGGACATGTGCTGCGGTGAGCAGCGCCTTGGTAGGGATACACCCCCGGTTCAGGCAGGTACCTCCCAGGGTCGCGTCTTTTTCAATAAGCGCAGTTTTCAGCCCCAGCTCTGCGGCACGCAGTGCAGTTGCATATCCGCCGGGGCCGGCTCCGATAACAGCAACATCATAGTCATAACGGCTGGAACTGCCGTGCTCCTGCCTTTTACGTATATTCCCGTTTGTCTGAGGCATAATCCGGCAATACTACTTATCTTTTACGATATTTTTTTCGCGCCACTGCTTATAACCGCTGTGTTTGGGATGGGCCGGTTTAGGCAGGCGCCAGCGGCGTATATTCATAGCCCGCTGGGCGGCGTACATCCCGGAACGCATTTTGCGGTTAACGCTTTCTTCACCGTAATGCAGGATAAGCTGCTTTTTCAGCCCGCGCCACATAATGACCAGATCAGCCACGGCAACAAAGAAATATGCATAGATCAGGACCATAAGCACAAGGGCAAGGGCAGGGAACCATCTGATAACGACCAGCGACAGGACGAGGACGACGAGGATGAAGGGCATGAAGTATTCTGCAATATTCCACCGGGAATCTACGTAATTTCGGATATAAATACGGAATGGGAGACGCTCAGCGGCAGGCATATGTGCAATGTCGCCCGTACGCATTGCTTCGTATTCCTTGTCCTGGCGTTCACGGGACCGGAGCCGGGCAGCTTTGCGGCTTGCTTTACGGTCTTTGGGAACCAGAGGGCGCAGCTTTCGGGCTTCTGCCTGGCTGCGTTTAGGAGTAGGCCTGCCTTTTTTGCTGCTGCCGGCAGCATTACCGGCATTATCGGATGAAGCTGCCTGTGATGAGGCGCCGCTGCCTTCATCTGATAAAGCAGTTTCGGAGTCTTTTTTCCTCTTGAATAAGTTCCATTCCATGGTTTTTTACCATACCGGCAAGGATAGACGCTAAACGCTGCAATTATCGCTGCCCTGTGCGACTATAGGAACTGACACGGGTGCTTTACCCTTCTGCCCTGCAGACAGGTCATTACGGATACCTGCATGGTATCCCGATCATCTGCGGCAGGGGGGCAAGGCTGAGAAACGGTCTGGCTGCCAGGCCGATACCGATAGAACGTCCACCGGGTAATACCGGCATACGGAAAGTCGCTTGACCCGTGCTTTTCGAGTATTTTACTAAGGAAAGGCACATTATGGACTCGAATATTCCATCAGTACAACCAGTACATTCCCCATCTCCACGCATGGCTTTTCTGCGGTGGCGTGTGGTAGATATCGTCGTCGCCTCGGTTATAGGGGTAGTCAGCGCTTTTATCTATTGGGGAGGGGCGTGGGCTTATCAGGCGCTGAAGCCTGCGTTCGCATTCATCCCGGGGCTGATAGGCCTCGTTAACGGCCTGTTCCTTTTCGCCGGGCCGCTTGCAGCGATCATAGTAAGGAAACCTGGGGCTGCTGTTTATGCTGAGATGGTGGCAGCCCTGCTTGAATCCCTTCTCGGCAACGCCTGGGGAGGTGTTGAAACAGTTATCAGCGGGCTTCTTCAGGGGATCGGTGCAGAACTGGTTTTCCTTTTTTGCCTTTACAGGGTGTGGAACTGGTTCACTGCGGTATTGTCAGGGCTGTTCTCCGCAGCTGCATGCTACATAGGATATGCGGTTCTGGGATACCTGCAGGGGTCATCTGCTGTGAAAAAGGCTGTTGAAGGTGTAAGCACAATAGTTTCTGGGGCAGTTATTGCCGGGATATGTATGTGGCTCCTTTATCTGGCGATCGCGAAAACCGGTGCTTTGGACCGTTTCCCGTCAGGGCAGGCAGTGCGTATGAAGGTGCAGGATGGGCAGGATAATGTGTCAGCGGCTGAAGCTGAGTGATATGTTTTCTGCGTTGGAGGCCAGCAATGCGGCTGCCGGCAGATATCGCAGCAGCCGCTGTCAGCCCGGGGATTTGGAACCATGGCGCAGCCTTGCTCAATAGTATTCTCCGATTGGGGGTACCGGCCCGCCCTGCGCTGGCAGTGGGCCGTCCGTCATCTTAGCCTGACCATAGATGCCGGGGAGCGTGTGCTCCTTATGGGGGCTTCCGGCATAGGGAAATCGACTATCCTGCAGGCTGCGGCAGGGCTTTTAGGTACATCGCGCGGGGCTTGGGCAGACGATGCAGATGATAAGGGGCTTCCGTCTCAGCGCGCAGTATCCCTGGATGCACGGCCGGATGAAGATGGCGGCATAGGGGAGGGCAGCATCTTTATTGACGGGAAGCCCCCCACGGAATCAATAGGGCGCTGCGGCCTGGTGCTGCAGGATCCGGAGGCGCAGACGGTTTTTGAGCGGACGGCGGATAATGTGGCGTTCGGCCCTGAGAACATGGGTGTCGAACGCAGCAGGATAACGCAGCGTGTCCATACGGCTATGGAGGAAACGGGTCTCGGCAGTGTGCAATGGCACAGGCAGGCAGCGCATTTAAGCGGAGGGCAGGCTCAGAGGCTTGCGCTTGCAGGGGTCCTGTCCATGCGGCCCGATGCCCTGCTTCTTGATGAACCGGCATCAATGATCGATCCTGCCGGAGTGCGGAGCCTGGTGCATGCTATCCGTACTGTTTTAGACGCTGAAAATCCTACTATGCTCCTTGTGGAGCACAAAGCTGATGAATGGCTGGATGTTATTACCCGGGTAGTTGTCCTCGGCAGCGATGGCGGTTCAACGGCTATTGCTGCGGATGGGGCTCCGGATGATGTTTTTGGCGGACATCTTCAGGAACTGGATGATCTGGGGGTGTGGGTCCCGCAGCGGTACAGGAAGAAACCGTACCTTAATGCCAAAGACAAAGATAAAGATAAAGATATAGATATCCATACTGCTGCCGGCAGCACAGCCATGGGCAGCCCTGCTGTGCCTGATGCTTCAGCGGACCAGCTCGTTCTGCGTGCTGATGATATTGCCCTTACTGCCGAAAACCTTGCAATCGGATACAGCAGCATCCCCATTGCTGAGCATATCAGCTGCGCGTTCCGGTCCGGCGAGATCACTGCGCTGACCGGTGACAATGGCTCCGGAAAATCGACGCTGGCCCTCACTCTGGCGGGGCTGCTTGAACCGGTATCCGGTACGGTAACAGCAGGCAGGCGTGTCCAGGGGGATTTAGGGTCCTCGGATCCCGCAGGCTGGGGATCGCCTGACCTTGCCCAAAGGATCCAGTATGTGTTCCAGAACCCTGAACATCAGTTTGCAGCGGGGACAGTGCTGGGAGAAGTCCTGCTGTCGATTGGCAGCGAGCCTCAGGGAAGCGCGGCAGCGAAAGCGCACAGCCTTTTGGAGCGGTATGGGCTGGACGGCCTGTCTGCAGCTAATCCGTATACCCTGTCCGGAGGGCAGAAGCGGAGGCTTACTGTCGCGGCGGCGCTTGCAGCCGAACCCGAAGTCCTGATCCTGGATGAGCCTACATTCGGGCAGGACCGTAAGACGTGGGAATATATGGTCGATATGATCTCAGGCCTCAGGGACCAGGGGAAGTGCATTATCGTTGTCACCCATGACGAAGAGTTCATTGAACGTATCGGTGCGCGTGTGATCCGACTGCAGCCTGTTGGCCTGGGCGCAGACAGCCCGGGGGCGGATCCGCCAGGTATGGGGTGCCCGGATGCAGGCCATGCGCCTCATACCGCCTGCGCAGATACAGGGATACCGCAGACTATCGGCGTTACCCCTCAGCGGCAGCGCTGTGAAGAGGAGAAATGGTCCAGCCCTTCAAAAATTATTGCATCCATCAATCCTGCTGTCCGCCTCCTGGGGGCACTGGTATTGTGCCTGCTGATGGTCATAAGCCTTGATATTGTCTCTTCATCAGCGGCATGCTTCCTTGTTTTTGTATCCCTCACCGCGGCGAAGTATGGGATACGGGAGATAATCCGGCGGACATGGATCATTTTTCTTGGGTCTGCAGCATCGGCAGTATCCGTGCTCCTGTATGGGCAGGTGTCCGGGCAGGTCTATGCACACTGGGGGATCATAACGGTTTCACAGGGGTCGGTTATGCTTGCGCTGGCAACCGCGCTGCGCATTATTGCTATAGGCGTCCCTGCAATTGCCCTGATATCGGGTATTGATCCCACCGGCCTGGCTGACGCTTTCTCACAACAGTTCCATTTGCCTGACCGCTTCGTCTACGGCGGGCTGGCAGGGATGCGTCTGTTCTCAGTTATTTCAGACGACTGGGCTGCCCTGTCCTTATCGCGCAGGTCACGCGGGATCGGCGGGAAATCCAGAACAGCAGATTTCTTATCCCAGAGTTTTGCCCTCCTGGTCCTTTCCATACGGCGGTCAACATCCCTGTCAACTGCAATGCAGGCGCGCGGATTCGGCGGATATCGCAAAAGGTCCTATTGGAGGCTGAGCACTGTGCATAAACGGGATTATGTGTATGTTGCGCTATGTATTGCGATACCTGTACTTGCACTGCTTGCAGCATGGTTTGCAGGTACATTCACCTTTATGGGGCATGTTAATGCCTGAAGGCATATTAGAAGGGATATACGGGCGTGTTTTTTGAAAGGGGAAGGGAAAAGAAAAGAAGGAAGGGGAAGGCTAAATGATCAGATGGGCAGCGGTAAGCAGGATCGCAAGGAAAATGACATTGGTAACAGTATAGACGCCGAGGTATTTCCCCTTCTGGTCCGGATACTTCCCAGTAACTGCCTTGAACGAAACAAGGGATGCCATTGAAGCGATAAGTGTCCCCATACCGCCGAGGTTCGTCCCGACAATAAGCTCTTTCCATGCCGAAGAGAAGTTGGAGAGCAGGAGTGTTGAAGGGACGTTGCTGATAAGCTGGCTTGCACCTACGGATACATCAAGGGGATCGATCTGCACAAGATGCGCAGCCAGTGTGTAGAATTCCGGTACCCGCTTCATATTCCCGATGAAGATAAAGAACGCGATGAAGGTGAGGGGAAGCCCCCAGTCCACGTGGAAGAAGGCTCGGCGGTCGCAGAACATGAAAGCTGCAAAGCAGATCACTACCATAGCCCACATGGGTATAAGGCCGGCCACTTCTAAGGTACACACAACAAACAGGGCAATATAGACACCCAGCCGCCATCCTCCGTAGCCGGCACCGTATCCGATGATGCGGATCTCATCAGGGGCTTCCGTATCGGGATGCGGGGCAAGGATATTACGTTCAATGGTGTCTGCATCCAGCCCCTCAAAACCGGGTATAGGCTTGCTGCTGAAGAAGATAAATGTTGCAATAACAAGCAGGGCCGCTGCTATGCCTGAGTATGGCGCCATGATGAGGATAAAATCGCCCATCGGCATATTTGTTTTTGCCTTCAGATAAAGATTATGCGCGTTGCCGATAGGGGTAAGCATGCTTCCGAGGTTCGCCCCAAGCGTCATAAGGGTCACAGCAAGGACTGTCTTGTCTTCCATCCCGGCCATGATCATAACCGCAATAGCAAAGGGGACGAAAGTCACCAGAGCCACATCATTTGTAATGAACATGCTGGAGAAAAAGGTGAGGCTGATAAAAATCAGTACCAGCAGCCGGGGTGTGCGGGCGTGGCTCAGCATTTTTGCACCTATGATGCGGAAAACACCGATCCTCTGGAGCCCCGCCACTACGAGCATCAGGCATACGAGCTGGGCAATGGTATGTGTGTGTATATACCCCAGATACTGGCTGTCCGGATGGACAATAAAACAAGATATGATCGCAAGGATAGCGGCGATAACGAGTATAGTTTCCCGCTTAAGCGTCTGCCTGATCCAGCGTCTCATCGCATCCTCCATGGAAAGTGCAACTAAAACGTGGCCCCAATCAGATTCGAACTGACGACCTTGAAATTAGAAGTTTCCTGCTCTATCCAGCTGAGCTACGGGGCCGCAGTACCATGAGCGGGCAACGGTGTGATGCGCACTCAGACACTGCCTTTATCTTATCAAAATCGTGCAACATCGGGTGTCGCAGGGCTGCCCGCCTGACAAGGGTCTCTTCTGTGCCGGTGTTGAGCCTGCTGTGCCTTATACTGGGGTTTATGACGCTTTTGGATTCTTATTATGTGCCGGGCCTGTATGTTGAAGACCATTCTGTTGATGTGCCTTTAGACTGGGGCGGTGCGGACGGCATCACTGCGGACAGTACCGGTATCCCAGGCGGTGCAGGCAGCGGGCTGAAACTGTTTTACCGGACAGTGTGTGCAGCTGGGCGTGCGCATGATGACATGCCGCTTCTCCTTTTCCTGCAGGGAGGCCCGGGCGGTGCAGGTCCCCGTCCGTACAGCGCAGATTCGGTCCCGTGGCTTGCTGAAGCCGTTAAACACTACCGCGTTGTCCTTCCTGACCAGCGCGGCACAGGCAGGTCTTCGCGTATCGATTCCCATGCCATGCAGCGTTTTGCCGGCGACCCGCGCGCCGGTGCAGACTATCTCCATCATTTCCTGGCAGATTCGGTCATCAGGGATTTTGAGTATTTGCGCCGGTCTGAATTCGGCGGCGTGCAATGGACGACCTTAGGCCAGTCATATGGCGGGTTCCTTACCCTCACCTATCTGTCGCTGTACCCTGAGGCTGTGCAGGCATCGTTTATTACCGGCGGCGTTATGCATATCCCCGGTGATCCGAAAGAAGTATATGAGCATACAGTGCCGCGCATGTATGAAAAGACCCAGCAATATTATAGTCGCTATCCGCAGGATATAAAACGTATAAATATAATTGCTGATTATATTTCGTCCCATGACGTCCGGCTGCCCAACGGTGATCCGTTCACGGTGAGGCGGCTGCAGATGCTCGGCGGCGATTTCGGCATGAAACCGGGTTATGAACGCATGCATTGGACCATCGACGGGGCGCTCGCCGGCCTGGACGGAAGCGTACCTGAGGATCCCAGGCGTGCGGGGGATATCCAGCTGTCTGACGGGTTCCTCCATGAGGTCATGGGCCTTACTTCCTCATATGCAAGCCCTCTGTACTGGCCTCTGCAGGAGTTCATCTATCAGAATGGGGACTGTGCTCCGGCCGGCTGGGCGGCTTCACATGTTATCGGTTCAGACCCCCGGTTCAGCACAGATGCGCGTCCTCTGGCCTTCATCGGGGAGGCCGCACTCCCTGAAATGTTTGAAGAGGACAGTTCGCTGAAACCGTTCCGGGATCTCGTTAACCTTATGATGTCTGACACTCATTGGGGTACGATCTATGATGCCGCCCAGCTCGCAGCCAACGAGGTGCCGCTGCGGTGCGCCGTATATTTTGATGACATGTATGTGGACAGTTCCCTGCAGCTTGATACGCTGAGCCGCGTAGGCAATTCGCATGCGTGGGTGACCAACCGGTACGAGCATGACGGCGCGAGGGCTTCGGCCGATGTTTTTGCGCACCTGTATCAGGAAGCAATGGATCACGGTGATTTAGACAGGCAGCGGCAGTAAGGCCGTCAGCAGACGATGGTGAAGGCATAGCTGCTGGACCGCTTTTGTTATCGTTGCGCCTCAGCCTTCGTCATCCCTCAACCCTAAACTGAAAAGCATGTCTCTTACCATTGGAATCGTTGGCCTGCCCAATGTAGGCAAATCGACCCTTTTTAACGCTTTGACGCGCAATAATGTGCTTGCAGAAAACTACCCTTTTGCCACCATCGAGCCTAATACGGGCATCGTCCCGCTCCCGGATCCCCGGCTGCCTGTCCTCGCGCAGCTGGTGGGTTCCAATAAGACCGTCCCTGCAACAGTGACATTTGTGGATATCGCGGGCATCGTCAAAGGCGCATCCGAAGGTGAAGGGTTGGGGAACCAGTTCCTGGCGAATATCCGCGAGGCTGACGCGATCTGTGAAGTGACCCGCGTTTTTTCCGATGATGATGTTATCCACGTTAAAGGGGCCGTAGACCCTGCGTCAGATATCGGGACGATCAACACCGAGCTGATCCTTGCTGACCTGCAGACTGTTGAGAATGCCATCCCCAGGCTTGAAAAGGACCTGCGCGGCAAAAAAGTCAGACCGGAATATGTTGATGCCGTTAAGGAGGCGAAGGGAATACTTGAGGCAGGAGAGACTATCGACCATGCATCCCGTGAAGGGAAAATCAGCAAGGAAGATATTCGTGACCTCCAGCTGCTGACCGCAAAACCGTTTATTTATGTGTTCAATATGGATGATGATGAGCTTGCCGACAGCGCACTCAGGGAGAAGCTCACGGCAGAGGTTGCCCCTGCACAGGCAATATTCCTCAACGCGCAGTTTGAATCCGACCTTACTGAACTTGATGAAGCTGATGCGCGTGAAATGCTTGCCGATGCAGGGCTGAACGAATCCGGCCTGGACCAGCTTGCCCGTGCAGGGTTTGATACGCTTGGGCTCCAAACCTTCCTGACTGCAGGGGAAAAAGAGGTGCGCGCATGGACTATCCGCAAAGGATGGACAGCGCCGAAAGCTGCCGGTGTCATCCATACAGATTTTGAGCGCGGGTTCATCAAGGCTGAAGTAGTTTCATACGATGACCTGGTTGCCGCCGGTTCCTACCCGAAAGTGCGCGAGGAAGGCAAGATGCGCCTTGAAGGCAAGGATTACATCATGCAGGATGGTGATGTGGTCGAGTTCAAGTTCAATGTATAAGGGACGTAAGAAACGTTATAGGAGTGGGCATCCCCAGGAAAAAAACAAAGGCCCGGTGATTAGCCGGGCTGTTTAGAGAGAAGGAGAGAGAAGAAAGGTTTAAGTTATCAAGAGGAAACTCTTGGCCAGCGAGGTTACTGTTTTTGCTGGTACTCATTATTAAAGGCCTTCAAGCTTAACACTCTCTTGGCGTTTTTCTGAAAATAGGCTGAGAATGCATACTGTGCTGAAAATATATGCTGTCGCGGCGGCTATGCTTGAATAGCTGGTATATACGGTGCCATTGAAGGTTTTGGTTGTTCCGGCCGTCAACAGTCCGTCCGATTGATAGAATATATGGGCGTATTATTGGTATTGATTGTGATATAGGGCATGGCAGGCAAAGGAATGGCATCTGATTTCTGGCTTATTGCAGGTTTGGGGAATCCCGGCAAAAAATATGAAGGGACACGGCATAACATGGGCTTTATGTGTGCCGACCTTCTGGCGGAACGGTGGTCCGTTTCATTCAGCGACCATAAAGGCCTTGCACTGCTTGGCAAAGGGGTGATGTCGCTGGACGGCGCGGCCCGGAAGTTTTTCCTTGCGAAACCGCTGACTTTTATGAATGATTCCGGCAATGCGGTTGCTTCGATAAGTGCGTACTACGGTATCCCCGAAAACCGGATAGTGGTGGTCCACGATGATATGGATCTAGAGTTCGGCCGCATCAAAGCCAAGAATGGCGGCTCCCCGGGCGGGCATAACGGGATCAAGTCGATAGACAGGTCGCTCGGTACTGCTGATTATAACCGTGTGCGCATGGGGGTAGGGCATTCCCGGCGCGGATCGCATGCGCATGATAATGCCATCAGCTGGGTCCTGGGCGGTTTTAACGCTTCACAGAAACAGCAGCTTGACGGTTTTATAGCGGATGCCGCTGATGCTGCGGAAATGATAATTTTCAAGGGTATTGAGAGGACCCAGGAGCAGTTCAATGGCAGAAGATAAAGATACTGCCGGTACTGCCCCAGACGGCGCCCCGGTTCTTAACGGTACTCTGGCACCGCTTATCCCCGCCCTTTTCCGTGACCCTGCTTTTGCCCAGCTGGCAGAAGACGGATCAGGGTTTTCCCTTGTAGGGGCTCCGGCAGGGATACGCCCTGCGCTTGCAGCTGCAGCGGCGGAAGGGATGCCTGTGCCTGCAGCCGATGCTGCCGGCGGCAGTAAGACAGGCAGCGATAGCGGATCCGGGAGGCCTGTTGTTATTGTGGTGCCTTCAAACCGCGAAGCGCAGGACATGGTTGGATCAGTGCGGTCATGGTATAGCGGTGACCCTGAGGATATCGGCTCCATAACGGATTGGGAGACCCTGCCTCATGAGCGGCTTTCCCCGCGGGCGGATACGGTTGCCCGCCGCATGTCAATTTTCCGCAGGCTGGCCCATCCGGTAGAAGGGTCATCATTGTTCGGGCCGCTGAAAGTAATAGCAGTGCCTGTGCGCTCGCTTATCCAGCCTGTGGTGCGGGGCATACAGGATGTGGAACCGCTGGTTTTCACGGCAGGCGGGCAGATGGGCCTGGACCGGGCGGCCGCCCGCCTTGTGGAGAATGCCTATACGCGCACAGACCTGGTGATGGACCGCGGGGAGTTCGCAGTGCGCGGAGGTATCCTTGATATTTTCCCGCCCACAGCTGCGCACCCCGTGCGCATTGATTTCTTTGGCGATGACATAGACAGCATACATGCTTTCCACGCTTCAGACCAGCGCACATTCGGCGAAAATATACACCAGATATGGGCGCCTGCCTGCCGGGAACTGCAGCTGACGGAGAGTGTGCGCCGCAGGGCGGAAGCGCTGGCCGGTTCAATCCCTAATGCGGATGACATGCTGGAATCTATTGCGCGGGGAGTGCCCGTAGAAGGGATGGAATCGCTGATCCCGGCGCTTATCGATGACATGATGCCGGTATATTCGCTGTTCCCCAAGGATGCTGTCATTATGTTCAGCGATGTGGAAAGGCTGAAGCGTGCCGCGCAGGATCTGGCAAAAACAGCCAGTGAATTCATGGCAGCAGGCTGGCACGCGGCGGCGGGCGGCCAGGGTGCGGCTGCGCCCATCAGTTTCGACAAGTCCAGCTTCATGGATTTTGATGAAGTGCACAGTGCCCTCCGGCTTACCCATAAATCGTGCTGGGACTTGTCGAGCTTAGGTGTAGACGGTTCGGCTGGCGGGCACGCCCGGCTCGCGGCAGTGCCGCCGGAAGAATACCGCGGCGATGAAGCCAGGGCAGCGGGAGGTATTGCAGCACTGCGCGAGCGCGGCATAGCCGTCACTGTGACCGCCGCCGCCCGCGGCACGCTCAGCCGCCTTAAACGTGTTGCCGCTGCAGCGGGTATCACCGGACTGGATTTCGCACTCTCTATGGCGTCTGACGGCTTCATAGACGAGAAGGCTAAAACCGCCGTTTTAACGGAACGGGATATAACCGGGCACTCCAGCGCAGCTTCCCAGATCCGCACGCCCGCGCGCCGCCGCAAAGCCATTGACATTATGGAACTGAAAAAGGGCGATTATGTTGTCCACGAGCAGCACGGCATAGGCCGTTTTGTGGAAATGGTCCAGCGCCCTGTCCGCCCGTTGGGGCTACACGGGCAGGGGATGTCCGTCCAGCCACTATCCCGGCCATCCCAGCCTGCCCAGGCGTTCCGGGAATACCTTGTTATCGAGTATGCCCCAAGCAAGCGGGGCGCGGCGCCTGACAAGCTCTATATCCCCACAGACCAGCTTGACCTTATCAGCAAATATATTGGTGCAGAGATCCCGAAACTCAATAAGCTGGGCGGATCCGACTGGGCTGCCACAAAAGCCAGGGCACGCAAAAAAGTCAGGGAGATAGCCCAGGACCTTGTCAAACTGTATGCTGCACGCCAGCGTACGGCAGGCTTTGCTTTCAGCCCTGATACCCCATGGCAGCATGAGCTTGAGGAAGCATTCCCCTACCAGGAAACGCCCGACCAGCTGACAACGATTGACGAGGTCAAGGCTGACATGGAGAAACCCGTCCCCATGGACCGCCTTATCTGCGGTGATGTCGGCTTCGGCAAAACCGAGATCGCTGTGCGGGCGGCCTTCAAAGCCATCCAGGATTCAAAACAGGTTGCAGTGCTTGTGCCTACTACCCTCCTGGCGCAGCAGCACTATGAAACATTTACAGAACGTTATGAAGGCTTCCCTGTAACAGTAAAAATGCTCAGCCGGTTCCAGACGGCGAAAGAAAGCGCTGAAACAGCCAAAGGCCTTGAAGACGGCAGCGTTGACCTGGTCATCGGCACGCATAAGCTGCTCAACCCTAAGATCAAGTTCAAGGACCTGGGGCTTGTGATCATTGATGAAGAACAGCGTTTCGGTGTAGAACATAAAGAGACCCTGAAAGCCCTGCGCACCAATGTGGATGTCCTCAGCCTGTCTGCAACGCCTATTCCGCGTACGCTGGAGATGGCGGTCACAGGGATCCGCGAAATGTCTACGCTGGCGACCCCTCCGGAAGACCGCCTGCCTGTCCTTACTTATGTGGGTGTGTATGAGGATGCCCAGGTGGCTGCAGCAGTGCGGCGTGAACTTTTGCGCGGAGGGCAGGTATTCTATGTGCATAACCGTGTCCAGGATATTTCCGCGATCGCTTCGCATATTCGGGAGCTCGTTCCTGAAGCCAGGATCGGCATTGCCCACGGGAAGATGGGGGAGAAGCAGCTGGATACTATTATCAGGGATTTCTGGCATCGGGATATCGATGTGCTTGTATGTACAACTATCGTGGAAACAGGGCTGGATATTTCCAATGCCAATACCCTTATCGTTGACCGTGCCGACCGCTTCGGGCTGTCCCAGCTCCATCAGCTGCGCGGCCGGGTAGGCAGGGGCAGGGAACGCGCTTACGCTTATTTCCTTTATGATCCCGCAAAAGCTATGACACAGATGGCGCATGACCGCCTGTCAACTATTGCGCAGAACACTGCTTTGGGTGCCGGGTACGATGTTGCCATGAAAGACCTGGAGATCCGCGGGACGGGCAACCTGCTTGGAGGCGAGCAGTCCGGGCATATCGAAGGAGTCGGGTTTGACCTTTACGTCCGCATGGTATCCGATGCTGTGCAGGATTATAAGGAGCCTGAGCGTACAGAGGCTGTATCAACGTCCATCGACCTTCCGGTCGAGGCGTCCATCCCCGAAGATTACATCGGTTCAGATAAGCTGCGCCTGGAAGCCTACCGCAAGATCGCTTCAGCACATTCGCAGGATGATTTTGCCGATATACGGGATGAGCTCACTGACCGTTACGGTACACCTCCTCAGTCCCTGGACCTGCTGTTTGATGTTGCGCGGCTGCGTATGCGCGCCAGAGCCATGGGGATAACCGATATGATCGCCCAGGGGAAGAATATCAGGGTTGTTGGCTGTGATCCGAAAGATTCCGTGCTGCTCAGGCTGAAGCGTATTTATAAAACTGTCCAGTACAGGCCTTCCATACATACTGTGATCATCCCCGCACCTTTCCATGGGACCTTTGATTCAGCGCCCATGGATCCCCAGGAGGTCATCAGCTGGACAGGCCGGCTGCTTGATGACCTGTCATGGCATGCCCCGGCTGTAAAAAATACCCTGTAACACGTTTACGAAACGTCCAGAAAATCGAGTAATCTTAGGATTGTTCACACAACCAGACAAAAGGAGTAGTTGTGGCAATTATTGAAAGTATTTATGCACGTGAGATCCTTGATTCCCGTGGTAATCCTACTGTAGAAGTCCTTCTGGAAACCGACGACGGTGCACTGGGGCATGGCCTTGTCCCTTCAGGCGCTTCTACCGGTGAAGCTGAGGCATGGGAGCGCCGCGACGGCGATAAGTCCCGTTACCAGGCCAAGGGTGTGCTTGATGCTGTTAAGGCTGTAAATGAAGAGATCGCCCCTAAGGTCATTGGTATGGACGCCACTGACCAGCGTGCCCTTGATGAAACCATGATCGAGCTTGACGGTACCCCGAATAAGGGCCGCCTTGGCGCAAATGCTATCCTCGGTGTATCCCTTGCTGCCCTGTATGCGTCGGCAGAGTCTGCTGACCTGCCTCTGTACCGTTACATTGGCGGCACCAACGGGCATATCCTCCCTGTACCGAACATGAATATTATGAATGGCGGCGCCCATGCCGATTTCGCTACCGACATCCAGGAGTATATGATCTCCCCGTACGGGTTCGATTCCTATCATGAGGCCCTGCGCGCAGGTGTTGAAGTCTATCACACACTGAAAAGCGTCCTGAAGAAGGATGGTCTTGCCACAGGCCTTGGCGATGAGGGCGGCTTTGCTCCGAAGATGAAGTCCAATGAGGACTCCCTCAAGTATATTATCAACGCTATTGAAGCTGCCGGATATGAGCCGGGCAGGCAGATCGGCATCTGCCTTGATGTTGCTTCCTCCGAGTTCTATAACAAGGAAACCGGCAAGTACCATTTTGACGGTGAAGACCGTGATTCCGCATACATGCTTGATTTCTATGAGAAGCTTGTTGACGAGTATCCAATCGTATCAATTGAAGATCCGTTCCAGGAAGAAGGCTGGGAAGACTGGGCTGCCATAACCCAGCGCCTTGGCGGCCGTCTCCAGTTCGTTGGCGATGATCTGCTTGTTACCAACCCGAAGCGTCTGCAGAAGGGTATTGATATGGGCGCTGCCAACTCCCTGCTTGTCAAGCTCAACCAGATCGGTACTGTGACTGAGACCCTGGATGCTATTGAGCTTGCCACCCGCAACGGCTTCACCTCCATGGTTTCCCACCGTTCAGGCGAAACCCCGGATACAACGATTTCTGACCTTGCTGTTGCCAAGAATACCGGCCAGATCAAGACAGGCGCACCTGCCCGCGGTGAGCGTATCGCAAAGTACAACCGCCTTCTTGAGATTGAAGAGGAGCTCGGTTCTACAGCACAGTACGCAGGGTACAGTGCTTTCAAAGCCTGCAGGAAATATGCCGACTGAGGATTGCCGCTTGGCTGCCTTAAGGCTGCCAACTGAAGGCTCTTAAGGCTGAAGTCCGTAAAAGTAATACCCGCCCTTCTCCACGTCGAGTTGGACGGGTATTTTTGTATATATGGTTTTGCGTATGCCTTCACAGGAAAGCAGGTTTTTGGGGGACAGGGGCGGTTCTTCCGATCCGTCCGGCAAACCCCGTAAAGGCCGTCGGCACGGCATTTTGGGCAGACTGGCTGGACAGCGCAGGCGTACCGGGAAAGATAGCCGCACTGTGCGGGATAAGGGTACCAGGACGGATACACAGCTCGGCAGTTCCCCGCACAGGGACTCCTTACAGAAGGAAAGCCTGCGTGGATCGCAGGGATCCCGCAGCACCGGCAGCTCCCGTATGTCCAGGGCGGCTTACTCAATAAAGCAGAACGGCCCTATCTCATTTTTCGCGGCTCTGATAATCGTGATTTTCTGCCTTATTCAGCTGTTTACGACAGTACAGCTGTACGTTAAAAGCACGTCTGAGCTGAGTTCCCTCAAGGCACAGGAAGCAAGCCTGTCCGCCAAGAAGGCAGGCCTGGAAAATGAGATATCGCGGTGGAACGATAAGGCTTATGTGGTGGCGCAGGCACGTGAGCGCCTGGGATTCGTGTATCCCGGCGAGCAGTCTATCATCCTTGAAAATTCAAAGCATAAAACAGGGCCTTCAGCTTCAGGCAGCAGCAACGTACCATCGTCATCAGCAGCTTCATCCGGGCAGAAACTTCCATGGTACAAAGAGATGCTGTATTCCATGCAGAAAGCAGATACGACAGATACTAAGGGAAATAATGACGGTTCAAAGCCTTCTGACCGTATTCCCAGCCAGGAAGAGCAGCAGCGCTGGCAGAACAGGCGTACCCGGCATTGATGGCAGATCCCGGCTGCGGCAGGGCAGTATCGGGATAAGTAATAAGCGTAGTGGGCAGTAAATGGCAGGGCAGGACCGGGGAATACAGTGGATACAGCAGGCATAACAGATACAGGCGGCAGTACCGCTGCTGAGGGGCAGGCCGGTATTTTTGCCCTCAGGGCGAAGGCTGCTGAAAAACTGTGCGATTCCTTTCTTGCCGGGCCTCTTAGGCAATGTGATATCAATGAGGTTGAACGGCAGCTGGGACGGTATCCCCGAGGTATGGTGGCAGTTGGTGCCAGGTGTGTGTGCGGCCGTCCGCTTGTTACGGTGACCCGCCCGTTACTGGATGGGAAAATACCTTTTCCAACAACGTTTTATCTCACCTTTCCCGCAGCAGCAAAGGCAATTTCCAGGGTTGAAGCGTCGGGGAAAATGGCTGAATTCATTGCCCTCCTTCAGAGGGAGGGGGACTCCGGCTGCTCCGGCAGTACCGGCAGGTCGGATGACCATGGGAAACCTAGTGATTCCTCCCGTCCCGGCGGCACCGGCAGTACAGGAAATCCCGGAATCTCAAGTCCCGGCATAGTACAGAGCTATCATGAAGCCCATAAACTCTATCTTATTTTCAGGCATCATCTGGCCCAAAAGCTTGGCGACAGCGAAGGACATATTTCCGGGATCAGTGCAGGAGGGATGCCTGAACGGGTGAAATGCCTGCATGCGCTGGCAGCCCAGAGCCTTGTTATGGGCAGGGGGGTAAACCCTTTCGGGGATATTGTCCTGGACCTTATTGCCGGCGAATTTGATCCGTCGGTGTGCAGGTGTTCCGGGCATAGTATAGAATCGTGACGCTGTGGTGCATGGTATCAGTATGCCAATATGTAAAACAGCATACAATGCAGAACAAGAATAAGTAACTTAGCATATCTGAGCAGGGGAAAATATGGCTGTAACTGTTGCCGGCATTGATTGCGGCACTAACTCGATCCGGCTGATGGTCGCCCGCATGGATGAGACGGGCGTTACCGTCCTCGTGCCCCGCATCATGCGGGTAGTAAGGCTCGGCCAGGGTGTGGATAAAACCCGCCGGTTCAGCCAGGATGCCCTGCAGCGTACTTTTGCGGCTATTGATGAATTTGCCCGTATCCTTAACGGCTACGACCTTGACGGTATTCGGTTCGTGGCTACGAGCGCGACGCGGGATGCCACAAACCGCAGTGAATTTGAAGATTACGTATACAGCAGGCTTGGCGTACGCCCCGATGTCATACCTGGCGGGGAAGAGGCACGGCTGAGCTTCCTCGGCGCTACTTCCGTAGTCGATACCTCTGCCCATCAGGCGCCGTACCTGGTGATGGATCTTGGCGGCGGATCCACTGAGCTTGTGCTTGGCGGGGACGGGCTCAGCATCCCGGTCACTGATGTTTCCCAGGCGTATTCCATGGATACAGGGTCGGTACGTATAAGCGAGAGGCATCTCCTCTCAGACCCTCCTGATAACGGGCAGATCGCCCGGGCTGCAGACGATGTGAACGCTGCTATTGATACGGCGTGTGCGGCAGTGGATATTTCCCGGACCGGGACATTCATCGGGGTCTCAGGCACAGTGACCACTATGGCTTCAGTCGCCCTGGGGCTCAGCACATATGACCGCGATGCCGTAGACGGTGCGCTGCTGGATATCAGCAGGATATATGAAGCGGACAGCGCAGTCCTCCATATGGACCGCGCTCAGCGGGGGAGCCTCGGCGTTATCCATCCGGGAAGGCTTGATGTTATTGGGGCCGGTGCCTTGATCTTTACCGAGGTCCTTAAACGTGTATCCCTTTCTGTCCAAAGCCGGGGCAGGGAACTTGGCACTGTTATGGTCAGCGAGCACGGGCTTCTTGACGGCATTGTCAGGGATCTGGGCATAAAACTGCTTGTGGGGAAAGGCTAGGCCTGGCCTTGTGGCATAATAGGTGGGTGCCTCGCGGCTTTGGCCATGCGGCATGCCCCGGTGGCGGAATCGGTAGACGCAGCGGACTTAAAATCCGCCGACCTTAAAGTCTTGCGGGTTCAAGTCCCGCCCGGGGCACCAGGAGCAGAGGTGGCTGTGCCGGACCGGAAGGCCCGCAGTACGGCCACCTCTGTTGTGTAAAAGCTGAAAAGCTGCAGAAGCAGTCCCGGCACCGCAGGATTGCAGGAAAGTAATAAGTTAAGCTGAGATATAAAGGCAGGAGTATTATGGATGCATCAGATATGCCTCAGGTGAACGCTGAATTCGGCAGTATGCCTGTGATCACATTCCCGTCCCCGGAAGCGCCTGCAGGGCTTCGCGGGCTGGAAATAACCGAGGGGGACGGCCCTGTAGTCCGTAAAGGGGACAGGGTCACTGTGAATTATCACGGTGTTGTCTGGGGCAAAGACACTCCTTTTGATTCGAGTTTCTCCCGCCATCAGCCGGCTTCTTTCGGCATTGGGATAGGACAGGTTATCCGCGGGTGGGACCAGCTCGTTCCGGGGCATAACGTCGGCTCCCGGCTGATCGTTTCCATCCCGCCCGAGTACGGCTACGGCAGGAACGGCATGCCGGCTGCCGGCATAGGGGGCGGCGATACGCTCGTGTTCGTTATTGATATCATTTCTACGGCCCGGTAAAGTACTCTCCGGGACAACCGCAATACCGCGGCCGCGGGGCGGGTCCCAGGATTTGGCAGTAAAGGCCTGCGAGCCTGATGCAGTTTTTGCCCGCAGTATGGCTATATAGATAAGTTTGGATTTAGGAGGTTATTATGCCGCAGGATAAGGTCTATATGCTGACTCAGGAAGCATACGACAAGATGAAGGAAGAGCTTGCCTACCGTGAAGGCGAACTTCGCGAAGAGATCAAAGAAAAAATTGCGGCAGCACGCGCGGAAGGTGATCTCAGTGAGAACGGCGGATACCAGGCTGCCAGGGAGGCACAGGGCAAGAACGAGGGGCGTATACAGGAACTCACAGTTAAACTCCGTGATTCAGAAATACTGAAAGCCCCCAAAGCAGGTAAAGTGGGCCCGGGATCGGTTGTCACCCTTGATATTGCCGGGCGTGAGATGGTTTATGTCCTGGGATCGCATGATCTGTCTGTTGCTACAGATTATGACATCATCAGCCCGGAATCGCCTATCGGTGCTGCAGTCAACGGACGAAAAAAAGGCGATACAGTAACATATTCTGCCCCCAACGGGCGTGAGATCACTGTTACCGTAAAAGATTCCAGGCCGCTGAGATCTAAACAGCAATAGCATGAGGCCGGAGCAGGGCAGCCCTGTACGGCCCCGTCAGCTTCGCGCTTACATCATTGAAACTGCTACGAAGTATATAGCGACGGTGTGGCATGCGAACCCTGCAACGGTACCGATATGGAATATCTCATGGAAACCGAAAACCATGGGCCAGGGGTCAGGCTTGCGCAGCAGATATGCTATAGCCCCCAGTATGTAGCATGCCCCTCCTGCTACAACAAGCCAGACTACAGCCGGGCCGGCATGCGGGGAAAGCCAGAAAAGGCGCAGGTATGCTACTCCGGATACACCGAAAATAATGTAGATAGCCGTATACAGCCAGCGCGGGGCATTGATCCATACAACATGTATCAGCAGCGCAATACCGGTGAATATCCACATAGTCAGTATGATGGTATTCCTCCATCCCGGTGACAGCGCAAATGACACAGGGGTGTATGTCCCTGCTATAAGAAGGAAGATATTGACATGGTCGATGCGGCGCAGGATATCGGTAGTTTTTTCCGGCCAGTCCCCAATATGGTAAAGCGCTGAATTGCCGAAAAGGATAAGCGAACTTGCCATAAACACGGCGCATGCCCATTTGAGCCCTGCACCCGGAGCCAGGCAGATAAGGACGATCCCAGCTGCCAGTGCCAGAGGGGCTGCCACAAGATGTATCCATCCGCGCATAAGGGGTTTAGGACGGCCGTGGACATCCAGGCGTACTTTTTTCTTATACGTCCCCTGTGCTTTCTGCTCTATAACGCTCGCTTTATATTCGCCTTTTGCAAGTATCCGGGCAGCTTTTGCCTTGGCCCGTGCACGGATGGCATCTGCTTTGGCCTGTTCTTTGGCTATACGGGCCAGCAGGACTTGCTGGACGGCAGCAGAGCTTACTTCAGGTATATTCTGGCTGTCCCCGTCCTTTGAGGTACCAGGGCGGCTGCCGCATTGCCCTGATTTTTTACCGGTCCTGGTACGGGCATCATCGGTGCTCTTCATAACTGTTGCTCCTTAATCATCTTCTTCAAGTGTAACCAGGGATATGACGTACACAGCCGTAATGAAGTTATATCGGGTTGCCCGATAGCGCCGCGTTTGTACAATAATGGGTATGACAGATTTTACCAGTGTATTTGCGCGGAGCGCTTCGCTGACTAACGAAGATAAAAGCTGGCTCCGCCGTATCCTTGAAGACTGGCGGGTCATTGCTGACCTGAGTTTTGCTGATCTTATGCTTGTTATACCGATCGAAGAGAATAATGTGGCCCAGCTGGTGATTGCGGCCCAGTGCAGGTCATCAACCGTTGTTTCACGGCAGGTAGACGATATGGTAGGCAGGCATCTTCCTGCAGCCCTGGTACCTTCTGTTATGGATGCGCTCAACGGTGTCGGCAACGGGGATGTCGACCATTACCGCATGGTTGATACTGCAACCGTGTGTGATGACTTCCTTGCTGTAAAGCGGCAGGACAGGATCCTCGGCGTGATCATACGCGAGACGAATATGATAATGCGCCTGGCAAATGGGCATTATGAATCGGAAAGCATCCATGTGGGACGGGAACTTTTTGATATGATAGGTGAGGGGACTTTCCCCTATACCGATGACCTTATGTCGAAGCAGCGGCATGACCCGCGGGTATCTGACGGTTTTCTTGTTTTATCCGCAGAAGGGGTTGTCGAGTATGCAGCTCCTAACGCTGTCAGCTGCTTCAGGAGGCTGGGCGTTGTAACGAATGTTATCGGCAGATATCTGAGCGAATTCATTACTGAACAGTTCCGCGAGAATGATAAAGTCCCTGAATCCCTTCCGGGCGTGCTTGCGGGCAAATTCTTTGCTGATTCTGAAATAACGACCCCTACTGCTTCTATCGCGCTGCGGTGCTTCCCGCTTTTCAAGAAGGGGGAGCGCACGGGGGCGGTGATCCTGTGCCGTGATGTTACGGAGGTGCGGCGCCGGGAAATGGAGCTGGAAACGAAGGAAGCCACCATAGCAGAAGTGCATCACAGGGTCAAAAATAACCTGCAGGCGGTGTCATCCCTCCTCAGGCTGCAGTCGCGCAGGACGAAAAATGAGGAAGTGCGCAAAGAGCTTCAGGAAGCCCAGCGCAGGCTTGAAACCATTGCTGTTGTCCATGAGGGGCTGAGCCAGACCGCCGATGAGGTAGTTGATTTTGACGCTGTGATTTCACAGATACTGCGGCTGGCTGTTGAAGTAGCAAGTACTGACGAGCAGGAAATCAAGATATCGTACCTTGGGCAGTTTGGCATGATGCCTGCACAGGACGCGACCCCGCTGTCCCTTGTGCTCACAGAGCTGGTGACTAATTGCGTCGAGCATGGTTTTAAAAACCGGAAAGAGGGGAATATCCGTATTTCTGTCGGCAGAAGCGGGAAAAGCCTTAATGTTGTTGTGGAAGATGACGGCAACGGCCTTGAAACTGAAGTTGATGATAAAGGTAAAAACCCGCGGGAATCAGGTTCAGGGCTGGGCACTCAAATCATCAATACCTTTGTAACGAATGACTTTGGCGGTACTATCCGCTGGAGTGCAAACCATCCCCATGGTACACGGGTCGATATCAGCATGAAGCTGCGTGCAGCAGAGTAGCCGGGAACCCGGGCTGTGCAGAATGTGCAGTTTTATACAGACTTACTGCATATGCATACTTCGGCGTGCCCGCATATACTTGCGCTTGAGTGCACGGCGCTCATCCTCGCTGTATCCGCCCCATACCCCATAATCCTGGTTGGTATCCAATGCAGTTTTCAGGCATTCGTCTACGACTTCGCACGTCCTGCACACTGCTTTTGCCTCTTCGATCTGCTGGAGTGCAGGGCCTGTATTACCGACTGGGAAGAAGAGCTCAGGGTCTTTATCCCGGCATGCAGCTTTCGCGCGCCAATCTTGTGAACTGCTCACAGATACCTCCTAAAAATCACCTATATAAGAGATAACCACGAATCGTATCATTTTTCAAGTGTTCAGCTAAAAAAATATTAAAATTTGTATTATATATCGGTTATATCGGTATACGTCTGGATGATATATGATTCGTCGGCACAGTAAATGCCGCGTCCGGGGATACGTTTGCCGGCAAAGCTGGCATCATTGGCCAGGCTTCCCGGCAAGTCCCATAAGATATCAGTTGAACGTTCGCCTGTAGGGATGACGATACGGGCATCGCAGTTCTGAGGGTAATGCACAGCGCGCGGATCGCTGACTGTGTAGAACAGTGTTATATCTTTGCTGCCCATACACGCATAAAACCCTTCAGCAGAGCGTATCTCAGTGACAAAAGGAGAGCGGGCAGTTTCCCCGATACCCCTGTCCGCAGTATCTGTATCCCCTGTACCGTGATCCTTGATACTTACAGTGCGGGCAGTATGGGTATCTATGGCTGGCGTATCGCCATCACTGCCGCTGAAAGCATGGAAGGCAGGAGAGGCCAGCGGATCAAGATAGGGGTCAGCATTATCGCATACAGCGATGCGTGGTATCAGGATGCCGGCATCATGGTATTCAGCAGGCTCTGCGGCATTGAGCCTGCGCATATATGACCGCCTGATAATGCGCAGGAAAGCTGTCTTCCCGAAACCATGAGGGGCAATAACTGCAATATTCTGGCCCTGGAGAGGTATGCGCCATGGAGAGGTAATTATACCGTTATCTTTCAGCCCCATATCCAGCATCCATGGCGAAGAGGACGGATAGGGGGCTGCCGGCCCAGCCGGCTGCGGGTCGGACTGGAGAAAAGCGGGGAGCGGTGCGCTGAACAGCAGAGGCAGATGGTTTCCGGCTTCCCTGGTGCCTGTATTGCCATTACTGCTGCTGCCGGTACCGAGGTTGCCGGTATCAGAACTGGTATTGCCCCGGGTATGGATGCTGCCCGCAGACACCATAAACCTGTACGAATCTTCTGCTGCCTTCACGATGTCAGCAGTATCAGCACTGTACGCGCTGCGGAAAGGCACGCACTGGACACCGTCATGGATATATCCTGCCCCGGGAGACCGGGGGTCAAGGGCTGCTGCATGGGGGATGTCCAGGAGTTCCAGCGACTGCATGGTGTCGCGCACCCTCAGGCATATATGGAGGGACAGGTTGGCTTTCATATCGTTGCTGATCTGGCTCATAGGGTTCTGTGTGCATGCGATAACATGTATCCCTAAAGACCTGCCTAATGCTGCAAGTGATATAAGCCTGGGGATGTAATCAGGGAGGGCATCACGCAGAGCATGGAATTCGTCAATAACGATAATAAGGTGGGCAGGGGCATCCTTAAGGTGCAGGATGCTGTTCCCGCCGCTGCCCTGCACGATCTGTTCGCGCCTTTTAAGTTCGTATTCCAGTGCGCGCAGGGCACGCATCGCATGCGGGATATTAAGGTCGCTTACGTTGCCCACAGTATGCGGGAGATGCTTCAGCCTCTGGAAAGTGGCGCCGCCCTTGAAATCAAGGAAAACAAGGTTGAGCTGATCAGGAGGATATGAACAGGCAAGCGACAGGCACCAGGTTTCCAGGAAGACCGATTTTCCCGAGCCGGTAGTCCCGGCAATAAGTGCATGCGGCCCCTGGCGTATAAGATCCAGCTGGCAGAGAGCCTCCTGCGGTGGGATATCCCGCCTGCCAGCGCTGCCTGCCATGCTGTCTGCAGGCTTTTCGGCTGCGGGGAAAAGGGCAGTGCCAACAGGGGCTTCTGTGCTGCTGCCGCGGGCGGGGCAGCAGGCAGGGCTGCCTGTTCCCGAATGGCTGAGCCATAGCCGCAGGATATTCCGCCAGTCTGTTAAAGCAGTACCGTACAGCTGAGAAAGGTTCCTTGCCGGCAAAAGCTTTCCCACGTTTTTTGGCGGGATACTGGGCACAGGGTCCAAGGAAACGGCCCCGCTGCTGCACGGACTGCCGGCACTGCCGTGATCTGTTTCCGGCGCGGCAGCAGGAAGGGATTTCCGCATGCGCCACCGCAGAAGCATAATAACGGATATCGCGAAAGCCGAGATGATCCCCGGTATGAGGAAAACAAGATAGAGGTACTGCTTATTGAAGACCATAACAATAAGCATGACGATCTGACCGAAGAATGCTGAGATCCCCGGGACAACCGCTGACAGTATTTCCAGATGGTCATTCTTCTGTGCCATCTGCTGCGGGCTTAACGTGCGCGCCATATATCCAGTATGGCCGGCAGTCCGGGCGAACGTCAGATATTTTCCGGATTGTGGTCAGACTGAAGAAACGCCTTGAATACCAGCCAGTATAGGTTGTGGATAACTTTCAGGATGCAGCATACCCGCCAACAGTCCCAGCAGGCTGGGTACCGTTTGCCAGTTTGGAAAACAGCGTATGGTTGGACTGTTCCGCAAGCCGGACACAGGACCCGAGACGGTAAGACGGCCTGTAATTCTGGCTGGAATAATAGACGGTACCGGTCACGCCGCCCTCCCGCGTTGCATTCCTGAATGCCAGAGCCATCCGGACCATTGTCAGGGTCGATGTTTTCTGATCCACTGTAAGCGAGGAAAGTCCGGATTTCAGGACTTTCTGCAGTGTGAACGGGTTCGCAGCCACTGCGGGGGAGGCAGCCTTCTTTATGATTGCAGAGATGACCATGCGCTGGCGTTTTGTGCGTCCGAAATCACCTTCAGGATCCGAATACCTCATGCGGGACATCGCCAGAGCCGTGGTCCCCGAAGCCGTGTGGCATCCTGCTGTCCAGTTCAGGCCTGATTTTTCATCGTTGACAGTACGGTCATAACAGAGCTCTACCCCTCCAAGCGCGTCAACTATCGTCTGGAGGCCTCCAAAACCGACTGATACGACATGGTCTATTTTCTGTCCGGTTATACCTTCAACTGCAGTTACAAGCTTGGGATATCCATACAGTTCTGCCACAGAATTGATCTTTGCCCCTTTGCCGTCAACTTCCACGTATGAATCCCTGGGTATGGAGATCAGTGAAGCGGGGCCGGAATCCGGTTTCGTGAGGACCATAACAGTGTCTGTCCTGAAGCCCGGGACCTGATCGGCTGTCCCGCCGGTAGTCCCGTCACGTGCATCAGACCCCAGGATAAGCCAGGTACTGCCTTTTGTATCCGCAGCAGAAGACAGGTAGTCCTTATGGTTAAGCTGGGAATTGACGTAGAACCATGCCCATCCGGCATATACAAGGAGGATAACGAGAAGCGCAATAATAACGCGGAAGATTATTTTCCCGATCCTGCGGGGTTTCCGTGGCGCGGATCCTGATGCAGGCGTTCCGTTGAAACCCGATCCGGAACCGGAGCCGGCACCTGCCCCCTGGGCTCCGGGCGTACCCAGGTAACTGCTGTCCGGTAGCTGCCTGTAAGGGGAAGGGGATGCCGGCGGGATCGCTGGAGGTACGACATTGCTGCTGGATGAAGCGCTGCGCTGGCTCCGGGGCTGCCTGTCCGGTGCAAAAGAGTGCGGTTGTATGCCATCAGCCTGTATGCCGTCAGCAGAGGGGCGGGATATACGTCTGGAAGGGCTGCTGCTGGGTGCGAACGATGGGGGGGCAGGCTCGGAAACCGCCGGCTGTCTGCTCCCATCCGCCCCGTCAGCTGGGTTTCCTGCGGAAAGACCGCTGTCAGCCTGCGCGGGGCTCCCCTCGCTGATTTTTCGCGGGGAAGGATGGAAGCTTGGCGGATCAACGGTATTACGGTCTTCAGAATCTGTCATAGCCGGTCCTCCTTAAGCCGTACGGATCAGTTGCTGATCTTGCAGATAGAGTGGTTTACATACTTCTCAGCCATGCCTATATACCAGCCCGTATGCGGGTCACGGATAGCGCCTGACTTTTTGTCAACGATCCCGCCTGTTTTCGGATCGATAAGCGTCCCGTCCTGCTGCGTGATCAGCCCTGTATCAGGATCAACGGAAGATCCGGATGATGGGGATGAAGAAGGCTGGTTTGCGGAAGGGCTGGAAGACGATGGCTGGGAAGATGGGTCTCCTGAAGAGCCCTCCGGACTTGCCTGCGAAGAGCCGGACGATGAAGAGCCTGCCTGGCCGGAAGGGGATGGATCGGTCAGAGGATGGTCCTGGGCAATCTTCTTCCATACAGCAGGGGCCTCTGCTGTCCACTGCACGCGGTTCGGGTTAACCGGCGAGGTCTTTACAGGTATAGTCTGTGTGTATATGCCGGAAGTTTTCAGGCCCGACATACTGCCTGCCAGCCCCATAAGAACGTTGATATCTGCCAGCCCGCTGCTCATGTTCAGAGATTCAAGGGCAGATTTCGCCATCTGATACAGCTGGTCTGTCTGTGTAAACAGGTTTTTCCGTGTTGCTTCCCGTAAAAGCATTTTTATAAGGTACTGCTGGCGGATAGTGCGCATAACATCCGATCCGTCTCCTAGGCCATGGCGTATGCGCGCATATTGGGTTGCCTGGACACCATTAAGATGGTGCAGGCCCTTTGTAAGGGAAAGGTTAGTATAGGAGTCCCTGAAATCCTGGGTCACACAGATATCTACACCATGCAGGGCGTTGATCATGGTGCTCAGGCCTGAAAAGTCAACGACAATGAACTGTTTGATCTTGAGCCCGGTGAGATGGTTCACAGCATTCATCGTGCAGCTGGCGGCCGAGGAGATGTCACCTCCCTTGGCATAAGCATTTGCGAAAATTGAATTGAACATAACGTTGTTCTGAGCAGGGAGGGTACCTTTTGACGTAGCACAGGCCGGTATACTGACCAGCGAATCGCGGGGGATGGAGACAAGGTCAACGAATTTCCTGTCAGCGGATATATGCATGACCATTGTCGTGTCAGCCTGGTGGTTCTGGGCATCAGCCGGATTGCTGTCGCCAATGAGGGAACCGTTGTTGCCTTCCCTCGCATCCTGCCCTATGACCAGGATATCAAGAGGTTTCCCTTTGTTGGGGTCAACGGCTGTTTTGACTACATGGCCATGGGAATCGATCACCGTTGTTGAAGCTTTGGTCACGGCATTGCTCAGGTCAAGATACAGTGCGCCGGCAGCTACAATAATAAAAGCAAGTACGCCTATAAGGAACATGCTGATAAACCGGGCCAGACGCTTTCCTGTAAGGAAATTCACTGCGTGGAGGGGAGGGTCATATGAGTTGATCTGCAGCAATGTATGACGGCGCTGGTGATCATAAGATGAGGCCATGCGTGGATCCTTTTTGATAAATGGTACAGAAATACAGTTTCATATTCTAAACTGTTGCCTGCCTATATAATACCGCTTTGTTGAAATCTCACTTAAGCATTACATTTAAGCGGCGCCAGTACTTAAAAGTCCTAAAGGTAAAGAAAACGTCCTGATTTGAGGATTTCAGCAGTGCCTCTAGGAATTTTTAATAAAGTTAGGTACAGATAATACTCAGATAGTGCAAGGTGCGCAGTATGGATGGTTCAATGGATGGCGGAAGCGGCGGGTCTCAGGAGGCAGCGCTCGGGCTGCGGGATTCGCGTAGTAAAGCGGGTAAGGCCTCACTTGCTGATACCGTGGCGGAGGCTGTTGCCCAATCAGAAAGCAGCATCAGTACTGCTGCCGTCAGCACTTCACTTGCGGCGGTGGTCACACTTGAAGATGACCTCCGGTATTTCCCGGAAACGTTGGGATCCCTCCTGAAACAGACAGTACTGCCTTCCGAGATATTCCTTGCATACTGCGGGCAGGTGCATACTCCCCATGTTGCTTCCGGCAGCCGCCATAACATCACGGTCCAGGCGCACGACGGCATGGTGAAGATCAGGGTGATCCCCGTTAAGGCAGGCTCTTTTATTGCTGCTGTTGACGGTGCGCTCAATTATGCGCGTGATAATGGGATGATTTCCAACCGTGTCAGGCAGCTTCTGCTGCTGCATGATGATTCACGGCCTGTGGGGGAGCAGTATATTGAGGCCCTTACAGAGGTGCAGCGCAATAACCCCAGTGCTTCTGTTATTGGTACGAAGCAGATGGACTGGGAAGGCGAAGCCCTGCATAATGCAGGATACTACGCCGCACCGGGCCACAGGGTCAACAGCCTTGTTGTTGATGGGGAACAGGACCAGGAACAGTATGATTCGCGCAGTGATGTTTTTGCTGTTTCGCTTTCCGGCGCACTTGTGGATATGGATATGTGGCTTCATGCTTCTGACGGGAACTACCCGTTCGGCACGTTCGGGCAGTCCCGTGATTTCTGCCGGCGTGTGTGCCTTGGCGGCGGCCGCGTTATTATCGCCCCGCAGGTGAAAACAGCACACCTGCGGGCCCGCTTCGAAGGCCTGCGTACCCAGAAAGGGCAGCCGGCCGGCCGGGGGAGCGGGTCCCCGGTACCAAGCTACGGCGCACAGACGAAGGCGCGCGATACATACTATTATTCCGATATTTCCGTTATCCGCTGGCCTGTCTCATGGTTATGGAAATGGCTGGGCTCTTTTATCCTGTTCGCAAAACTCCTCGGACGCAAGCAAGTGTATCAGGCATGCGTTGAGCTGTGCGCCCCATGGAGGGATCTTGGGAATATTTTTACAATGATATCTGCACGTATGAAGGTAGCATCGCACAGCAGGGTCTCAGCACGGGATCTTTCCCTGCTCAGCGTTTCCCGCGACCGTGTCAAATCGTGGGATGACCGTGTACGTGCTTTTTCGGATGAAGGCAGCAATACTGTCCTTGATCCGCTGGCCAGAGCCCATCTGCGCACCCGCAAACGCATACGGTATACATGGGCGGCAATAATGGCAGCTGTGATGCTGGCCGTAGGGCTGGCTGTAAATTTCGGGATTTTGCGGGCCGCTTTTACTGGCAGTGTTTTATCATCAGTATCCCTTACCCCTTCAGGTGCCACACTTGGGCAGCTTGCCCGGTCGGCGACTTCATACTGGTCATATGCGTCAGGTTTAGGGGCACATGCTGCCCCAGCCCCTTTTTCCCTGGTCCTTCTGCTTATGTCACTGGTGACATTAGGGCATGTCGAGTATGCGCCGACCGTGATCATCCTTCTGGCTGCGCCCTGTGCCGCCTTAAGTTTCTGGGCGCTGGCGGGGACAGTGACCCGGTCCAATGCCGTCCGTATAACGGCGGGCTGCGCCTGGGCCGCAGGCGGGATGTTTATGGGTTTTTATTCATTGGGGAACCTTCCCCTGCTGGTATCTTCCGTTTTCCTTCCTGCATCAGTTGCGTTTACCCTTAAAGCATTGGGGATGTATCGCACTGAGGAGCCTGAAAGGCCTGCCCCTTCTGCGCAGAACGGGGCATGCGCGGCATTGTGCTTTATGGCTGCAGCTTTATGCGAACCTCAGCTGATGATCGTTTGGGCTGTTTCCTGTGCCGCATTCGCGCTTTTTGCCAGGTCGCATAAATCTTATCTCCTGCTTATCCCGATACCTGCCCTCGCCGCGCTGCTTCCTACGGTTATTGATGTTATCCGTTATTGGGATAAAGGAGCCTGGCGCCAGATATTTATGGATGTGAATACGGCCAGCCCTGCAGCTGCAGGCAACAGCAGCGCTACGTCCCTTCTCGGCCAGATACGCGCTGTTTTCAGCCCCGGGCATTTTACAGGGGGCGGCGCAGTATCGGCAGCAGTACTGTGGGCAGCCGCTATAGGCTTTGCAGTGGTCGCAGTACTGAGCGTGGTATCGCTTTTCCTCCCTATCGTCCTGCGCGCCTCCCGTATGATGTGGTCCCTGATGCTTGGAGGGGCTTTGACGGCAGTACTGTCTTCCCGGGTCACCATAGCCGTGGATGCCCAGGGGTATTCAAAGGGGTCGGTAATGCCGGGGCTGATGGTTATCCTTCTTGGGATGCTGGCCTGCGCATGTATGGCAGCCGGCACGGGTGTAAAAACATTCACCGCCTTTTCGCGCAGGATTACCAGTGAAGGTACGGTAGAATCTGCTGCCGTGCTGAATCCCGCAGTTTTAGCGGGAAGAGGGGTTATAGCGGTTATCCTTGCGCTGTGCTCCGCAGCCTGGTCATGGTCAGGGTTTGCTGCTCCTGCGGCTCCCGGCAGGATCACTGCTTCCCAGAACCAGCTTCCCGCCGTTGTCCAGGACTATCTGGCGTCAAATCCTGCGCGGCGCGTACTTGCAGTTGATGCTTCTGTTGCGCAGGACCTTACTTATCATTCCATGGCCACTTCACGCGGTGATATCCTTGATATCAATCCCAGCATACAGGCGCAGTCAGTCTCCTACAGATTGGGACAGAAAGTTTCCCCTTCAGTGCAGGCAGCCGAGGATACCGGCAGGAGAATATCATCCGCACTTTCCCTGCTTATTGCAGGCGCCAGCTCTTCCGCTGTCGATCAGTTGAGTTCCCTGGGATTTGGGGGGATATATATTGTGCATACTGCTGAGGACGGTTCGGCACAGCTTATTTCACACCTTATTGCCAGCAACGGTACTGAAAGTGTTGTAAGTACCGCGCAGGGGACCTATATCCGTTTTTCTGTGGATGATACGAATACGCATGGGATCAGCCTCAGCCAGGAAACCAGGTATTCCAGATCACCATGGCGGTATGCATGGATCGCAGTTATGGCCGTCACCCTTATCATATATTGTATTGTCGCTTTTCCGCGCAGAAACCGCTATAGTCAGGAGCAGGCATAATGGCAGACAGCAGAAATACAGCTCGCCCCGCATCAGGTGTGCAGGGCATACGGCTTGCGCGGCGCGCAGGTAAAGCTGCCGGCGCACTGGTTTCGCTGTGTATTCTCGTCGGGCTTTTCGCCTACCTTATCCTTTTTGCCCCCCTTGCCGGCCTCAATGATCCGCAGGCAGCTGCGGTGAAGGGGGAATACCGGGTGGCCCAGCTTGAGGCAGGCCGTATCTGCCCTGCACGGATGTCTCTGGCAGATTCTGGAGCATACGGCGATGAAAGCTTCCGCACAAGTGCGGGGAATATCGAGTCTTCGCTCCGGGCAGCAGCAGTCGGTTCGGTAGCCGGATCCACAGTGTCTGCGCTTAACGGGCAGGATATGGCTGCGCTTACGCATTCCGGGTCATCTTCCGGATCGCAGGCGGATCCTTCCTCCTCAAGCCCCTCCGATACATCAGATACTTCATCTGCCAATACACTTTCCAATCCGCAGGGGGTTTCCTCCTATACCCCAGGCTCACTGTATACCCTCAACAGGGATACCAACAACGGGCCTGCCGTTATGGATACCACTTTCCTTAAGGCTGACGCAGGTACGGGTTCTGCAGGGTCGGTAGTGTCATGGGCAACGCAGGGTGATCTGCGGGGGATATCTTCGGCTTCATGTGTGCAGCCTCAGCTTGCCCAGAGTTTCCTCTCACTGCCTACTCGTACCGGATGGGCTCAGAAACTTGTGCTTATGAACGCATCATCAAAAGCGACAGTTGCCACTGTTTCCGTCCATGGGACTTCAGGGGCATCTGCGCTCGCATTATCATCAAACAGTACGGTTACTGTGGGGGCAAGGTCACAGGCTGTCGTTGACCTGTCAGCTGCAGCTTCGGGGCAGGACGGGCTGTATGTTACGGTCAGGAGTTCTGCAGCCCCGTTAGCAGGGGTCATCACTGCAACACATATGGATGGGCTTAACCCGCAGGGATCGGATTATATTACCCCGCTTCCTGCGGCTGCGAACAGACAGGTTATAGGTACGCTGGGCGGCGGCAGATCTGCTTCTGTGATCGTCTACAGTGCGGAATCAGGTAATGTGCGGATATCGTGGATCACTTCTGACGGTGTTGAAAATGCCAGGACAGCCAGCGTTGAGGGGGGAAAGGTCACTGTTATATCCCTGGGGGATATCCCTGATAACGCCAAAGCCCTTCAGGTGGAATCGGATACAGGGATTTCGGCTGCTGCAGTGAGCAGTACAGGCACCCCGGAGCAGGGCGATTTCGCGTTCATCCCCTCCCAGGCCCCTGCCTCCCATTCTGCTGTGGCGATACCTGATAAGGCTGGCGGGACCCTCACCGTTACCAATACCGGACAGGACGATGCGGAAGTTACGGTTTCAGGGTATGGTCCGGCGGGATCATATGCGGGATCAAAAAATATTACTGTCAAGGCCGGCACATCGCAGGTTTTTGCCTCGTCAGATATTGCTGAAAATGCAGCAGTCCTTACGATGGATACCGGGAAAGGTGCGGCGGGCAGCTCTGCCGGCACTGCCAGCGGGGCATCGCAGCGGAGGGCAGCAGTAACTATGTCTTTGGCAGTTACAGTCAAAGATGTATCAGATGCTTCTGTAAACGGTATTTCTGCATTGAATGCTGCGAGCCTTGACCCCTCATCCCAGAATGTTGCCGTACGCAACGGGATCGTGGTCAGGTAGGGCAGGGGACAGCCTGTATCACAGGGAGAGCAGGGTCCTCATCCCTGCGCAGGCTTCAGAACAGGGGATCAGGATCAATATCTTCGGGGCTTTTGCCCGACAGCCCTGCCAGCTGGCGCACGATCTCGTCATGGACTATGTATTCAAGTTCTATACGGTTCCGTGTGGCGGACTGGATCGGCAGGCGGTATAGGATTATCCTGGCCGGTTCATCATGCCCGGCAGCATAAGATACTGAAAACTGCACAGCCGGATCTTCCCATGGCACCAGGTTTGCTGCGGGCACATCTTCAACAAGGAATTCAGTTGATGCAATAAGGTCCGGCCACCCGGCTGCCAGACGTTTTAACTGGGCTGCAACCACAGAATCGAACAGGCCCGCGCGTGTCCGGTAATGCGGCAGATGCCTTCCGAACTGCGGCTGCCGTGGCCCCCGGCCATGGGGATCCCTGTATCTGCGTGCCTCCCACGGACGGGGTTCTGATGCATCTGGTGACGGGTCTTCTGTATGGCCTGGATGGGGCAGTGGGGTGCCGTTCATTCTTCTATGGTACCCTATCCACGGTAGTATCATAGCTGAAAACGGCCTATGGATGCAGTTAACGATGTGGCATAATGGGTAAGGCCGGCAGCAGCAACTGGGAGGTACTATGGGTAATATTTTCCCAACATGGGACAGTATAGATTATGGGTACCTTGCGCAGAAGGCCAGGCTGGTCGCCTTCGACCTGGACGGTACACTTGCCCGCTCCAAAATGCCTATGAAACCGCCTGTTGCCAGGCTTTTCAGCGATCTGACGCATCTCTGCCCTGTTGCTGTTATTTCGGGAGGGAAGTGGGGCCTTATCGACAGCCAGGTCCTTTCCATGGTGTCCGGTACCGCACGGCTGTCAAACCTCCATCTTATGCCGACAACCGGGACCCGTTACTATACGTGGAATGGGAAGGGCTGGGAGTGCCGGTATGAGATCACTATTGACGGGGATCTTAAGCAGAAAGTGATGGAATCGCTGAAATCACGCGCACAGCAGCTGGGACTGTGGTATGACGATTCGCGTGTGTGGTCGGACCGTATTGAAGACAGGGGATCGCAGATCACTTTTTCGGCGTTGGGGCAGCAGGCCCCTGTTGATGAAAAAGAGAAATGGGACCCTGACGGCTCCAGGCGTGAAGCCCTGGCTAAAGCTGTTGCTTCTGACCTTCCCGAGCTGACTGTACGTGCGGGAGGCTCTACCAGTATAGATGTTTCTGTGAAAGGTATTGATAAGGCCTACGCAGTTCGTAAACTTGCTGAGGCCATGGAATGTGATATCCCTGATATCGTTTTTGTAGGGGACCGTATGTCTCCTGAGGGCAACGATTATCCGGCTGCTGCTGCGGGGACCTATGCCGTTAAAGTCACGGGCCCGGAAGACACTGAAAAGTTTATCAGCCGTTTTATTGATGCGCGTAGGAAGCTGGGCACTGTTTCCACGATGCATGCCTGATAGGGGGGCGCAGGGGTTATTTGCCGGGTTTCCTGGTTCCCTCTTGTTTTTGCCGGATAATCAGATAAGGGGCAGGGGCAGGCGTTTTGTATCCGGCTGTATGGCGGGGCACTCAGCCCAAAAAAATTGTGGGGTATTGTGGAGAACTTAAAACAGCATGCCCATCCGTACACAGCGGATGGTTTCTTTTACAGGGAAAAGAAGTATCCATTATAGTCCTGCTATGGGTATGGTCAATGAAGCGCCTGGGCGGCTGGGCAGTATAAAATGTGCTGCGGGGTTATGGAGCAGGAATATGCGGTATGTGCTGTTCCCCAGATGCTGCGCCGGGTGCGGTATGCCGGACAGCATTTTGTGCAGATCCTGTTCGGCCCTGCTGCACAGGAGGCTGTCCAGGCCTCTCCATGACTATTTTACGGACCCTGATATGGCCTGTACGGTTTACTCCTGTTCTGCCTATAACGGGTATGTGAGGCAGGCAATACTGTCGTGGAAAGACCATGGCGACGAGGAGCTTGATAAACCCTTTTCGTATGCGATGGAGGAGCTGGTGAACGGCCTGTACCCAAAAGTACTGTCCCTGCTGCCATCTGGGCAGGCTGCTGCCGGGGCGGCCGGCAGTATGAGAGGCGGATGCATATATGTTATGCCTGCCCCTTCGGGCAGAGGGTCGTTTTACAGGCGTGGACGGCTGCAGGTGCTGCCGCTGTGCTATGCTGTGGCACGGGCGCTGAATGCCCATGGCGCTGATGCCCGTGTGACTCCGCTTCTCCATATGCATGGCAGGCTGCAAAAATCTGTGTCCCATAATGACAGAAGGTCCAGGATGGGGCGTCTGTCCGGAAGATTGTCTGTCGCACATCCCCATCGTGTGGCTGGGCATACGGTTATCCTTATTGACGATATTATGACGACCGGCTCTACGCTTCGCTCATGTGAGCGGGTGCTCCGCGAGGCCGGCGCCCATGTATATGCGGCACTGACACTGTCTATGGTCCCGGGGGATACAGATGGCCTGCAGCTTCCGCACCCAGCTTTGACTGCCTGTTTTGACCGCAGCAGACCGCTTAATCGGCTCTGACGACCGCCATTTCGCTCCATCGCGTTGTACATCTTTTGGAGAGTATGGTGCGTTTCATTACCCATGGGCTGCCGGTATCGGAACTGTACCGTCCTGCCCCGCGGATACCTCCGTACCCTATACCTGCAGACATTGGACCGAACCGGCCGGTTATCAGGTCTAAGGTATTTCCCAGCTTTTCCGTATCCTTCAGCGGGGTATCGGCATCAAGAAGGTTATAGCTGCTTTTGCTGACCAGTTTATGAAGGGTGATCCCTGCCCGGGCATAACAGGCATCCGGATCAACCACAGTCCGGGCCGTTTCGCATGCTGCCTGTGAAATAGTAATGGGGTTATCGGTAGGGCTGTCTAATATACATGTATTCCAGGCATGGGAGCTTGTACTTCTGCTATGCCTGCGGTGTCCGGTTGCGCAGAAGATACTGACTGCCCCGCACAGGCTCCCCTGGCGTTTCAGGCGGTGTGCTGCTTTCTGTGCATACACGCTTAAAGCCTGGCATAGTGTACTGTATCCGCGTACGGGCTGTCCGAACATCCGGGAATACATTATCTGGGCTTTTCTTGCCCCCTCAACGGTATCGTCAGTATTGTCTTCCGGGATACAGGGGATCCCGCGCAGTTCAAGGACAGTGCGTTCAACAGAAATAGAGTATTGGCGCCTTATGGTTTCAGGGTCGGAATTTCCCAAATCGGCAGCGGTGAGGATATCATGGCTCATCAGTTTTGAACTCAGATGCCTGCCTACGCCCCACACGTCAGAAACAGGGGTGCACTGCAGGATATCAGGGCTGACTTGGGACCATGACAATACCCCGTGTGTGGCAGGATGGCTTTTTGCCCAATGGTTCACTATTTTAGCCAATGTTTTTGTAGGCGCCATCCCTATGGATACCGGTATGCCTATGCCCTGCAGTATGGCCTTCCGCATACGGATACATGTACTGATAGATGCCGCATCATCGGTGCAGGGGTTTGTAAGGAAACACTCGTCAATGGAATATACCTCCTGTCCGGGGAAGAAGGATCTCATAACAGACATCATCCGGTGCGACAGGCTTGCATAAAGCTCATAGTTGGAACTTCTTGCTATAACGCCTTTCCTGGCAGCATCCTCTTTGATGGCGAACCATGGGGCGCACATCCCGATCCCAAGGGCCCTTGCTTCGCTGCTGCGTGCTACAACGCATCCGTCATTATTGGAAAGCACAACAATGGGCTTTCCGTTAAGCGACGGATCGAAGACGCGCTCGCAGGAGGCAAAGAAGCTGTTGGCGTCAGCAAGTATCACACTGTTATAGCGGTTGCGTGCCATTTCTACCTTCCCAGTCAGGTTTTCCCGCAGCGTCTGCCTCCAGAGGGCGCGAATGCCGTGCGTATGAATTCTGCCAGTGGAAATTCCCAATCACTACACCCCAGATAACCACTTCCTGCTCCAGATATAACGGTATATCAGGGTACTGCGGATTCTCAGGATGGAGCAGAGGCCTGTTGTCGGCACTCATAATCAGACGTTTCACCGTCAGCTCTCCGTTAATTGCTGCGACAACGATACTGTTTTCCTCAGCAGCGAGTGAACGGTCGACGACAAGGATATCCCCGTCGAAAATACCCGCACCTTCCATGGAGTCGCCCGCTACCGCCATAACGAATGTCGTGTCAGGATGTGTGATCACATTATCATCGAAGGAAAAATCCCCGTCAAAATAATCCTGTGCAACTGAAGGAAAGCCCGCGTGCACAGCCTCGAGGGCCATAGGGACTGCCATTGCCATCACCTCTTTCGAACATATGTTCGAATATTATTTCAGGTGAATAAGACAGAAACAGTATTTACGACACGCGCTGGAAACAGCTGTATTCTCGCTGGCCTACAGCTGCTCATCAACAAGCGGGATATTGTGATGCTTGGGGAGGGTGATCTCAAAATTAGCCCCGCGCGAATCATCAACGACCCGTATAGTACCGGAATGGAGCTGGGCTGCCCACCGTGCAATGGAAAGGCCCAGTCCGGTACCTCCCGATCCGGTACCGGGCCGAGATCCCTGGCCCTTAACGTATCGGCGGAAAATGTCAGACCGCGCCTCCTGCGATATCTGGGAACCAAAATTGATTATATTGGAAACGATCGTGTCATGGACCCTGTCTTCACGGACTTCCACCAGTACAGCTGTCCCGTCAGCAGAATGCTTGATAGCATTTGAAACGATATTCGTATAGAGCTGGCGCAGACGGTCCTGGTCGCCTTCCATCGTGATATTGGGAGGGACGTCAAGGCTGATCATGTGCCCATGCCCGCCATCAGCTATTTCCAGAGGCTTTACCACATCATCGATAAAATCCTTGACGTTGAATTCGGTAATTTCCAGGCTTGCTGCCCCAGCCTCTACGCGGGACATATCAAGAAGGAAAGCAATAAGGTCTGTGAGGCGCATAGTCTGGCTGAGCAACCCATCCAGGTTTGCAGGCGTTGGTTCTATAACGCCGTCAGCCATATTCTCTACCTGGGCCTGCAGCGCTGAAACAGGGGTACGCAGCTCATGGCTGACGTTTGCGATAAGGTCGCGCCGCATCTGGTCAGCATGTTCCAGTTCTTCTGCCATGGCATTGAAAGACCGTGCAAGCTGGCCCACTTCGTCACGGCTGGATACTGCAGAAGTAACGCGGATCTCATAATTCCCCTCCTGCATCTGTTCTGCCGCATCGCGTATCTCACCGAGAGGGGAGGTCAGACCATGGGAGAATATGTATGTGACCCCGAGTGCGGCGGCAAGGGTCAGGGGCATTGCTATCCATCCGCTGACGCCGTACCGCAGCAGGAACCACGACATAAGGAAAGTGATAGCTGTCGAAATGATAATGAGGATACTCAGCTCAGCTTTAAGGGAAGTGAAAACCCCTATAGGGCGGACAGCGGAAGGCTTTTTGCGCGGCCTGGCTCCAGAAGGGCGCTTCTTCCTCGGCGCTGTATCCCCACCTGCTTTTCCGGCCTGTTCCTGCTGCATACGGTATGTGTCGTATGCAGATTTGCTGTACAGCCCGCGGGGGGAAGTGTGATGAGGCGCGGAAGACGATGTCCGGGGGGTTGCGTCACCCTTTCGGCCGGGCATTTTCAGTCGTTGCCCAGCGGAGGCTCAAAGGCATATCCAACGCCGTGGACGGTCCTGATCATTTCCGGGCCGAGCTTGTGCCTGAGCGCCTTGACATGGGAATCCACCGTACGGGTACCGGATGCATCTACCCAGTCCCATACTTCTTCAAGGAGTTTCTCGCGTGTCAGTACCTGCTTGGGTTTACGCCCCAAAGTGGCCAGAAGGTCGAACTCTGTAGGAGTCAGATGGATCTGTTCTCCGCGGAATACGACAAGCCTCTGCGCGGGGTCAATTATCAGGCCTGGGAATTCAAGGACTTTTTCATTTTCTGAATTCTTGGCGATAACTTTTGCACGCTCTACCCGGCGAAGCAGCGCCTTGCACCGTGCAACGAGTTCACGCATAGAGAAGGGTTTGGTCATATAATCGTCAGCGCCGGAGCCCAAGCCGATAACTTTATCGGTCTCATCATCGCGTGCAGTAAGCATAAGGACGGGGACAGGGCGTGTTGTCGTAATGCGTTTGGTAGCTTCGAGTCCGTCCATAACGGGGAGCATGATATCCATGATAATGAGGTCAGGCTTATAGGCAGAAGCCAGATCAACGGCAGTTGCGCCATCGCCGGCAATACGGGTATTCCATCCTTCAGAGGCCAGGCGCTGCCCGATAGCAGTTGCGAGGGTAGGCTCATCTTCAACAACGAGGATGGAGTACTGCCCGGTGCGTTTTGATTTATCAGTTGTAGTGCTAATCATAATAACTTTCGATCCTATGAATAACGGCAATACTGTATATATTACAGCCAGCCCTTCACAATTCGGGCTTACAGCTGCAGCATAACAGTATTGCCGTTATCAGATATTCTTAAAGTGTTTAATTTTCAGGCTTCAGGATAATCACCCCCATAGCAGGGACCGTCAGATAGGCTGACCAGCCGCGGCTATGGAACTCTCCTTCAACAGCATGGATATCCGTGTTATGGATATCCGAGCCCCCATATCTGGCGTCATCTGTGGTGAGGATCTCAGCCCATTTCCCGCCGCTCGGCAGAGGCACCTGATAGTTGTCCCATGCTGTACCTGAGAAATTGACAACGACAACAAGAGGGTTCCCGTCCTTATCCAGGCGCATATAGCTGAGGGTATTGTGGTCGCCGTCGTCGCTGGTCAGCCACTGGAACCCCTGCTGTTCAAAATCCAGCTCCCACAGTTCGCGGTTATCTTTATACAGCCGGTTAAGGTCGCGCACAAGCCTCTGGATCCCGCGATGGTCCTCCCAGTTCAGGCTGTCCCAGTCAATACTCCAGTTTTCATTCCACTCGCCGAACTGTGCCAGTTCGTTGCCCATGAAAGTCAGGTTCTTGCCGGGATGCGTCCACTGGTATGCAAAAATGGCGCGTACGCCTGCAAACCGCTGCCAGTCATCACCGGGCATACGCCCTATAAGCGACCCCTTCCCATGGACGACTTCATCATGTGAGATCGGGAGGATATAATGCTCGGAATAGGCATACACCATGGAGAAAGTGATCTCGCTGTGATGCCATTTGCGGTCAAGCGGATGGTGGCTGAGATAATCGAGCGTGTCATGCATCCATCCCATATTCCACTTAAGGCCGAAGCCCAGCCCGCCGCTGCTTGTGGGGGCAGTGACCCCCTGCCATGCTGTGGATTCCTCAGCGATCATCATAATGCCGGGGCCGTTGCGGTAGGCTGTAGCCGTAGCCTCCTTGAGGAAATCGATAGCTTCCAGGTTTTCATTGCCGCCATACTTGTTAGGGCGCCATTGCCCTCCCTCACGGCTGTAGTCCAGATAGAGCATGGAGGATACGGCGTCGACCCGCAGCCCGTCTACGTGGAACTCGTTTATCCAGTAGCACGCATTGGCTACAAGGAAATTGCGCACTTCGTTGCGTCCGAAATTGAATATGTACGTTCCCCAGTCGGGGTGTTCGCCGCGAAGCGGATCAGGGTCTTCATACAGCGGTGTGCCGTCGAAACGCCCCAACGCGAAATCATCCTTGGGGAAATGGGCGGGTACCCAGTCCATAATGACGCCAATGCCTTCCTGGTGGAAACGGTCAATAAGGTATTTAAGGTCATCCGGACTGCCGTGACGGGAATCCGGGGCATAGTACCCGGTGACCTGATACCCCCATGAACCTTCAAAGGGGTGCTCTGCCAGCGGCATAAACTCTACATGGGTGAATCCCATATCTTTGACGTAGCCTACCAGGTCATCAGCAAGCTCACGGTAACCTTCGCCTTTCTTCCAGCTGCCGGCATGCACTTCATAAATGCTTACGGGGCCCAGATGCGGGTTCTTTGCGGCGCGCTCCCGCATCCAGTTTTCATCATTCCACTCATAACGGGAATCAACAACAATGGAAGCTGTTTCCGGAGGCACCTGGTGGAAGCGCTCCATAGGGTCAGCTTTCTGCTTCCATTCATTATTGGCATTCAGTATTTCATATTTATAGCGTTCCCCTGCTTTGACCCCGGGGATAAACAGTTCCCATACGCCGCTGGATCCGAGTTCGCGCATGGCATGCTGGCGGCCTCCCCATTCGTTGAAATCCCCGACAACGCGTACAGTCCGCGCATTAGGCGCCCAGACTGCGAAAGACGTACCCGTTACAGAACCGTCTGATGATCCGTCGGGCTCGCCCATGGGGTCAAGATACGTCCGTACATGGGCGCCAAGCACATCCCACAGGCGTTCATGCCGGCCTTCGTTAATAAGGTAGGTGTCCAGTTCCCCCAGTGTAGGCAGATACCGGTAAGGGTCATCCTGGATGTTATCTTCCCCATGATCATAAGCAGTGTGGATCCGGTAATCCGGGACCGTCCACCGTTCTCCGTCTTTTACAGCGGGTATTTCAGCAGTGAATATGCCGTTCCATTCATGCTCAGCTTTATATGTGCCGTCCTGAGTGAGTATCTCTACCGTTTTGGCGAGCGGGCGGAGTACCCGCACAGTCGCTGAGGGCCGGGTACTCCCCGCGGAGCTGTCCGGCTCCATACCGGCATTATCCAGATGGGCTCCCAGGACTTCGTGCGGGTCGTAATAAACACCATTGCTGACTTCATCTAGCACTGTGTGCGGTACAGGTACTGGCATCTTTGCTCCTAACCTTGAGTTTCACATGATAAGAGGTACCCTACAATTCTAAGCGATATTTATGAAAACAGCCACCCGTGTGTTTCTATGGGGTCCCCGATGCAGGAAGATAGCCCTGTTTCCCCTGTTTTGCAGTGCTTCCGCACGTCCATGCCTGGGAGCATAATAAGTCAGTTGACTTTTATCGTGAGAGGCATTTTTGATGGAGTATAAAATTGGTGATACGGTTGTTTACCCCCGTCATGGGGCGGCGCGGATCGAAGAGATCACGGAGCGCACGCTTCGCGGGGTCACGCGCCAGTACCTCCGTTTAGCCGTACTCTCATCGGACGGACTGGAGATCAGTGTCCCCGCCGATGCTGTAGAAAAAGTCGGTGTCCGGGAAGTCGTCAACGGCGTTGCAGTAGCCCGGGTCTTTGAGATACTCCGTACCCCGGTGGTCGAGGAAAAAACAAACTGGTCGCGCCGGTATAAGCTTAATGTTGAAAAAATTGCAACAGGCGACGTCAATAAAATTGCTGAGGTAGTAAGGGACCTTTCCCAGCGCGACGATGAAGACCACGGATTGTCTGCAGGCGAAAAACGGATGCTTGCACGGGCCAGGGGGGTCCTGACCTCTGAAATTGCTCTCAGCGAAGGTATAGATGATAGTGAAGCCCAGCGTCTGCTGGACGTCAATTTAGGATACCAGGATCCGGAACCGGGGGATGAAAAGCATCATGCTGAAGCCCCTGAAGAGCCGGCATTCCAGACTTTGTACAGGCTGGAAGAAGAGGAGCGCGCTGCAAAAATTGCTGCGAAACAGGCTGCAAGGGCTGCGCGTGAGGCTGCTGCTGAAACTAAGAAGAGTGGGGAAGACAGCAGCCGCGATACGGATAGCAGCTCTGACAGCAGCAACGGCTCCTTGCCTGAAATCTGATATTCCCTGATCTTCTGTTCAGCTGTCTGACCGTATCCCTGCTATGGCCTGTGCTGTCAGCCAGGTGAGTGTGCTGAACGTTACGATGATGAAGCTCGGCGGGGTATCGAGGATCGTCGATACCAGCAGCCCCAGCCATATGCAGGCAAGGCAGATAAAGGTGGCAGCAGCGATAGCCTTGAAAGCGGATTTCGTCAGTATGCTGGCTGCTGCTGCCGGAGTAATAACAAGGGCAAATACCAGAAGCGTGCCTACTGCGGGTACGGCAACTGTGATGACCCCCGCCATAAGGGCCATGAATACTATGTTCAGGAGGGCGATGGGGACCCCCTTGGCCCGTGCAACCTGCTCGTCAACGGAACTGAACAGCAGAGGCCTAAATATGATGCTGACAACAATAAGGAGCACCGCATCGAACAGTGCAAACCCAACGAGTTCGCTGCTTGTAATGGTCAGGATGGATCCGAACAGTATGCTCTGCATCTGCTGTGTTGCCTTGGACGAGTAATGTGTGAAAAACAGTCCGAGCCCGGTGGCAAAAGCCAGTACAGTCCCTGTAGCTATTTCCCTCTGGTTTGCTTTTTTGCCCAGTGACCCGATAGCAAGCCCGCCGCCAACTGCAAAAAGCCCCATCCCCAGGGGGACAGGCCAGCCTATCAGTGCTGCCAGGGTTGCACCGGGCAGTCCGATATGTGCCAGAGCATGGGCGGCAAAAGTGGACTGGCGGGAAATGGTGAAATACCCCATAGCCCCTGATGCCAGTGCAATAAGGATACCGGCCAGGAAGGCATTCACCATCATCGGGGACTGCAGGGTCTCTATCCAGTTTGCGGCATATGCGGAAAGTATGGTATCAGTCATGCGTCCCATCCTTTTCAGTCTTTTCGCCGCTGCACGGCTTCCCGGTATGGAAGCGGGCGGCATCATTGCTGGTATGCAGGTCATGGCGGGTACGGCTGGGCGGTTCAAGGGAACTGTTGTGGGTAACGAACATATCGCCCTGCGGTGTTGCGATAACTTCCACTTTAGTGCCGTAAAGGTGTGTAAGCAGATCGGAGTTCAGTATCCCGTCAAGAGGGGAATAATGGGGATGCCCGTCAAGCAGATAGACCGCCCCTGTAAGGATAGGCAGCAGCATATTAAGATCATGGGATACTACCTGGATGGTAATATGCTGTTCCCGGTTAAGCTTCGCCAGCAATTCTATCAGGGAACTTTGGCTTGAGATATCAAGGTTTGCAAGAGGCTCATCCAGCAGAAGCAGCTGCGGATCGCCTACAAGCGCCTGTGCTATGGCGACGCGCTGGCGCTGCCCACCGGACAGCTGTGAAAGGCGCTGGCCTGTATAAGTGCTGAGCCCTACATAATCAATTGCCTCAAATGCTTTGTCCTTCTCAGCTTTTGTGGTACGGTGCCATCCAAAGACTGTCCCCGTGAGCCCCAGCAGCACGGAATCACGGACAGTGATATTCATATCGCCTGCAGAATCATAATTCTGCGGGACATATCCGATATACCTGTTAGCAGCTCCGGCAGGCATCCCCAGTACTTTTACCGATCCCCGGGTCAGGGGGAGCAGCCCCAGTTCCACAGAGATCATAGTGGTTTTCCCGGTGCCGTTTGTTCCGACGATAGCGGTCACGGAACCGCACGGTATGGAGAAACTGCCCTGGGACCAGATGAGTTTTTTCCCGCGTACTATCCCTGCATCCTGGAAGATAATGCAGTCTTCCGGTGCCGGGGATGCGGCAGGCGTCATGGGCGGATGTTCTGTTACTGGCATAAGGCCTCTAATCCTGATAGTCCTGATCTGGTTTTCTGACAGTTCCCGGGTTTTTGGAAACTGCGCTGCGGATCATGCATTATTTCCGGAAGCGGCTGTATCCGGCACTTCATTATTTTCGGAGCTCTCCATTGCTTTCGTAAAATCGCCGGTCAAAGCTGTGATCCATTCATCAAGGGTCTTATATTTGTCGGGGACCTGTTCCGTGACTTCAACAACAGGTACATCAGCACGCCCTGCCGTCCCCAGGACCATATTGACGGCATCGGACCCCTCCTGAGGATTGCTTATAACAAGTCTTACCCGATGCTGTTCAATAAGGGTTTGGAACGACTGCAGGTCAGCCGCAGACGGTTCGCTTTCGTTCTGCATAGCTGTGGAGTACCCTTTAGGCGTCGCATCTTTGAGGCCAAGGTCTGCCATAAGGTAATATGCCACAGATTCGGTGGCAGCATAAGGTTTGCCGCTGTACTTTTTTGCGAACCGGGCAATCACTTTTTTCAGGGACTCTTCTTTGGTTTTCCACTGGTCGTATAGCTTCGTGAAATAATCCTTCTGCGAGGGGAGGGCAGAAATATAAGCATCCCTTATCGACTGCGCCACTTTTGCGCGGACATCGGAGGAAAACCACAGGTGCGGGTTGTCCCCGGCTTCAGCTCCGATAGTAGAAGCAGCGTTGACTGTTGACAGGGCTTTGGTTGACGGTTTCGTAGCCCAGGAATCGTATCCGGCACCGTTGACTACTAGTACCTGCGCATTAGTGACCGTTGAAATGTCCGAGCTCGTTGGGGAAAAGTCGTGGGCATCGACATTAGTATTCCTCAGGATAGAGGTCACCTGTACCTGTGTCCCTCCAAGCTGCTGTGCCAGCAGACCCCACTGGTTGACTGACGCAACAACGCGGATAGGGCCTTTTTTGAGTGCTGCTGTGCCTGATGTTTTCGAAGCGGACGGCAGCGGGCCTTTGTTTCCCGATGCCCCGCAGGCGCCTGACATCAGCAGTGACGCCATAGTGAACAGGGTGATAACATACTTCAGGGCTGATACTATCCCTGCCGACGACTGTGCTTCTCTGCGTACCATGCTTAGCCTCACATTTATATTTAGTATGAGTATACTGTTTCTATATTATACTGCCTGATTTTCCAGTTACTACTTTACCCTATTGTCGCGTACAGTAACGATAAACGGCGCAGCAGCGGGTGTTCCGCAAAGTAGGCTATGCTGTCTAAGTAGAGTTTAGGAAATGGGAAACAAAAGGATATGACATGCCTCTAGTACTCGATGGGAAAGCTGCTGCCGCCCGGATCAAAGACAAGCTGTCAGCCCGTGTGCAGGCTTTGAAAGACAGAGGGTATACCCCCGGCCTGGGGACGCTGCTCGTGGGGGAGGATCCGGGGTCGATAAAGTATGTTGCAGGCAAGCATCGTGACTGCACAGAGATCGGGATAGAATCCCTGCGTATCGATCTGCCGGAAACGGCATTGCCCGGCGAAGTGATCGACGCAATCAGCCGTTTGAACGCCAGCAGCAGCTGTACGGGTTTCATAGTGCAGCTTCCCCTGCCTGATTCAATGGATGCAGATACCGTTATTGAGCATGTTGATCCTCTTAAGGATGCTGACGGCATGCACCCTTACAACCTTGGACGGCTCGTGCTCCATACGAACGGCATCAGAGATATACCGATGCCATGCACTCCCCGGGGCATCCTGGAGCTGCTGGACACGTACCATATTGATGTGCGCGGCAAGGATGTCTGCGTCCTTGGACGGGGGATCACAATCGGCCGTACTATGGGGATGCTGCTGACCACGCGGGGTGTGGATGCTACTGTGCAGCTATGCCATTCCATGACGGAGGGGATCGGGGCGAAGCTGCGCCAGGCGGATATCATTATTTCCGCTACAGGACAGGCCCATTTCGTCAAACCGCAGATGGTCAAACCTGGTGCGGTCCTTATAGATGTCGGCGTATCGCGTGTGTGGGATGAGGCTGCCGGCAAATGGCGTATCCAGGGGGATATCGACCCTGAATGCTACCCGATATCCAGCGCTTATACCCCTAATCCCGGGGGAGTAGGCCCTATGACACGGGCCATGCTGCTGAGCAACGTTGTTGATATGGCTGAACGTATTATGCGGGAAGCCTGACTCCATTCTGGCCTGCACGGGCTGTACCAGGGCGGCAGAAGGTATCTTGGGAGCCGGGGAATGACCAGAGCTTCCTGTAGTATTGCTCTCTGGCGTGTGTATAAGTGTATGCATGCAGTCATGGAAGGCTTTGCAGACAGTACAGCCGGCTTTATGCAGGCGGATACCCTTTCCCGATGCTTTCTATGGCATAACTGAATATCGATTTTATCCACTGACTACAAGAAATTTATTCAATGACAGATAATAAAACGGAAGTCGAGCAGGTAGCAATTAACGATATTGGTACTGTTGACGACTTCATCAAAGCAGTCGATTCCACTATCAAGAACTTTGATGATGGTGATCTCGTTGAGGGGACCGTTGTAAAGATTGATCACGACGAAGTCCTCCTTGATATCGGCTACAAGACTGAAGGTGTTATCCCTTCAAAAGAACTCTCCATCAAAAAAGATATCGCCCCTGAAGACGTTGTCGAAGTCGGCGATACTATCGAAGCCCTGGTCGTTACCAAGGAAGATAAGGACGGACGCCTTATCCTTTCCAAGAAGCGTGCACAGTATGAGCGTGCATGGGGCGATGTAGAGAAAATCAAGGAAGCTGACGGTGTTGTTGAAGGTACCGTTATTGAAGCTGTTAAGGGTGGCCTCATCGTTGATATTGGCCTTCGCGGCTTCCTTCCCGCATCCCTCGTTGAGATGCGCCGTGTACGTGACCTGGCGCCTTATATCGGGCAGAAGATCCAGGCTAAAATACTTGAGCTTGACAAGAACCGCAATAATGTTGTCCTGTCCCGCCGTGAGTACCTTGAAGAGACCCAGTCTGAAGTGCGTGAAACATTCCTGTCACAGCTTAAGAAGGGGCAGGTCCGTGAGGGGACTATCAGCTCCCTTGTCAACTTCGGCGCATTCGTTGACCTTGGCGGTGTAGATGGCCTCATCCATGTTTCTGAACTGTCATGGAAGCATATCGACCATCCGTCTGAAGTTGTTAAAGTCGGCGATAAGGTAACGGTTGAAGTCCTTGATGTGGATCTGGATCGTGAGCGTATTTCACTGTCCCTGAAGTCCACCCAGGAAGACCCGTGGCAGCATTTTGCCCGTACACATGTCCCCGGGCAGATCGTCAAAGGCAAGATCACCAAGATCGTGCAATTCGGCGTATTCGTTTCCGTGGATGACGGTATTGAAGGCCTTATCCATATTTCCGAACTCGCCAACCGCCATGTTGAGAATCCGGAAACTGTTGTTAAGCCGGGAGAGACCGTGTTTGTCAAGGTTATTGATGTTGACCTTGACCGCCGCCGTATTTCCCTGTCCCTCAAACAGGCCAACGATTCTGTTGATCCGGCTTCGGAGGACTTCGATCCTGCACTGTACGGCATGCCGGCAGAGTATGATGAAAACGGCAACTACAAGTATCCTGAAGGTTTCGACCCTGAGACTAATGAGTGGCTCGAAGGGTATGAGAAGCAGCGTGAAGAATGGGAGTCCCAGTACGCTGCAGCCCATGACCTATGGGAAGAGCATAAGGTATTCGCCGCCAGGGAACTTGAAACAGCAGCAGCATCTGCAGCTGAAGATGGGCAGGCGGAACCTGAGCCTAAGGGGCAGGAAGAAGCCACCACATATTCTTCCGCAGATGAGTCCGAAGGGACGCTTGCTGCTGATGACCAGCTTGCTGCACTGCGTGAACAGCTGCTCAGCGAAGACAAATAAAAACCCGTTTTAGCGGTTCCCTGGTATGGCCTTAATGCCGGAGAACATAATGGGTAACGGCATATACATGAATAAGGGGGCCTGTCTGTGTGGCAGGCCCCCTTATAATGCTTTCTTTACAATCGTTATAATATGATGATATGATCCGCATCGGCCTCACAGGCGGCATAGCCGCAGGGAAATCTACGATTAGTGCGTACCTGAGCCGGCAGGGCATCTCGGTGATCGACTATGACCGGCTGTCATATGATGCTGCTGCCCCGGGCAGTAAAGGCCTGCGCCGTATCTGCGAAGAATTCGGCGATGAAGCATGCTCGCCTGACGGGTCGCTCAACCGCAGATGGCTTGCCGGGCAGGTATTTGGTGCTTCTGAAAATGCTGCCAGGAACCGCAGGAAGCTCAATAGTATTATCCATCCGCTGGTGTTCAGGGAAGCCCGCAGGCTTGATGATAAAGCCAGGGGACAGGGTGCCGCGGCTGTTGTCCATGATGTGCCCCTGCTTATAGAATCTTTGCCGGATATGGTGCAGTACCGTATAGTACCGGACGTGATCATAACCGTAGAGGCATCCGACGAAACAAGGATCCGGAGGATGGCCCGTACCCGCGGCATGACGCAGGCCCAGGCGCAGGACCGTATCCGCGCCCAGGCATCGCGTCAGGAACGTGAACGGTACGCCGATTACATTATTTCTGCTGACCAGCCCATAGACCGGATGTGCGCCCAGGCACAGTCCATAATCACAGCGCTTACAGAAAAACCTGTGCGGTGATGCTGCGCATGGAGCTACACTAGCTACTGGTGTTATAGAAAAACTGCAGCGGATTTCACGGAGGATACGTAAAAGAATATGGCGGAAGATACACAGATACGGACTTTGGATTCACTTATCCAGCGCGAGGACAGGCCTTTTGTGGTCAAGTCCCCCTATAAGCCTTCCGGCGACCAGCCCGAAGCTATTAATGAGCTTGCGCAGCGGCTCAATGATGGGGAAAGCGATGTCGTCCTTCTGGGTGCTACAGGTACCGGTAAAACCGCCACAACAGCATGGCTTATTGAAAAGCTGCAGAGGCCGACGCTGATCCTGGAACCCAATAAGACGCTGGCAGCGCAGCTGTGCGCAGAATTCCGCGAGCTGATGCCGGATAATGCCGTCAGCTATTTTGTATCGTACTATGATTACTACCAGCCTGAAGCATACGTTCCGCAGACCGATACCTTCATTGAAAAAGATTCCTCAATCAACGATAATGTAGAGCGGCTCCGCCATGCAGCTACAGCGAACCTGCTTACAAGGCGCGACTGTGTAGTCGTATCAACAGTTTCCTGCATCTACGGCCTGGGTACCCCTGAAGAGTACGCATCCCAGATGCTCCTCCTGCATGAAGGCGATACTGTCAACCGTGATGAGCTCCTCAGGACCTTTGTCAGCATGCAGTACAAGCGTAATGATATTGCGTTCACCCGTGGCACATTCCGTGTCCGGGGGGATACCGTTGAAATCATCCCTGTATATGAAGAGCTTGCTATCCGCATCGAATTCTTCGGCGATGAGATAGACCGGATATCTACCCTGCATCCCCTTACCGGAGACCTTATCGGGCACGCTGCAAGTGTGCATATTTTCCCTGCGACCCATTATGTTGCCGGAACGGACAGGCTCAACCGCGCTATCAGGACTATCAGGGAAGAACTTGACGGGCGCGTTGCCGAATTCAGGAAGCAGGGGAAGCTATTGGAGGCACAGCGTCTGGAGATGCGTACTACGTATGATCTGGAAATGCTTTCCCAGGTAGGGACCTGTGCCGGGGTCGAGAATTATTCAAGGCATTTTGATGGCAGGGATCCCGGCACGCCTCCCCATACGCTGCTTGATTTTTTCCCGGAAGATTTCCTGCTTGTTATTGATGAATCACATCAGACGGTCCCGCAGATCGGGGCGATGTATGAAGGCGATGCAAGCCGTAAACGCACCCTTGTTGAATATGGGTTCCGGCTGCCCAGCGCTATGGATAACCGCCCTCTGAAATGGGATGAATTCCTGACCCATATAGGCCAGACTGTGTACCTTTCCGCAACGCCAGGCGATTATGAGCTCAACCTTTCCGATGGGGTAGTGGAACAGATCATCCGCCCTACAGGGCTGCTTGACCCCAAAGTAGAGGTACGTCCCGTAGAAGGCCAGATCGACGACCTCCTTTATGAGATAAAAGAACGGATCAGCCGGCATGAGCGCGTACTAGTCACAACACTGACCAAAAAAATGGCCGAAGACCTTACAGACTACTTCCTGGACCGTGATATCAAGGTCGAATACCTGCATTCAGATGTCGATACTTTACGCCGGGTGGAGCTGCTGCGCCAGCTGCGCGAAGGGAAGATCGACGTTATCGTGGGGATCAACCTCCTGCGTGAAGGCCTGGACCTTCCCGAAGTTTCCCTGGTTGCCATACTTGACGCCGATAAAGAGGGGTTCCTGAGATCCTATCGTTCGCTGATCCAGACTATCGGGCGTGCTGCCCGTAACGTATCCGGCACCGTGATCATGTACGCGGACAACCAGACCGAGGCGATGTCCAGGGCTATTGAGGAGACGGACCGCCGCCGTGAAGTGCAGATGGCGTATAATGCCAGGCATGGTATCGACCCGGCACCGCTTATCAAGAAGATCAGCGATGTCAATGACATGCTTGCTAAAGAGGATGTAGATACACAGACGCTGCTTGACAGCGGATACCGCAACTCGGGGAAGGCGGGCAACTCCCATCTTGGAGTGCCCTCGCTGGACAGTGACGAGGCCTCTTCTGCACGCCGCCAGCTTATCGATGCCGGGCTTCCTGCGCAGGACCTGGCTGATCTTATACGGCAGCTGAGCGACCAGATGCATACGGCAGCTGAGCAGCTCCAGTTTGAGCTGGCTGCCCGCCTCCGCGATGAAATACAGGACCTTAAGAAAGAGCTCCGCCAGATGATGCAGGGCTGATGCCCCTGCAGCCGTCACCGCATGCACGTATGCTGAAAGTATGCGCGAAACGCCAGTCCCCTTTATGATCATCACCCTTGCAGCCCTGGCGGTTTTCTTTGCTGCAGATCTGATAGTAACAGGCCGGAAGCCGCATGTCTCGAGTATGAAGGAATGCCTTCTGCATATAGGGTTCTTCATTGCAGCTGCCCTTATCTTCGGCGGCCTGATATGGATATGCGCCGGACCCAAACCCGCAGTGGAGTTTTATTCAGGCTGGCTTACCGAGTATTCCCTGAGTGTCGATAACCTGTTTATTTTCGTGATCATCATGTCGAATTTTGCAGTTCCCAGGCAGATGCAGAAATATGTCCTGGGAGTTGGTATCACGCTGGCACTGGTGCTGCGCGGTATTTTTATCCTTCTTGGCGCGGCAATAGTTACACGGTTCACCTGGGTATTCCTCTTTTTCGGGGTATTCCTGATTTATACAGCTGTCTCGCTTCTTCACGGGGACAGCGGCGACGATGAGTATAAGGAGAACAGGATTATCAGGTTTCTGCGTAAAGTTATGAAGCTCACTGATGAGTATGATGGGCGCAGGCTCCGTACGGTAAAGGGCGGAGTGCGGTATTTTACCCCTATGCTTATTGTGTTTATTGCTATCGGGACAACAGATGTCATGTTTGCGTTTGATTCTATCCCTGCGATTTTCGGTTTGACGAAGGACCCTTTTATCGTTTTCACAACCAATGTTTTTGCTCTTCTGGGGCTGCAGCAGCTGTATTTCCTCCTGGGTTCGCTTCTGGACAGGCTGGTCTACCTGCCCATTGGGCTGTCTGCCGTTTTAGGGTTTATCGGCATCAAACTGATCATGGAAGCCCTTCGCGGCAATACTTTGCCGTTCGTCAACGGGGGAAAGGGGATATCGTCCATACCGGATATTCCTACATGGGCCTCTCTGGCTGTTATCATCGTTTCCCTGGGAACTGCTGCAGCGGCCAGCCTTATGAAGGCACGTGTGCCCGGGACCGGGAAAGAAAGGTAAGCAGCTCGTGTGCGCCGCCTATGTAAAACAGCGGATACGGGAGGCTGCCCGCATGGCGTTTCCGGGACCCCCAAAGCGTCGCAACTTACCTATAAAATAAGAGATGTTGTGAATACGGGAACCTCCCGTCCATATTTAATACAATTACAAGAAATAGGCAGGCATTCATGCGAAAAGCAAAGATTGTTGATACTATCGGACCAGCTACTTCGTCACTGGAGACATTGACCGAACTCGTTAAAGCGGGGATGGACGTAGCGCGCATCAACCGCTCCCACGGGACTTTTGATGAGCATGTAGCTATTTATAACAATATCCGTGAAGCTGGCCGCGCAGCAGGCAAGGATGTAGCTGTACTCGTGGACCTTCAAGGGCCGAAGATCCGCTGCGGCTGGATTGAAAAGGATGCTGAAGGCGAAGATAAGGTCCAGCTTGACGAAGGCCAGGAATTCGTTATTACTACAGATGATATAACGGGAAACAAAGACCGTGTTTCCACTACTTTCAAAGGCCTCCCCGCTGACTGCAACCCCGGGGACCCTATCCTTATCGATGACGGGAAAGTACGCCTTGAAGTGACCCGGGTAGAAGGCAATGATGTTCATACTAAGGTTATCGTTGCCGGCCCCGTGTCCTCGCACAAGGGGATCAACCTTCCCGGCGTTGCGGTATCTATCCCGGCGCTTACAGAAAAAGACGAGGAAGACCTGCGCTGGGGCATCAGGACTGGTGCGGACCTTATCGCTATGTCATTTGTACGCTTTGCATCCGATATCGACCGCGCCCATGCCATCATGGATGAAGAAGGCCGCCGCGTCCCGGTGATTGCGAAGATCGAGAAGCCCCAGGCTGTTGAGAACCTGGAGGAGATCGTCAAGGCATTCGATGGCATCATGGTTGCCCGCGGCGATATGGCTGTGGAGATGCCTTTTGAACAGGTACCGCTGATCACGAAGCGCTGCATTGAGCTTTCCCGCAACTACGGCAAGCCGGTTATCGTCGCTACTGAGGTCCTCGGTTCTATGGTCCACAGTCCGGTACCGACCCGTGCTGAGGCATCCGACTGCGCTAATGCAGTGCTCGACGGTGCAGATGCAACTATGACATCGAACGAAACGGCTGTAGGCGACTATCCTGTTGTTACTGTTGACACGATGAGCCGTATTTCTTCCTATGCTACTGAGCACGGGTATGACCGTATCCCGGGCATCAGGGATGAGCATTATACGGTTTCGTCCGCCGTAGCGCATTCCGCTGTAGAGCTTGCTTCCAAGCTTGATGTGGATGCTATTGTGGCATTCACCCGTACCGGCGCCACTGTACACCGTATTTCTGCAGAGCGCCCTCAGGCCCCGATTTTCGGCCTGACTACTGACGCCCATACGAAGTCCTTCCTGAACCTGAGCTGGGGTACCCAGGGCATCCAGCTTGGCAGGGATTATCATGGGCTTACCCGTGCTGAACTGATGCAGCTCGCAGATGAAGCTGTTAAGGGTACCGGCAGGCTCGAAGATGGCGATACCATCGTTGTTGTTTCGTGCTCACCGGCTGCTACTGAGGCAGGATCCACTGATTCCGTGTATGTCCATGTAATTGGCCACGAGGATTGATCCTGATCCGGATCGATTTCAGCCAAAGGCGGGGCAGCTGATGGGCTGCCCCGCCTTTTATATAGCTTTTAATAACAGCAGGGATGACAGGGATGTTATCTGACCGGACCTGAAGGGGTTGAGCCGATGACTTTGACCATTGCTCCGCGGGGGAGGAAATCATAAAGCCATTTGGCTTCTGCGGGGTTCATATTGACGCAGCCGTGGGATTTGGGCACACCCCGGGCGATCCCATTTATATTCCATGGAGCCGAATGGAAACCCTCTCCGCCATGGAAATAGCTTATCCACTGGACGTCCGGTGTAACATAGTCATCGCCGCGCATCGTCTGCAGAGGCAGCTTTGAAGCTACGAAATATGTCCCTGCATGTGTAGGGGTATCTGGTTTGCCTGTAGAAACATTGAAAGTCTGGACGAGCGTAGTGCCTTTATATGCATACATCTGCTGACGGCTGAGGTCTACCAGTGCCCAGGGATCCCCATCTGCGGCATCGTACCGCAATACCCGGTTCCTGACAGCGAATTTCGTTACCTCTGCAGATGCTGTCAGGGCTGAGCTGCGCCCCTCACGCAGGCTGGTGATGACCTCGGCAGATGTTTTATCGGTATCGGTAATAGCAACACCGTCAGTGCCGCGGGTAACGATTGATATCACACTTCCTGTGTTGCTGACATTCTGGGTCTGGTCAACTTTTGCCTGGTTGAGGGCTTTGGGAAGGGTTGTTTTCAGGAACCGGCGGGCAGCCCCTTCATCATAGGCGAGGTCTATGGCTTTATGCGGCCGGTTGAGGCTGAAGGATATCCAGGATGCCAGTGTTGCTGAAGGGATAGTGTATATTTTTTTCGATCCGTTGGAAATAGTGATTCTTGAGAAGATACGTGTATTCGCCTGTTCCGCTGCAGTGCGGGCAGCTTCATCGGGGACCAGCGGCTCGGCGGGGTCGAGCTGTATATGGGCATGCGTATTTTCGCCGGGATGGGCCAGCGTCTTTGACAGGGCGGCCTGTACTTCATCCAGAGGGACGGTTTTCCCGCTTTTGCCGCCGAACGATACGAATTTCCCTGCCGAGCTGTCATATTCCACCCTCGGCTCCTGGGCTCCGTTGTTATTGGCGAGAGCGTCAGCAAGATGGTTTTGGACAGCTGCGTCATCGCTGCGGGCAACAAGCGATATACTCTTTTGGGTGAAAGGGTTGAGCCTGGAGAAAGATGACCCGTCCTTCGCGCTGAAAACGGCATCTACTGTTTTAGCGATATCGACTTTAACACCTATATCCTCCAGGGACAGCTTCTTCGCAGCAGCCCCGTCTGCAGTCACCGTCAGCGTCGTCCTGCCGGCCATGTCCTGTATAGTTTCGGCGACCTGCTCCCTTGTCTGGCCTGAGATATCCCGTGCCCCAAGGGTCACTCCCGGGGCGACACGGTTCCGATAGTATGCAAAAGCCGCATAGCCGCCGCCGAAGAGTGCGAGAAGAAGAGCTGCAATAACCGCTATGGATATAGCCCTGAGCTTTTTTCCTTTCTTCGGACCAGGCTTTTTAGTGGTATTCTGAGAGCTGGCCATACCTAGCAGGATACACCTTAAACCTTACAAAATAAGGCGGCAGGGACAATCCGGGGTGCAGGTTTTGTGTCGGTTTTCCCAGTGCGGGGAAGGGCGCTTATTCTGAAAGCATCCAGGCAGGATTCTCTGTATGTGATTTATTTCACACGCAGCCAGAACGTCCTGATCCTGGGCCTCAGGCGGCGGTATTGTGGCGCCGTGTGTATTCGTTCAGTATCCCGATTATTGACTTCGCATCAACGATAGTACCGTTAAGGGCCAGCTCATATGCCTTATCCAGAGGGATCGCCCGTGCTGCGGAGGAGGGGGATTCCGGCCCGAGAGTGCCGCGCCGGACTTCGGACAGGCCGGTAGCCCTGTAGATGATCGTATGCTGTGTTGAGAAGCTCGGGGTATTCACGAACCGGACGACCTGGGCATAATCCTGTGCCCGGTATCCTGCCTCTTCCTCAAGCTTCAGGGCAGCAATATCTTCAGGATGCTGCCCCTGCTCAGTAGCATGCCCGGCTGGGAGTTCAAGTGTCCATGAATGGTTAGGCACGCGGTACTGTTCAATCAGGATGACCTCTTCGTTATCGGTCACAGGCAGGACGCATATGGTATCACCATCATTCTCACGCAGTATATACCGTTCAAAATGGCCTATCTCAGTGCTGCTCAGGCTTACACGGTCAATATCGAAATAGTGTGTGGAAAGGACTTCCTCGCGTTTTTCTTCACGTATGGGGGAAACCCGCCATGGGTCGAATTCACGGTATGTTTTTTCTGCCATATAACTCACTTCCTTGTAAGGATGCTTAGTATCATTCCTATTCTAGCTGTGGTAAAACGATGAGTAAAGACGGGTGCACCTGGTGTCGCGCGGTGCCGGCAGATATACATGCATGTGGTGTGTTGGTCTGTGATCTGTAGTACATTTAATCCTGTTATATATAAGGTTTTATGTACGATGCCTCGGTATCCCAATTGGTAGAGGAAACAGCCTCAAAATCTGTGCAGTGTGGGTTCGAGTCCCACCCGAGGCACAACGGTGTATAATGAATATATATACTTATACACAGTATAATTCAATTGAAGTTCGCTCAATGTGGAGAGACCTGTCAGACGTCCTTCCACGAGGAGGGCCATTATGGTTGCTGAAGAAAAGGCTGATACGGAAGGCCTGCCTACCGTCGTCGTAGCCGAAGATGAGGCGCTGAACCGCCTCGATATTATTGAGTCCCTCAACGAGAACGGCTATAACGTTATCGGGGAGGCTGCCAATGGGCAGGAAGCTGTGGACAGGGTCCGCGAGCTTAAGCCTGACATCGTTGTAATGGATGTTAAGATGCCTGAAAAAGACGGCATCACTGCTGCGCGCGAGCTTAACGAAGATTTCCTTGCCCCGGTTGTAATGCTTACGGCATTTTCTCAGAAAGACCTCGTTGCAGAGGCTGTTGACGCCGGTGTTATGGCATATGTGGTCAAGCCTTTTGTCCCCGAGCGCCTATTCCCGGCGCTGGCAGTGGCGCAGGAGCGGTTTAAACAGATGAAGGCGCTGCGCGACAGGATCAGCGGCATCCCTGATTCAGACGCATCTTCTGCCGATGCATCAGAAAGCCTTGCCGCTGCTGATAAGGAGATCCAGGATCTCCGTGAACAGGTCGATGAGCTTAAAAACCGGCTGGAAAGCAGGAAGCATGTGGATAAGGCAAAAGGCCTTCTTATGCAGCATATGGGCCTGACCGAGCAGGAAGCTTTCCGCTGGATACAGAAAACATCCATGGACCGCCGGCTGACGATGATGGAAGTCGCCGATGCGGTCGTCCAGCAGATCGAAGAAAGTAGGGGCTGAGGCCGCTGCCATTGCATCGGCTCCTGAGTGTGCAGGCCGGAGGGCGGCCGGCACTGTGCACAGGCCTGTCCGGGCACGGGTACCCGGCTTCCGCGAAATCAGTGTCCTGCTTTTCTAGAGGCAAGCCCTTAAAATAGGAGTATGGCTGAAACAGATCCTGCAAAAAACACAAACGATCCTTATGACAAACGCCTGCTTGTAGTTGATGGGCATTCCCTGGCTTTCCGCGCATACTTTGCTTTGCCGGCGGAGAGCTTCTCGACCTCGGACGGACAGGCCACGAATGCTGTTTACGGCTTTACAACCATGCTTGCCCAGGTACTTAGGGGCAGGCGGCCCAGCCATGTGGCAGTAGCGTTTGATGTTAAAGGCGGGACTTTCCGCAACCGGCTGCTGCCTGAATATAAAGGTACGCGCGATGCTGCCCCTGAAGACCTCCTGTCCCAGCTGCCGCTTATCCAGGACCTTCTCAGGGCGCTGGATATCAGCTATGTGGAGAAACAGGGCCTTGAAGGCGATGATATTATTGCTACCCTGGCTACTATGGGGGAAGATGAAGGGTACGAAACTTTCGTCCTGTCAGGGGACAGGGATGCCTTCCAGCTTGTTGATGATTCTATCACTGTGCTTTATCCGGGGCACCATTTCAAAGACCTGAAGCCTATGACCCCTGAAGCGGTACGCGAGAAATATAAAGTAACCCCTGCACAGTACCCGGACCTGGCTGCGATGAGGGGGGAACAGGCCGATAATATCCCTGGTGTCCCAGGAGTCGGCGACGGGTACGCGGCAAAATGGATCAATGAGTTTGGCGGGCTGCAGGGGATAATCGAGCACGCATCTGAGATTGGGGGCAAAAAAGGTGAAGCCCTGCGCAGCAGTATCGACCAGGTCCTTCTTAACCGTAAAGTGAATGCGCTGGTGCGTGATGCAGACCTCGGTGTGGATCTTGATGATTTCAAACTCCATGAACCTCATATCACTGATGTGGATGACGTTTTCGCTTCCCTCCAGTTTGGCCGTAATATCCAGAACCGTATCCTTGAGGCTATGGCCATAGCCGAAGGGCGCGATGAAAAAAGTGCAGCAGCATCTGTGCAAGGCAGCCGGCAGGCGCACCAGGAAGGTTCCCCGGCAGGCAGGCTTCAGCCCGGTTCCGGGCCTCTGTCCGTGCAGGCCGGCAACAAGAGGAGGGCCGGGAATGGTTTTGAAGACAGCGCTGATGATATCAACCCTTCCCGTATTACTGTTATTGAGCCCGATCCACTGCATATCCCGGCATCTGCAGCATCTCCAGAAGCAGCAGGGGCTCCGTCCGCGTCCCTGCCTGATGGGTCCGGCGGACTTCAGCCTGCCGTCCGCTGGCTTGAGGAAAATATCCGGGATGCCTTTTCCGGTACATCAGTTTCCAGTACTTCAGATACTTCGCTTCCCGGCGCGCAGCCTTCCGGGGAGCCCGGCCGTGTATGGGTGATGAATATCCGGGGCGCAGTCGAGAAGGGTGCCAGCAGCGCGCAGTCAGTCTCTTTCGTGACCAGCGAAGGCTCAGCCTGTGTTATTGCTGCCGAAAATATCCGCAGGGACAGGCAGCTGAAGGATATGCTCAGGACGGTGTGCCGTGACTGCTCGGGAAGCCTTGTTATCCATGATTTCAAGAAGCATATACACCTGTTAGGCTCGTTAGGGGTCACAGCTGAAAACGGCGAAGATATCCCCGTGCCGTTAGGCGATACGAAACTTGAGGGGTATCTGGTCCAGCCTGACGCTACTGCAAGGATCCAGAGTGTCAGCCAGTATGCCGGATACTTTTTGCATATCGATACGGACGAGGATTCTGATCCTGCTGCTGAGCAGGGGGCTTTTGATTTTGACGGCGGGGCAGATGTTGCCCCGGCAGATACTGCTGACTCTGCAGAAGCAGGGAGGCGGCAGGCTGTGCGTGATGCCCGTGAGTGCGCATATGTCCTGGCAATGCATGAGCTGTTTTCCCCTGTTATCGCAGCGCGTTCCCAGATAAGCCTGTTAAAGGATATCGAACTGCCGGTATCGCGTGTCCTGGCACATATGGAAATAGCCGGTTCGGGCGTTGACCAGCAGCGTCTGCTGGATATGAGGAATTCTTTTACGTCCCAGGCCCAGCAGGCCCAGCAGGTGGCCTGGGATCAGGCCGGGAAGGAGATCAACCTGCAAAGCCCCAAACAGCTGCAGTCTGTACTGTTTGATGATATGGGCCTGGCCGCCACCAAGAAGACAAAAAGCGGAAGCTATACAACAAACGCTGCGGCGCTGCAGGAATTATATATCAGGTCTGTCCATAATGAACGGGCGAATATTTTCCTGGGGGCCCTCCTGCGGCATCGTGAAGTCAACAAGCTTAAGCAGATAGTCCAGACCCTTATGGATTCAGTAAATACCCATGATGGCCGTATCCATACGACATTTGAGCAGACCGTTGCGGCTACAGGCCGGTTAAGCTCTACAGACCCGAACCTGCAGAACATCCCTAACAGGAATGTTGAGGGGCGGGAGATCCGTGCGGCGTTTGTGCCTTCGCAGGACTATGTATCCCTGCTGAGCTGCGATTATTCGCAGGTGGAGCTGAGGCTTATGGCGCATTTATCACAGGATGAAGCGTTGATCGAAGCGTTCAGGTCAGGTGCTGACTTCCATAAATATGTTGCTTCACTGGTGTATGACATCCCTATTGACCGGATCACAGCTGACCAGAGGTCCCATATCAAGGCGATGAGCTACGGCCTTGCTTATGGGCTGAGCACATATGGGCTTGCCCAGCAGCTGGGGATATCCCCTGCACAGAGCGATGTGCTGAAAGCCAAGTATTTTGCTACTTTCGGCAGGGTCCATGATTATCTTGAATCCCTTGTCTCCCAGGCAAAGTCGAGAGGCTATACGGAAACGATGTTCGGGCGCAGGCGCTATTTCCCGCAACTGCGGTCCCCGCGCCGCCAGCTCAGGGATGCCGCTGAGCGTGCAGCGCTTAATGCGCCGATCCAGGGGTCTGCTGCCGATATCATGAAGATCGCTATGGAGAAAGCATACACGCGATTATGCGAGGCACGGGTAAAAAGCCGCATCATCCTTCAGATCCACGATGAACTGGTAGTGGAACTTGCAGCAGGGGAGGAAGAGGAAGTCACCGGGATCGTCAGGGAGGCGATGGAACACGCAGTTGATCTTGCCGTCCCTCTGGATGTCTCTACCGGGACCGGCACAGACTGGCAGCTTGCAGCCCATTAAAGCCGTTTTTGAGGATCCGTACAGATTACAGATATTGGTAATCGATAGTTAGAAAGGAAAGGCTGTATGACAGATACATCTGCATCTGCATCAGGTGGCGCGGTGCTGTCCCTTAAGGACACAGTTTCGGTTCTGGAAGACCTGTATCCTCTGCGGTATGCGGAAGACTGGGATGAGCCGGGGCTTATCGTCGGCAGCCTGGGCTGGTCGGTCCGCACTGTCTACTGTGCTGTAGACCCTACATATGAAGTGGTACAGGATGCAATCAGGCATCATGCGGATCTGCTGATCACCCATCACCCGCTGTTCTTTCGTGCTACGCATACTGTCGGGGGACAGGGCTTCCGGGGAGGGCTGAGCTCATTGGGCACCGTTGCGGGCTGTGGGTCGGGCATACGAATGCTGACAGTGCGTACCGCGGCCAGGCACAGGCTTTCGTTGAGCAACTCCATCTAAAAGACCTCGGCCCCCTGCTGCCGGTAGAAGATGCGTCTGCCCGCGGTCCTGTAGGGCTTGGGCGTATTGGGGAGCTGGAGGTGCCGCAGGATCTGGAAAGCTTTGCCCGCGCAGTAGCCCGCATCCTTCCTGAAACCAGGCTTGGCATCACTGTTGCAGGGGATCCTGATATGCCGGTAAGCAGGGCAGCAGTCCTCCCGGGATCGGGGGATTCCATGATTGCCGACGCTGCCGCCAGCGGGGCTGATGTCTATATCACCAGCGACCTGCGGCATCATCCTGTCACAGATGCCCTTGAACAGGCCAGGCATGAAGCACGCCTGCGTGAGGGATCTGCAGTCCGTGGAGATATGCATCCCAGGCCCGCTTTTATCAATACCCCTCACTCCGCTATCGAAAAATTATGGATGTCAACATATGGGATCTATGACATCCCTGAGGCGATAGCTGATAAATTCGGGGAGCAGTACCGCCCTGAGGTGATACTGTCAGATATCAATACTGATCCGTGGAGTTTAAGGATCTGATAGACATACAGGATATATATGCAGGAATACGGGACCGGGGTGTAAAAATAAAGGCTTTGCCTGTGTAAAGAGGACTTTCGAGTTGATTTCTCCCAACGCCGCTTTAATCTCTGGGAAACGTGCTGGCGGTATTTCATGCTGTACATGGCTACGGCACAGAACGAAGGTGCCTCATCGTGAGGGGGCGGAGAAAAAATAATGGCCATGTATGGGGTTACTACATAAAATAGCTCTTCGTTGAATCTCCAGAAAAACGGCATGCAAAAAGTCTCAAAACGAATCTAGGCGTATTGGATTAATTCCTTATCGAGATCCGTCACATACTCAGAACCAAATAGTCTTTTAGCGCCATCCAGCGCTTTGTTGGTCATGGGTGATAACATCAGTACTACAAGATTTCGTTTTGCACGAGAGCAACAAACGTACAGAAGGTTAAGACTGCGCGCATACTGTGATTCTTTATCGTTTCCCTCGAAAACTGACGAAAAATTATACTGATTCCAAGTACTATCGTCGATCACGACAAGTACATTGTCGTACTCTTCTCCTTTCACGCCATGTTGTGTTGAGAACGGAGTCATTTTGTCAAGATAGCGATTCAGTTTAATGACTTGCCGATACGGCACCGCCCATACAGCGTTCAAAAACGCCGAATATCTATTTTTTCGTTCAAGATCTGCTTCATGTTTGGCCTGCTCTTCGAGCTTCGTTATACGATTGTCCTTCGAAACAATCTGATGCTCCCAAGCAAAGTCAAGGACATCCCCGACACTTTTATTCTCGCGAAGAGATATCAGCTCCCTGAGCGAACTATGCAGATCCTTTTTCTTGCCATGTGTATCGATGACGATATTCTTCTTAGGTCCTTGAAAAGAATTTTCCAGTAAGCGAAACAAATTTCCGGAACGGCGCGAGTTAAATGCTTCAGCAAGGCTCTCCATATACTCAAAGGTCTCGCCAAACTCATCATCCCGACGTATCAAGTCATCAATCGCGTATTTCCCCTTTTTCTTATAAGCATCCATCAAATCGTTCCAACCTTGTGACTTAGCTATACTTCGACGAGTAAGCATTAAGACCTTCTCGTCATCCTGTCCCCATCCTTCAGAAGCCAGCTTTTCTTGCATCTGCTGAATCGCTGTGTAGTCGTCGAGTGAACTATAGAAAAATCGGGCGCTTCCTGCTGATGGCTTCTTCTTAGCAGTGACCTGTCGCAGTTTTGGCCGCAGTTTATTCAGGACCTCAATCACCTCACGCGTACAACGGTAGTTCTCGTGTATCTGAATTTGCTTTAGTGATTTGTTATAGTTATATATTTTTTTCCCAATGCCTGAGTTATATATTTGCTGCATGTAGTCACCGAAGAAACCGATGATAGACCGCCTAGTAACGTCTGCACCTAGGTTGTCAAGTAATATCTTAACGACCTTTTCCTGAGTATCCTGATACTCATCAACGAAGATAACTGGAAACCTGTCACAAACTATATAAGATAGCTTCTTGTATGTTGCGAACATACGACTTGACAAATTAATTACATCGTCATGATGTATATGTATCTCGCCTTCTTGCCATTTCGCTCCATATTGGACATATTTTATTTCTTTATTAGTCAGATCAAGGTCAGCAATCCGCCTGTTTTCCTCTCTTCCAGAATTCATAGCCTGCAAACAGACACGTAGCTCAGTCTGATAGGGTTCAATGACTGACCAGAGGAAACTATGGATTGTCGACACCCGAACTAACGGATCATTATTGATTCGGGACTTAATTTCATCCGCAGCGACATTAGTATAGGTAATACAGACGATCTGCTGCCCTGAAGCCAAGAGCTGTTTAGAACGTTCCTGAATGAGAGAAGACAAGACTTCTACCAGCGTATAAGTTTTACCAGATCCTGCTCCAGCCTCAACTATAAAGTTTTTGCGGTCATTAAGATATTCGATCACTTGCTCACTGACGCTAACCATTTTAGTCCCTCCTTAATATATACTGGTGTTTTCCAATCATCAAGCATTAGAATATCGAAAGCGAAGTCAGTTTTGTGAGAAATGCGACTTGCTATTTCATATGATTCTTGACAGATTCTTTGCTGAGGATACGCTGTACCGTTTTCGCAAAAGCATTTTCTATGCACGAACTTTGGATCTTTTTTCTTTGCCGCTCGAGTAAGGACTGATGCGTTGGCAAGGATGAATGCCTCTTCGAAACTACGGCCGACGGGCATGGAGCCATGCTCGGCAATCTGGTAGGCAACTCGAATAAGTTCGTCGAACTTATTAACATCAGATGCCTGCAGCTCCTCGATCTTTTCTTTGCCCGGAATCCAGTTTCTTAGCGTCACATTAGAGGTAACGGCATTGTCAAACGATGTCTTGGCTTTTTCCTTATTCGCAGGATCAACGGAATCGATGTCTGTAATGATCAGTGTCGGTACACGTAGAAAATGTAATAACTCCCGGAATTTGATGGCATATGCGCCACCGACCTCAATAATAGAGATATAATCATGCAGAAGTGTAGAAGCTTCATTCTCAATCATCTTCGGCAAGAGCAATCGTTCAGTTGTCCCTTCAATAAGGATAATTTTATCAGCGAAGAACATGTCACACTTACGCAATTTCATATACTGTGTGAGGAATTCCACTGACATACTATTCTCCTCATTCTTGATAAAACTATCAAGGTCTCTAACTGAAAGATTGCCTCCGTTCGCACGAAAATACCGAAGGCCCTCGAATCCACTATCAGCTATGATATGCGATGAATGGGTAGTGACAATCAGCTGAACGTTCCATTTCCGTTCGTCTTGTTCTCGTTTTTCGTCTAGGTATTTTCCGATGTTTTTGATGAATACCGACTGCATTTGTGGGTGGAGATGTGCCTCGGGCTCCTCAACGAAAATGAGTGAGGTCCCTGGTTGAGGGCGACGTTGTTGATAGGACTCAAAGAAAGTAACCAGTTGTAGAACTATGTATATGAGCTTCGTGTATCCTAACCCATTGTGAGATTCAGGAAAAGTACTACCATCTTTATCATCATAGGTAACTTTAGTGCTACCTTTAATCAAGGCGGCCGGATTGAAGTTCGAAACTACCTTCATGTTTTGAAAGCCTGGCATTTTACTAGCTCCGAAACCCTCGAGCAGGTCAATCACCGGTTTGAAGAGTGACTTATACTCGCCGTCGAGATTTTCAGATGCACCTTGTATCGCGTCTTCCATCTCCTCCAAGGTTTTACCAGTATCAGCAATAGCTCGATAGTATTTCTCGAACCCTTTTGATAAGCCATGACCGGTATCAAGTGCTGTATCATCAAACATGGTCTGAGCATAGATAAAATCGCAGGAGATGGCGTTCTTGACGTCGCTAAGATCTAGCTCTTTATTAGTATCTGGGTTTTCCTTATCTACCGCAAAAAAGTTGGTATTAAAGTAGTACCGCATTCGCCGTCGTGTAAACTCAATGATTCCATCTTCCTTTTTGGCATACTTTGATTTATTAAGAAACTCGGTTAGAAACTCGGACTTCTTATCATCGTTCTTTATAGCAAATTGGCAGCGTATCACCGCGTCATGTCGTTTTCATCCAAATCAAGGATTAGGCTTGACAACGTCGTAAGGTTGTCTTTGTCCTCGTACTTAAATTCGATTTCCAATGAGATTCTGGGCAACTTATTCTGAGCTTGTTCCTTCAGTTCGTTAGCTCTGTCCTTGTTTTTGTTTTTCTGGGCTTGTTTCCATAGTCTAGCTGCATTTCTGAGGTTTTTCTGTTCTTGTCTGGAAAAGTCATCTACGGTAAAACGTTCCGATTTCTCCGTACTAAGGAACTTATAAAAAATCTCAACGAATGACGTCTTTCCACTGTTGTTGCGTCCGACAATCATCGTCTGCTTGGGATGCAGAGATATTGATACCTCCTTGTTGAACAGTCGATATCCTTTGATTTTTACAGATTCGATATGCATGAGATCCCACTTATTATGCAATTAATAGTACCTATAACGTAATATTACGTACCAGCGACATGCTATCTTTGGTGACGACGGCTGGGGACGTACGTGGCAGTCTATGCCGATCTGCCGTGGCAGGTGAGACAGCACGATATCCGTGGTGTCAGTCAACATCACTGCCTGAAGAGGATTCTGAGGCCAGCGGTTCTGGAACTGCGGGTTTGATTTAATGTGGTGCGGCGGTTGGCGGGCTGCCAACTCAGCCAAGACATCGGGCTGGAGCAGGCTGATCAGTTACCATCTATCGATCAGCTTCGATGACATCGTCAGGGTATGGATTAAGCGGTCAATCTGTCGGGTAGCGGCAATCAGATTAGTGGACTGAGCCAGCGGATCAACACGCCTTACGCCTCATAATGAAGAGGCTCATGAGGTCGTAAGTGTCAAAGATGATCGGGTCATCAGATCGAGTCAGACGGTCCGGATTGGCTACGAAACAACCCATTCATGCGCGAAAACAACTGAGAACCTAAACCCGCCCAAAACCCACCTCCCAAGGTTCTCAGGACGTGGATTTGATTGCTGACGATGTAGTCAGCCCAGCCCTATCGCACTCAAACCTCTAGGACGAGTGTTGGCGCTACGTGATGCAGCATGTGCCAGAGGAGGTGCGGCAGCTCCAGCAGGTGCAGCAGCAGGACGTGGCTGATGGAGACCTGTCGCCGGAGGGAGACACCGCTGGAGGGGCTGCTCGCCGCTCGATGCGCGGTGACGCCAAGGCGGTGCGCCAGGCGGAGGCCAGTGCTACCACATCCTCAGACGGCGCAGACAAGCCCTCTGGACCCGCCCCTCGGCGCATCAACCGCCGCCTGAGGACTGAGGTCGTCGATGAGATGGTCCAGCTGCATCGCAGCGGCTGTATGGTCAAGGAGATCGCCCAGCAGTTCGGCTTCCACCACGAAACGGTGGCCACCCACCTGAAGCGGGTGGGCTTGACGCTGCGGGCCCGCCCGGTCTTCCACCACCAGCGTGATTCCATCGAGATCCACCTGACCACGGTCATGGCCGCCCTGGCCATCGCCCGGCACCTGCAGGACACCACCGGCATGTCCATCAAGCGCATCGTCCACGCGCTCCAGAGCGTGGAGATCACCATCACCGCCCAACCCCAGATCACCGCCGAAGCCGCCGACATCATCACAGCCGTCCAGCTCCCAGGGCACTAAAGTGGCACGAGTCAGGTATGTGGGTGGGCTTGACGAGCGTCACAAATATGCGTATAGTTATGATCATGCCCAATAGAAACGTGTATGTCGCGGAAGACGACGTAAGCCTGTTCACCGAGGCTAGCGAGATCGCTGGTGGGCTGTCGGCGGCTGTCGCGGAGGCGCTCCGCGACTACATGAAGAAGCACCAACGAGCGGGCGCGGGCTACGAGGAGATCGAACTCGCGCTGCGCACTGACGGCGTAGACCACAGGGTCACCTTCATGGGGCGACGCCTGGTCCGCGTCAGTCAACCAGCCCCCGAGGGGATCCGCATCGACACCGTCTACCAGACCGCCAAGAACCAGCTGGCTGTCGCCACCAAGATCCAGCGGAAGCTGCCCGACTGGGCCGCAAGCCAGGAGAACCTGTGGTCCCACCCCGAGACGTGGGATCGTGACTTCTGGGTCGCGGGCGACAAGACGATGGTCGTGTACCCCGACATTGAGCATTTGGGCCAGGTCGATGGCGCCTTGGCTGAACGCGTCGAATCAGCCCTCGCCATTCCCCCCTTCGAAGTCCTGGACATCTGACATGCCATCGGACATCCCAGAGCGCGTTCTACCAAGACCTGCACTGTCGATCGCACAGCTCACGAAGAAGTACGTCGTCCATGGCGGGTACGAGGCCCCGGCACTACGAGGGGTTTCCTTGGATCTCTACCCCGGCGAGATGGTGGGCCTGTTCGGACCAAATGGCGCCGGGAAGACCACTCTCGTCAGGATTGTAGCGGGTCTCTTGTCCGCCGACTCCGGTGACGTCGCATGGGGATCACCCGAAGAACGTTCCTGTTTGGGATATGTGTCCCAGAAGGGCGGACTCCAGTACGGCCTGACCTGATGACCTTCCATGCCCAGTGTTCGGCCAGTCAGCCCGTCAGTCACGGTCGAGCGTCGACGCCGTCGCGGCGATGCTGAACTTGGCTACCTCATGGACTGGGACGTTGGGCGGCTGTCAGGCGGCCAGCCCTCAAGGCGATGCTGCGCTATCTCGAGGACGCAAGCGCTGACGGCAAGACCATCGACTACGTCATCGTCCACAAGCTGGACCGGCTGGCTCGTAACCGACCGACGACGTCGCCCTCAACCAGCGCTTCGATGACCTCGGCATCCGCCTGATCTCCACCAGCGAGAACATCGACCAGACACCGGGCGGCATGCTGCTGCACGGAATCATGAGCTCAATCGCTGAGTTTTACTCGCTCAACCTGTCGAACGAAGTCAAGAAGGGCATGGGCGAGAAGGCCCGGAACGGTGGCTGCATCGGTCGCGCGCCCCTGGGCTACCGCAACACCACCATCGACACCGACGGCGGACAGGCCCACGTCGCCGCCCTCGACTCGGAGCGAGCCGACCTGGTCGCATGGGCGTTCACCACCACCGCCACCTGCCTCCCACCCTTCGACAGCATCCTGAGGTAGAGAGCGACCGCTGACGTGGAGAGCACAGAGGGAGCAGTGGTGGAGAGACGGAAGTCGGAGGGGGTGGAGGGGACTGAAGGTGTGAGGGGCTCAGCCTTGGACGAGCTCGCCAACCTTGGAAAGTCGCAGGGGGGAGACGAAGGTTACAGACGATGAAGGGTCTGCAGAGGGCATGGGGCGCGCAAGACCAGGGCCCACACCCACTGCCGACGAAGTCGAAAGAGACGACGAAGTCGGAACAACCGACCTCATCGTCCCTCAGGCAGCTCACATCACGGCCCGCTCAGCTCGTCTTGACGGCTCAGAACTGGCCGAAACGAGCCAAAACACCCCGGTTCCCATACAAAAACCCACGTCGTGGGACGACCATGACGTGGGTTTGAGTGCTATGCAATTGGTCGGGCTGACAGGATTTGAACCTGCGACATTCTGCTCCCAAAGCAGACGCGCTACCAAGCTGCGCTACAGCCCGAATGTTTACATATGCAAACAACCCTTACACTATAGCGCACGCCCGCGAACAACATGCTGGAACCCGGGATTTCTACATACCCCCGCATCAGTACAATGGAATCAACAATCGAAGAATACCTTAAGATAAGAATTGCAGAGATAATATAAATGGGACAGAATCAGCGGTCCGAAACAGCGGGCCTTATTGCGGGGCTTTTCTCCATGCTGCTGTCGGCGCTCGTCATGTCGATATTTTTAGACAATGCTCCCGCGGTCTGGCTTGTTGCAGGGCGCCGCCGGCTTGCCGGTTCTGCTATAGTCGCGGTTTTCAGCAGTATTGCATTTGTGGTTGGGTATGCGCGGCATTCCCGGTCGTGGGATCTCAGGAGCGGATGGTGGGTGCCTGTCCGCCGCCTGCTGGAGATCGTATCATTGACAGTAGTCTATGCTACGACGATCTTCTTCATTGTCCTTGCTGCTCTGACAACTATCAGCAATATTTTCGGCGCGGAGTTCGGGCAGTATCTGGTCTGGCTTGTAGGCGGGCTGGCTGCCGTCAGCGGGTATATCGTTTTTGTCCAGGGAAGCCAGCTGAGTGCGAAAACAGTCGCATCGCTTCTCCCGTTCTTCGTTGTGTCCGGGGTAACGACCGCAGGGATGACGTCAGACGATCCGGTCTGGTGGCGTAATAACTTCTCCCAGCTGGGTGACAGGACTACTTTTGCAGCTACGCTTTTCAACTATACGATCGTTATGGCCGGGATATGCATTATCATCATCAGCTACTTTTCCCTGTCAGAGCTGATCACCAATTACAGGCTTTCGCTGGCGCATCCCCAGCTGATGGCTGGCAAACCGGCTGAGGGTGTACAGCGTAAAGATGGCGCAGGTGGTGATAGTACCGGCAATGGCGGCGGCCTTTCCCGGGGGGCGAAACTGAAGATGTCACTGGGCAGGCTTGCAGAACCGCGCCGTGTAGAGCTTCCTATCAGACATTTTATGGCCCGCATCATCATTATGGGAGTGCTTCTTATCCTTACCGCGCTGTGTTTCATGAGCGTTGGGCTTTTCCGGTATACGCCCCATCCGATCCTGCATAATGTAGGTGCCCGGGGGCTTGCATTCCCTCTGACTGCGCTGATGGTTTTCCTGCCGTGGCTTGCCCCGCAGCTTTCCAAAACGATCTATGTTGTTTCCGATCTGATCATTGTTGTTATATCAGCTTCTGCGATCGACTGGGTGCGCGGAGGCACTACATTCACTAATGTTGAAGCTCTGGCTGTATTCCTTTTCATGGCGTGGTTCGTCATTTTCTCGCGGCAGATCGCTGCGATGGAGGCCGACAGGCTGCAGTCAGAAATGCTTATGTATTCAAGCATGTATGCTAACGGTTCGCAGGAGATAGCTTCCCGTCTCAGCCCGGCAACGTAGCGGAAGACTCTGTACCACCCTCAGCCTGTTTTGCAGGGCCGGATGCTTCCGCGCCGGTATCTTCTGAAGGGCTGTTATCCTGGTCATCCTGAGGCTTCTCAATGACTTTGATTTCCTGGACCTGATGCGTTGTACCGGAGATATCGTCCTCATCGCTTACCAGAAGCATGAAGCTGCGGGCCTGGGCCATGATACCGAAGTTCGCTTCAAAAGCAAGCTCCGGGGAGAACTGGTCATGGGTATCTACCAGCAGGCGCCATTTCCTGCCGTATTTCTCTCCCGGGAGCCTGAACATCATAGGCTCATAATAGGCGTTGAAAATAAGGATGAAATCGTTATCTTTGATCTGGTTCCCGTTGACATCGGCTTCAGGTATGGCATGGCCGTTGAGGAAGACCATCAGCGTCAGGGCATTGGTATTGTCCCAGTCCTCCTGGTCCATAACAGAACCCGTATGGTCGAACCATTCTACCTGCGGCGCATTATTGCCTTCTGCTTCCGCGTCAAAGAACTTGCGGCGGTGGAGTACGGGATGCTTCAGCCGCAGATGGATCATTTTCTGTGTAAAATCGTGAAGCTGCTGGCGCCTCTCATCAAGGTCCCAATGTGTCCATGATATGGGGTTGTCCTGGCAATAAGCGTTGTTATTTCCCTGCTGTGTGCGCATGATCTCATCGCCGCCGTCAATCATGGGGATACCTTGGCTGACCATCATAGTTGAAATGAAATTCCTCATCTGCTGGGCCCTGAGCTCATTGACGTCAGTCACGTCTGTAGGGCCTTCCACACCGCAGTTCCATGAACGGTTATTATTATCGCCGTCGCGGTTGTCTTCACCGTTGGCCTCATTATGCTTATCGTTATAGCTGACCAGGTCGTTCATAGTAAAGCCGTCGTGGGCTGTAATAAAGTTGATGGATGCAACGGGGCGGCGCCCGTCTGCACGGTACAGGTCGGAGCTGCCCATAATGCGGCTTGCAAACTCAGGGAGTTTGGAGGGCTGTGATCTCCAGAAATCGCGTACGGTATCGCGGTACATGCCGTTCCACTCGCTCCACAGCGGGGGGAACCCGCCCACCTGGTATCCTCCGGAACCGATATCCCAGGGCTCGGCAATAAGCTTGACGTGGGAAATAACCGGATCCTGCTGGATAATATCGAAGAAGGCAGAGAGCTTGTCAACTTCAGAGAACTGGCGGGCAAGCGTGGCGGCCAGGTCAAACCGGAACCCGTCAACATGCATTTCGGAGACCCAGTACCGCAGCGAATCCATGATCAGCTGAAGGGTATGGGGGGAGCGCATAAGCAGGGAATTCCCTGTCCCCGTAGTGTCGAAATAGTGGCGTTCATTGCCATCAACGAGACGGTAATACGACCGGTTGTCGATCCCCTTGAAGCTCAGCGTAGGGCCCATATTATTGCCTTCTGCCGTGTGGTTATAGACCACGTCAAGGATGATCTCAATACCTGCGTCATGGTATGCCCGCACCATGGACTTGAATTCATTGACCTGCTCGCCGCGCTGTCCGGAGCTTGAATATGCATTATGCGGGGCAAAAAAGCCGATCGTGTTATATCCCCAGTAATTGCTCAGGCCTTTTGCCTGCAGGAAAGAATCGTTGATGAACTGGTGGACGGGCATCAGCTCAAGGGCGGTGATCCCCAGGTCTTTCAGATACTTCACCACACTGGGGTGGGCAAGGCCTGCATATGTGCCGCGGATCTCAGGGGGGACCTCCTCATTGAGGTTAGTCATACCGCGTACATGGGCTTCGTAGATGACGCTGTCATGGTAAGCGATCTGCGGATGCCTGTCATTGCCCCAGTCAAAGAACGGATTGATAACCACTGATTTCATTGTATGTGCGGCAGAATCTTCAGTATTCCGGGCATCAGGATCGTCAGGTTTCGTAATATCATACGAAAACAGGCTGGAGTCTGAATCTATCATCCCTTCTATCGCCTTGGCATAAGGGTCAAGAAGGAGCTTTGAAGGGTCGCATCGCAGCCCGCTGTCGGGATCGTAAGCCCCATACACCCTGTAGCCGTAGCGCTGCCCGGGCTGTATCCCTACTATGTAAACGTGCCATACAAAAGTATTGCACTCGGTAATTTCTATACGTGTTTCACGGTTGTTGCCGTCAAACAAACATAATTCCACGCGCGTAGCCGCGGAAGAATAAAGAGCAAAATTAACGCCTGCGCCATCAAAAGTTGAGCCCAGCGGATACATAGAACCAGGTCTGATTTGCATATTACTATTCTCTCATATAATACATAGATTTTGTATATCAGCGTGTGGAAAACCGGATAGCTGCGGATACCATATTTATCAATGATTTTGGCAGGAGACCCCGCGCATGGGACGTACCCGTCAGCAAAGCATTAATATAGTCCAGTGATGTTAATAATAAAATTCTTCCTGCGGTGAAAGCTTCTGCTGCAAGGTTATGACAGGCAAAGAAGCAAATAGCAGGTTTCCCGCTATACTCCTCGACCAGCGTGGATTTTATGCAGGGACAGATGCAGAAGGGTACATGTACAGTTGCAATACTCTTCAGGGTCATCTTAGTCCGTCTCCGGGCTGCTTATGGTTGGAGCAGATATCCCGGCGGGATGGTCCTTCGGCACGAAGGCACCGGGATCTCCAGTTTGCTGCATATCCATAGGACGCTGAGATATTATATGCTGGCCGGCAGCATAACCGGTGAAAGGGGTGGGGACTGCGGCCTGTCGGATTCCGGCGAGTTTGTGCCTGCACTTGCAGCTACGGCCAGCCTGCATATTCCGGATGTACGGATATGCGATGCGGACATAGTGCGCAAAATGTTCTCCTGGCTTTACGCGCTTATGGGGCGGCTCGCAGGTCTGTCAGGGGATATATGCGATTTGGGCAGATATGCAATCGCAGTTATGTAGTCGCTGGTGGTAAAACACGCAGATATAAAATCCGTTTCGGCGGTTTTCCACATTTTTCGTTTTTATATCTGCGTGTTTTACCACCAGAGTCAGCAGAGTGGGTACTAAAGAATGGAGCCGGGCAATAAAAAAAGAGGCATGCCATTCTGGCATACCTCTAAAATCCTTATTCCAGGCCTGGAATGGGCTTATTAGCGCTTATTCCTCTTTCAGGCCTAATATGGTTTACCTTAACGCCCAAAAACGTTTCCGTACGCATCGCCCTCTTCAGCGAGTTTTGCAACCTTGCGGGCAATAGCGAGTTCCTCGTTTGTCGGGATCACTGCAATAGTCACAGAGCTGTCCGGCGCGGAAATGACGCGCGGATCGCCGGAGCGGACGGCATTTTTTTCCTTATCGAGTTTAACACCGAAAGGTGCAAGCTTATCGCACACAGCTTCACGTACGGACGCATCATTCTCGCCGACGCCGGCAGTGAATGTGATCACGTCGCATCCGCCCATCTGTGCAGTGTATGCCCCAATGTAGCTGACAATGCGATGGATATAAATATCGAATGCCAGCTGGGCATCTTTATCACCTTGGGAACGCAGGTCGTCAACATCGCGCATATCGCCATGGCCGGTAAGCCCCATCATGCCTGACTCCTTGTTGAACAGCGTATCAAGCTGGTCAACATCCATATGGGCGTTACGGATGAGGTGGAAAACAACAGCAGGGTCAATATCCCCGGTCCGTCCGCCCATAACAAGGCCTTCCAGCGGGGTCAGCCCCATGGAGGTCTCTACGGGGCGGCCTGATACCTGCGCCGAAGCGGATGCCCCGTTGCCGATATGCAGCACGATCTGCCTAAGCCCCTCAGCCGGTTTGCCAACGGTCTCAGGAACAACGGAGCCGATGTACTCGTGGCTTGTTCCATGCGCGCCGTAGCGGCGGATATGGTACTTTTCAGCAACTTCCTTGTTGAGGGCATATGTGCTCGAAGCTTCAGGGAGTTCAAAGAAGAAGGAGCTGTCAAAAACGAATCCCTGCGGGACATCAGGAAGCAGTCGCACCATAACTTCGGCGCCGATCGCCTCAGGGCCGTTATGGAGAGGCGCGAGCACCGCCAGATCCTTGACCTGCTGGATAGTTGCGGGGGTCACCAGCGCAGGTGTGGGGAAGATGTACCCGCCCTGGACTACGCGGTGGCCAACCGCCACAAGCTCATAATCCTTAAGGTTGGGGCCAAACTCGTCGAAGAACCCCAGGACCTTCTTAAGGCCCTGTTCGTGGTTTTCGATCTTTTCAGTGAACGTATGCTTTTCGCCGTTGAATTTATGGGTATAAATGCCATCGGCCGGTTCGCCGATCTTTTCTACGAGGCCGGAGGCCAGGCCCTCCCCGTTTTCCAGATCAACAAGCTGATACTTGATTGAGCTTGAACCTGAATTAATAACCAGAACGGTTTTCGCCATTACGGCTCCTTTGTATCACTAGTGGTGTAATTAACACTGTTTAATATACTCGTAAGCCGATACGTCTGCACAGGGATGTGAGGCGTATCGGCCTGCCGATCCGGCTGCTTCACTTCAGTCTGAATATCCAGGCTCGTGGTTCTGCACGGTTTATATTTTCTTACTCCAGATTGCTTTGGCTTTTTGAAGTCAATCGGCCATTGGTAAAGGTAAGTACTGCTGAACCGTTTTTAGCCCCTGTAAACCAGTACGCAGTAACAGTCCTCTGGCCACTTACAAGCATCTCATCCAATCCATCCGGTTCGCCGTATTTAGCCACAACGTCGTTGTAGCTTGAGCCGTCTGAGATAGTATTATAAGCATTGATATCCAGCTTAGGCTGACGGGAGAATTTGAAGCCGGTGATATTTTTAGAAACTGTCTTGCTGTCAGTGAATTGGACTGTAATGCTTACACTGCCTTTTGACCACATATTGATTTGAGTTTTTACTCCCTGGAAATCTGATGTTGAAGAAGAGAAAGGTTTTCCAAGTAGTTTTTCTACATCTGATTCCGTAGATCCGCCATCGCCGCTCTTCATAAGATCTCCGACTTTTATTGAATCAAAATTCTTTCTGAATTCTTCATCCTGAGAGATTGTTTTGTCTGAGCCAGTCGTATTATTGTTCTTTACGGCAGAGTTTTCCGCAGAGCTGTGTGTGCTGTCTGCCGAAGTTGTGTTACGGCTGTTAGCCAAGGGGATACAGATGGCTATAACTGCAACTACAAGCACCCAGAACCACACACGTTTATAGAATCGTTTCTTTCCCGGTTTTGTGGGTTTAACAGGTAAAATTTCATTCTGTTCGGACATATTTTTTCTCCTTTGATGCTATGAAATCGTTGAGTCTGAACAGAAGAAATTATATATATATATATACAATTCTTTGATTAAGACGGGAAAAGGGAGTGCCTTGCAGGAACGATTATACAAATATATGCTGATTGCACAGCAGCTATAGCGATCCATTACATAAAAACGGCGGGTATCGGTATGCCTCTTACGGAAAAGCAGCATATTGATACCCGCTTAGCAAGCTGTCTCTCAGCGTCAGCCGCCGCAGGACACGCTTACTCCTGTGCGTATACAGCGGTCAGGGCAATAGTGTTGATGATATCGGCCACCAGCGCGCCTCGCGAGAGGTCGTTGACCGGCCTGTTCAGCCCCTGGAGCACAGGCCCGATGGCGAGCGCACCGGAAGACCTCTGGACAGCTTTGTACACGATATTCCCTACAGACAGGCTGGGGAACACGAACACATTGACGTGTCCGGCTACCGGGTTGCCTTTGGCTTTTGTTGCAGCAACTTCAGGGGACCATGCGGCATCCATCTGGATGGGCCCGACGACGGGCAGTTCTGGGGCTTTCTCCGAGACCAGTCTTGTCGCTTCTTCAACAAGGTCGACATCAGGGCCGGAACCGGAGCCGAGGGTGGAATAGCTGAGCATGCCTACCTTCGGGTCTATTCCGAAAGCGCGGGCTGTCTGGGAAGACTGGACAGCGATATCCGCCAGCTGCTGAGCAGTGGGGTTAAGGTTTATAGCGCAGTCTGCGAATACGGCAATATGGTCGTGGAAGCACATAATAAATGCCCCTGACACCAGTGACGCATCCGGCCTGGTCTTGATGAGTTGGAGTGCGGGGCGTACTGTGGCAGCTGTCGTGTTGACAGATCCCGATACCAGCCCGTCAGCTTTTCCAAGGACAACCAGCATGGTGCCGAAGTATGACGGGTCTTTAAGTGTTTCGCGTGCCTGTTCAGGCGTCATGCCTTTCTTTGCGCGCAGTTCGCAGAGCTTGTCTACCATTGGCCCGAGGACCGGTTCATCATCCATTGCCTGGAAGTGTGCTTTTCTGAGGTTCTGCAGGCCAAGCTCCCTGCCATGGCTGAGGATTTTATCCTGCCGGCCTACGATGATAAGGTCAACGATATCCCGTTCCAGAAGGTAATCAGCAGCCTTGAGGATACGCCCTTCTTCACCTTCCGGAAGGACGATAGTCTTTTTGTCTGCTTTTGCGCGGGTAAGAAGCTCAGCCTGGAAAGCGTAGGGGGTCTCCGGGCGCCGGAAATCAGACCGGTCGATGGCCGCGAGTACTTCAGCTGCAGGCGCAGCCTGCTGGAACAGTTTCAGCGAAGCAGCCGCCTCCTCATCTGTTGTGCAGCTGTGTGCGGGGATGATCCATACAGGGGCTGCCGAAGCGGAAAGCTCTTCCCTGATATCTTTAGCTTTATCGATATCATGGGGATCCCATCCGGTAATGAATATGCCGGCTACGGAGCTTCCTGCCTTAGCGGTTTCGCTGGCACATGCTGCGACTGTACGCTGGACTTCTTTCGGACTGCGGCTGATGCAGCATACAGCGAGGAAAACAGGGGCTTTCAGATCTGCGGAAACCTGTGTGTCAAGGGTAAAGCCTTCAGGGTCAAAAGTCGGGCGTTTATCCCTGCCGACGATCACTACAGCATCTGCTCCCATTTCCGGGACAAAGCTTTCCCAGCGGCGGACTATCTCATCACGGGTTGTATCGTGATCAAGGATAGCCCTGTTCGGGCATATCACGCGGGCCTGCTCCAGTGTCTCATCCGCTCCCGCTGTATGGATCAGTACATCAGTGAATGCATCATGGCGGCAGGTTATTGGGTGGAAAATTGCTGTTTTCCTGTTATCCTGGGCCAGAGCCGCGGCTACTCCATTGGCCACCACATTGCGGCCGTTAGCACCTTCAGGGCTTGCAATGAATATTGTTGTCAGGGACACGGTCTGCACTCCTTTGTTCCTTTGTTTTGATTTGCTATTTGTTCCCAGTATCTTGTTTCAGGCCTTTCCCAGGCTCTGGCTATGCCGGATTTCGCGGCTGCTGTGCCGGTATGCTGGGCACATATATCAAGCGTGTATACGTGTGTGTATAGGCATGTATACCAGTGTAATAGGGAACATGCATAAATCGTATATATATATAGTATTTAGGTATATATAATGTCCCCCCTGCCTTCAGGACAGAGGGGACATGCTGCTTAAGGTAACCGGTTACGGGTTTTATTTACTCGTTATCTCCGGCGGTAGCGGCAGTTGCAGAAACAGCACCAGGCTTTTCTGTCTTAACGCCTGACCATACCCAGTCGGTATAGTCCGGGTGGTCATAGCCTTTGTCTACCGCGAACTGGAATGCTTCCTGGCGGAAGTCTTCCAGCTTCTTGATATCTTCAGCATACTTATCTGCATCAAGCATGCGGAGTGCTTCGGCAGTAAGCTCGTAACGGTCAATATCATTGACCCTGACCATGTCATATGGCGTGGTCGTGGAGCCCTGCTCCTGGTAGCCATGGATATTGAAGTTATCGTGGTTTGGACGTTCGAAGATCAGGCCCTTGACCTCGCGTGCATAGGAGTGGTATGCCATGAGGACAGGTTTGTCGGCAGTAAAGAGCTCAGTGAACTCTTCGTTGCTCAGGGCGCCGCTGTTTTCGCTCGGGTTCTGCAGTGACAGGAGGTCAACCACATTCACGATCTTGAACTTGATGCCGTAAGCCTTGAGCTTGTCAGCTGCAGCCATGATCTCCTGCGTCGGCACATCGCCAACAGAAGCGAGGACGATCTCAGTTTCGTCATTATTCTGAGCTGTGCTTGCCCACTTCCACTCAGCAGCACCCTTGTCAAGTTCTGCACGTGCCTCATCAAGGGTCAGCCATGTTGCCGCAGGCTGCTTACCGGCGATGATCGCATTGATCCTGTTAGTGGACTTGTAGGCCTTCTCGCCGATAGCCAGCAGCATATTCGCATCTGTTGCGAAATAGATGCCGATAACGCGGTCGTTGTTGAAGGTCTTGTTGAGGAGCACCGATACAACGCCTGGATCCTGATGGCTGAAGCCGTTATGGTCCTGGCGCCATACATGGGAGCTGACCAGAAGGTTCACAGAAGAGATGGGCTTGCGCCATGGGATCTCGCGGACTGTAGCCTCAAGCCACTTGGCATGCTGGTTGAGCATGGAATCGATCACATGGACGAAGGATTCGTAAGAGCTCCAGATACCATGGCGGCCTGTAAGCACATAGCCTTCGATGAAGCCTTCCATCTGATGCTCAGATAGCTGCTCAGTCACCTGGCCGGTCACAGCCATATGCTCGTCTACGAGAGAAGAGAGATAGCCGTTATCCCACTGCTTATTGGTGACTTCGTATGCAGCCTGGAGGCGGTTGGAAGCGGTCTCGTCAGGCCCGAAAATGCGGAAGCTGTCAGGGTTGAGCTTAAGGACATCGCGGGTATATACGCCCAGGCGGCGGGTAGCTTCAAGCTGACCCCAGCCGTGGCCGTATTCCTGGACTTCCTTGACCTCGTAGTCTTCAAGCTTTGGAAGCTTGAGCTCTTCGCGGATCACGCCGCCGTTAGCATTCGGGTTTGCACCGATGCGCAGTTCGCCTTTCGGCATGAACTCGGTGACTTCTTCGCGCAGTGCGCCGTTTGCGTCAAAGAGCTCTTCAGGCTTGTAGGAAGCAAGCCAGTTCTTGAGGATCTGGAAATGCTCTTCGGTATCGCGGGCGGAAGCCAGCGGGACCTGATGGGCACGCCATGAGCCTTCAGTCTTCTTGCCGTCAATGAACTTCGGGCAGGTCCAGCCCTTAGGGGTACGGAAGATGATCATCGGATAGAACGGACGGTCAACATCATTGGTCTCTGCCGTTGCCTTGATATCACAGATCTCATCGAATACGGTCTCAAGCAGGTCAGCAAAACGGCGATGGATCGACATATGGTCTTCATCATCGAAACCGGCAACGAACTCGTACGGGTTGTAGCCCATGCCGCTGAAGAAGTCATGAAGCTCTTCATCAGTAATGCGGGCGAGGATGGTCGGATTGGCGATCTTATATCCGTTAAGGTGGAGGATCGGCAGGACGATGCCGTCAGTGCGCGGGTTAACAAGCTTGTTTGACTGCCACCCTGTAGCCAGAGGGCCTGTTTCCGCCTCGCCGTCACCAACGACAGCAGGGACAAAAAGGCTTGGGTTATTCATCACAGCACCATATGCATGGGACAGTGCATAACCAAGCTCGCCGCCTTCATGGATGGAGCCCGGGGTCTCAGGTGCATAATGGGAGGGGATACCGCCCGGATAGGAGAACTGGCGGAAGAACTTCTGCAGGCCAGCTTCATCCTTTGTGATCTTAGGGAAGTATTCGGTGTATGTGCCGTCAATGTAGGACTGTGAAGTGCCTGCAGGTCCGCCGTGACCTGGCCCCATGATGAACACAGTGTTCTGCTGGTGGTCTGCGATGAGGCGGTTGATATGGCCGAACAGGAAGTTCAGGCCCGGAGTCGTCCCCCAGTGGCCTACCAGACGATGCTTGACATCTTCGCGTGTGAAAGGCTCTTTCATAAGCGGATTGCTGCGAAGGTAAATCTGACCAATGGACATGTAGTTGGCCGCGCGCCAGTATTTGTCGATGCCTTCAAGGGCGTCATCCGTCACCGGGCGATCCAGCTTCTTCCACGGAGTTCCAATAACAGGACTTGTCATAAATACTCCTGTACTTTTGCACTTTTCAGTGCGGTTGATTATTACTGTTCAGAGACAGAGAACTGTCCCGTTTCGCTAATAATGTTACGTGAGCCATTCGACTTTCACAGTGCGTGTTCAGGCGCAGAATGTTGCTTATTTCCCGGCATTTTGGAACCTGCGGTCATAAATAAAGTGCCCGGCCGGCCAGCTAAATGGTACTACTCAAAGGTGTGTGTTTCGTCACATAATCGGCAATGATCTGGTATCCCTGCTTTCCGGGGTGGAAATGGTCATAGGCATAGAACTCGGGGACATCGGCATTCACTTCGACATGTGTCAGATTAAGGTAGGTCACGCCCTGTGCCTTGCAGATACGCTCGCTTTCAGCAGTCTGGCGGTCACTGGCAATAAGCATGGCCTTGCGCAGCGCACGGCCCAGGGAGGGGCTGTTGTAGAGCTGTCCGGGGCTGAGGATGATGACTGCCTTCGCTCTCTCTTTTGCCTGCCTGATGACCGCGAGAAGGTCTTCACGCCATTCGGCAGTGGAACGCTGCGCCATAAGGTCATTAGACCCTGCACAAATATACATGATGTCATAATCTGTGCCGGCAACTTCAGGGAACTCGCGGAAGCGTACGCGCCTCATCGTTGCTCCGAGCCGGCCGTAAGTCTCCCATGAAACAGGCCTGTTTATACGCTGCGCAATGCCATGCGCTATCCTCGGCATCAGTCCTTCGCTCTGGTTTTCCACTCCGCATGCGGCGGCCATCGAATCCCCCAGGATCGCGGTTTTCAGATACGGCGAGGGCTGGGTAGCTCCCATATCCATGCCGTCCACGCCGATGATCCCATGGCGCCCGCCTTCAGGTTCCGGTGCCAGATGCACTGTTTTGCTTGCATACAGGCCTTCTATGCGGGCGAGGAGTTTTTCGCCGTAACTGAGCCTGCCGGTAAGCCCGTTGGGTACGCTGGGGCTGCTGGGCTCAGAGCCGGTTTCCGCGCTGATATCCCTGCCGGCATTACTGCCGCTGTCTTTATCGTGCTGTGTCTGCTCAGAAAAAGGTGTAGGTGACGTCATATACTCCATCCTAAGCTTTTCAGTGAGACAACAGCGTTTTGCTGCAGGCATTGATGTGCGGTATCCGGTATGCGGACTTATGCGGCACTACTGTGCACGATTACTTGTGCGGTACGTATGTGTGCCCTGTAACGTCCTGTGTGCGCGGGCGGCGGCATACCAAGTATCCCGCGCAGTGCTGTGTATGTGCGGCGCTGCCCGGGTTTCAGGTATTGAGACGCGCAGTGCAGCATGGCCCCGGTTGTCGTATTAAGCCGGGATAATGTAACGCAGATCGTTTCCATTACTGTTCTGCGCCTGGCCGCAGTATGATTTTGCTTTGGAGGGTAACGGGCATGGCTCAAGGACCGGTTCTCGTTGTTGATTTCGGCGCACAGTATGCGCAGCTTATTGCCCGGCGTGTGCGCGAGGCTAACGTGTATTCCGAGCTGATCCCGCATTCTATGCCGGCTGATGAGATGCTGGCGAAAAACCCCCAGGCTATCATCCTGTCGGGCGGCCCTTCGTCTGTATACGAGCCCGGCGCTCCCAGCGTTGACAGGAAGATATTTGATTCAGGCGTTCCTGTGCTCGGCATCTGCTACGGTTTCCAGGTCATGGCGCATGAGCTTGGGGGGGATGTTGATAAGGCTGCGCTGGGGGAGTACGGCAAAACTGAGGCAGTTGTTGACAAGGCGGAAGGCATCCTGTCAGGTTCCCCTGCGGGGCAGTCCACATGGATGAGCCATGGTGTGGCAGTGCGTAAGGCTCCGGAGGGGTTTACGGTGCTGGCCCATACCGAAGGCGCCCCTATAGCCGCTATGGAAGATAAGTCGCGGAAACTGTATGGTGTGCAGTGGCATCCCGAGGTGAAGCATACCCCCCTGGGGCAGGATCTTATCGAGAATTTCCTGCATCAGGAAGCGGGGCTCCCACGCAGCTGGGACCCTTCCGGCATTATCGATGAGCAGGTTGCGCAGATACGGGAAAAGGTTGGCGATAAGCAGGTGATCTGCGGGCTTTCCGGCGGGGTGGATTCTGCTGTTGCTGCTGCGCTTGTGCATAAAGCTATCGGCAACCGGCTGACATGCGTGTTCGTAGATCACGGTTTCCTCCGCAAAGGTGAGGTTGAACAGGTCAGGCATGACTTCGTTGAGGCGACAGGGATAAAACTGGTTGCTGTAGATGCTTCCGAGAATTTCCTTGACGCGCTTAAAGGGGTGAGCGAGCCGGAACGTAAGCGTAAGATCATCGGCGAGAAATTTATCCGTACTTTTGAGAAGGCTGCGCGTGATATTGTTTCGCAGGCCGGCAGCGAAGGCGGGGAAGTGAAGTTCCTTGTTCAGGGGACGCTGTACCCCGATGTTGTGGAGTCCGGGGGCGGCGACGGTACGGCTAATATCAAGAGCCACCACAATGTGGGCGGCCTGCCGGAAGACCTTGGTTTTGAGCTTATTGAGCCGCTGCGCACCCTGTTCAAGGATGAGGTGCGTGCTATTGGCACTCAGCTGGGGCTGCCGGAGGAGATGGTCTGGAGGCAGCCGTTCCCCGGGCCGGGGCTTGCTATCAGGATCATCGGCGAGATCACCCGGGAACGCCTTGGCCTGCTGCGGGATGCGGATGCTATTGCGCGCGAGGAGCTGAGCAAAGCCGGCCTTGACAGGGATATCTGGCAGTGCCCGGTCGTTCTGCTTGCAGATGTCCATTCCGTCGGTGTCCAGGGCGATGAACGTACTTACGGCAACCCTGTTGTGCTGCGCCCGGTCAGTTCCGAAGACGCCATGACGGCGGACTGGTCGCGCGTGCCTTACGATGTCCTCGCGGTGATCTCAACACGCATCACGAATGGGTGCCGCGGCATCAACCGCGTGGTCCTTGACGTGACGTCCAAGCCCCCCGCGACTATCGAGTGGGAGTAGGCCGGATCCTTGCTGGTCTGCACTGGCATGTTGCACGGGGAGGGGTCCGTACTTATAGCACACTGCAAACTTTATTCTATTTCTGAGCCGCCGCGTGACTCATCCACATATATCCGGTGCTGCGTCCGCCGCCGACTTTCCTGATTTTTCCGGTTTTAAGCAGGGCCGACAAGACCCTCTCAATAGTGGTTATGCTGATATCAGGACAGGCATCTGCAATTTCTGATTTCGTGATCTTACCTATGCTGTTCTGCAGAACGTCTTCAACCCGCTCCGCCTTAGTCAGTTTCGCCGCGGAAACTGCTACAGCCCTGTCCTCAAAATCACGGTATGCGGCAAGGATGACCCCCAGCATATAGCGCACGAAGGAGCCCGGATCGTTTGTACCATTTTCCCAGCCTCTGGAGCTGACAGCCAGTGCATCATAGTATTCTCCCTTTGTGCGTTCGATCTCTTTCTCAAGGGAGACGTATCTGCCAATCTTATATCCTGATTTATAAAGCAGCAGCAGCGTGAGCAGCCGGCTCATACGTCCGTTGCCGTCGTTGAACGGGTGGATGCATGTGAAATCAAAAACGAATTCCAGTGATATCAGGAGCGGGTCGAGTGTTCCGGCGCTGAATCCTTCGCGAAGCGCGGCGCATAGCCGTTCCATGGCGTCGGGAGTCAATACTGCGGGGACAGTTTTGAACCGTATGTATTCGGTCCCGTCGTTTCGGATGCCATGGATCTCATTATCGCCTATTTTGAAATGCCCTCCCATTGATGATGCGGTGTGGCGATACAGATTACGATGCAGCTGAAGGATAATGTTGGGTGTAACGTCAATGTATCCGTAGCTTTCATGTATAGTTTTGAGCACATCACGATAGCCGGCAATCTCCTCTTCATCGCGCGACCTGAGGTCTGTATTCTCCTGCATGATTTCACGAAGCCGTTTATTGCTTGTATGGATCCCCTCAAGCCGGTTTGAGGTTTCGGTAGACTGTATTTTTACGACCTCAACCATAGTGTCCAAGATGCCGGGCTGTGACGACAGATAAAGGTCCTGTCGGCCTTTATATTCGTGGACGGCAGAGATGAAATGCATAGTTTCTGCGGTTAAAAGGCCTTCAGGTGTTGTCGAGTAATCGAATGTCCTCATTGGCATAGGTATTCCTTTTCTGCATCATCCGAATATAAACTACCTCATATTATATACAAATGATGCAGATAAGATCAAGATGAGGCAGTTAGGAATTAGGTTAAGAATCAGAGGGGGTGCATTATAGTTACACAGGTTATTGCTGGATTTATCTCATGAGAAGGACTATAGAGAAAGGTATAACTATTTGATGGTACATAAAAGAGCAGCGAAAGAAACATCAGCATAGCAAAACTTGAGACTACCCTTCGTGAGGATTTTGATGGATTGATCAGCCGTACCGAAGGGGATATTGAAGGGCAGCATTTTCACAACTCTTGAAGACATCAGCGACTTTACTGACGGTAAAAGCTGGTTCAGCGTCCGTGTATTGGAGCGGTACAGTTTTGGGGAGAAAACCGTGCCAGCCTGAATGCGACGTTATACCGATGAGGAGAGTGGGGCTGATCCATTACTCGGATCACGGAGTTCAATACATTAGCGATATCTATCAAAACCGTTTAGAAGATTATGGGATGATAGCGTCGACTGGTTCGGTCGGTGACTCCTACGATAATGCTCTGGCGGAAACCGTGAACGGAGCATATAAGGCAGAACTCATACGCTCTCATACTCCGTTTAATAGCGTTAGCGAGTTGGAGCAAGCGACTATGCGCTGAGTTTCCTGGTGGAACACCAGCCGTCTCCACGCCTCACTAGACTATAAAACACCCAGCCAAATCGAATCCGAGTATTACAGTGCGAAACAAGAATAAAACCAGGCCGCATCATTGAGGAGATAAAAATGATAGAAAGTAGACCCGAGTTTGATCAAATTGCGACATTTGATGAATTTAATAAACACTATTGGTATCGTGAAGAACTTTCGCAGATATGTAAATCGTTAGGGCTAGAGCATAAAGGCACGAAGCAAGAACTCAATTATGCTATTGAGCAATACTTTCAAGGCAATTTAATCAGAAAATCATCATCGCCGCGAAACACAAAGAAACAAACGGGGAATATTACCTTAGATACACCATTAATTGAGTGCGGCTTCTCCTTTAATACAAAGTTTAGAGAATATTTCTCTGCTCTAACAGGTGTTACGCCATTTAAATTTACTGCTGATATGGCTACCACCTGGAGAAAAGTAAAAAGTGAAAATGATTTAAGCTTTACAATCCACGATATGCTGAAAGTTTATTCCGGAGAATTAGATTATGCGAAGTATGATAATTCTGTTTGCCAGTGGAACCAATTCTTAAAGGACTTTTGCGCAGACGAAAAAAGTTGCAACTATTCGAACAAATTAAAAGTAGCCTCTATTCTTTGGAAAGAAGTTAGGGACTCAAAAAATGAAAAGATTTATTCCAGGAATCTTTTAATTGAATATGCATATAGAATAAATGAGTACAACAAATAGACAATTCTCGGTTTGCTAGACTAACAACAAAAATACGAACAAAAACTAGGCCACATCAGTTTAGGCTGTTTCCCTTTTTACGATATAATAGTAAGTACTTATACCTTTTTGAACGTATATCAATTGATCTTAAATTTTTCCTTAGAACATTGTTTTCCGTGTATAAAAATGAGGAGGAAGCTGTCAACCAAGACTCGGAAAATGTTGTATTACGCGCATTTGAAGTTCTTAGGTCGTGGAAAGTTGCTACCATCCAACTCAAAGAAAAGACTGATGAAACGCAATATAGTTTATGGATTAGTGAAACGTTGAAATTGTCGGCCGAGGTTAAGTTAAAAGATGAGGCCGAGATAAATATTGGGGGAATGATTATTTTATGTACTAGGGGCTTCAAATACATTGCGGAACTTCTAAACGAAAATAGTAATATGCTGTTGGGATTCTCAACTGATTCTACTAACTCACTAGGGTCTATCTCAGAAGATGGTACTGATTCGGCTTTATATAGGATGGCAGAAGAATATGAGGTGAAGGTTGTACAGCTTGAAAAAGTGGGATTATTAAATTTTGCGAATATGGTTAGACAGATTTCTGTTAATTTTATTTTAGGTCTGATGGAGATAAAGAGAAAGAAAGTTATTCTAGTATGGAAAAAGTATGTTATAACCCTATAGAATCAGCTGCGAGCGGATACAGGCGGGTTGTTGGCGATGCAGGCTTAGAATTTAAGGTATCAGGTAGTATCCAGCAGTACTGAGCGTAAAAGCGATATACCTGGTTCGATGTAAAGCCAAAGCCAATGAAAGGGAAAACAATGAAAGTATTTGTGGCAGGGGCCTCAGGGCGGGTTGGAAACGCAGTTGTATCGGATCTTGTAAAGGCAGGGTATGAAGTGGTTGCCGGTTCGCGGCATCCGGAAGGCATCACGGAGACAGACAGGAGAGTCCATAAGGTGGTGCTTGACTTCCACAATCCGCTCGGGCAGATCAAACCGCTTCTTGAAGGCAGCGACGCTGTTATATTTACTGCAGGGTCGCGCGGGAAAGACCTCCTGCAGACTGATCTCAATGGTGCTGTCAAAATGATGGAAGCTGCGCGGCAGCTGGGCATAAAACGGTATATCCAGCTGAGTTCAGCATATGCAACAGACCAGGATATGTGGGTGAAAGTGCCGTCTCTCGCTTCTATAACGGACTATAATATTGCCAAGTATTTTTCTGATATGTGGCTGATCAATGATTCCGGGCTTGATTACACCATTGTGCAGCCCGGGCCGATAACGGATGACCCCGGCACAGGGAAAGTCACTATTGGCGAGACCGGCAGCAACACGTATGAGGATGTGGCAGCTGTACTGGTCAGCTCACTCCGGCACGATAATACGGTCGGGAAAACCTTCCTCATGTCGAACGGGCAGACGCCGATAGATGAGGCGGTGTCTGAAGCCTGACAGTAGTAATCGCGATAGTTGTATAAGGGTATGTACTATCTGGGTCTGATTGGATCCAGCCGATAAAGGAGACCTAATAATGGCAAAAATAGTCCAGACGGCAGGGCGCGACAATTTGGGTGATTTCGCCCCGCAGTTCGCCCATTTCAACGATGACGTGCTTTTCGGCGAAGAATGGAACAATGAGGATATCACGGCAAAAACACGCAGTATCATTACGATCTCCGTGTTCATGGACCGCGGGCTTGTTGATTCGTCCCTGAAAGCGCACCTGCAGATAGGCAGGAAGAACGGCATCACTAAAAAAGAGATCACGGCGCTTATCACCCACGCGGCATTTTATGCGGGCTGGCCTGTAGCTTGGGCGGTTTTTAACATGGCTAAGGAGATTTGGGCTGATGACAGCGGCGATACCGGCAACGGAAACCCGGAATTAAGCGAATATGCAAAAACTATCTTCTTCCCTGTCGGGGAACCGAACGATGCATATGCCCAGTATTTCGACGGGAAAAGCTATCTGGCTCCTGTAGAGGCTGAGGGGGTGGCTATTTCTAATGTCACTTTTGAACCGGGATGCCGCAACCACTGGCATATCCACCGCGCTTCCCAGGGCGGCGGGCAGATGCTCATAGCTGTTGGCGGACGCGGATACTATCAGCTGGAGGGCCGGGAGCCTGTAGAGATGCTTCCGGGAGATACAGTTTTCATCCCGCCGAATACCAGGCACTGGCACGGCGCTTCGCCGAACAGCTGGTTCTCGCATCTGGCATTCATGGTGCCGGGGCAGGACACCGGTAATGAATGGTTTGAACCGGTGGACGAGGAAGAATACAATTCCCTGGCCTGACGACGTCGGCCAGCCGTCTGCCAAAAATAGGCCAGACCGGATTACGGTCCGGCACTAACTCAGTCTGACAGCAGAAAGATACCAAGATACGCAGATACACAGATATAACGGGTATTGTTACGATGGTACTGTTTGTTTACTTTTGAAAGCTTCTGAGCGCAGGATCTACTGCCGGATATACCGCCGGAAGAAATCCAGCTCGTCGCGGTTGCATTTCAGGGCTTCCTTATTGCGGATATCGCATTCAAAAACGTGTTCCTGTGGATGTTTGTCTGTCCCGTATGAATGGAATTCGTGAAGGATACCTTTGCCTGTAAGGAACCCGTCAAGCCTGACACTGCAGTCGCGGATAAAATCATGGTTCGCTGTCTGTATAAACAGTGGAGGCAAGCCATCAGTCATATGGTCCTCAGTCCTGAGCATATCTGCTTTATCCCTGAAAACTTCCGGAGTGAAATAGCATTCGGCAGCCCCCGCTACCGCTTCAGGGGTATCAATAAAAGAGGCGCCGCAGTTGATGGCCGCAGCCCTGACAGTCAGGCGTGGTACTTCGTAGCCGAACTTGGCTCGGAATCCCGGATCGGCAAGGGCAGTCAGGTACTGGCAGGCCATCTGGCCTCCTGCGCTGTCGCCGATCACAAAAATATTATCCGCATCAAGCCCATACTGTCCGGCATGGCCTGCTACCCAATGGAAAACGCTATTTACATCGTCAAGCTCTTCAGGAAATACAGCTTCAGGGGCCAGGCGGTAATTGAAATTGACGAATGCAAAACCCTGCCGGGCAAGGCTCAGGCCGTAAAACTGGTAAGTCTCCTTTGTCCCGTAGATCCATCCGCCTCCGTGGATATTGATGATCGCAGGTACAGGCCGCCTGCGTGGCGGTTCGGACGGAGAAGCGGCGTTTGGCGCGCTATTCGCGTCAGAGGCAGTGGTGCTGGTGGAGACAAGGGCAGAGGCAGAAGGCAGGGGATACTTATCATCCGATGAAGTGTCCGGCACATAAATATCGAGAAGGTTCCATTTCCCTGCAGGGCCGTAGCTGATATCATTGAACCGGGTAACGCCTTTAACCTCGGTGGGGAGGCCTTTATCCCGCTTGTCATCGTTTTTCCTGATGAGAAGACGCATAGCCTTTGCCGATGCTATAGATTTGACCGATGCCGGCATGATCCTCCTTTAATACTCTAATATTTTAATACTTAAAATACCTGGCGTTATTGTCGGCCAGGCTTCCTGCTTCTGTGGGGCTGCGTGAGTTTCTGTGCCGTTGCTGTTACGGTTCACACCGACGGGCTATCCGCCGCTGCGGCTGCTGCCCTTGCCGTCTCTGCCGCCTTTGCTGCCCCTGTCGTTCCGGCCTCCCGCCCTTCAGCGGCGGTGCCGGTTTTGTCAGCTTTGCCGTCCCTGGGAAGCACCCATGCAAGGATAAGTGCCACGATGAAGGCAATAGCGATCGCATTATTGGCGAAAATCTGCTGGACAAGCGCGGGCGCATATTTGAATATCGCAGGGACTTGGGTAAAGCCGATCCCCATCGTCAGCGACAGGGCAACAATAGTGATATTGCGTTCAGTAAAGCCTGCTTTTGCTATCATCTGGAAGCCGGATACGGCAATGTTCCCAAACATGACTATTGTGCAGCCGCCCAGTACAGCGGGAGGCAGAGAATTAAAAATAGCAGCAACAGGCGGGAAGAAGCTTGCCAGCACGAGGATAAGGCCGCCGGACAGAATGACACGGCGGTTGACGACTTTAGTCATAGCGACAAGGCCAATATTCTGGGCGAAAGAGGTCAGCGGCATGACGCCGAAGAAGCCTGCGACAGAAGAGATGAATCCGTCGCCCGCAATGGCGCCGGCTGTTTCCCTTGCTGCCGGTTCACGGTCGAAACCCACGTCGGTCAGGGCTGCCGTGTCTCCAAGCACTTCTACTGCGGAGACCAGATACAGCAGCCCGAACGAAATGATCGCGCCCCAGTTGAATTCAGGCCTGAACGGCAGGAAATGGGGTACGGAAACAGGGGAAAGGCCCTGGAAAGATGAAGCACTGACTTTGCCCATGCATAGTGCAAGAAGGTATCCAATAACCAGCCCGAAAAGCACTGAAAGCTGTTTGGCCGTACCTTTGGCAAGGAACTGGAAAGCGAGGCAGCACAGGAGCGTAACCGTTGCAATGGTGATATTCTGCCAGCTCCCAAAATCTGCGGCCCCATCCCCGCCGCCGAAGGATTTTGCCCCCACCGCGAGCAGGGAAAAACCTATAGAAGTCACAACAACGGCAGACACTATAGGGGGTATTATCCGCCGCCACCATGTAGCAGTAAGGCCGAGGGCTACTTCAAACAGCCCGCCTATAATAATCGCGCCGACCACTGCGCCATAGCCTTTATCAGCGACTATCGCCGCGGCTGCTGCATAATACGTAAAGGAAATGCCGGTGACCATAGGCAGGCGGCTGCCGATGCGCCACCGGGGGAAAAGCTGGAGGATCGTGCCCAGGCCTGCAACCAGAAGGCCGCCCTGGATGAGCCATTCCTTATGGGAAGTGTCCATTTTGGCCACGCCGGCTATAAGTATCAGCGGGGTCAGGTTCGCCACGAACATGGCCATAACATGCTGCAGCCCGAAAGGTATCCCTTTCCAGAACGGGATTTTCGCATCGAATCTTTTCAGATCATCAGATACGGTATGCGTACCGGCAGGATGCGTACTGTACGTATCTTTATCTTTCATAGCCTTTGCCTCGGATCATTACAGCCGGAAGCAGCAGGGCAGCCGGCGTGGATTAGTGTGTTCAGTTTTAGTGATATTCAGTTTTAAGCAGTGCAGATATGAAAACGGGACCTGGCATCAGATCCCGATAAGCATATTACTGTGCTGCTGCAGTGTGATCCTCGCGGCTGTCCGCTGCAGGGGGCAGCGCCGGAGCACCGAATTCTATATCGCCTGTCTGCGGATCCATAGAACGCACATTGGCGAGGGATTCTACCCGGTATCCGCGTTCACGGAGGGCATCCCCTCCGCCCTGGAACCCTTTTTCGACGGCTATCCCGAAACCTTCAACGATTACACCCGCCTCTTCGCAGATGGACAGCAGACCGTTGAGCGCATTGCCGTTTGCGAGGAAATCATCAATAATGAGCACATGTTCCCCGGGGATGAGGAATTTTTTGGCAACAATAACGGGGAATTCCTTCTGTTTAGTAAAAGAGTATATCGATGTGCAGTACTGGTCGCCGTCAAGGTTGATAGACTGTGCCTTCTTGGCGAACACGACCGGGGCATTGTTGAAATGCCGTGCAGCGCAGCAGGCAATGCCAATCCCGGAAGCTTCAATAGTGAGGATCTTGTCAACCTTGATATCATGGAAAATTCGGGCCCATTCTTCGCCCATAGCATCGAACAGGGCTACATCACACTGGTGGTTGAGGAAAGAATCAACTTTTAATACATTGCCTTCCTTAACATTGCCCTGCTCCCTGATGCGGTCTTCTAACAGTTTCATAGTGCCTCGGTAATAGTCAGATCACAATAATATGTTGATTCTACAAGAGGTAAATGACCAGGGGCGGGCTTACGCGGCGAAACGCCCATATTCTGGACAAACGCTGGGAAGCTGGCGGCTCGCGAGCTTAATGCCATATGCAGTGCATGTGGTAAAAAGGTATGTCGCGTTATGATAAATAGTTAGATATATAACTGGGCGATAAATGTAATGCGGTTCTAACGGAACTGCTGCACTGGCATAATGTGTTGGATGGAGGAATATGCCTGTAAACGGACCTTTTGACGGCTTCCCTGCGCAGACAGCGGGGGCGGCTGTGCCGGATACTTCGGATTATGAGGTGGTCCGGCGCGAAGCGGCATATCTCCTTAACGGGCTTAATGAGCAGCAGTCGCAGGCGGTGCAGTATGAGGGGCCGGCGCTCCTTATCGCGGCGGGTGCAGGATCCGGCAAAACGCGTGTCCTTACAAGGCGTATTGCATGGGCTCTGAGCCAGTGGGGGGCGTATCCCAGCCAGATCCTGGCTATCACATTCACCAATAAGGCTGCCAGGGAGATGAAAGAGCGGCTTGCTGCCTTGATCGGTCCGGCTGCTGAACGCATGTGGGTCTCAACATTCCATTCAGCGTGTGTCCGCATCCTGCGCCGGCATGGCAGCGAGATCGGCCTTAAAAGCGGGTTTTCGATTTACGACACAGCTGACAGCCAGCGGCTTATCAAGATCATCTGCAGGGATTTCAATATCGATTCCAAACGGTACACACCCAGGGTGATCCTCAGCGCCATCTCCGACTGGAAAAACTCCCTGGCAGGCTGGCGGGAAAAGCTCGATGAACACGCGCCGGATTTCCATCCCGGCCTGCCTGTCCGTTCCATAGGTGACCTGGGCAACGCGGGCCGCGTTTTTGCTGCCGTATATGCGGAATACCAGTATCGTATGGCCGCTGCTAATGCCGTTGACTTCGATGACCTTATTATGCGTACCGTTGAGCTGTTTGCCGCGAGCCCTGAAGCGCTGGCCTTTTACAGGCGCAGGTTCGCATATATCTTTGTAGATGAGTACCAGGATACTAACCATGCGCAGTACCAGTTCATCCGCGCATTATCAGGCATAGATGAGGCAGGGCGTAAACCGGCAGCATCCCGGGCGGGGGCAGCTGCCGTACAGGGACAGCAGACGGAACATCAGCAGGTCGGCAGGCTTGCCTGGGTAACCGTTGTAGGCGATTCGGACCAGTCGATCTATGCGTTCCGCGGTGCCGATATTTCTAATATCCTTGATTTCGAAAAAGACTTCCCGCAGGCGAAAACTATCCTCCTTGAGCAGAACTACCGGTCAACGCAGAATATCCTTGACGCTGCCAATGCCGTTATCTCGCAGAATGAAGGCCGTAAACCCAAGAAGCTGTGGACTGCATCAGGGCCGGGAGCTGCGATCGTCGGTTTTGCTGCTGATAATGCCCAGCAGGAAGGGCAATGGATAGCCCAGGAGATCGCACGGCTTGCTGGCGAAGAGGGCTGCAGGTATTCGGATATCGCTGTAATGTACCGGGCGAACGCCCAGTCACGTGCGCTTGAAGAGGCTTTTATAAATTCAGGCATACCGTACCAGCTTGTTGGCGGTACAAAATTCTACGAACGGCGAGAAATCAAAGATGCCATAGCATACCTGCAGTGTATCGCCAATCCTGCTGACGACGTCAATACCAGGCGGATCATAAATGTCCCCAAGCGTGGGATAGGTGAACGGGCACAATCGCTCCTCAGCGGTTATGCTGCCGGGAACGAAAAGGTGGAAACATTCTGGCAGGCCGTGGAGCAGGCCGAGAAGATACCGGGTATGGCCCCGAGGACCCTTAATCCAATCAAGGGGTTCAGGGACCTTATGGAGGGGCTGAGGTCTTTCGCGCAGGAGAATGACGGGCACCCGTCCATGATCATTGAACAGGTCCTGGAACAGTCCCGGATGCTGGATGAGCTGCGTACATCGCTTGACCCGCAGGATATGTCGCGTGTAGATAACCTGTCCCAGCTGCAGTCTGTTGCAGCAGAATACGAGCAGACTACAGCCGATGCCACGCTTGCAGGGTTTCTGGAGACGACATCTCTGGTAGCGGACGCTGACCAGCTGCCGGATGAAGGTGAGGACCGCGGTACAGTCACACTGATGACGCTGCATACAGCTAAAGGGCTTGAGTACCCTGTTGTCTTCCTGACTGGGATGGAAGAGGGGACTTTCCCCCATTCCCGGAGTCTTGAAGATGTTTCTGAGCTGTCGGAAGAAAGGCGCCTGGCCTATGTGGGCATTACCCGTGCCCGCCGCAGGCTTTATGTAACGCGGGCAGCAGTCCGCGCGCAGTGGGGCGAAGCCCAGGACCTGCTCCCAAGCCAGTTCCTGGACGAGATACCTTCACAGCTTATTGAATGGGAGCGTAAGGAGGCTACATCTGAGCGGATACGGAACCGCTGGGATACTGGCGGACGGGATGCTGCTTATGACGGAGATTATGATGGTTTCAGCGATTTCTCTGATCCCGAGTTTTTCAGCGGCCAAAGTTTTGGCGGCGGCTCGCGGCATTCCAGCTCTCAGCCTTACAGATCCCATAAATCTTATGGATCGCAGAAAACATATGGATACGGGAGTACATCAGGATCGGGCAAAAGCTATGGGACGCAGGGCTATGGGACGAAAAAGGGAGGCCTGGGCGGCAAAGTCACTGTTAAGCATACTTCTGTCAGGCCGTTAGGGGTCTCTGCATCGCGATCCGGGAACACGGCATCCGGAGCGCATGCAGGGAATCCGCCCAAGGGCCACACCCTCAGTATAGAAGAGCTGCAGATCGGTGACAGGGTAGTCCATGACCAGCATGGGATGGGCACTGTGACAGAGCTCCAGGATAAGGGGAATAATTCTGTAGCAACAGTTGATTTCGGATCGAATGGTGTAAAAAGGCTCCTTCTCCGCCTGGCTCCCCTGGAAAAGCTCTAAAAAGGCAGGATCAACCCAGATGGTTAACAATAATCCGGCTGGTATTCCCATAATCGGCAGCACTACCGTCATGAAAAAGTTTGCAGCGGTCTTACTCAGCGTGGCTGCTGTCCTTTTTGCTGTTTGTTTTGTGGATAATACCAAGGCTGCTTACGCTGATAATACGGGAACAGGGCGGGAGGCTGTGCAGGGCACGGCCGTCCGGAAACCTGTACGGATAGCTGCCAGCCATGCATATGCGGTCGAATACAGTACAGGCCGGATACTGTATGATCAGGATGGGACGAAACCGGCCGGCATTGCAAGCATGACGAAAATCATCACCCTTTACCTGGTATACAAAGCTATTGCACAGGGCGGCCTGACGTGGGATACCCGGATCCATATCTCCGACTATTCCTATCAGCTTTCCAGGAACTGGGAAACGACTACGGTACCTATGGATAAAAGGGATTACACTGTAAGGCAGCTTGTGACGGCAGCATTCACGCGGTCTGCAAACAGTGCTGCGGTCTCACTGGCGGAAAAGATAGCGGGAAGCGAACCCAAGTTTGTTGATCAGATGAAAACCCTGCTGAAAGGGTGGGGTATCACGGATGCCAGGCTGTATAACTCATCCGGTCTGAACAACAGCTATCTGGGGGATAATATATATCCAGGGTCAGCGCATGATGCTGAAAATATGATGAGTGCCAGAAGCATCGCCATAGCTACGTGGCATTTTATGCATGATTACCCTGATGTACTTGAAATGACGAAAAACGCGACAGCAGAGTTTGACGGGATGCCTTTGAAATCCACCAACCATATGCTTCCCGGGCAGGAAGATGAATACAGCGGCGTAGACGGATTCAAAACAGGGACCACCCAGATAGCCGGTGAGTGCTTTACGGCAACTGCAGTACGCAACGGGATGCGTGTCATAGCAGTCGTACAGCATGCTGACCAGCCGCAGCAGACAGCCAGCGAAGGGCGTTTTGCTGCTATGAAAGCCCTGCTTGATTACTGTTTTGCTGATTTCTCCCTGACCGTGGCAGTTAAAAAAGACGAATCCTATAACGGCAGCTATGTCGCGGTAGATGGCGGCATGGAGCATCAGGCGAAGGCCGTTGCTGTGCGTGACCTTACCGTATGCCTTTCAGCACAGGAACGGAAGCTGCTTTCGTCGGCGGGAAAGACTTCTTCCGCGCAGCAGACGGGGAAGAAAGCGGGGATCCTGCTGTTTGAACCTCTTAAGGATACTGTGGCTGCCCCTGTTGCTAAAGGTATGAAACTGGGGACAGTAAGCGCTTCTAACGCACAGGGGTATCTGGGCACTGCTGGTATCCCGTCAGTGGATATGGTGGCTGAAAAAGGGATATCCCAGCGGCAGCATGACTGGTGGGGCACGGTGACCCGGGCTGTGAGCAGATGGTGGGACAGCGCGGTCCACACTGTCAGCGGCTGGTGGGATTCTTTTGCGCGATGGGTGTCTTCCATCTGGCGACGGTAGCTTTTCGGTGTAAATGATGCAGTGCAGAGGGCCTGTCGGGACTGCAGCATTACCGTGCCGCCCATCAGCCCTGTTTATTTATCTCTGCCAGCCTTTCGCATTTTTTGCTTATTCTGCTGTGTAGTGTATAGTAGTTCCCGATGTCCCGGCAGCAGGCCGGTACATGTTCTGAAGCCATAGCCCGTCAGCGGGACCGGTACATTGGGGAAAACTTCCCGTGCACTGCACATGTGTAATGTTCGTAAGCGCTGGAGAGGCCCGGCTTAGGCAGGGCACCGTGCCTTGCCTGCGTACAGACAACGACAGATAGGAAATGAAATGACTAAAGTTCAGCGTGCGCGCCGCCAGGTACGTTTATCACGTGCCCTCGGCATAGCATTGACCCCCAAAGCCCAGCGCCTTTTTGAAAAACGCCCGTATGGCCCAGGCGAGCATGGGCGTGACCGCCGCCGTGCGGAATCTGATTATGCAGTACGTCTGCGCGAAAAGCAGCGCCTGCGCGCACAGTATGGTGTGTCGGAGAAGCAGCTCCGTGCAGTTTATGAGCGTGCCACGCGCGCATCCGGCCAGACCGGCAGCTCTATGCAGCTGCAGCTGGAAACACGCCTTGACGCCCTTGTGCTGCGTGCAGGTTTTGCCCGCACTACAGCCCAGGCACGTCAGTTCGTAGTCCACCGCCACATCCTTGTTGACGGGAATGTTGTGGACCGTCCAAGCTATCGCGTAAAACCGGGCCAGACGATCCAGGTCAAGCCAAAGAGCCAGACAATGGAGCCGTTCCAGGCTGCTGCCGAAGGCGTCCACCGCGATGTCCTTCCTGCAGTACCGGGGTATCTGGATGTGAATCTCGCTTCTTTGAAGGCAACACTTACCCGTATGCCTGAAGTTGAGGAGATCCCGGTTCAGATCAATATCCAGTACGTGGTTGAATACTACGCACGTTAACCCTTTTTAACAGTAAGCGTTAAAAATTAGCCGGCAGGATCCTGCCGGCCTTTTGCGTTTCTTCGTTGGGATTTATTGGAGACAAACTAATTTCGTATTTTAATATCTGCGCGTTTTACTGCCAGCCGGAGTATACCATCAGGCTACTCTGTGATCCCAGTTTTATCAGAGGCTCCGCAGGGCTGAAATAAGGCGCTGTACGCCGTCTTTGACCAGGCTGCGTGACGTCCCCAGGTTCATGCGCAGGAAAGTGCGTCCTGCCTCGCCATAAACATGTCCCGAAGATACATAAAGGCCGGTTTTCTGGCGTACATATTCCTGCAATTTTTCGGCGTCGTCGGTATAGGCGCTGCAATCGATCCACATAAGGTATGTGGCCTCGGATCGGGGGATGTGCAGGCCCGGCAGGGCATCGGACAGCGCTGCAGCCGCATAATCTTTATTCCCCTGTATATATCCGTTGAGCGCATCCAGCCATTGTGCACCGCCCTGCGAATATGCGGCGATCGTTGACTGGCAGGCTACAACGTTAGGCTTGGCAACCTCATCAGTATTGAGCCCCCGTTCCACACGATGCCGTATCCACGGCTCATCAACCATAACGTAAGCACTATGGAGCCCCGCGAGGTTGAATGCTTTTGAAGGGGAACAGCAGGTCACGGCTACACGGCGGCATGCAGGGTCTGCTGAAGCAAAAGGGATATGGGTTACAGCCGGATCCATGATATCACAGTGGATCTCATCGGAAACGACTGTGATGTGATACTTATCCGCAAGTTCTCCAACCCGGGCGAGGTCATTTCTGCTCCATGCCTTCCCAACCGGATTATGAGGGTTGCAGAGGATCATCATAGTAGCCAGAGGGTCGCTGAAAGCCTTTTCAAGTGCTTCAAAATCCATTGAATACTCGCCGTTGGTGTAAGTGAGCGGGGCATCTGTGATCCGCCGTCCGTTATTGATGATCGAATTATAAAAAATGTTGTATACAGGCGACTGGATCACGACCTTTTCCGCAGGGTTGGTCAGGGATCTTACTGCTGAAGAAACAGCAGGGATAACACCTGTCGCAAAAATAATATTATGAGGGTCAATATCATGATCATGGCGCCTCTTCCACCATGATGAAACAGCCTGATTATACTCTTCCGGAATAAAGGAATACCCGTACGTGGGATTTTCCATACGCTGTTTAACGGCATCAATAACAGCAGGGGCGGTCGCAAAATCCATATCGGCAACCCACATGGGCAGTTCCCCCGGTGCGACATCCCATTTCACAGAATTGATATGTGTGCGGTCCACTGCGTCAAAATCAAAATTAGGCATATTCTCCGTCCTGTACTGTGTGTGATGGATATTTTATTTGCAGTCCATATCCGTAAACGTTCAACTGTATAGTGTAGTAGCTGCTATGCCATTGTAGATAATATCGATCGAGCCGGTCTTAACAGCCATAACTATGGTTATAAAAAAGCAGGTATGTATGTTTATGTTCACGTCTTTTAGGATTATTAGTATAAGTGACTAGGGAACATACAAAACTGTATACAATAAATAACAACAATATGAAGGGTGGTTATTGTGAGGATTCGGATTGGGGTGTTGAAGTCTGTGTTGTCTGAGGAGATCAGGGCTTTGGAGGTGGAGGCTTCTGAGTGCCGGGTGTGGATGGAGAAGATGGGTTCGTTTGATTTGTCTTTGTTCGGTAGGTGAGTGTTGTGGGGTCTTGGTTGAGGGCGTGTGGGCATCGTGTTGTTGGTGTGGTGGTGTGTGTGCTTGTTGTTGGTGGTGTGGTGGCTGGTGGTGTGTGGTCCCGGTGTGCGGCTCAGCGGCGTCGTGTTGCCAGGGAGAATGCGTATGTGGCGTCGGAGATGA
>PPYE01776106.1_pt1 | contig 173958 bp, 131 predicted proteins | sample 1559881 | NCBI WGS metagenome assembly PPYE01 (sample SAMN08240022, study PRJNA423297) | Human gut metagenome, whole genome shotgun sequencing project. | reverse complement strand
TTTCATCGCCTTATCCGTAGCAAGCGGATATTTCAGAATGGTTCGGAATCGCTACCAACCTTGCTTTCCGTGATAACCCCTGTGGGCAGGAAGTTCGTGGCGCACCTTCATCCGGCTGGGACCTTCGCCCCCGATCAGGAATGTACCTGTTGAATGTGTATTCGATTGTCAAGGAACAGGTGAGAGGTTTTTGCCCCTCAAGTGGTAGATCACGGGAAAGGGCAAAAATTAAGTCTCCGGAGAAATTTCTAAAAAATTTTTTCACGGGCTCCTCCTTCGAGCATTCATCATTGGAATATCTGAAAACAAAAAAGGCCCAGCTACCGCAATGGGTAACTGGACCTTAACCATCTGTATATGGTATAAACGGGAATAAACTTCGCCAAAAGGATTCAAAGCAAAACAAAGATACCGGGAGGGAAAATTGTCTCTATAGATGCGCCTCGCAGAGCTCGGAATGGAGGGAGATTTTCCCCCTATTTTTTTAACCCATTCATCGCTCCAAACCCGGTTTTCCCCTATGGTTAACCCATTAAAAATGGGATAGAGAGTATCAAATTTTCTCAAAAGGAAACAGCAGAATCAAAAAAGAAAAGCCCCGGAAACCGTTGCGTTTCCAGGGTTTTTGGGCATTTTGAAGTCTCGATCAGCGCTTGCTGAACTGGGGCGCGCGACGAGCAGCCTTCAGGCCGTACTCTTTCTGAAAAAGAAGGCGGCTGGATGTGGATGTATATTCATACAAATCGAGAAAGGAGAAGGTGGACGGGTGAGATGGTTTGGGGCTGCAGGGATTTTCAATCTTGATTCCACCGATTCTTACAGCAATCTGTTACACAGAAGTCACGACCGCATACCCACCCGCAGGTATACATACCTCGCTGTACGGCTGCGTCAACATCCCCTTGCCCGTTTCAGCGCCAAGGCAATCATATGCTGTATAGCTTGCATTCACGCTATGCAGCAGCAGTTTTTCCGCACCGGTCGCATTGAACACATACGTCCGTTCAGCATCGCTTAAATGCACCACTTGATTCGCATCGTAGCAAACAATCGCTTCCGTTTCGTCTTTGCGGGCGCGCACCAGCGGATACAGCAGGTGCGGCGCTTCGGCACGCAGAGGCGCCATCCGTACAGCCTGCAATTGCTCCATCAGCGCAAGATAATGGCGCAGCATGGTTCGGTGTGTTTCCGGCACACGGTCGGGGCGCACGGAAATCTGCGGCACAGCGAAGAATACGTTCAGCAGCTGGCGCGCCGCGTTTTCTACGCTGTCATCGGGATGCCACATCAGCATATCCGAGTGCACCGCCGTATCACCGCTGAGCAGGCGCAAATCAACCATGCCCGCACGATTGCTCAGCCAATCTGCCGGGCAGTCCGTCACGCGGAACATGTTGCCGAAGCCGCGAATCGCCGGGCCGATGTAGTTCTGCCGAAATTCAATGAGGATGTCGGGCTTTATGGCAGTCAGTGCTTCCCGTACGTCCGTCAGCAGACGGCACACGGCTTCCTCCACCAGCGCGTAGTCCATCCCATCGCGCATGGGCGGCGCATCAGAGCTGACCCCAAAGCTGTCGATGAAGTCCAGCTTGAAGCCGTCCAAATTCCAATTTCGGAGCGCCTTCACATAGGTATCCACCAGAAACGCACGCACCTGCGGGAAACGCGGGTCAAGAATGCCTGCGTGCGCCCCTGTATCGTGGCGCAGGAGCATCGACTGGAACGTTGCCCAATGCCTCGAATATTCACCCACATAAACTACGCTGTACCACAGCATATATTTCATGCCCAGCGCATGAATGCGCGCCACATGTTCCCGCATATCGGGGATTTTGTCCGGCGCGGGCTGCCAGTCGCCGCAATAGCCGTAGCCGCGGGTGCAGTCGCTGGTCTGCCAGCCGTCATCCACAATCACGGTGCGGAAGCCGTCTGCCGCCGCAAGCGCACAGGTTTCCTCCAAATCCGCTGCCACGGTCTGCTGATGGAAAGAATACCAAGTGGAGTACAGGGGCTGCCGCGCCGCCTCCGGTACGGGTATGGGGGATGTTGCACAATGCTGCTCCCACCAATCTGCAACTTTCCGCAAAGCCGTTTCGTAGCGCACCTCTTCGCGCAGACGCAGGAGCGTCACGCTGTACTGTACTGCGGAGGATGCCATCGACAGCGGCACTTCCAACCTGCACAGCAAGTTGCCGTCTTCCTCATGCACGCCATAGCTGTGCAGCGTTTCCAGCCGCACCTCGGACAGTGCGATGGTCAGCCGATTCTGCCCTTCTTCATTATAAAAGCAGAACACCGGCGCGCCTGTCGAGAAGCTGGTGTGAATCGGTGCATCCCAGTCGGTACGCAGCGCCCGGTCACGTCCGCAGAGGGGATACCATTCATATTGGATGTCTTTCAGCGCTGTTTTCCACGTCACGCACAGCGCAGGCGCATCATAGGGCTGCTTTTCCCAGCGGAGCGTAATGCGCGTTTCGCTCCTGCTGATTTCCTCGCAGGAAATTTCTGCGGGGAAATTTGCAGTCAGCGCAAGGTCTTTCCAGTTCATATGATTCCTCCTATTGTGTCACTGATAGTGTCACGTTTCCCGTCAAGCCGCTTGCGGGAATCGCCATGTACGAAGATAGTCGATCCTGCATTCGCTGCACCAGCGTGTTTGCCGCCAGTACCTCAATCTCGTTTTCTCCATTCCGAACAGCATCTGCAATGTCCCAGCAATACGGCGCACAAATGCGCTGCCCGAAATCTCTACCATTAACAAACAGACGCGCTGTCATGCCAACATGCTCTATGTTCAGCAGCATCCGTTCCGCTTTTTCCAGATTTATCGTTGTACGATAGCGCATTTCGCCGGAAAACTCCCGTTCGCCCTCCGGCCCGGTGATGTTGAACAGCTTGGATTTTTTGCGCAGCGGGCGAAAATTCTCCTCTCGTCCCGTTTCGCGAAGGTCAATATCCCATCGGACATCGAGAATCTGCGTGTGCAGTTTGTCCTTCTTTGCCGGGAAAGCCGCCCATTCTTCTTGGGACAATCCCCCAAACAAAAGCATCACCGACTGTCCGGCAGCTAATTCCACCGTCACTTCGCCCTGCGCAGTTTCATCCCGCACATACTGTTCATTCAGGAAGTCCGCTGCAATGTACCGCCCGCAAATCGGCAGCTGCACGGTTGTTCGCACGGTCTGCAAGGATTCATTAAAGAGGAAGAACACGGTTAATTTATCGCGAGTGAATTTTGCAATGCGCAGCAGCCGCACCGATGTTTGATAATCATACGCAAGATGCTGTGCTAAAATGCGCGATACAATCTGCTCCAGCGGCACAAGTTCCTCCGGACGGGCGTTCATCCCTGCCAGCGCTTCATTGATAAAGAAGATTGGTACACCTGCCCTCCGCAGACGTTCCAGAATTTCTGCGAAGCGCGGCGGGAGCTGCTTGCAGGCTGGCACAATCAGATAGCGATAGCCGCGCCCAAATTTTCCGTCTCTTATTTCTGCTGATTGCAGATAGTCCATCGGCACAATATCATAGGAAATATGCGCATCATAACAAACTTTCGCCGGTTTCTGCATCAGCATTGCGTCCGCATCCATCCACGTGGCTTCCGCATGATAGAGGATTGCGCCTGATGCTTCCATATCCGCCTCCGAAAGCAGGTGCGCTGCGCGGTTCACATAGTGCATCAATTGCGTAAAGCCGGAAAACTGCGGATTCTGACCGTTTGCATAAAAGTGCGGCGGACAATCGCTGTCTGGGAACTGGTCGTCGAACGCATGAGGCACAAAGTGATTCACGCCGCGCACCATCAGGAAGTCCATCAGCCATTTCATCAGCGGTGTTCCTTCTGCCCATCCATATGCGCCAAAAACCTCGCACATCGCCTACCCATTCATCCTTGGATTCTGACGTGCATGAGATGCTCCCAGCTGTGCCAGCACATAGTGATAAAATTCGCCGTCTGCCATTCCGCCTTCCACAGAAGACGGCGTGCAGTAATCCGCCATACCGGGCATCACCTGATGCAGAACAACGTCAATCCCGCTCATGTCCTGCCCGTCTAAGGCGCGAAAGTAATGCCCCGCACTGCCGCCAAGCCGTGCATGAGCGTTTATGTCCTCAATCACATGTCCAATATACTGCACCCCATGTGCGCGGCACCAGCCGCCAAGCTGATAGGAGAAATTCTCCTTCCAGAGGTTCGTCACCGCATCCATGTAAGCCATGCGCACCTGCGCCGTTTGCTCCGTATGCGGATACCACAATAGCGGCAGTGCCTGCAAAGGGGATTCTACCTGTTCCGACATGCGCTCCGCCACCGCCTCGCGCCACGGCAGTTCTACCCCCGGCTGCCCTACGGTTCGCTGATAAATGCCGCTGTCATAGCCAATATAGCCGACATGCTGTGCATCAAATCGCGGTTCATCAGAGAAAAATCCTGCAATCGTATTGCCGAACAGCGGTGCATAGTGGGCATAGTGCGGCTCATAAACAGCTTCAATGAGTTTATGCACCGATTCCTGCGACAGCATATCGATATAATCCGTCTGGGAATTTGCGCGTGTAAACGACGCTGAAACATAGAAAACCCGCCAGCAGCCCTCCGGCACGTCCAGATAAACAAACTTGTCTTCCTTTTTCGCGTTCAGCACAATCGGGCGTCCGATCAATTCTTCTTTCCGCCCCGTGCGGCGATACATCACCACCGTCAGCAGCTGTTCTTCCGGTGTAAACGGCGGCATCAAGAGGGTGATGTCCTTTGCCGGGCCCATCACGTCTACATGAAATTCCCGCAAAAACCTTCGCCGCAAACTCGGTTCGCTGTGTGCCAGAATGCCATTTGCATAGCCTGTTGGGAAATGCTTGTCATCGAGAATCCACACACGCATCTGCCGCTTCTGCGCTTCCCGCAGAACAATGTCCAAGGTTTTCCACCATGCTTCTTCGCAGAAATGTTCATAAGGGCGCGACTCTACGCAAAATGCTCGGCAGCCGCTTTCTGCAATTTTCTGAATCTGTGCGGGAAGCTCTGCATCATGCCCTTCATGCAGCCAGAAAAATGGCAGCAAGTAATTGTCGGTTTGGCCGTCCAGTACGCTTTTCAAAACAGCGTCCATTTTCCACCCTCGCCTGTTTTTCAGCCTTTTTTCAGTTTCATCCACGCTTCCATCTCGCTGTCCCGCCGCCACGTCTGCCCAGCAGAGGCGTAGTCCACCATCAGCAGCCGTTCCTGTCCAGAGACAACTTCAAACATTCCCTGACACAGAATCGGCGGATTCGGCATCCGGGTTACTTCCACCCGTTCACCCAGCGCCACAGGCGTTGCAACTTCGCTGATGCGCTTGTCCCGCGCCAAAACCAATGCGCCATACAAAACGGCCCCGTGCATCGGCGGATTTTCCTGCCCATAGACAATGCGCGGATGCAGATCGAGCAGCAGTCGGACGCTATCGCCATTCTTCCAGCAGCGCGTAATATGCAGGAACTGTCCCGCCTGCACAGAGGGAAGCTCCTCCCCCTGCACCCATGCTCTGCTGTTTTCTGAGAACGCCGGAATGCGCAGCGACAGCGTGAACGTCTCCGCCACGCCTTGCGGAAGTGACAGGCTGATGTCGATGTGTCCATCGCAGGGGTAATCCGTACGGATGGTCAACTGCACAGGCGTTTGTTCCATCATCAGGTGGATGCTGCCCGGCAGATACAGCCCGATTTCCACTTCGCGCCCCTGCTGGCTTGCGCTGGCTTTCGGCACAAGCGCCGTACCCGCCGCACCGATAGCAATGCAGCAGCCGCAGTACGCCGTCCCGTTTCTCATGCTCTTGAAGCCGCCCACTGCCCTGCCGCGGATGCCTGCGCGGAGCGTACTGTAACTGTCAAACACCTGACCGCCCTGCACCGCCGTCGCACAGTCGTAGACTTGCCGATAGACGGGTTCATCGAAGGTCGTTTCTGCGCCGCAAGTGCAGCCCTGCGTGTTGACCGCCCCATAAAGCGCATTGTACGCGGCAATCTCCAGTTCATCCAAATACTTGGGCTGATGCGTCATCCGATACACCCGGTGCATCAGCTTCATCCAAGTGACCGTCACGCACGTTTCCAGCATCAAGCCGTCATAGCTGTCATCCGTCTGCATGAGCGAAGAATGATTGAACAGCTCGTGCTTGCAGCCTGAACCGCCGACAATCGTCCGTTCGGATTGCAACAGCTTCTCCGCAAAGCGGATAAGCGCCGTACGCCACTTGTCACTGCTGGTCACCTCGGCATACTCCCCCAGCCCTTCAAAGCAGGACATGAGTTCATACGCCTTGACGACGGGGTATTCATACGGGTACAGCTTGTCCTCATAGGCGGCTTCAAAGATATTGAAGCTGTCCGCACCGCCGTTTTCGACGATGTAGTCCGCAAATGCCAAATCGCACGGGCGCATCAAAACCCGATACCAGCGCACGACGGGTTCAAGAATGCTGCTGGAATTGATGCCCTGCCAATGCGTTGATGTTCGGGTGATTTTCTTCTGATTGACTCCTGCGCCGATGTGCGCCTCAATATAGTCCAGCTGACGGCAGACAGACTGCTCAATCCGCTGCTTTTGGCGCGCATCCTGACAAATTTGATGGAAGTGCCACAAGCCCAGCAGGACGTACTTTCTGCACCACAAATCCCAGCCTTGGAACTCCTGGGCGGGACTGTATGTGGAGATTCGCCCTGCTTCATCCTGACAGCCCAGCAGCACATCCACCGTGTCCGCCAGCAGCAGATACAGCGCCGCAGCCTGCGTATATTCCCACGTCATGCACGCGCCGCGCATGAGTTTTCCCCAATATTCGCCGCGCCAGCCCAAATCAGCGTCATCCACCGGCGCGGTGAACTGCTCCGCCGCCAGCTGCCACAGCTGCCGATTTTTCAGCTGTTTTTCCTGCACAAAGTGAATCATTGCATCCGCCCGTCCGGTATATGCAAAGAACATTTTTGCACCTACATTTCTTTCTCGGTCTTTGTTCGGCGTACCACTGCGTTTTGAACCTCGATGCCGCCCATGCTGAAGAAGCATTTCAGGTAGAAGTTCGGCTGCCAAATCATCCCCAAATCCACCATGACGCTTCGCCAGCTGCAGTCGCTCCCCTTCAAGCTGATGGTCTGCATCAGCGAGCGGTTTCGGTAAATCGTCATCGACAGCTGCGCAACATCGTTTTGGCTCTGCGCGCGCACGTCAAAGGAGAGTTCATAGCAGCCAATCTGTTCTGCGAGAATGTGGAACATGCGGTATTCGCCGCGTCCGCATCCGCAAAGGCTTTCGCTGGGCAGCGTGCATTCCTGCTGCATCCGAACGACGGTCATCTCCTGCATTGCCGTTTCTTCCGGCGTGAGCGCATCCTCCGCTTCCTGCTTCTCTGCTGATTCTTCGCCGACCAGCCGCCGATATGCCGGGAGGCGCAGAATTGCCCGGCAAATATTTGCCGTACTGCGCTGCAATTCGCCGATGGTCAGCGTCCCCGCCTCCAGCGACACATGCAGGTTGTCGCCGTTGTTTTCCGCATCGGACGTGACCATGTACAGGTCATTCTGACTGCGAATCATGGCAGCGGCTTCCTGCTGGCTGCCGTCTTTCCCCTCCTGATTGCCTTTCGCCCACCAGTCCGTCATGACGACGCCGTCATAGCCCCATTCCTGCCGCAGGATGGTGGTCAGCAAGTCATATGCACTGCTTGTCCATAAGCCATTGACCGGGCCGTAGGTCGTCATGATGCTGAATGCGCCCGATTCCCGCAGGGCAATCGCAAAGCCTTTGAGATACAATTCCCGCAGCGCCCGCTCGGAAATGACGGTTTCCGCATCATTTCGGCGATATTCCTGATTGTTGCACGCAAAATGCTTGATGGTGCCGCTGACGTCGCTGCTTTGCAAGCCCTTGATGACTGCCGACGCCATTTTGCCCGTCAGCAGCGGATCTTCCGAAAAATACTCAAAGTTGCGCCCATTCAGCGGATGCCGATGCAGATTCATGCCCGGTGCAAGCAGCAGGTCAATGCGGTTGCGGCGCATTTCCTGCCCTGTGCAGGCATACAGGTCTGAAATCAGCGTTTCATTGAAGGTACACGCCAGACAAGTGCCGCTCGGCAGCAGAAACGCCTGTGTGCCGCAGTCCATGCGAATGCCGCTCGGCCCGTCCGCACAGCAGATTGCCGGGATGCCCAGTGCTTGCAGCTTCGGGCTGAGTCCGCCGAACGCACCTGCTGTTCCCGGCGTTACCTTGGGTGAGCACATGCCTTCGCCGCGTACCAGCGTGCAGAGCATGTTTTCGTCCATTTGCGCAACGAAATCCGCCATGCTGATTTTGCCGTCTGCCACGTCGCACAGGCGGAATCCACGATTTCCCGTCATCGGAAGACTTTCCGGCAAATGCGCCTGCACGCGCTGCTGCAAATCGTACTTCCGCAGCGGCACGTCCTCCCACGTCAGCTTGCCGCCGCAATTTTTCATGCGCTGGAAGGGGACAACGGGCGCTAATGCCTGTGTTCGCTGTGCCGTTACTTGCGTTTCCATGAGCGTAAATGTGCCGATTTCTCCTGCACTGCGAACGTCGCCGCCAAGGAAGAAGCGATATGTGCCTGCCTCCAATACCTCGCAGAACGGATGCCCGGTCACGCCGCTGTCATCATACGATGCAAGTTCATCCTTGCGCACGGTCAGCGTCAGCAACTGTTCCTCTCCTGCCGCCAGCAGCTTCGTTTTCGCAAAGGCGCAGAGCGTCCGCGCGGGTTTGCCGAGCATCCCCTGCGGTGCTTCGCAGTACAGCTGCACCACCTCTTTGCCCGCGCAGTCTCCTGTGTTGCGGACAGAGACGGTCACAGTCACCGCATCCGCCATTTCAAGAAAATCCATCATTTTCATGGAAAACGTCGTGTAGGACAGCCCGAAACCGAACGGATACAGCACCTTTTCCGGCGCAAATGTCTCGAAATAACGGTAGCCAAGGAAAATATCTTCCGCATAGAAGTTCCGTTCTGCATTTCCGAAATTCGCATTTGCGGGATAGTCTGACAGCTGCTCTGCAATTGTGTCCGGCAGCTTGCCGCACGGATTCACGCGCCCCGTCAGTACATCCGCCGCGCCGTTGCCGCCCTCCTGTCCACCGTGCCAGACATACAGAATCGCTGCTGGATTGCAGCGCTTCACCCACGACATGTCGATGATGCCCGCCGTATTCAGCACGACAATGCTGCGCGGGAAATATCGGCAGACGAGGCAAATCGTGTTTTCTTCCTCTTCGGTCAGCAGAAAACTGCCCGGCGCGGCTGACGAATCATGATCTTCGCCAGCCGTGCGGCCGATGCAAATCAGCGCTGCGTCCGACGTTTTTGCCGCTTGCTGCACCAATGCTTCCGGCAGCGGCATTTCCGCCTGACTCCACGGTTCTTCGCCCCACTCGTTGCAGCCTTCCAGCGGATGCGTCTCGTGCCATGCTTCATAGGCGGACAGAACCGCTTGATTCAGCACAATGTCCGAATCCGCTTTCAGCGCATCCAAAATGCTGATGACATAGGCGCTGTTGACCATGCCGCCTGAACCGATGCCGCATCGGTAGTAATGCAGCTGATTCCGCCCGAAAACCGCCACGCAGCATCCCTTTTCCAGCGGCAGCGCGTGCCGATGGTAGCGCAGCAGCACAGCGCCCTCTGCGGCGGCTTGCCGGGCAGTCGCAGCGTAATCCGTCTGCGCAAAATTCTTCTGCATGTTCACCGTGCCTCCACAAAGCGAATCGCCTGAATATCCAGCACGTCACTTGCCGTTTCGATGGACAGCGTTTTCAGACTGCCCGTCCACGAAGCAAAGTCCGCAAAATCCACGCTTACAGTGTGGAAACCGTCCGCGTCTGCCGGATAATCCGACAATTGCAGCAGCAGTGTCGTTTCGTCTTCCCCTGCATCCGTTTTGAAAGTAATCGTCAATTCACCCTCGCCGCGGCAGACGATTTCCAGCGTGTGCAGCACGGCGCAGTCCTGCCCTGTCTTGGTAAGCGTGAAACACGGCGTGCCGGTGGCATCCGTCATCAGCTGCACATAATCCACGCCATAGCCCACTGTACCGCATTCCGCCTTCCAGCCGCGAAGCTGGAACGCCGAAGTCTGCCCGAAGTAGCCCAAAGTATCAAACACCCAGACGTTCTTGCCGGACGCAGACTGTGCCGCGCGGGAGAACAGCGTCTTTTCCGGCGTGTCAATGCTGTAGTCCTTCTCCTGCCGGACGCACGGGAATCCCAGCACGCGGGCGAAGCTCTCAATCGGCAGCATCGGAATGCCGCTGTTCATGAACACCGTGCCGTCCAGCGGAATTTCCTCTGTGCCGTCTTTCACCGCCACGCTGCTGCCCGCCGCAAAGCGATAGCTGTGACCGTCCCGCGTAAGCGTCAGCACCTGCGCATCGTGATTCCACTCGTAGTAGGTATACAGATACTCCTGAATCAGGCTGACGGTCGGGTCAAAGGGCATGTAGTCCACGCCGTCAACCGTCTGAATCTGCATGGTATTTTCCAAGTGCAGACCGTTCACGATGATTTCCGGCACTTCGTCCTGCAATTCCAGCGTAATCGAGCGGATGGTGAAGCTCGTATTGGCGCCGCTCAGCGGGTCGAGGCGCAGGGACGTAATCTGCCCATTCCAATTTTCCACGCTGCTCAGTTCAAAAACGTATTCGTGCTCTTCGTCGCTTTCGGCATAGATGCGGATGGAATTGCCCTCGTTCAGTCCCGTGCCGTTCACGCCGAAGAACAGCTGCATAAATTCGCCCTTCGGAATGGACGCCACCACGCGAATCGCCAGCACATCCTTCGCTGCAAGTCCTTCATAGAACTTCTTGGAGAAATTCAGCTGCGGGTCATCGTGGTCGCCCACATACAGCGTCCGCCCGCTTTCATCCACGGTTTCATCTGTCAGAATGTGATTGGTGTCCATCCAGTCGTGCCAGCTGTCCGCCGTCATGTCCACCGTTCGGACATTGCTGCTCATCGGGCGCTGGTAGGTGCCATCCTGCCGCAGCACGCGGCGATCCTGCGGATAGTTGTGCGTGATGCGCGCCAGCTGTTCTTCGTTCGGCACAATGTCCTCGTGCGCCCCGCCCGTGGTGTACATTTCCCGCAGGATGTCCAGATACCCAAAGCCGTGTGTCCCTTCGCAGGGCATCAAATACGTTCCTTCGCCGTATTCGTTCCAGTTGGACAGCATAATGAGCTTCTCCTGCCACGTTCCCTTCTGCGCATAGGTGGGCAGGTAGACATTCTTCACCCATTCATTCGTCTGGCGGAACTCTTCCAGTGACATCACCGGCGTGCGGATGCCAGACCAGCCAATCGCGTTGAAACCCGTGCTGATGGTCGGCACGGTATAAACGTCATTCTGATTCACCGCATACATGGTCATGCTCTCGTTCGCGCTGAAATAGCAGCCCTGCTTGCCCCAGTTGTACGCATACCAGCCGTCAAAGCCGTATTGCTTCAGGCTTGTGTTCATGTAGCTGTTGCAGTCCAGAATCAGCATGTCCTCAAAGCCCAGCTTGCGCACCTCGCCGCGCAGATAGTCAAACTCATCTTTCAGCGTATTGCCGAACTTGTTCACCAGCGTCTGCGCGCCGAAAATCATGAATACGGGTTTGCCGTCGATGGTCATGTAGTTGGGATTGGAGAAGTAGTATTCCAGCCAATACGGGACGAAGTAATTCCGGAAATCCGTGCTGGTGTTGGTCGTAGAGCCGTTCTGCGCTTCCCAGATGAGGCAGAATTTCACGAAATTGCTGTACTTGGCTTCCAGATAGGCATCGTTGAGCTGCGTGGAATCCCATGCGATTTTCATGGGCTGATTGGTATCCCGCCCCAGCCAGCAGAACGCCTCGAAATTGATGCCGTGCGCCGCCATAAAGCGGATTTCCCAATCCGCCGTTTCCGGCTGACCTTCGTCATAGTACCCCAGCACGGATTTCAAATCGTCATAGGGCGTAATGGCAGACCAGCCGAAGTGTTCGCCGTTGCGCCACAAAGAGCAGACATTCATCCCCAAGATGTAGTCATTTTCCTTCTCCGGCACAACAGGCGCGGGCACATCATAATCCACCAAGTCAAAAACCTGCAAATCATCAAAGCCGATTTCCGTGTCGCCCGTGTTGACCAGCTCAAAGCGGTTCAGCGCCGTGATGTTTTCCGGCAGGGCGAATGTCCCTTTCGTCTGATGATTCACCTTGACCGTCACGGTATGCGCATCCAAATCCGCTTCCAGCCGCAGATGATACCACAGCTTGTCGCTGTACGCTTTCAATTCCGTATCCGCCGCACGGAAAGCGCCGTCACACATTTCGACGGCAAACAGCTCCTGTCCGCCATCCGAAAGTCGAATGCTTCCCGTGCTGTTTTCCGGCAGATAGACATACGTCTGGAAGACGACTTTTCCGCCGTGGCGTGCAAAAGTACGCGCCGTCTGCACCCCTGCCGGAAGTTCCATCGCCTGATTGCGCAGAATCAGCTGATTTGCGTTCTCAAACTCGCAGCTGATGATGCTGACCGGGTCGTCAAACGATTCGTAAACGGCATAGTTCGCCTGCACATAGCCGCCGATGACCTGCGTTTCGTTGAGCGTCTCGTCGCTGGTTTCAAAGGACAGGCTGCGAATGCTGCTGCCCAGAAGCAGCGACGTGCCGCAGTCCACATTGTTAATCCAAGTGTGTGCTGTGCCGGTGTCCAAATCAGCCACCACGCGGAAAATCACCTTGTACGGTGCCATACAGGTTTCCTGCGTGACGTAAGTCAGACTGCCGTCGGGCTGCTGAATCGCAAAACATCCCTCGGATGTAATCAGCCGATAGATGCTGTTTCCATCCGCATCGTTCAGGCTCAGCACATTGCCGTTGAAGTTATAGACATAGTTGACCTGAAACTGCAAATCAACGCTGCCCTCGGACACGACGTTGAAATAGCGGATGAGCCGCGAATGTTCATCCGTCATCACGTCGCTGAGTACGCCGCTGCTGCCCAGTTCCGTTCGCGGACGGCCAGCGCGGTTGTCGATTTCCCAGCCGGACTCAATGCCGTTGGGGGCATGAACTTCATTCATCGAATCCGCAAAGCAAAGCTCATAGGGCTGACGCGGCACACGAACCGCCTCCTCTGCATGTACGCTCTGTGCGCCCGCAATCACCAGCGCGCCTAACAGCACGCAAACGCCTTTCAGCATCATGTTCATCATGTTAAATCCACCTTTCTGCGCAGGAAAGCAGGAGCATTTTCCCCTTGCTTCCGAGGTATAGGAAGGAATCCGCACTGCATCAGCCGTTTCCCGCCAGCAGCGCCGCAAAATCCACATACACGCCCGCCGTCCATCCCAGCATCGGCGGCATTTGATATTCGTCAGTCACATTCAGTGTGCCGTCCGTCACGTTGTACTTTTCCCACAGCGTGCCAGTTTCGGCAAACGTGCGGTCAATCGCACGGATGTACTTGCGAGCAATGCGCTCCGCTTCCGCATGATAACCATAGCGCATCAGACCATGCACTGCAATGAAATGCAGCGGTGCCCATCCATTGGGATAGTCCCACTGGAACGCGGATGTACGCGCACCCGGCTCACAGTTCGCCAGTCCGAAATCGTATTCCAGCCGCGGCAGCTGTGCCACGGTGCTTGCCGCCTCCGCTTCTGTCGCGACACCCGCCCACAGCGCATAGAAGGACGCCACGGAGAAAATCGGGCTGAACGCTCCTGTCGTCATGTCGCGGTCGCGATAGACTTTGCCGTCAAAGAGCAGCTGACGCATCAGCTTTTTCCGCCGCTGCGCTGCCTGCGCCCACTTGTCCGCTTCCGCCGTTTCACCCAGTTCCTGCGCAAAGAAGGTCAGGTTGTTCTCCATGCCATAGAGAATCGCGTTCAAATCAACGTAGGCGCAGTCGGTTTGATGCCCCATGCAGCGCGGCGAAAAGTCCCAGCCGCTTTCTGCATCTGCCATCACGTTCTCGGCAATCTGTGCATCCATCTTGCCGGAAAAGTCCACGCCGGGCAGCCGTTTGGCGACATCCAGCCCCATTGCAATGCCGTCCGGCGACAAATCATCGAAGCCGTAGCGATTCAAGCCGCAGGGCAATTGCCGCTTCTTCATCCAGAAATCATGCTCTTCTTGCAGGATGCGGTACGCCGTGCGCAGCCAGACCGGGTCTTGATAAATGCCGTACAGCTGCCGCACCAGCTCGCTCAAAAACGGCGGCTGGGAGCGCCCCATCAGCACCTTGGCATTGCCGTTAGGCATATAGCCATAGCGGTCGATGAGATAGAGCATATCATCCACCGTGGATTTCACCAGCGCTTCCTGCCCGTGGCGCAGCATCCCCTGTGCCGTGAAATAGCTGTCCCAGTAGAACAGATTGTTGAATCCGCCCGTGATGCTCGGCACAAAGTACGGGTAAGGGAGACCGATGTTGCCATCATGACTTTCCCGACAAAGCCGCGCCGTGTTCTTCCAGTTTTCTCGAATAAAGGTCATGGTGTCCATCGCTTGTCTCCTTTGCCCGTCGAAAATGTTACTCCTTCACAGCACCAAGGTTCATGCCGGTGGTGAAATACTTCTGGATGAAGGGGTACACGCACAGAATCGGCACCATCGCCACGATGACCTTCGCGGCGTTGAGCGTCTTGTCGGATGTCTGCGCCATTGCGATAATATCCTCGGAGCGCATGGTAGAGTAGTCCAGCGTGACAGACAGGTTGTAGATGTAGGTCTGCAAAGGCTGCTTCGCCGGGTCGTTGATGTACAGCAGACCGTCAAGATAGCCGTTCCAGTGTCCAACAAACTGGAAGAGGAACAAGCACGCAATCGACGGAACAGACAGCGGCACATAAATCTTGAAGAGAATCTGAATCGGGTTTGCGCCGTCGATGGTCGCGGATTCATTCAGGGCATACGGCACGTTGCGGAAGAAGTTCATCATCAGAATCATGTTCCACAGCGGCAGCGCACCGGGGAGAATCAGCACCCAGAAGCTGTTGAACAGATGATACTGCCGCATCAGGGTGTAAAAGGGAATCAAGCCGCCGCTGAACATCATGTTCGCCAGAAAGAACCACTTGATGTACTTGCTCGCGGGGAATTTCTTCTCCGGCACGCACAGCGGATACGCCGTGATGATAAGCATAAACATGCTGACCGCACAGCCCACAATCACGCGCTTGACAGACACCCACATGGCGCTGAAGAACAGGCTGTCCTTGAGAATCTTGCCGTAGGACTTCACATTCAGTCCCAGCGGAATCAGCCATGTGCGCCCCGCATCCACATACACCTTATCCGAGAAGGACATAATCAGCGTATACCACATGGGATAGAAGCAGATGAGCGCCAGCAGAATCAGCACGATGATAATCACCGCATGACCGCCCGTCAGCTTTTGCTTTTTCTTCGTCATTATCCTGCACCACCTTAAAAGATCTTGTAGTCGGCAAACTTGTATGCACCCCAGTACGCCGCAATCGTCAGCACCATGGCAATCACGCTGCGGAAGAGACCGACCGCCGTGCCAACGCCGTAGTTGAAGCTGATCAAGCCCTGACGGTACACCCAAGTGTCAATGACGTCGCCCGTGGAATACACCAGCGGATTGTACATGTTGAAAATCTGGTCGAAGTTCGCGCCCAGAATGCCGCCCAAGCTCAGCACCAGATTCAGCACGATGATGTAGCTGATGCCGGGAATGGTGACATGAATCGTCTGCTTCCAGCGCGACGCTCCGTCGATTTCCGCCGCTTCGTACAAGCCGGGGTCAATGGAGGACAAAGCAGACAGGTAGATAATCGCGCCCCAGCCAAATTCCTTGAGCGTTTCGGTAAGAATCATCAGCGGCTGGAACCACGCCGGCGTACCCAAGATGGACACCGTAACGCCCATCGACTTGAGCATTCCCTCCACCAGTCCGTTCGTGCCGATAACGTACTTCAAGATGGTGGCATAGATAACCCACGAAACGAAGTGCGGCAGATACATGATGGTCTGAACCGTCTTTTTGAAGTGGACATTGCGCACTTCATTGAGCATCAGCGCAAAGGCAATTGCCATGAACTGCCCCAAGAAAATCTTGCCCACCGCCATGGCGATGGTGTTGCGGATGATGCGCCATGCGTCCGGCTGGCGGAAGAAAATCTCGAAGTTGTCCCAGCCAATCCATTCCGATTTATACCAGCCCAGCGTCGGAATAAAGTCCTCAAACGCTGCCAGAACGCCCGGCCATGTGCGCGTATTAAACATGAAGGTGACGATAATGCCCGGCAGCACCAGCAGCCAGTAATAAGCCTTATCCGGTATTGTCCATTTACGCAGTGCGGCACTCTTTTTCATGCGCTTTTCTCCCCCTCTTCTTGCCCCGCGGCAATGAAAAAAGCTGCCAGACCGTGGGCTACGCCTTCGGTCTGGCAGCATCCCTTACGGATTACTTACCCAGAATTTCCTGAACCTCAGCAGTGATTTCCGCGCCGCCCTGCGCCATGTAGTCGGCGACAAAGCTGTCGAAGTATTCGTCAATCGTCTTGCCGTCGGTGTTGCCCATAATCATCTTGATATAGGCATCAGACTCAAGGCTCTGCAGGAAGCTGAGGTACTTGTTCATGCTCTTGGTCGTGCCCTGGAACATGGTGCTGACCGGCACAGGCTGCGCCTTCGCCAGCGCGCCGATACCCACGGTGCACGCCACATAGTTGTTGTAGACGGTGATTTCGTCCGCATCGTCCAGCGCAACCTCGCGTGGGCTCTTGCCTGCCGCAATCGCGTCGGTCACAGGCACGCCGTACTTGAACATCAGCGTGTACTGGTCTTCGCTGCCCTTGATGAGGCCGTTGGTCACGGTCTGGATGTACTCGCGCATCTGCTCGATGCTGGTGATTTCATGCGTCACCTGACACTTTTCGATGACCTCGTTCATGGGGTAGGTCAGAATCGAGGGAGCATTGGACGCGTTCATGGGGACGTAGGTATTGTTGGTCTGATAGGAGATGCCGTCGAAGTTAGAAGCCGCCGTGTCGATGGAGTAGCCGTTGAGCATCATGTCGTAGGCGTAGACGAAGGCTTCGGGATTGGAGAAGTCCTTGCGCACGACGTAGACCGCACGAACCGGGTTGCCGGAGACGGAGCGGATTTCGTCGCCTTCCTTGCCGGGCAGCAGGTACGCAGACCAGATGGCTTCCTTGTTCAGGTTGATGTTCGCGCTCAGCACGTCCCAGCAGCCCCACCACGGAGAGAAGACGATGACCGCCTTTTCTTCGCCGATGACCTGCTTGATGGTGTCCGCGTTCCACGTTGCAAAGTCAGCCGGAATGATGCCCTTGTTGTACCAGTCGTTGAGCATGTTCAGGGCTTCCTTCGCGCCATCCATCAGAGAGCCGTAGATGACCGTGCCGTCTTCCTGCTTCTGCCACAGACCCAGCGCAGCGCCGCCCACGTTCAGGAACAGGTCGCACATGTTGCCGCTGCCGCCATAAGCGCCGGAGAAGTTCGGCAGAACCGGGATACCGTAAGCGTCATCCTTGCCGTTGCCGTCCATGTCGCTCTGCATGAACGCCAGCGCGATTTCTTCCAAATCCGCATAGGTCTTGGGTGCTTCCAGACCCAGCTTGTCCATCCAGTCCTGACGAATCCACACGATGGGGCTGCCGTCAAAGTTCATGGACACTTCCGGGATGCCGTAGATGCGGCCGTTGATGCGCAGGGTGTCCAGCGCGCGGTTGTCGCCCATGGCGTAGAGCGCCTGCAGGCTCGGATGCGGGCCTTCGGTCAGCTCGTCGGTCAGGTCAGCCAGCAGACCAGCCTTCACCAGCGCGTAATACTGGTTCATGTCCACCTGCATCAGATCCGGGATTTCGCCGCTGGTGATGGCAGCGCTCTTCTTCTGGTTGAAGGCGTCGCCCGCCGCAGACCACAGCGTCTTCGGCTGCAAGCCCGTAATCAGCGTGAACATCCACACGCGGTCGTTGTCGTCGATGGTCATGCCTTCCGGCAGGTCGAAGCCGGAGGTGTTGACGATGCGGGTGAACTCCAGCCCGTCAAAGCGTTTGTACTGGTCGCCGACGTATTCTTTGCTCGTGTCAATCTTCCAGCCGTTGCCGAAGGTCAGCGAGGAAAGATCCGTCTCGTCCGCCAGCGCAAAACCAGAGAACATGCTCAGGGTCAGCGCCAAGCTCAGGAACAAACCAAGGAACTTTTTCATGAAGGGACCTCCTTTGTCGCTTTCGCATGTTTGCCACATGCTTGATGGGTATAGTATAACATGCGGGGCAGTGAACGACAATCCGCCTGTTTTAATGCGCAATGCGGGAAATATTCCTCCTATTTTGACATGTGGCGTATAAAATAAGTATCAGGTTGAAAAAGGAGGATGCAAAAAAGGAGGAAACCTATAACGGCTTCCCCCCTCAAAGGCATTCCATGCTTCCTTATGGAATCGGCTTCACCGACAGTACCTCTCCCTGCATGGAAATCTCCACGCACTGCCCGCAATCCCCTGTATAAATTGCTTTTCCGTCCAAAAATGCACGCATGATGCCATTTTTCCGTTCCAGACGGATGGTGCGTTCCCCGATGCGCTGCATCCGCTTCTCCCAGCCGCGCATGAATTTCCCCAATCACCTGCGCCAGCTCACAGGCATAGGCGGTATACTCCATCGAGCGGTATGGCAGGCGTCCCACCCCGACAGGCGGCTTTTCGCCTGCCCAGTAGCCATCCTTCGCCCCATAGCGCAGGAAGCGGGAGCAGTTGTCCTCGCCCGTATCCCAGACGCACCAGCTTTCCGGGATTCCATCCGGGTTGCCGGTGCGGTACGCCATCAAGTACGCATAGAAATCCGCCAGCGACGAGGACAGCAGCATCAAATACGCTCGGTCGCCGCCAATCCAGTCCGCTAAACGATACGCCTGACGCGCCAGATAGAAGCCCTGCATCCAGTCATAATGCGCCGCCAATCCGGTCGGCTCGCTCCACGTCAGCATACCGGGATAACGCCCGTCGCGCCGCTGATACTGCAAAAACACCAGCACGTTCTGCATCGCCACCGCCGCGTCGCGCTTGGCATACATTTCGCCGCCCATCGGCTGCGTTTCCAGCCATACATTGCGGTACGCTGCCCCTTCAATCAGCACTTTTCGTCCGCCGAAATCCTGCACATTCTGCTTCAGCAGCTGCTCGCAGTCGTCAAACACCGCTTGCAGCGCCGCATTGTCGCAGGAAAAGGTCACGCCCGTTTCGGGAATATCATACGCCGCCGGGTCAAACAGATTCCGCATCGCTTTCGCCTCCTGCCTCCATACCGTCCAGCCATTCGTCGCCCAGCGCAGGCGTAATAACCTCCACACATGCGCCGCCGTACTCGCTCCTGCGGATGTCAAAGCGGCAGCTTTCGCCATAGATGAGCAGGAAGCGCTGGAAGAAGTTAATCAGCCCCACATGCTCGCCCGCGTAGATAAAGTCCTTTTCCAGCTGACTGAACAGCTTGTCCACCGTCGCCTGTTCAATGCCCTCGCCGTCGTCATCCACCTGAATATGCAGTCCACCCGACGGCGTGTCATGAATCGAGACATAGATGTTGCCGTGTCCTGCCCGTGTGCTGAACCCGTGCGCAACGGAGTTTTCCACCAGCGTCTGCAAGGAAATGCCCGGAATCAGCTTATTCGCCGCTCCCGGCGCAATGTCAAAATGGCACACGATGCCGTCACCGTAGCGCAGGCGTTCCAGTTCCAGAAACTTCTTCGTGTAGGTGATTTCGTCCGCCACTGTCACCAAGCTGTACTTCTGCTTCTTCCCTTCATCCAGAATGTCCGCCAGCAGGATAATGGACTGGCTGGTTCGGCTGTTGTCATTCCCCGTCTCGCTAATCGCCAGCCAGTTGATGACTTGCAGGACATTGTTGATGAAGTGCGGCGTCATCTGCTCCTGCAACGCCTTCGACCTCGCTCGGCGCAGCGCATTGACGCGCTCAATGGCTTGATTTTCCAGCGTGATGTTCTTCTCGAATAAGTCCAGAATGCGCGTCAGCAGCATGTTGATTTCGCCGTTCGCATCGCTGATTTGCTGATTCGACGGGTTTTCCAGAATGCTCAAAATCGCCTCCACCGGGCGGAAGAGCTTCTTCGTTGTCAGGTAGGACAGCACCATGCTCAACAGTACGCTGAACAGCAGCACCAAGTTGATGGTATTCTGCTCAAAGCGCATGGTTGCCTCAAATTCGGACAACGGAATCAGCTGCACAAACTGCCAGCCGAACTCCCCCACTTCCGTCCACGCAATGCGGACATTCTCATCGCCGATTTTCCCGTTCATAGACGCGACAAGCTGATTGGGCGTCGGCAGCACAAGGCTTTCCCCTACCAGCCGATGCGTCGTATCCAAGATGACATGATGGGATGCGTCCACAATCAGGTACGCACTTTGGTCAGGGAACAGCTCGTCCGCCAGATACTGCCCTAACTTGTCCGTATCAATGCTCAAGGACACAAAAGCCCGCTGCTGCTCCGCAACCGCCACAATTCGATAGAGCGTGATAAGATGCTTCTGCTGCCCCAAATAGCTGCCTGTGCGCGTCTGCGCAAAGAGCGTCTGCCGCGGATGCTCCTCCTGATACGCCGAAAAGGTGTCCACCAGCGACTGGTCAGGAATCCGCTCATACGCCTGTACCCGATACAGCGTAGACACCAGATAATTGCTGAACTGCGAATACGCATCCACCGAATCATACAGGCTGCGCCGCTCATCCCGGCTGATGCGCGATAAAATATCGCCTGCCTCAATGACAAAATCATAATCCGACGGCGAAAAGCGCGCTTGCTGCAAGAACGTCAGGATGCTTAAATCTCTGGACTGAATTTCCAGCGTGTCCATCGCCTCATCCAGCAGGCTTTGCAATGTCGCTTTCGTGTTGCGCACGCTGCGCTGCGAGGAGGTGTCCAGCTCCTGCATCAGGTTCTTTCGGCTGACATACTGGCTGATGAGGCTGCATACCATCAGCGGTAGAATTACGCACAAAATGACCAGCAGCCAGTTTTTGAAGAACAATCGGCGAAACTGCGAGTTCTGCACGCGCGTGATAAAGCTGCTCCGGCGCGGCTGTTTTTTCATGTACCCTTTTCATCCTTCCGGGAACGATAGTCGTTGGGTGATTTTCCTGTCGTCCGCTTGAACACCTTGTAGAAGTACTTCAAATTCGGGTAGCCGACATCCTCCGCAATCTGATAGACATAGCGATCCGTATGCTTCAGCTGCGATACGGCTTTCTTGATGCGCATCTCCATCAGCCACTCGGAAAAGCCTTTGCCCGTCTGCTCCTTAATCAGGCGGCTGATGTAGATGGGATTGAGATACACCACCGATGCCACATCATTGAGCGTAATGTCCTCGCAGTAGTGCTGAAGGATGTAGTTCATCACCTGCTCGATACTCGCTGACATTTTGCTTTCTTCCGATGCCGCAAGGGGCGCGGACGCATCAATCTCGACGGGGCTTTCCGCTAGTTCAGCGGGATTGTTCATGCTCTTGATGAGCGTCAGCGAAACTTGCAGCCCCGCAAGGCGCTCACTTTCCCGTTCCAACTGCTCTTTCAGCTTCCAGACAGGCAGCGGCGTGTTTCTGTCCGATGCGGCTTTTTCCCAGAAAACGCCTAACAGTGTCATCGGGAAACCATTGCCCGCCCGCTCCCAGTTAATCGGGTAAAATTCCAGCCGTGCATCCAGTCCGTGCAGCATACGGATAATTTCCTCCTGCAATTCCTGCACGCCGCAATCCGACAGAAACCCGCTGCGCTGCACCGTCACGCGCGTCAGCAGAAGGCGCTCCGGCTGATTCGGGGACACATCCAGCAGGGCAAGGCGTTCTTTCAGCGCTTCCGGATCTTTCAGGATGCCCGAAGCCGCCTCCATGACAAAGCTCTGCCGCTGATGAACCATGAGCTTTTCATAGTGTTCCTCTCGGTTGAGCATGGCGCTTTGGCTGGCTTCCCGCGCGTCCAGCTTTTCGCGAATCTCGCAGAACACTTCCCGCAGCTTCGGCACAGAAACCGGCTTGAGCAGATAGTGCAGCACATGATACTCCACGGCACTCTGCGCATAGGAGAACTCGCGGTAGCCGCTCAGCAGCACCACCTGCACCGGCAATTGCTTCTCCGCCACGAATTTCGCAATGTCCAGTCCGCTGACACGGTTCATCTTGATGTCCGTCAGAATCACGTCCGGCTTGCTGTTTTCCAGATACGCCAGCACCTCCTGACCATCCGAGAACTCGCCGTCCACCCGAAACCCCAGTTCATTCCACTTGACCATATTGACCAGCCCCCAGCGCATGGTCAGCTCATCCTCCGCAATCACCAGCGAATACATTTTCTCCCCTCCCTCAGCGTAAAATCACCCGACAGCACATGCAAAATCATACTTCCCGCATTCCAGCTCCATCGGCTTCTGTCCCGGCAGCATCAAATCGGCTGTGCAGTCAAAAGGAATTTCGATATGGAAGCGGCAGATTCCTGCTTCCTCCATGCGCCACGAAACGCGATAGCATCCTGCGGGCGAATGATACGCCGCCGTCACATGCTTCACCGCCGCATCCGACACAGGCCGAAGCACCACGCGCTTGAAACCCGGCTGCTCCTCGCAGGGATTGATGCCCGCCATCGTCCGCCACATCCATTCGCCAATCGCCCCATACGCATAATGGTTGAAGCTGTTCATGCCCGTAGAGGAAACGCTGCCGTCCGGACTAAGGCTGTTCCAGCGCTCCCAAATCGTCGTCGCACCAAGATTCACTTCGTACAGCCAGCCCGGATATTCCTCGTTGTGCAGCAGGTGATACGCCATCTTATCCTCGCCCACCTGCGACAGCACCCGGCACAGCAGCGGCGTACCGACGAAGCCGGTGCTCAGTTTGTCCCCGCGAAGGTGCAGCAGACGCATCAGCTCCTGATGCGCTTTTTCCGGCTGGTTCGTCAAGCCGAAGTACAGCGTCAGAATCTGCGCCGTCTGCGTATCTACCGCGCAGCGCCCAGTTGGCGTGAAATATTCCTGCTGCAAGTCTGATAGAATCCGTTCTGCCCGCTTCTGATAGGCAGCTTCCGTCGCCGCATCTCCCAGAACCGCCGCGGCTTTCGCCACCAAGCGCGCGCTATTGTAATAATACGCATCGGCAATAAAGCCTTCATCCGTGCCGCCGCGAACCTCATCTGCCCGCCCGGATGGATGATCCAGCGCCAGCCAGTCGCCGAAGTGGAACACCTTGCGCCAATGGTGCGTGTCGCCATCCACCGCAGCGATATAGTCCACCCACGCGCGCATACTCGGCAAAGCTGTCCGCAGAATGTTCACATCGCCGTAGAAGAGGTACAGCGTCCACGGCAGAATCGTCGCCGCGTCGCCCCACACGCAACATCCGCCACGCATGTAAAACGCCGGAATCGTATCCGGAACGCACCCGCCGCGCTTGTTCTGCTCTTTCTGCATGTCATAGAGATACTTCTCATAGAAGGCACACGCATCCGTCAAATAGCACGCCGTCGCTGCAAAGACCTGCGTGTCCCCCGTCCAGCCCATGCGTTCATCCCGCTGCGGGCAGTCCGTCGGTACGTCCACAAAATTGCTTTTCTGTCCCCAGCGAATGTTTGACAGCAGCTGATTCAACTTCTCGTCCCCCGTCACCATCGTGCTGACCGGGTGCACATCCGAATAGTACGCCACGCCCACGAAGCTGTCCAGCGTCAGTTGATGCACGCCCGTCACCTTTGCATACCGATAGCCGTAGTAGGTGAACTTCGGCGACAGCACATGCGGTTTGCCATCCGAAATGTACACATATTCCGACTTTGCGCCACGCAGATTATCGCGGTAGAAATTGCCCTTTTGCAGCACTTCTCCCGTTTGAATGCAAATGCGTGTGCCGCGCGGTTCATGCACGGTGAGCCGGAATTCCCCGGCGAAGTTCTGCCCCAAGTCAAACACTTTTTCTCCGGCTGGCGTATCCAGCAGCGCAATCGGGCGAATTTCTTCCTGCGGCAGCACGGGAATGCTACGATTATCTTCCAGCGGAAGCGCTTCATGCAACAGCACCGCGTTCTCCTCCTGCAAGTCCGGCAGCGTATCATCCACCTGCTCACCATCATAAATGTCGGAAAAGACAATGTTGCTCCGCGTCACCCGCCAGCTGTTATCCGTGCCGATGATTTCCTCTCGCCCATCCGCATAGCGCAGGTGCAGCTCCGCAATCAGCTTCCAGCGCGTCCCGTGGTATGGCACATCCACCTTGCCTTGGTCAACCGTAAACCGCCCCAAATACCATCCGCGCCCCATCAGTACAGAAATTTCATTCTCCGTTTGCAGCAGCCTTGTCACGTCATACGTCTGCACCTGAACCCACGAAGCATAGTCCTGCAACCCCGGCGTCAGCTTCGCCTGCGTCACCGCCTGCCCATTGATGGACGCTTCATACAGCCCCAGTCCGCAAATGTACAGCCGTGCCTGACTGATTTCGTCATCCGCCGCAAACGCCTTGTGGAAAATCGGATGCCGCTTTTCTTCCGGCGCACAGGAAAGCCACTGTCCTCGCCACGCCTGTTCCCGCTTGCCCGTCTCAAACCAATGCAGCTCACTCGTCGCTTCCTCGCCTGCATCCGTGCGAACTGTTACAGTCCACCAATACCGTGTGCAGGGGCGCAGCGGCAGTGCAATCCGCTCGCCCAAGCTGTTCAGCGGTGCAAAGCCAGTATCCGCCAGCGTCTGCTGTCCTTGCGCATCCGCCGAAACGCAAATCCGCGCCGCCGTCTGATGCTTGCCCGCAGCATCCTCCACCTGATAAGAGAAAACCGGCGCATCCATCGCAAACCCCAGCGGATTGTTGAGATGGTTCACCTGACAATTCGTAATCTTCATTGCTCTGTCCCCTCATTCTGTCGCTTTGCAGCAGTCTCGACGCATATGAATCTGCCATTTTATGCTCTATCATAGGGGTTCTTCGGGACGAAAGCAACCTATAATCTTGCCTTTTTGAGTGGGGGACATTCCTGCTAATTTTACCTCTGAAAATGCCACATGATTGCTTTTGTTCTGATAATGATTGAACAAATTCCGAAAACAGAACAAGAGGCGTAAGTATTAAACGTTGACGGAGCAGTTCGTCAGCGTTTTTTGATATACATTGGCGCACCAACAACCGCAGCGCCCGCGCTGCATTCATTGGGTTTGGGAAATGTGTTCCCAACAAGCAAACTGTCAATTTTAGCAAAATGGCCCTGCTTGCTACTACTTCTTCCACCATGGAGAAGAAAATTAGCAAGCAGGGTTTTCGTATGTCCAAATTTAGAATGCCTGTTGATGCAGTCACATTCAGCTTAGGAATGTGATGAATTAACGGTATAACGCTCCCCCATTCCTTGCTATCAACAGTTCCAGAAAAAAAATTTTTCAATCCACTTCAAATCTTGTCGCAAAACGGTCTTTTCTTTACAGTTCAAGAGTGAAGGGGTAAATAAATTCCTCTTCACATGAATGGAAAGGAGGTTGCTGTTAAGAATGAAATGCTCTCGTCTGCTGCCATGTTTCCACCAAGCACCCAACGATTCAGGATGAAATGATTTCAAACCGCCTCATCAAAAATTTTTCCTGAATTTTTTGCGAATCGCGTAAAAACCGTCAAATTTTTTACCAGTTATTGTGGAGGGGCATTTCTTCTCTATCTGAGCATAAAGGAGGTGATTTCTATAATTATGAATTGCCATCAAGAGACTCGAATCAGCCTACACAGAAGAATGGCAGCTGCACCACTGCGGCTGATTCGGACACCTGCGAATCGCTGCATAACTTCCCACAATCGGCACTTTCCAACGAATCAACGCACTTTTGAAACACAAGGAAGTGAACCCGAATGTCCAAGAAGAAATTCCGCTCGTCTGCAAATTTTCCCGCATGGTTCGACGGCACAAATCTCAGCGAGCCGCTATTCTGTACCGCATTTCTGCAAAACCATCAACTGATTTACAGTGAAGGTTCGTTCTTCACACCAAAGGGTCGAATGCAGGATTGCACACCGCTGAAAGAAACTGTCTTTCATGAAATTCACCCTTACATTCGCTCTGGCGTTCCCAACAAAATCAAAAACATCATCGAGGTACTGAAAATTACTGCGTATGTGCCGGAATTTCCACCGGAGGATGATTGCGTTCATTTGAAAAACGGCACGCTGTTTCTGGATGGTACATTCGACAGCACTGCTCGGCAGATTGTCCGCACACAGCTCCCGGTGGTCTACAATCCTGATGCTCCAATGCCAATAAAGTGGATAGCTTTTCTGGATGAACTGCTTTACCCAGAGGACATCCCCATGTTCCAAGAGTTCGTCGGCTACCTTCTGCTGCCCACCAACAAAGCCCAGCGCATGATGATTATCAAGGGCAATGGCGGCGAAGGCAAATCGCAAATTGGCACCGTCCTGAAAAAGCTGTTCGGTATCAACGCCAAAGATGGCAGCATCGGCAAGATTTCCGAGAATCAGTTTGCCCGTGCCGACTTGGAGCACATTCATCTGCTGATTGACGACGACATGCGCATGGAAGCGCTCAAACAGACGAACTATGTGAAATCGCTGGTCACTGCAAAAGGCAAGATGGATTTGGAGAAGAAGGGACAGCAGAGCTATCAGGGGCACATGTCTGCCCGGCTGCTGGCGTTCAGCAACGGCGACTTGCAATCCCTGTATGACCGCAGTGATGGTTTCTATCGCCGCCAGTTGATTCTGACCACCGAAGCCAAGAATCCCAATCGTGTGGATGATCCCGACCTTGCTGATAAACTTTGTGCCGAAATGGAAGGAATCCTGCTATGGGCTTTTGAGGGATTGCAGCGTCTGGTTGCTAACCAGTTCCGTTTCAGCGAAAGCGAGCGTTCCCGTCAGAATCGAGAGCTGCTGAAACAGGATGGAAACAATCTGCTGATGTTCCTTGCATCGGAAGATTACATTCAGTTCGATTCAGCCTGCGCTGCAACTTCCAAGGAACTCATGATTGTGTACAGTATTTGGTGCGATGACAACGGCTTCACGCCGCTGAAAGCACGAACGGTTTCGGATTTTCTGATTGCCAACGCCTCCAAGTACCACATCGAACACAACAACAACATACACAGCGTGGATGGTCGTCGGGTATGGGGCTTCAAAGGCATCCGGCTCATGATTGACGCTGCCAACCACAGCCGGAATGGATTTCTGCGGATTTATGACAGGAACGACCCATTCACATAAGCTGAGAGCATCAGCAAGAAGTTATGTACATACGTACATGAGAGCAAGGAACTGTACGTATGTACATGGAAAATCAAAATTTTTTCAAGCTCGCCCACTTCAAAAGTTACAACCTCAATTTACCGCCAAAGCAAGGAGTATTATGACCACAACAAGCAATCATGTAACCTCCGCCGCCAAGACAGGAAAAATCCTCACGCTTGACGAATACAAGAATCTGACTGGCGACAGGCAGCTTCAGCAGATGATTCAATCCGCTGTAACTTCTGCGCTCGGTCAAATGCACCTTGACAACCCCATACCAGACCACTCGAACACCGAAAAATCAGCAATGTCAACAATTGACGCGAAAATGAAACGGTGCTGTATCTCAACTGAGTTCGGGAACATCTGGGTGCAAGGCAAGACTATCCCGCAAATGTGCCAAGCCTTCCATGAGAAGATGCGAATGCTGGAAGGCATTTCTTCTGATTCGTCTGAAGAAGACGCCAATCCGCTTTTCGAGGATTATGCGCAAGACTGGTGGGATACGTATGAGGCCAAGCGTCTCAGCGGTGGGACAAAAATTGACTACGACATGAACTTGCACAAGCATGTCATCCCCTACTTCAAGGGAAAACGTCTGCGAGACATTACGACCAAAGATGTCCAGGGGTTTTACGATGAGCTGGCGGAATATTCCAATTCGACTTGTCGCCACTGGCGAACGCTTCTGTATGGCATCTTCAATTCCGCCATTGAGGATAATCTGCTGGCGAAGAATCCTGCCAAGAGCGTTCGTCTGACCATGAGCAAGAAAAAAACAGAACGTCTGCCGATTTCCAAGGAAGAAGCAGCAAGGCTCGAAGTTAATCTGCATCTGCTGGAAGGCAAAGACTTGCTTCTGCTGGCCATCTTGCTCTACACTGGCGTCCGCCGCGGCGAAATGCTGGGACTTCGCTGGGAAGACATTGACTTTGGGCATAAGCTCATTCATGTTCGCAGGCAAATCACGTTCATCAACAACCGACCCGTAGAGAAGCTGACCAAGTCCAAGGCTGGACTCCGGGAAGTTCCTCTGCTGCCGGAGCTGGAACAGATTTTGCGTAATCACATGCCAGTGAGCGAAGATTTCGCCCAGTATGTGGTGGACGGCGAAGAAGCGTTGAGCGAACGTTCCTTCCGAAACACATGGAAGCGCATCTGCAAGAAAGTCAATCTTCCCAAAGGCGTAACCCTGCATGTGCTTCGTCACACTTTCCTGACCCAGCTGCAAGCCACAGGGCGCGTAGACATAAAAACCTTGCAGAGCATTGCCGGGCATTCCAAGATTACGATGACCATGAACACCTACGTCCACAAGGATGTCGGCAATGTCGAGAAAGTCAGCCGGACGAGCGGTGGACTTTTCGCCAGCACATGACTGCATAAAAATGCGTCATCATGCAAAATGACGGCGGCATGGTTTTGCACGATTTTCACGCCTAAAAAGTTCGGGAAATGCTGAATCTGCAAGCCTTTCCGTGATTTCACCACAGCCGAATTTTTTGCACAAAACCGACTGCATAAAAAAATGACCCATGACTGCAACCGCAGCCATGGGTCGAAAATGCTTGATACCGAAGGGAACTCAGCGCTTGCTGAACTGGGGCGCGCGACGAGCAGCCTTCAGGCCGTACTTCTTGCGTTCCTTCATACGAGGATCGCGGGTGAGGAAGCCAGCTTTCTTCAGGGCAGCACGCAGTTCCGGATCAGCCTTGCACAGGGCACGAGAGATGCCGTGACGAATTGCGCCGGCCTGACCGGACACACCACCGCCGCAGACATTCACCAGCACGTCGAAAGAGGTCGTGCTGGTCAGCGTCAGGGGCTGACGAACGGTCATCTTGAGGGTCTCCAGACCGAAGTAGTTATCAATATCACGCTTGTTGATGGTCACTTTGCCATCACCGGCGACCAGGCGGACGCGGGCAACAGCCTTCTTGCGGCGGCCAACAGCGCTGTAATCAACCTTAGCCATTTGTTTTTCTCCTTTCCGCCTTACACGAGGTCAAACTTCACGGGCTTCTGCGCCGCATGGTCATGATTCGGGCCAGCGTAGACCTTGAGCTTCTTGGCCATCTGGCGACCCAGCGGTCCCTTGGGCAGCATACCCACGACAGCACGGCGGATTGCAAATTCAGGCTTCTCAGCCAGCAGCTTGCGGTACTTGGTTTCCTTCAGGCCGCCGACATAGCCGGTGTGATGATAATAAATCTTCTGATCCAGCTTCTTGCCGGTCATGACGATCTTATCCGCATTGATGATAATGACATAATCGCCGGTATCCACATTGGGGGTGTAAATCGGCTTATTCTTGCCGCGAAGGATGTTCGCGACCTGGCTGGCCACACGGCCAAACACCTGACCCTCGGCATCGACAACATACCACTGACGGGTAATGTCAGCCGCTTTCGGCATGAACGTCTTCAAAGGTTTTTCCTCCCTAAGTGATGGTTCTCTATGTGTGTGCGGCACGGCATGATGGTCGCATGTCCTCCGCGGGTGTTTCAATAGTTTCCGGGGCAAGCGGAGCTATTGATGCCATCCACTATTGTACAATAAACGCGCCGCTTTGTCAAGCGCAAAATGCGCATTTTTCAAGGGTTTTCGGAGGTTTTTTCCCCTTTTGACGCACCTTTTTGCTGATTTGCCGCTGTGCTTCCCAAAAGCCGTCAGCCTTTCCGCTTTCTCGGCGGACGTTCCGGCAGCTCTTCCCACATCGCCTGCACCATGGCGCGGAGCTTTGCGGAATCGGCGAGAATCGGGACGTGCAGCATAGGCTTCGCGCCATCGTAGGGTGGCTCGGCGGAAGTACCCAGCATGAAGCGCCACGCAGCGGGGACATTCTTGACCATGAAGCCTGTGCCGTATACGCCGCCGAAAATCCGCTCGCGGTAGTAGAAGATGAACCCGCCCATCATGGGGATTCGGCGGACTTCCGGCAGCGGTGCCAGCTGGGCAGAGACGAAATCCGCCAGCTCGCGATTCGTCATGCGCTTCCGCAGATTCTCGACGCGCCCGGCGATATTCGCGGCAAACTGCTCGTCCGTGAACGACGGGTCGCGGGTGCTTTGCCAAAGGCTGCACGGCAGGTCGGGACACTGCGCGCAGTTCCGCAAGCCCTTTTTCTCCCGCACACAGGCGTAAATCGGGCACGCGCAGCCCGTCGGCGCATGAAACACGCGCCCCTGACATTCGTTGCAGCCCCGGCACAGTCCCCCAAAGAATGAACACGCGCCGCAATCCGTTCCGCAGACGCTGATGCTTTCGCTCATGTTGATACCTCCTCCGGCGGATAAACGCCGTTTTTCTCCATTGTACGCCCATTTTCGCACGATGTCTTGAAGAAATGCGACACGTTTTCCCCGTGATAGCGGCGAAACTCGCGGCACAGGTGCGCCTGATCCGCAAAGCCGTAGCGTGCCACCGCATCCTGCACGTTATTCAGCGTCCCGCGGCAAATCTCCTGATAGAGCGCTTGATACCGCACCAGCGCGCTCCCCTTCTTCGGTGTCATCCCCCAGTACTCGCCCAAAAGGCGCTCCAACTGACGGCTGCTGATGAACAATTCGTGAGCCCACTCGCTGATGCTCGCCGTCCCGCGGTGGTGCAGCAGCGCATCCGCTGCCGTCTCCACCAGCAGATTTTCCCGGCACTGAAACGCCAGCAGGACGCTCTGCGCATACGCCGTGCGCGCCGATAATCCGCGCAATTCCGGCAATCGCGCCCGCAGTGCCCGGTCAAGTCGACCGAATCGGACTTCCGGCGATTCAAAGCCGTTCAGCGTGCCGCGAAGGGCATCATCCGCAAACGCATACGCGCCGAAGGCATGGAAGCGGATGGCGAATGTGCTCACCGTATGCCCCGGAATCAGCGGCAAATGCGCAGTGCCGCACACGTCGCTGACGCCGCAGAAACTCGCTTGGATGATGCGTCCCGCCGTTTCGTCAATGTGGTAGATGAGGTCAGCGCAGACATCGGGGATGATGCGCGTCGGGGATGCGCCAGCGCCGGCAATGCCGCCCCAGAAGCAGCGAATCCACCCTTGCAGGGATTCGCAGGGCAGAATTTCATGGTGCGACGCCGTTGCGAGGAATGGAGTGGAAGTCAGCGGCTGCCACATGCGGCGGATGTTTATCATTCGCGGTTCTCCTTCCTTATACAATGCTTTTGTTGCAGGGGATTTCGCCTCTGCGGAGGCAAAAGGTTGGGCTTTCCGTTCGCCTCTTGCCCCCTTCTGCCGTCACTTTTCCGTCTCAAACGTCACGTTCCGCCCGTCGGAGCGGCAGATAATTGTCCCCTGCTCGTCGGTGCGGAAAACAACAACATCCGCGTCGCGAAGGCGGCTCAGGGTGCTTTCCGCTGGATGACCATAGGTGTTGCCCTTGCCGACGCTGATGACGGCGTACTGCGGCATGATTTCACGCAGGAAGGCATAGCACGTCGAGGTTTCACTGCCGTGATGGCCGACTTTCAGCACCGTCGCCTGCAGCGGTTCGCCATTTGCCAAAAGCGCGTGTTCCGCGTTCCACTCCGCGTCGCCCGTGAAGAGGAACGACGTGCTGCCGCAGTCCACGCGCACGACCAGCGACATGTCGTTTGTGTCCGTGAAGCCCTGCCCGTCGGAGAGGAACGTCACCTGCGCGCTGCCGAGATAAAAGCTGTCGCCGATGCTCGGCACGGTCAGCGAAATTCCCTGTCTTTCAGTGTACTTCACCAGTGAGCTGAATACCTTCGTATCCCACTGCGTCACGGGCGAATACACCGCGCCGACCGTGCAGGCATTCAGCGCGCCGGGCAGACCGCCAATGTGATCTTCATGCGGATGCGTCGCAATGATGGCGTCAAGGTGCTCAATCCCCAGCGTCTTGGTCAGGTAGGCGTAGACAAATTGGCTGGCGGAGGCTTTGCCGCCGTCAATCATCATGGCGTGGCCGTCGCTGACGAGAATCGCGCCGTCCGCCTGACCGACATCGAGGAAATACACCGTTAAATCAGCGGATAAAACAGGTGCGGCAGTCGCCGTCGGCAGCTTCGTCGGAATCGGCGCGAGGAAATCATCCCCGTTCGGCGCGTCGCTGCGGACGAACAGCAGCACCGCCATCAAGAGTGTCAGCAGCAGTTGGAAAATCGCCCGGCGTGTCTCCTTGCGCCGCGTCGTCCGGCTTTTTTTCCTCTTCATCGTGTACCCGTGCTGCCGAAGCCGCCGCGGGACGCATTGTCAAGGTGCTCCACCGTCACCAGCTCCGGCTTGTCCATCTTTCTCATCACACGGAACTGGCAGATGCGGTCGCCACGCGCGATTGTCGTGTCGCGCATGGCCAGCGCTGGAAAGCCCCACACGTCGTCGTCACCGCAGTAGCTTTCGTCGATGACCCCCATGCTGTTCGCCTGCAAAATCCCCCACTTGCGGAAGGTCGAGCTGCGCGGCACAATGTGCGCCTCGTACCCCTCCGGCAGCTGCATCGACACGCCCAGCGAAATAATGCGGAACTCCCCCGCGTGCATCGTCACGGTTTCCGCCGCGCACAGGTCAATCCAGTCCCCCTGTGGCAGGATGGTCAGCGGCACTGCGCCGTCGTGATATCGAACCAGAATCTTCATGCATGTTCCCCTTTCTGTTTGCCTTTTTATCATAGCACAAAAAGGCATTGCCGGGAAGACGAACACGCAGATTTTTCTTTTCCCAAAAAACTTCCGATTCTCGGGATGAAAATGCCCACGCGCTCCGTTAGATGGGCAGATGCCACCCCAAAGACGATTTAATTAGGAAAGGATTGACCCGATGAACATCACGCTCAAGCCCATTGACGAAAGCAACTTCCTGGATGCATTCCATTTGCAGCTCCGCGACGACCAGACGCAGTACGTCTCCCACCCGATTCGCAGCCTTGCGCAGGCGTATGTCTACCGCAATCAGTGCCAGCCGTTCGGCATTTACGCTGACGTGCGGATGGTGGGATACGTCATGGTGATTTACGACCCAGACGTACCGGAATACGACATTTGGCACATGATGATTGACGCCGCCGAGCAGGGCAAAGGCTACGGCACAGCGGCGATGAAGGCGGTGCTGGACTATATCGCGACGAAGCCGTTCGGGGATTCGGGGCGCGTTGTGCTGACGTGCCATCAGGAAAATATTCCGGCGATGCGGCTGTACGAATCGCTGGGATTCCAGCACACGGGGAATGTGGATGAGGACAGCGAGGAGGAAATAGTGAAGGTGGTGTAAGGGGGTGCAAATTTCTCATCCGTGACTAATTCAAAATGGCTATGAAAGAACAACCGTCGTTCTTCCATAGCCATTTTTGAGTATTTACGCCTTTTGTCGTACTTACAGCATTAGTGCTTAATGCCGCTGTTTTTTTACTTTCCTCTCAATACGTTTGAAACTGTTGATTGAGAAATATCCAGCATTGCTGCTATTGTTTCTTGCGTGAGATTTTGCTTTGCCAAATCTCTGATAATATTATTTCGTTGGGGGATAGACAAGATTTCAGGAATCTTGTGAATAGTTTCTGAAACGACACCGGAAGCTGTTATCCTCTTAATCAGAGTGCTCCCATCATCCAGCACAGCACGCGCAATTTTTGCGCCCGTTTTCTTATTAGATTTAAGCGCCAACGAGATGATATTCCCTGTTGTTTTGCCGACTTCTTTTAAGTCAGCCTTTTTGAAAATACTAAGCAAGTCCGTTCCCATGTAGCACCTCCAAAATATTAGAATAATATTGAGACGATTATTAGTATAATATTAATTTAATATTTTGTCAAGTAGCATATGCGCTATGAAGAAAAATTTTATGCAGTGTTATTGAAACCATTAGTTAGACTTCATTGATTGCGAAAAGTCATTTAAAACAAATAGGGTAGCAAATGTAAATTTGCTCTCTTTTGTTTATCTTCCTACATGAGTAATACTCCTCATCCTCTCCCGCACCAGCTGGTCATCTCCCGCAAACTCGCCACAATCCCTGGCAGCTTCTTTACCACCTCGTCAATATCCGCCTGCGTGGTGTCCGTGCCGAGGGTCAGCCGCAGCGAACCTTTCGCTTCGTCGCGCGTCAAGCCAGTCGCCGTCAGCACATGGCTGGGGTCAAGGCTGCCCGCCGTACACGCCGAGCCACTCGACGCCGCGATGCCCTCCAAATCCAGCCGGAGCAGCACCGCTTCGCCCTCGATGCCCGCAAAAGACACGTTCACGTTGTTCGGCAGGCGCTTGTCCATCGTGCCGTTGATGCGCATGTCGGGAATCGCCGCTGTCAAGCCGCTGATGAGCCGATTGCGCAGGAAAGTCATCCGCGCCGCGTTCTCCGCCAAGCCCTCTTCCGCCAGTTCAATCGCCTTGCCCAAGCCGACGATGCCCGGCAGATTCTCCGTGCCTGCGCGATGCCCGCGTTCCTGCGCGCCGCCGTGAATTAACGGGTCGATTTTCACGCCCTTGCGGATGTACAGCGCGCCGATGCCCTTCGGCCCGTGGAACTTGTGTGCCGAGAGGGAGAGCATGTCCGCGTGGAGCGCTTCGACATCCAGCGGAATTGCGCCGACAGCCTGCACAGCGTCCGTGTGGAAGAGTACGCCGCGTTCGTGGCAGAGTGTGCCAATCTCCGCGATGGGTTCGAGCGTGCCGATTTCGTTGTTCGCCGCCATCACACTGACCAGCACGGTATCCGGGCGCAGGGCGTTCTCCACCTGCTGGGCAGTCACGAAGCCGTCCGCATCCACCGGGAGATACGTCACCTGCCAACCCTGCGCTTCCAGCCACTGGCAGGTGTGCAGAACGGCGTGATGCTCAATCTGCGTGGTGATGATGTGCTTGCCCTTCTCCTGATGCGCAAACGCCGCGCCCTTGAGCGCCCAGTTGTCGCTCTCCGATCCGCCCGCGGTGAAATAGATTTCCTGCGCGCTGCACCCCAATGCCGCCGCGACCTGCCGCCGCGCGCGCTCGACCGCTTTTTTCGCGTCGCGCCCCGTAGAATGAATGGAGGACGGGTTGCCGTACACCTGCATATAATAAGGAAGCATTGCCTCCATCACGGGCTGCGAAACGGCGGTCGTCGCCGCATTATCCAGATAAATACGATCCATGTGTGTTCCTTCCTTTTCGCTTTCTCCTTCTGGGAATTGTAGCACGCTTTCTATCGCTTTGTCAACCGCTGATTCACCGCTTGCGCAACCGTTTGTTTTGTCCTCTTTGCATCACTTCAGCGCCATTTCCCACAAAAAAATTTGCGAAAGATTCACGAAAACGTTTGCGTAAACGCAAAAGCTGTGATACAATAGGATTGCAACAATCACTGCGGCTACGTCCGCTGCTCTGGAGGATTAGGTGCATGAAATACGGTCACTTTGACGACAAAGCCCGCGAGTACGTCATCGACACGCCGCGGACGCCCTACCCGTGGATTAACTATCTCGGCTGCGAACAGTTCTTCGGCATCATCAGCAATACCGCCGGCGGCTATTGCTTCTACCGCGATGCCCGACTGCGCCGCGTCACCCGCTACCGCTACAACAACATGCCTGTGGACAACGGCGGCCGCTACTTCTACATCAAGGATGGCGACACGGTCTGGAATCCCGGCTGGAAGCCCGTCAAAACGGAGCTGGACAGCTACTCCTGCCGTCACGGCATGGGCTACACCATCATCACCGGTCAGAAGAACGGTCTGACCGCCAGTCAGCTCTCTTTTGTGCCGATGGGCGTGAACGCCGAGGTGCATCAGGTGACGCTGCGCAATGATTCCGACGCGCCCAAGAATGTCATCCTGACGTCGTTTGTCGAGTTCTGCCTTTGGAACGCGCAGGACGACATGACGAACTTCCAGCGCAACTTCTCCACCGGCGAGGTTGAGGTGGAAGGCAGTGTCATCTACCACAAGACTGAATACCGCGAGCGCCGCAATCACTATGCGTTCTACGCCGTGAACACCCCCGTGGATGGCTTCGACACCGACATGGAGACGTTCCTTGGGCTGTACAATGGCTTTGAAAACCCGCAGGCGGTTTTCACCGGCAAAATGGGCAACTCCATCGCTTCCGGCTGGCAGCCGATGGCGGCACATCAGGTGAAGGTGTCCCTTGCCCCCGGCGAAGAGCGCCGCTTCAACTTCGTGCTGGGCTACGTCGAAGTGCCGCAGGCGGAGAAGTTCGTCGCGCCCAGCGTCATCAACAAAGCCCCTGCGAAGGCGCTGCTGGAGAAGCTGACGACCGACGAGCAGATTGCCGATGCGTTTAACGCGCTGAAGAAGCACTGGGACAACCTGCTGTCCGCCTATGTGCTGACCACGCCCGACGAGAAACTGGGACGCATGGTCAATATCTGGAACCCCTATCAGTGCATGGTCACGTTCAACATGAGCCGTTCGACCTCCATGTTCGAGAGCGGCATCGGGCGCGGCATGGGCTTCCGCGATTCTTCGCAGGACTTGCTCGGCTTCGTGCATCAAATCCCCGAACGCGCCCGCGAACGCATCCTCGACATCGCCGCGACGCAGTTCCGCGACGGCGGCTGCTATCACCAGTATCAGCCCCTGACCAAGAAGGGCAACAACGACATCGGCGGCGGCTTCAATGACGACCCGCTGTGGCTGATTGCCGGTACGGCGGCGTACATCAAGGAGACGGGCGATTTCGGTATTCTCGATGCCGCAACGCCCTACGACTGCAATCCCGATGACTGCGGAACGCTTCTGGAGCACCTCGAAGCGAGCTTCTACCACGTCGTCAACAACAAGGGACCGCACGGTCTGCCGCTGATCGGCCGCGCCGACTGGAACGACTGCCTGAACCTGAACTGCTTTTCCGACGAACCGAGCGAATCCTTCCAGACCTTCTCCAACCCGAACGCGCCGGATGAGCGCGTGGCGGAATCCGTGCTGATTGCGGGCATGTTCGTCGCCATTGGACCGGATCTGGTCGCGATTCTGCGCCGCCGCGGGCTCACTGACAAGGCGGATGCCTGCCAGAAGGAAATCGACGCGATGAACGAAGCCATCCTGCGCGACGGCTGGGACGGCGAATGGTTCGTCCGCGCTTACGACGCCTTCGGCCACAAAATCGGCTCGAAGGAATGCGAGGACGGCAAGATTTACATCGAAAGCCAAGGCTACTGCGTCATGGGCGGTGTCGGCGTGAAGGACGGCAAGGCGGAAAAGGCGCTCGAATCCGTCCACAAGTATCTGGAAACCAAGCACGGCATCGTGCTGCTCCAGCCCGCCTACAAGGAGTACCACCTCGAACTGGGCGAAGTTTCCTCTTATCCGCCGGGATACAAGGAAAACGCGGGCATCTTCTGCCACAACAACCCGTGGATTATCGCCGCGGAAACCGTTGTCGGCCACGGCGACCGCGCCTTCGACCTGTACAGCCGCATTGCCCCCGCCTACCGCGAGGAAATCAGCGACCTGCACAAGATGGAGCCGTATGTGTACAGCCAGATGATTGCCGGCAAGGACGCGCCGAACTTCGGTCAGGCGAAGAACAGCTGGCTGACAGGCACAGCGGCATGGAACTTCTACGTCATCAGCAACTACATTCTGGGCATCAAGCCGGACTGGGAAGGCTTGAAGGTTGACCCGTGCATTCCGCACACTTGGGACGGCTATCAGGTGAGCCGCCGTTTCCGCGGAGCAACGTATGCGATTGCGATTGAGAATCCGTCGCATGTGTGCCGCGGCGTGAAGCAGCTGACGGTGGATGGACAGGCGATTGAGGGCAATGTTCTGCCGGTATTTGCGGATGGCAAGACGCATCAGGTCACGGTAACATTGGGCTAAGGATAAAAACTTTCGGAAAAAGCTAATCGGGGGTAACGCGCTCAAGCCGGGCTGCCCAAAACGGGTCAAGGGGCAATGCCCCTTGCAGGGTCAAGGGACAGCGTCCCTTGTGGGGTTTGGGGCAACGCCCCAACTGCTGCTCCGTTAGTCCAGTAAGCTAAGCACGCTCAACTCCGCAAAACGAGCGCTGAACAGCGAAGCGCTTTCAGCGCAGCGGTTGTAACTTCGCGCTCCCGCAGGAGCGCCCCTCAAGCCGCTTTATCAACCACTTGCACATTGTCGCGCCAGATGGGCGCGACCGACCAGCATCGGGAGAAGTCGTTTCTCGGTGCTGGCCTTTTTTGTTGCAGGGAGATTTCGCCTCTGTGGAGGCGACCAGAGGGCTTTGCGGTCGCCCTCTGGACTCCTTCGCATTGCACTCCCATGTTTCTTGATTTTTCATGTTACAGGGGGTATCGCGCCTGCGGGCGCGATAAGAGCGCAACAAAACAGGACGTCCCCTTTCGAGAACGCCCTGCCTTGATGATAGGATTAGTCTTCCAGATGCGCCGCCGCGTAAGCGCCAGCGTCACGACCGGAGACGAAGCAGTAGGACTGCGCGCAGCCGCCATAGTTGGTATACGCCTTATCCTCGTTGAACAGAACGCCCATGCTGTCCGTGCCGCAGGCGAACAGACCCGGAATCACGTTGCCATTCGTGTCCAGAACTTGCAGGTTCTCGTTCACGTCCAGACCGCCGCAGGTGCTGTAAATGTACGGCGCGCCGGTGAAGGCGACGTAGTATTCCGAATCCGCCGCGACCGTGCCCAGACGCTCGAACTTGCTCGCATCCTTGCCGAATGCGTCATTCTCCGGGTTGTAGCCCGCGACAGACGCTTTCAGCGCATCAGCAGAGAAGTCTCCGCCAATCTGCGCCGCCAGCTCGTCCAAGGAAGATGCCTTGTAGATGAAGCCCGCTTCGATGCCTGCGTCAATCACGGTGTCGATGTTCGTCAGCGGAACGTCCGCTTTGATGCCGCCCTGCGTCAGATAACGGCCAGACGCCTTCGCGCTCAAGCCCTGCGCACGCAGGATGTCAATCTGCTCCTTGCTGTACACATAGTAGAAGTGATTTCCCTGATAGAAAGCGTTCATGGCGATGGACGATTCGTTGATGAAGCGCTCGCCCTTCATGTTGACCGCCATTCCCTCCGCCGTGCAGACCAACCCATAGGGAATGTCGTTGTCCTCGGCAGAGAACTGCGTGGTGATGACCGTCGGCGCAACGAAGTGAGACATCGGGTACATGCCAATGGCGCGGGTCGCCGCACCGTTTTCGATGGCAGACTCAATCATCTTGCCGTCGTTGGTGGACATGCCGAAGAGCTTGTACGCCTGACCGATGTACTTCTCCTGCATTTCGTCGCTGCCAGCGAAGCCGCCCGTGCAGAGGATGACCGCCTTGGCGTTGATGGTCACGCTCGTGCCGTCCGCCTTGATCGCGCGCACGCCGACTGCCTTGCCGTCCTGCATAATCAGCTCGGTTGCTTCCGTTTCCAGCAGGTACTGACCGCCCATCTCGGTGTAGCGGTCATACGCCTTGGCGAAGAAGCTCTCCGTCAGCTGCTTCTGACCGACATAAGAGGAGAAAATCGCCCACTTGCCGCCGACGAAGCCGACCGCCGGGGTGAACTCGAAGCCATAGCTTTGCAGCCAGTCGCAGGTCTCGCCGCTTTCATAGATGACCTTGGCAATCAGCTCCGGCTTCGCGCCCTGCGCACCGTCCACCGTCGTGTAGTCCGTCCACGTCGCATAGAGAGCATCCGCATCCACCAGTTGCTCGCCAGCCGCCTTGGTGTGAACGCCATTAATCGGGTCTTTCCAATCCACAATTTCGCTCGCGACCTGACTGGGCGCGTTGACGTTCGCAGGGCCGGAAGTCGTTACACCCGTGCCGCCCCACTTGCCAGCCTTGTCAATGGCCAGCACGTTCGCGCCGGATTCCGCCGCTGCCAGCGCCGCCGTCGTGCCGGACGAACCCATGCCGACGACCACGATATCAACATTATATTCTTCTGCCGCGTTGACTTTCGGAATCGCCTTGTACATTCCAGACACATCCATGCCCGCGCTCTCCAGCGCATTGACGACCGCCGCGCGGACGCCATTGGAGCTCGCCGTCGCACCGCAGATAGCGTCTACCGCAAGGCTCTGATTCTCCACCACGCGTGGAATCCATTTCTCCTCCACCGCGGCGATCATGCCCATCGTTTCGCCATTGTCGCCCACGGTCACGGACACGATTTTGCCGTCCTTGATTTCGACCGTCACCCGCACCTTCTGCGTCAGGTTGAAACCGCGTCCCTCGCCGGTATACACGCCATCCACCAGGGCAGTTTCCGTCTTCTCTTCGCCTGCCGCCTGACGGAGGCAGTCCGCCAGCGCTGTCTTGACCGCATTCGACGTCACCGTCGCGCTCGCCACCGCGTCCACCTCATCGGCAGAGGACACGCCAATCAGCTTTTCGGTCAGCGTCTTGATGGCGGCGCCGCCAATCGTCTCGGTCTCCTTGTCGCCGGTGATGGTAGCCGCTGTGACTTTGCCATCCGTGACCGTGACCTTCACTGTCACCGCGCCGCCGAAGCCCTGACTGGTCGCCTCATAGTTGCCGGACGCAAGCTTCCCTTCCGCCGAAGCCATCGGCAGCATCATCGCCGCGCCAACGAGGAACGCCAGAACCCGTTTCGTGTTCTTCATGGTTCTTTTTCTTCTTTCCTGCGGACATTTTTTGTCTGCATATCATGATAATTATATAACAATACACTGTGCTCGTCAATAGCTTTTCGCTAAATTGGGCAATTCCCCTTGTTTTTTTCGCATCGAAACCACCAGCTGCGTCATTTTTCAACCATAATCGGTTGCCCTTCCGCCGCATTTATGCTATCATGAAGCCATCCTGAACAAGAGCATCCGTTGGAAGATGACCGTACCCAAAATGAAAATCGTATGCTTGAAACAGGCTTCTGTTCGTGGTACAATGGATTTGAATCTACGAACAGGAGTTTTTTTGTATGGCAAAGCAGGAGAACCGCAATACCCTCAGTACCAGCGTCCTTGTCCGGCGCTTCCTCCCCTACTTCCGCAAGTACCGCAAGACCATGGCGTTCGACCTGTGCTGCGCGGCGCTGACGACCGTCTGCGAGCTGGTGCTGCCGCTGATTGTCCGCACAATTACGACCCGTGCGACCTACGACGTCGCGTCGCTGACGGTGCCGTTCGTGCTGATGATGGGCGGCGTCTACATGCTGCTGCGCATCATCGACGCGGCGGCGAACTACTACATGCAGTCCATCGGGCATATCATGGGCAGCCAGCTGGAAACGGATATGCGCCACGACATCTTCCACCACCTGCAGGAACTGTCCTTCGGGTACTATTCGGACACAAAAGTCGGGCAGATCATGGCGCGCATCACGTCCGACCTGTTTGAAATCACCGAGTTTGCGCATCACTGTCCGGAGGAATTCCTGATTGCGGGCGTGAAGATTCTCGTGTCCTTCATCATCCTCTGCACGATGAATATCCCCATGACGCTGATGATGTTCGCCGTGCTGCCGTTCATGCTCTATTTCGCCAAGCGCTTCAACACCAAGATGCGGCAGATTTTCAAGGAGCGCAACAAGCAGGTGGGCGAAATCAACGCGCAGGTGGAAGATTCGCTGCTGGGCATCCGCGTGGTGAAGTCGTTCGCGAATGAGGAAATTGAGGAAAAGAAGTTCGCTGACGGCAACGCGAAGTTCCTGGATCTCAAGGCGCAGTCGTACCGCGTGATGGCGCAGTTCGGCACGTCGAACCGCATTTTTGACGGGCTGATGTACATCGTGATCGTCGTCGGCGGTGCACTGTTCATCAAGGCGGGGCGGCTCAGCGCGGCGGACTTCATGGCGTATCTGCTGTATGCGAACGTGCTGCTGAACTCCATCCGCCGCATCGTTGAATTCACCGAGCAGTTCCAGCGCGGCATGACTGGCATCGACCGCTTCCTCGAAATCATGGACGCCCCGGCGGAGATTGTGGACGCGCCGGACGCGAAGGTGCTGACGGATGTCCGGGGCGAAGTCGCGTTCGACCACGTTTCCTTCCACTATCAGGACGACGACGCCGAGGTCATCCACAACCTGAACATGACCGTCCGTCCGGGGCAGTCGATTGCCTTGGTCGGGCCGTCCGGCGCGGGCAAAACCACGCTGTGCAACCTGATTCCGCGCTTCTATGACGTGACGGGCGGCTGCATCCGCATCGACGGGCAGGACATCCGCACGCTGACGCAGAAGAGCCTGCGCGAAGCCATCGGCATGGTGCAGCAGGAGGTCTACCTGTTCGCCGGGTCGGTGCTGGAGAATATCGCATACGGCAAGCCCGGCGCATCCCGCGCGGAAGTCGAAGAAGCCGCAAAACTGGCGGGCGCGCACGAGTTCATCTCCGCCCTGCCCCACGGCTATGACACTTATGTCGGCGAGCGCGGCGTTCGGCTTTCCGGCGGACAGAAGCAGCGCATTTCCATCGCGCGCGTGTTCCTGAAAAATCCGCCGATTCTGATTCTGGACGAAGCGACCTCCGCGCTGGACAACGAGAGCGAGCACATCGTCCAGCAGTCGCTCGAAAAGCTGGCGAAGGGGCGCACCGTGTTCACCATTGCGCACCGCCTGACGACCATCAAGGGTGCCGACTGCATCTGGGTGCTGACGGAGAAAGGCGTAGAAGAGCAGGGCAGCCACACAGAGCTGATTGCAAAAGGCGGGCTGTATGCGCATCTGTTCGCCATGTACACCAGCGACCGATAATTTTTTGACAAGCGATACTATTCCAAATGAGAATGTGCCAAGATGCGCCGCGAATTTTTCGCGCTGGCTAACGGGAGTGAAATGCAGCGTAGCAGCGCTACGCTAAATGGAACGACCGAACGCCAGCGCGGAAAAGGCGCAAGCAGATGGCACAGGCGAATGCAGGAATAGTATGGGCAAGAAAAAGCGGTTTTCAGCCGTTATCTCTTGTAAAAGCAATTTCATTCTACTATCTCTTTTTAAGGAGGAACACTATTATGCTGCTTACCCGTGGTCTTACGTCCGATTTCGATTCCGTCTGCGCCCTGTACGCGCGCGTCACCAGTGCCATGCACGAAAAGGGCATTGCCCAGTGGAACTGGGGAACGTACCCCAACGCTGACCAGATTCACAAGAGTATCGACGCTGGGACGCTCTACGTCGTGCGCGAAGGGAACACCGTCGTCGCCGCCGTCACCCTCGATTCGACCTTTGAACCCGCTTACGACGCCGTCAACTGGCTCTTCGGCGGCAAACCCGGCACGTTCCACCGCCTGTGCATCGCGCCGGAAAAGCAGCGGCAAGGGCTGGGGCGCGGCATGATGGGTGAAATGCTCGCCATTCTGCGTTCTCAAGGCTGCACCGCGCTGCGCTGCGACACGCTGGTAAACAACAGTGCCGCTCTCACCCTCTACCAGAAAATCGGGATGCGCATCGCGGGGCATATCCGTTATTCGTCCCTGCCCGACCTGCGGTTCGCCGCGCTGGAAATGCGCCTGACGAACGACTGCCCGCTGCTGCCGCTGAAAATGCATCCGGCGTTCCGTGGCGGCAAGCTGACCCCGTGGGGCGGCGAGAAGCTGCGCACGGTCTACGGCAAGGACATCCGCGAAGTGCCGACAGGCGAAAGTCTGGAAGTGTCGTGCATTCCGGGGCTGGAATCCACCGACGACGCGGGCGTAAAGCTGCCTGACCTGATTGCCGCTTACGGCGAAGCATTCGCGGGCGAGTACGCCAAAAAGCCCTTCCCGCTGCTGCTGAAGCTGATTGATGCCGCCGAACCGCTGTCCGTGCAGGTACACCCGAACGACGATTACGCCGCACGCGTGGAGAACGGCAAGCTCGGCAAGACCGAGGCATGGCTGATTCTGGACGCGCCGGAAGGCAGCCAGCTCGTCTACGGCATCAAGCCCGGCACAACGCTTGACACCCTGCGCGCCGCGTGCGAACAGGGCGCGGCAGTCGAGCCGCTCCTGCGCCGCGTGACGGTGCATCCGGGCGACGTGTGCTTCATTCCGGCGGGCTGCGTCCACGCCATCGGCGCGGGCATCACGCTCTACGAAATCCAACAGTCGTCCGACATCACCTACCGCTTCTACGACTGGGATCGCGTGGACAAGAACGGCAACCGCCGCGAACTGCACCTACAGAAGGCGCTGGACGTGACCGACCTGACCTTCTCCCTCGACCCGATTCCCGCGCCCGATAAGCCCGTTGCGCGCGTGCTGGATGAAAAATATTTCACGCTGGACTTGGTGAATATACAGGGTGAAGCGGTGCTGCCCGCCGTGACGGCATTCGGGCTTTTGACGGCGCTCGACGGCGACTTGACCGTGCGTTTTGCGGGCGGTCAGCTAACCCTGCGCAAGGGCGAAAGCGCGTACATCCCGCACACCGCGCCTGTGCTGACGCTGCACGGCAAGGGACGCGCTGCGCTGTCCATGCCGCGGTAAATGAAAATCCGGAGGTGAAGCATGAAGAAATACTGCTTCCACCCGCCAAAGAATATCATCGTCGGAACGCTGGCGGCGATTCTCTGGGTCGCCGTCTTCCCGTTCTGGCTGCTGGGCGAAAGTACGCCGCTGAACGCGCTGGTGTCGGGCGAAGTTCCGCTTTGGGACGCCCTCACCCGCCTGGTGATGCAGGATTACAGCAACATCACCCGCGCGAAGTGGGACGGAATGCTGATTTTCACCATGCTGACCCTCCTGCTGACGATTCCGACCCTCTTCCGCCGGGAAAAGCGCCGAAAACTGCCGCTGATGCTGATGCTGCTCTTCCTGCTCTGGACAGGATTGTCCTGCTTCTTCGGCAGTCACGCAGGGGAAATGAATGCTTGGGGCGTGCCGACCGTATTGTGGGGTTCGGGGCGGTATGAGGGCTTCGTGACCATCGCGTGCTACGGGCTGATTTTCCTATGTCTGCGCCGCATGGACGCGAATGTCCCCGCGCTGCTGACGGTTTGCAGCGCTGCTGTAACAGGCTATCTCGTCCTCGTGCTGCTGCAATACGCGGGGTTCAATCCCCTGTCGCTTTTTCCGATGGGTCGGAGCATCCGCACAAACTACGAATTTCAAGGCACTATCGGCAATATCGACCTTGTCAGCGCGTGGGTCTGTCTGCTGATGCCGGGGCTGCTGGGCAGCTTCGTCTTGGGGCAAAAACATCATTGGCTGCATCTGCCGGGCGGGCTGTGCGCCATCCTGCTGACGCTGCTGATGGACGTGCAGAGTGGGCTGATTGTGCTGGCGCTGACGCTTCTTGCGCTCATTTGCCTTGCGCTCCGTCAGCCGGAATGTTTGGCGCGCTTGCTGCTGACGCTGGGCTTGGCGCTGCTGCTCTTCGCGCTGCGCCAAACGATCGTCCTGCCGTGGCTTGACAGCTCGGCGGATATCGAATTCGCGCCGGGGCAGGTCAGCGCAGTCTGCACGCTCCTCGGCGTTGTACTGGTTGCCCTCGCGCCGCTGCTGATGTGCCATTCGCCACGTCCCCTGCCGCGAAAGGGACTGCTGGCGCTCGTGTGCGCGGGGCTGCTTGTGGCGCTGATACTCGTCGCCTTTCTCCCCATGCCGGAGGGCGGTGCGCTCTGGGAGATGCATGAATTGCTGAACGGCCGCGCGCAGGACGCATTCGGCTCAGAGAGAATCGGCGTTTGGCGGATGACGCTGGAAATGACCGCGCAGTCGCCGTGGTTCGGGCTTTCGCCGGATGCGTTCTACGCCGCTTTCCGCGATTATCTTGATGCAACCGGGCAGACCATTCTGCAAAACTTCGATAATCCGCACAATTTTTTCCTGCAAACGATGGTGAATAGCGGGATTCCAGCGGCGCTGCTGCTGATGCTGACGTGCGCCGCGGCGATTGCGGGCGCGCTAAGGAAGCGGGAGACACTGCCGCTGGCGATGATGGCGGTTGGGTTCTTGATGCAGGGGATGTTTACGTTTAGTATTTGCTTGACATCGCCGATGTTCTACGCGGTTTTAGGACTTTGCGCGGCAAAAAAAGCCGCGGAATAAACCAGTAAGGGAAGTGCGCTCAAGCCGGGCTGCCAAAAACGGGTCAAGGGGCAATGCCCCTTGCAGGGTCAAGGGACAGCGTCCCTTGTGGGGCTTGGGGCAACGCCCCAACTGCCGGACGTGTAATCAACTGCGTGAGAAAAGTCAAGTATGCCACCCACGCGCTGAACAGCGAAGCGCTTTCAGCGCAGTACACAAACTTCGCGCGTCCGCAGACGCGCCCCCAGCTCGCTCTACCCACCACTTGCATATTGTCGCGCCCATTGGCGCAACCGCACTTCACGAAAGGAGATACACACCATGCGTACTGCCAAGGAATACCGCCGAATTGCGTGGAACGCCATCCGCCCACACTGGCGCGTCATGCTGCTGATTGCCCTCGCTGCGGTTCTGCCGCAGCTCATCGAGTTCTTCCTGCAATTGCTCTTCGGGCTGATTCCGCCGATAGACATGCAGTTTTGGTTCAGCGACCCCAGCCGCTTTCTGGCAGCCTACGATGCGTTCGTCGTGCAGACGCTCGCGCCGAATCTGCTCTTGAACGTGCTGTTCAACTGTCTGTCCGTACCGCTGACGCTGGGGCTGATTGGCGCGGCACAGCGGCTTCTGCGCGGGGAAGATGTGCAGGCGCGCCATTCGCTGACGTATGTCCCCTATTCGCTCCGCGCGATTGGGCTGGAAATCCGTATTGTACTCTACGCTTTCTGGCCGCTGCTGGCTCTCGCGGCCGTCACACTCGTCTTGCTGCTTATCTTCCATTCGCACGGCGTTTACCAGCTTTTCCGCCTTGCCTCGCTTGCGGCGATTGCTTTCGGGGTCACGCGGCTGTATTCGATGGCAGCGGCGAAATACCTGATGGCGAAAAAACCTACCCTGCGCGTGTCCGACCTCATGGAAACAAGCCGCACTATCATGGAGGACAGGCGGTTGAACCTCTTCCTGCTGGAATTGTCGTTCGCCGGGTGGTGGCTGCCAATGATCCTCGTCTGCGCGGCGGTGTTCTTGCTGGTGGGCTACAACGCCTATGTCGTCTGCGTCCTCCTGCTGCCGGTGTTCGTGCGGGCGTACATGGTCACCGCGCGCGCCGCTTTTGTGGATGATTGGGTCGGCAACCTCGTTTCCTCGGCGGATGACACTGCATCCATCACCCCAAAGCCCATATAAACCCCAAAGTCCATATAAAAGGAGAAATGCTTATGCACACCTCGAAAGAATATCGCCAAACCGCTTGGTCTGCCATCAAGCCTGTTCTGCCCATAATGCTGCTGATTTTCCTCGTGGCGAGCCTTCCGCAGCTTATCTTCATGTTTATCCAAACCGCCTTCGGGCTAATGCCGCCGATGGATACGGACTTGCTTCTCAGCGACCCGGATGCTTTTGTGGCGGCTTACAGCGCCTTCATGTCGTCGAGCAAGGGGATCACTTATTCGCTGCTGAACCTGCTGTTTACGCTGATGACCATTCCGCTGACGCTGGGCACTATCGGCGCGGCACAGCGTATTCTCCGCGGCGAGGGCGTGCTGGTGCGCCATTCGCTGGCGTATATTCCCTATACCTTCCGCGCGATTTGGCTGCAGATCTGCACGGCGTTCTACGCCTTCTGGCCGATGCTGCTGGCGTATGTGGTGGCGATTCCAGTGCTGCTGACCGTGTCGTCGCCCGATATCATGCTGCTCACCGCCATTCTGTTTTTCATCGCGGTGATTGCGACGCTGGTGTTCGCCATTATGCGCACCTACTTAATGGTAGCCTCCGACTACCTGCTGGCACGCAACCCGAACACGAGCGTCTCGGAGATTATGCGCACCAGCCGCACCATCATGAAGGGCAACCGCATGAATTTCTTCCTGCTGGAATTATCTTTCATCGGTTGGAGTCTGCTGATTGCCGTGCTTGATTCGGCCGTGCTGACGATGGCGGGCTACACGCTTGCAAACATCTGCTCCATGCTGCTGTCGCTGTTCCTCGGCGTGTACATGACCACCGCAAAAGCGGCGTTTGTCAACGATTTGACCGCTGCCGCGCCTTCGGATAACGCAAGCGGCAAAATGACGGAATAAAAATTGCATCATGCAAGTCATTTTCCCCGGCATCGCGAGGTGTCGGGGATATTTTTTTGCATTTTGCAGGAAAGCCGCAATTTTATGCATTTTTATCGTTTTTCCTATTGCATTTTCGATGTAAACAGGATATAATTAACTTGTTGTGAGCATTCACGCACCATCCGCCGCATCCCTTTCAATGAGGAAACGGATGAAAAAGCACTGCGGATTGCATTTCATATTACTTGTTATTGCAGGAGGTAATCCTTATGGCGCTTACGATTTCTCACCGTTGTCAGAATATCGCTCCCTCCCCGACGCTGGCGATTGACGCGCGGGCGAAGGAAATGAAGGCCGCGGGCGTGGACGTCATCGGCTTTGGCGCGGGCGAACCCGACTTTCCGACCCCCGCATACATCTGCGACGCCGCGAAAGAGGCGCTGGACAAGGGCATGACCCGCTATACCCCCGCTGCCGGCACGGTTGCGCTGCGTCAGGCGATTTGCGACAAGCTGGAGCGCGACAACCATCTGCATTATACGCCGTCGGACATTATCGTTTCCTCCGGCGCGAAGCACAGCCTGTACACCATCTTCCAGTGCATCCTCGACCCCGGCGACGAAGTGCTGATTCCCACGCCCTGCTGGGTGTCGTACCCGGAAATGGTGCGCATGGCGGGCGGCGTGCCGGTGTTCATCCCGTCGGATGAGCGCAATAACTTCATCCCCACCAGCCACGATATCGCCGCGCGCGTCACCCGCCGTACCAAGGCGATTATCCTCACCAGTCCGTCGAACCCGAACGGCTCCGTCTGGTCGCGCGAGCAACTGCAATTCGTTGCTGACCTCGCCGTCAGCCACCCGTTCTACGTCGTCAGCGACGAGATCTACGAAAAGCTGATTTACGACGGTCAGAAGCACGTTTCTATCGCCGAACTGGGCGAAGCTATCAAGAACCAGACGTTCGTGGTCAACGGCATGTCCAAGGCATATGCCATGACCGGCTGGCGCATCGGCTACGTCGCGGGTCCGCGCAACGAGATTTGCGCCATGACGAGTTTCCAGTCCCACGCGACATCCAACGCGAACTCCATCGCGCAGTACGCCGCGATGAAGGCGCTGCAGGGCGATCCGCAGTGCGTGACGGACATGGTGGCGCAGTTCGAGGCGCGCCGCAACGCAATGGTGGAGAAAATCAACAGCATTCCGGGCTTGAGCTGCATGAAGCCGCAGGGTGCGTTCTACATTATGCTGAACATCACGGGCGTGATGGGCAAGACGTACAACGGGCGCGTTATTGACAGCAGTCAGACATTCGCGGAGCTGCTGCTGGCGGACAAGCACGTCGCCGTCGTGCCGGGCAACGCCTTTGAGGCGGAGGGCTTCTGCCGTTTGAGCTACGCTGTGGCAATGGAAAGCTGCATGGAGGGTCTGCGCCGCATCGAGGAGTTTGTCAGCGAATTGAAATAATCCATGCCGCAACGACGCGACAGTAAACCGAAAGGCAATACGTTCGCGTACTGCCTTTCTTTGCTATTACCTATTGTATTTATGAAGAAGGAGGCGCATTTCCATGCTCGAATTTGACAAGAAATCAAACCTGCTGATGACCAACCGCTATCAGTACAGCCTGCAAGATGTCGCAGAGCCGAACCTTTATCGCGAACTGTACGACTATGAATCCATCCCGAAGGTCGCTTTCAACATGCGCCATGTGCCGGAAAACATGCCGGACGAAATCTGGATGACCGATACCACCTTCCGTGACGGTCAGCAGTCTGTCAGCCCGTTCACGGTCGAGCAGATTGTCCACCTGTATTCGCTGATGCACCGTTTGGGCGGCCCGAAGGGATTGATTCGCCAGTCCGAATTCTTTCTGTACACCGATAAGGACAAGAAAGCGCTCCATGCCTGCCAGGATCTCGGCTACGATTTCCCCGAAATCACGACGTGGATTCGCGCCAACGAGAAGGACTTCGAGCTGGTCAAGCAGGCAGGCGTGAAGGAAACGGGCATCCTCGTCTCCTGCTCGGACTACCACATCTTCAAGAAGATGCACCTGACGCGCAAACAGGCGATGGACAAGTATCTGGGCATCGTCAAGGCTGCACTTGACCGCGGCATCCGCCCGCGCTGCCACTTCGAGGACATCACCCGTGCTGATTTCTACGGCTTCGTCCTTCCCTTCGCCGAAGAATTGATGTACCTGTCCGAGGAATCCGGGCTGCCGATTAAGATTCGCGCCTGCGACACGATGGGCTACGGCGTGCATTACTACAGCGCTGCCTTGCCGCGTTCCGTCCCCGGCATCATCTACGGTCTGCACCACTACGCGCGCGTGCCGTCGGAACAGCTGGAGTGGCACGGTCACAACGACTTCTACAAGGTCGTCAGCAACGCGGGTACGGCGTGGATGTACGGCTGCTCGTCGGTCAACTGCTCGCTGCTGGGCATCGGCGAACGCACGGGCAACTGCCCGCTGGAAGCCATGGCGATTGAGTACGCCTCCCTGCGCGGCACGCTCGACGGCATGGACTTGACCGCCGTGACCGAAATTGCCGAGTACATGGAGCGCGAAATCGGCATCGAAATCAGCCCGCGTCAGCCGTTTGTCGGCCGCCACTTCAACGTCACCCGCGCGGGCATCCATGCCGACGGTCTGCTGAAGGACGAAGAAATCTACAACATTTTCGACACGGCGAAGATTCTGAACCGTCCGGCGCTTGTCGCGGTGGATGCAACCTCCGGCACAGCGGGCGTGGCGCACTGGCTGAACAGCTACTTCCGCCTGAAGGGCGACGAGGTCATTCCGAAGACCGACCCGCTGGTCACGACGCTGCGCGACTTGGTCGCCGAACTGTACGCGCAGGGCCGCAACACGGTCATGGGCGACGAAGAATTGGAGATTATGGTGCGCACGATTGACACGGAACGGTATGAGCATCTGCTGTTCCATAAGAGCCACTGAAAAAAAGGGAGCCGGACAAGTGATGTCCGACTCCCTTTTTATGCTATTCATTGCAGAAATTTAAGTATGGTTACTTTTTTCCTGCGTCTGCCGCGCGATGTCGTCGCGAATGAGTTGTTTTAAGTAGCCTTGCACATTCGTAATGCCTGCAAGATACTCAAATATATCCGCATCGGTATGCTTGTTTAACTTCATACCTATGCGTTTCGTGTTTTGCTTATCCCATTGCAAATCATACTTGCGCTTGTCAAACGTTTCATTGGTTTCAGCAGTGTTTTGGCTCTTCATATGTAGACGCTCCTTTTATTCAAGTAACGAAGGAGTTTTTAGCTGTCCGCTTAGCATTGTCCCTTCAGTATCAGCCTCTCCATCAGCCTCAACCCCATCCGCGTCCGGAAAATCTTCTCCCGTCCGCACTGAATCGCGTCCGCTTTCATCCCCTCTTCAATCATATTGACGAGGAAGTCCGCTTCCAGCAGAATCCGCCAATCCAGCGCATCCACGCCGTCAAGCGTGTGGTGGTGCGCAATCAGGAAGCATACCCGTTCCGTCACATCCGGCGCGAAACCGAGCGAATCCAGCATCTTCTGGGCTTCGGGCGGGCCGAGGCGCTCTTGCAGCTTGCCGCCGCACTGCCCGTACAGGCGCTCTGCTTCGCGGATGCCAATGTCGTGCGTCAGGGCAGCTGCTTCCAGCAGGAACAGCGTGTCCGCGTCCAGCTGCTCCGCAAGCCCGATTTGCCGCGCGTAGGCGTGCACCTTCACGAAGTGGTTGATGCGCGCCGGATCGCCCGCGTAATAGTCGGTCATGGCGGAAAAGAGGGCGAAGAGCTGCTGCGTCTGCTGCGCGGAAAATACGGCGATGCTCATGCGTTTTCCTCCAAGGACTTGCGCCCCTCGTCAATCGCCGCCTGCACCATGTCCGGCGCGGGCGCGCCCGGAATCCGCCGCTTCTCGACGCAGGAGAGCATCGACAGGTCGTCAAACACATCCGCCTCAAACGCCGGATGGAATTGTTTGAGTTCCTCCAGCGACAAATCCAGCAGCGCCTTGTTCTCATTCAGGCAATGCGCCACCAGCCGCCCAACGACCGCGTGCGCATCCCGGAACGGCACGCCGCGCTTGACCAGATAATCCGCGCAGTCCGTCGCATTCGTGAAGCCGCCGGACGCGCCCTTCTCCATCACGTCCTTGCGGAAGGTGACGGTACGCAGCATGGCGGTGAACACGGTCAGCCCCTTCACCAGCGTGTCGCGCGCGTCAAAAAACGCTTCCTTATCTTCCTGCATATCCTTGTTGTACGCCAGCGGCAGCCCCTTCATCGTCGTCAGCAAGCCCATCAAATCGCCATAGACGCGCCCGGTCTTGCCGCGAATCAGCTCCGCGACGTCGGGGTTCTTCTTCTGCGGCATGATGGACGACCCCGTCGCAAAGGCGTCATCCATCTCGACAAAGCGGAACTCGTTCGTGTTCCACAAAATCAGCTCCTCGCAGAAGCGCGAGAGGTGCATCATGCAGATTGACGCCGCCGAAAGGTATTCTAATAGGAAGTCGCGGTCGGACACGCCATCGAGGCTGTTCATGCTGATGCGGGAAAAACCCAGCAGTTCCGCCACGCGCTCACGATTGAGCGGATAGGTCGTGCCCGCCAGCGCACCGCTGCCCAGCGGCATCACATCCGCCGCGTTATAGGCGTGGGCGAAGCGGTCGAGGTCGCGCCGGAACATCTGGAAATACGCCATCATGTGGTGCGCCAAGGTGATGGGCTGCGCCTTCTGCAGATGGGTGTAGCCGGGCATGATGGTGTGCAGGTTGTCCTGCGCAATGTCCAGCAGGACGCTGAGCAGCTCGCGGAGCATCTCTTGCGTCTCCTGACAGGCGAGTTTGGCGTACATGCGGCAATCCAGCGCCACCTGATCGTTGCGACTGCGCCCGGTATGCAGGCGTTTGCCCGCTTCGCCGATGCGCTCGGTCAGCAGCGCTTCCACGTTCATGTGGATGTCCTCCGCGTCCACCATCCAGTGGACTTTGCCCGCCTTGACGTCCGCCAAAATACCGCGCAGGCCTTCGACAATCTTTTCCGCGTCTTCCTGCGGGATAATGCCCTGCTCGCCCAGCATGGTCGCGTGGGCAATCGAGCCGGTAATGTCCTGCTCCGCCAGCCGCTGGTCAAAAGAAATGCTGGAATGGAAATCGTCCACCAGCCCGTCGGTTGCCTTGCTGAAGCGTCCTCCCCAGAGTTTCATTGCGTTCCTCCTGATGCGCGGGCAAGTCAACCGTCCGCGCGAAAAATTTCGATTCAAAAGTATTGTACCGTGTTTCCCGGCGCGTGTAAAGTCCCGCGCGTGTATTTTCTGCGCACTTATAGCAACTTTGAATGCTGTTTCACTGACATTTTCGTAATTTTCGACAATTTTCGTTATGAATCCATTTCCTTTTCCATTGACTTTTTGGTACGAAAACGTTATAATAATAGCAATAGTGCGTAATGTCTGATGGAAACACGCACAAAATTCTCGCAAAACAAAGGAGGAGTTTTCCCATGAAGCGTCTTTCCCGTCTGACCGCGCTGCTGCTCACGCTTGCCATGCTGCTGAGCCTGGTCAGCATTGCGCACGCGGAAGAAAAGCAGTCCGTCACCGCGTGGCTGCTGTACTTTGCGTCGAACCATGAAACCGATTCCTCGAAATTTCCGTGGTGGCCGCAGCATAAGTCCGCTGACCAGCCCTCGTCCGAAACGGGCGTGGAAGCCACGAACGCCGAAGTTACCGGCCCCGGCATGTACACGGTCGGACTCAAGTTCAACTGGCAGAAGGCGGAGGGCGCAATTCAGTTCAACCTCGTGCTGAACAACGCGGAGAGCCTCTTTCCCGGCTACTATGTGAAGATTACGGACATCCGCGTCAACGGCAAGTCCATTGACCACAAGCCGAACCTCTACGGCACCTTCCACGACGACCCGAACGCAGGCTTTGCGCCGATTTACAACAACTACTGGGACAAGAATTTCTCCCCGGATTCCACCGGTCCGGACGGTCTGCGCGCCTTTGACAGTGCGGACGAAGCGACCTACGAAATCATCAACCCCGACGACATCGTTGCGGGCGACACGATTGAGGTAGACTTCATCGTTGCAGCGAACGCAGGTGAAATGCCGGAAGACATTGGCGAAAAGCCCGGCAAGCTGACCTCTCTGGTTGCGCCGCCGCCGGTGCTGGAGGACGGCGCGGAAGCGTGGCTGTTCTATCAGTCCGGCAGCTGGTGGCCTGCCAACACGAAGCCCGAAGGCGACAGTGCAGGTCATGCCAGCAGCACAACGGCAAAGATTACCGGCGACGGGTATTATACCGCCAGCCTGTCCTTTGACCGCGATGGCTGGTCGTCTCCTGTGAACGGCGCGAAAAAGCTGCTGCTGGTCGTCTCTGACGGCACGAAGAAGCTTCCGAACAGCTACCTCAAGATTACCGACATCCGCGTCAACGGCAAGTCCATTAACTTCACCGACGTCGGCTTCGGCGCGCACTACGGCGACCAGTACATCCAGGCGACGGACGATTACTCTATCATTTATGACGACTGGATGGTGGAAAACAACTCCGCGCCGTGGAATCACAAGGACTGGAACGGCAATGTGACCGACAATGTTTCCGCCATCAATCCCGATGACATCAAGAATGGCATGACCATCGACGTAGACTTCTTCATCACCAGCACCGCCGGCAAGGCGCCCGCGAAGGACACCAGCAGCGACCCCATCTGGTTCCCGAACAACACGGCTTCTCTGGCGGGTCTGACGCTGAAGGATCTGGGCATTGCCGACGACTGGCACGCCATCGTTCCCGTTGACCTGAGCAAGACCGGCTGGCAGACTTTCCCGCTGCTGGCGGCGAACTTCAAGCAGGTCGGCACGGCGTATGTCGCGGTGAACAACGGTTCTGTGACCGTCACCTGCGAGTACAACGGCTTCTATGTGTTTGAGAAGAGCCAGTGCATCAAGTGGTTCACGAGCCTCGACCAGATTTCCAAGGCGGAACTGGTGGATATCTCGAACGGCCTTGCCTGCGGCAGCGTTGTGAGCATCGCGGATGATTTGGGCGGCGCACAGATGGCGTACCTGTCCATCAACAACAAGATCACTTGGCGCAATCCGGTCGATGATTTCGGCAACAGCCTTCCGGACTACTGGAAGAACCTTCCCCAGTGGAAGGAATACCGCGCGAATCTGATGGAAATGATTAACGCGGCGAACGCGGAATAATTCTGCCTCCCCTGCCCCTTCTGGCGAAAGTCAGAAGGGGCTTTTCGTTTGTCTGCGGATTGGCTGGCGGGAGAGCATACGAATCCTTCTGCACCAAAAAGACCGTCAACTTTTCGCACACTGCGACCAGTCAACGGTCTAATGTTCAGTACAGCAACCTAAAATTTACAGATTGAAAGTTTTCTTAATCAATCTTGCGACTTCATCAGGTTCTATATCAGAATTATCAATCCTCAGGTAGTTATCAAAAGGAATCTCGCCTTCATAACTAACACACCGATGGTTTTTGTCGTCATTGATTAAGCGCTGATTGGAAGCCTCGATATCTCTTTTGGACGCTTTATTTTTTAGTCTGTTTTCAGAAATATTCCTTTTCAGTCTTATCTCCTGCGGCGCAATTAGTTCAACATAATAGAAGTCCGTCCCGTATGGTTCAAAGATGCCTTTGACATGCTCCAGATACGCCCATTCTGATGGCAGATTGAAATCCATCATCATTGTAAAAATCATCCCATCATTATCGGAAGCTGCATAGTTCTTGAAAATAACGTCGCGGATTTCTGCGATTGTCTTGCCCTCGTATCGACCGAAAATCTCTATCACTGGTTCGATGGTCATGTGATTGTGAAAGAGCCTTAAATCCGTTATTTTCATCAATTCCTGACCAACTGTCATTTTCCCAACAGCTGCATCGCCAATGATAAACAATAGTTTCATAAAGCACCTCAACAAATTCTGTGCAGATTCTAAGGTAACACCGCGCAAATGAGGTGGTCGGCTGGCGAATGGATTTTTCGTCAGATGCAAATGCAAATTTCGAAGTTTTACTGGCGGTAAATCGAGAAATTTGCATGACGCAGATGGCGGAAAAGACATCGCCAGACGCGCCGCCGAATTGTGCGGTGGTGCCCTAATACTCCCCTGCTTCGCCGTTGAGAATCGCATCTGTCAGCGTTCCCAGCAAGCCACTATCCTCCATCGCGTCCATTGCGCCCTGCACAAGTTTCGCCGGAAGTGCCGCAAGCCACTGCGTCACCTTCCGCACCATCGGCTTTCCAATCCGCCCCATCAGCTCCGCCAATGCCGGGCCATCCACCGACAGTACATTCGTGCCCTGCACATCCTCCGGCGCATACTTCACCGTGCCCTCCGCCACCTGAATCACCTTGACCGTCAGCGTCATCATCGTGGCGCTATGGTCGGGCTGAATCCGGCGGATGATGACGGTGTCGCCCTGCGCCTCGCCCTCAAAGGCAAGGTGGATGCCGTCGTCGCCCGTCATCATGCCGTCCGCGTCGATTTGCGCGTAGAACGGCAGCGTGACGGGATAGCTTACAGGCAGGGAGAACGAAACCTGCGCATTCAGCACGTCCGATTGCAGGGAGAGCGCGCCTGTGAAGAGCAGCGCATCCCGGCGGAGCGTCGCGGAAAATTCCACCAAATCAGGAAAATGCAGCAAAACAACCTGCGTGCCGTCCGCCTCCGCGTACGAAAAGACGGTCTCCTCGCCATTTTGCCAGCTGACGCCGTTTTCAGTGTGTTCGATGCTCAAGCCATCCGGGAAGTTCGCTTCGACGTACTCCGGCAAGGTCGCCAGCGCGTCAAAAATATCCGCATCCGTACCGCTTTCCAAGCCGAACGCTTCAATATAATAATACAGCGCCCTGTCATCTTCGGACAGGCGGGCGATTTCTTCCGCGCAGGCTATCAGCGCCGTGTTTTCCAGCCGACCACCGGTTTCCTGTGCCGCCAAATCGGCAATCGACTGTCGGACACCCGCCCATGCGCTGGTGTGCGCGTAGGGTGACAGCCACAGGAACACCCGCTGCAAGGGCAAGTCGAGGTGATTGTACGCCTTGATGGCAAATTCCAGCCACGCCAGCTGATTGAACATCAGCGTTTCGCCGCCAAGGTCAGTCGCCTGAATCCCCCAGTGGCTGTCCAGACCGAAGAAGCGGATGCGGGTTGCGGTTTTTTCCGGCGCATTCGTCAGGCTAAGGTCAATGCGCGCGTCAAGGCTGCCATCCGACGCCACCACGTCGCCCTCCACCGTCAGCAGGCGGAAGAGCGCTTTCAGCCCCTGCGCCAGCTTGCGCTCCTGTGCGGGGTACTGCACGGGGTCAATGTCCGCGCTCAGGCGGAACGTGACGCGTTCGCCCAGCGCCGTGGACAGCAGGAGCACCGCTGCCAGCGCTGCCGCCGCCAGCCGCCGCATCAGCCCCATAGCAGCGCCAATGCCGGAACAATCTGTTTTTTCCGGCTGACAACTTTCGGAAGCCACACATGGTGACTGGAGGTGTCCTCATTGAGGTTAAACGCCTGTCGCACCGCGTCGTCGCCGCCAAGGAACACCAACTCCGTACCGCAGCGCAAGACGTCGGTCAGCATCATAAGGAACATATCATAGCCCTTATTGTCCTTGATTTTCTGCATTTCGGGCAGAATTTCCGGCAAACGCTCCAGCATTCGGTCAGTGTCAAGGCAAGTAATCTGGCAGATGCCAAGGTTGTGCCCCGCGATGTGGAATTCCTTGAAGTCGGTATTCAGCAGCTGTTCGACGGGTTTGTCCGCGCCGCTGCCGGCGGAGAACATCTCGCGGCCGAGCGTCTCCAAATCAATCCCTGCGATTCGCGCCAGACGGTCAGCCATGCGGCGGTCGCGCGGCGTGCACGTCGGAGACTTGAACATGACCGTATCGGACAAAATCGCCGCTGCCATCAGCCCTGCCATCTTCTCAGAGGGCTGCAGGCCGCGTTCTTGGAACATCGTCGCGACAATCGTCGTTGTCGAGCCAACGGGCTCATTGCGCATGAACACCGGCGCGCCCGTCTGAATATCCGCCAGCCGGTGATGGTCGATAATCGCGATAATATCCGCCTGTTCCAGACCGGGGATGGACTGGCTCTTCTCGTTGTGATCAACCAGCACAACGCGCTTGCGCCGCGGCCGCAGCAGATGATAGCGGCTCAGCGTGCCGACGACCTTCTCGTTCTCGTCCAGCACGGGATAGGAGCGGTAGCGGCTTTGCAGCACCGTCTCGCGCACGTCGTCGATGAAGTCGTTGAGGTGAAACAGCACGACCCCCGTATGCTGGGCAATGCGCTGCACGGGAATTGCCTGATAAATCATGCGCGCCGCGCGGTAAGCGTCGCAGGGCGTGGCGATAATGCACGTCTTGCTGGACAGACCGAGATACTTTTCCGACAGTGAGCCTTGGCAGATAATGACGCACGATGCACCGATTTCCAGTGCCTTGTCCACCACGTCCTTCTGCTGCCCGCAGATGACGATGCTGCCGCTGTTGACGCCCTTCAGGCACTCGCCAGGTGTCGGCAGGGCAATCACGACTTCGCCGGAAATGGTGTCGAACGTATCCTCTTCGTTGTTGATGATATGCCCTTCGAGCGCGGACAGAAGGTTGAAAATCGGCACGTCGCGGACTTCGGGCTTCGTGATGCTCTCCATGTCCTTTTCGGCAATGCCGCCCGCGGTCAGCATCCCGTAGAGCGTGCCATCCTCGTTCGTGACCGGCACCGCAGACAGATTTTCATCCTCACGCAGCACTGCCCACGCGTGACTGATCGGGACACTTGTGCCGAGCGTCGGCGGACGGTCGTAGTCAATATCGCGCACCTGTGTGCGGACATTGGTGAGCAGCGTCGGCGCCTGAAAGCCGAAGCGGTCGAGCAGGAACTGTGTCTCGTCGTTCGGTGCGCCCTGCATGGCGGCGACATAGGCATTGTCGCCCAGCGCATTATGCAGCGCCGCAAACGCCATGGCTGACACCACGGAATCGGTATCGGGATTGCGGTGTCCGCAGACATAAATCGGATCCATCTATGTATTCTCCTTTCACTGGGGAAAGCGGTCGTCAAAAGCACTTTCTGCCCTTACCAGTCCAAATCGTCATCTTCCTCGTTGTCATCCACGACCCCCGCCCAAGCATTGGGGTCGGTGTAGAGGCGCAGGCGGTACTCGTCGTTCAGCGCTTTCTGCGTGTCGATGTTCGCGATGCCCAGCGTTTTCAAGCCCTTCTTGCCCTGATACGCCTTCACAGCCTCCACCGTCGCCGCACCATAGACGCCGTCCACCTTGTCCTCCGCCAGATAGCCCAGATACGACAGCTTCTCCTGTAATTCGCGCACCTTCTGCCCACTGTTGCCGCTGCGCATCGTCCAGTCGGCGACGTCATGCACCGTGCCGTAACCCAGAATCCGGTTGTAGGTCAAGGCGTACTCCGCGCGCTTAACCGCAACGGGTGTGTTTCCCTCGATGACATGCACGGTGATGTTCCCCATTGCGTCCTGTGAGCAGTATTCCACCATGGCGACGTGGTCGGTATCCGTGCTGCTCGTCCAAGTGAAGAACACCCAGTCGCCGGGCTGCGGGATGTACGTTCCGGTGGTGATGTAGGTGTCGTCGTCCTTCATCCACTGGTATCCCCAGTTCGCCAGATTGCCGTTGCGGGTAACGTACCGTCCCTGCCGGATGAACCAGTCGCGCCCGACGTTCTGCCCGGAATACATGGGGTAGACATTGCGGAGCAGTTCCGTGCCGTGCTGCTGATCCACCTGATCGACACACCAGCAGAGGAACTCAGCGCACCACTGCGCGTAGGCATCCCCCGCCCATTCGCCGTACTTGGAGTACCCGTGCGGCCCTTCCTTGTATCCGATTTCGCCGCGCGCCACGTCCAGCAGCCACTGCACATAGTCCGGCACATGCCAGAGCGGTTCAAGCACCGTGTCCTCCGCCTTCGCGCAGGGCAGCAGCAGCCCTGCCGTCAGCAGCAGGGTCAGCATCAGCGACAGCAAGCGTTTCATCGGGTGATTTCTCCTTTCAAGCGGAAGAGGTAACAAGTTAATATTCGACCTTGACGAGCGAAATTCCTGCTGCATCGCCGGATTTCCCGCTTTTCCCATCCAATTTCATCAAAAAAGAGGCGATTGCTCGCCCCTTTGCGTGTATATTGCCTCATTTCTCGTCATACACCCGGTAAATCAGCATACACAGCGCGCCGTCGCCGCTGGTGTGCGCTTCGACGCGAATCGGGAAGTCGTAGTCGTTGCGCCAGCGAAGGTTCTGCGTTTTGTTGCCGACCGCCGCGTCCACACCGTGCGGCAGGTACGGCGCGCAGTCCTCGCCATGTGCGCGGCGATAGAGGATGTTAATCCCTGGCAGCTGAAGCAGCGCATTATACAGCGTCGAAGACACCTGACAAGTGCCGCCGCCGTAGCCGCTGGAAGCCGAGCCGTCGGACAGCGTGCCCGCAATCAGGTAGCCCTTCGCCTTGTTATACGGCCCCATGATTTTGTTGCCGTCGAAAATGTCCCCCGGTTGGTAGATTCCGGAAATCAACTCGCTTCCGCGGGCGATGTTGTGGATGCGGTTATGGTTTTTTTCCGTGTCCACCATCTTATAATACGAGGTGTACGCCGCAATCGGGGTATCCTCGCGCAGGGGATTATCCGTCGGGGACACCGGCGTCAAGTCCGTCAGCTGCTCAAGATTGATATAGCCATAGCTGCGCATATAGTTGACGACCGCCCAGCCGTCATACATGCACCAGATGGAAATCGTCGTGCCGGGATTCAGCACCACCCAGCTTTCGTCCTGATCGCTCATGGACTTGCGGACGTAACAGGTCGCGGCGGTCTTGGCGACATAAGCGTGCTTTTGCACACCATAAGGCGGCGTTGTGGTTTCATCCACCGGCGTCACGCGGAAAAGGCGGCGGCGCTTGACATACGCAAGGTTCCCCTGATAGCGCATGATGACCCACGTCGGGTCAATATACAGCACTTCGCCGCGCGCAGAGGTATCGCCGACGCGGAAAACGCGCTCGCTCTCAATATCACGTTCCACATAGCCGCTGGTATACGCGGTCATGCGGGCGGTATAGAGCGCCGGAGAATTGCTGTCAAAATCCGACAGCACTTTATCCGGATAGACCGCCCCTACCACATGGACGGTCGCATCCTCGTTGAACTCCGAGTCGTCCACTTCCTCATACAGCTCATCTTCCGCCAGCGCCATTCCGGTCAGCGCAATGCACAGCATCAGCAAAAGGGCCATCAGACGTTTCATCTGTTATCCTCCCCTGTCGAAACAGTTTCCGTTTCTCATTATACCATTCCTTTGGCAGACAGGCAAGGGGGCGGATGCAGAATTTACAAGTTTGGCGTACATTCTGACGCTTTTATGCGATTTTCGGATGTTTTCCCTTTCTCCCGTCCTTATTCACCACGCTCCTGATAAACCATCTCAAAGTAGCGGTTGCCTTCCTGCGTGAACGCTTCCACCGTCAAATTCCCCGTCGACAGGCGCTCCACCAATTTCTTTAAATCCGCCGTGAAATAATTTTCCTCCGGCACGACGATATTCCCCGCAACCTGCTTCCACGCGGCAATATCCTCCACGTCGATGATGTTTCGGTACTTCTCCGCTTCCGCCTTGCTTTCACGCAGTTCTGTCAACTGCTGAGCGACTTCCGCCGTCTGCTCCTGCGTCTCCAAGGATGCAATCTGCGCCGCCAGTTCCGCAATCCGCTGTTCCTGATAGGTGTTCACCAGCGGTTCGGTCATGTCCGCGAAGATGCGGTACTGCGTTTCATCGTAGACGTTCTGCGCGCAGTATTCCAGATAGCGGATGGCTTCCTCCTTGTGCTGGGAGTACGGGTTCACCACCAGCACATAGACCGATGCCGGAATCGCAGCGGGCGACGATTCGCCGACCTTCATCGGCATGTGGCAATCCGTCGTGATAGGCATGGAGACGTCCATTTCGTAGAGCGAATACCCGTCCTCGTTCTGCGGGAAAGCGTCTTCATCCTCCGGGACGTTCGCCACGATGTAGGTCAGCAGCTCCTGCAATTCGGCGTTATTCAGCGTGATGCGATTGCCGAGCAGCTGCTGCTCGTTCAGGTAGCGCTCGATACTCATGTTCAGCATATTCAGGCGACTGTAACCGGGGTAGCCGAGGGGTGCCATGCCTTCATCCGCGAAAACGCCCTCATCCGCCAATTGGGTAATTTGCTGGAACATCTCCAGCAGCGTATTCGCAAAAGTCATGCCGTTCTGCTCCAGCACATCCATTGCCGCGTCAGGCAGATAGGTTTCAACCGTCTCATACCAGCCGATAATTTTGCCGTCGTCGGTCGTGAGACCCTTCTGCAAGCCGGGATAGAGGCGGCTGACCTGCTTGGAGAGGATTGCACTGCTGCTCAGGTCGGTGAAGTAGCCCTTGTCCTTCAGCAGCTTCAGACTCACCGTATCAAACGGCGTGATGCAGAGAATATCCACATCGCTGTTTTTCGTGTTGAGGATATCCGCGGTCGTCAGATCATAGACGCTGCGGAAGGTCACGCCGTTCTGCAGCATGTAGTCAGCCGCGTTGTGCGCTTCCGTCTGGCTCAGGACAAGCGTCACGGATGTCTCGGAGACAATACGGCTGCTCATCAGCAGCGTACCGTTGGCGAGCAGTACGTCATCATCCGTCACCAGCAGGATGCTGTCCATTGTCGTCAGCGGGGACGTGATGCACGTCATGGTTTCCAGCGTTTCGCCGCTGTACAGCCCGCGCACATTGTCGTCATACATCAGGGCGTAATAGCGCCCGTTCACATAGCGCAAATCGTCCGCCGTCCAAAGCGGCACGGTGTCCGACGTGTACGTTTCTTTGCCGACTTTGCCCGTCGCGGGGTCAAAGGTGTGCAGCGTCAGCATCTGCTTGTCATAGTCTCCTTCGGGATTGCAGAGCGTATCGCCGCGGAGGAACAGCTTCACCTCACTCCACTCTTCATCGCTGAAACTGCCGATTTGCCGCACTTCGCTCGTTTCCAGATTCTCGTAAATCAGCTGCTGCGGCTTGCCCTCCACGCGCAGGGTAAGGTAGATTGCCTTGTCGGACACCAGCAAATCGCCGACACCCGCGTTTTCGTCATCCAACGCTTCGCGCACATCCCAGCGCGACGTCAGTTCCCACGCGTTGTCCGCATTCAGCGTGTACGTCACGAGCAGTTCGTTCCAGTCGGCATCGTACCCGATGCCGGTTAGCGTCAGCTGCCCTTCCGCGTCGCGCCGCAGCACCGAGTGCATCACATTATCCGGCATATCCGCCAGCTTCTCCGCGCTGCCGTCCGCCAGCGACACACGGTAGAGTGCCTTGCCGCCCGCAAGCAGCAGCGCATCTCCCTCGCGCAGGGGCGTTGTATCGCCCAGCCATGCCCCTTCCGGCAGCTCACAGCGGAAATGCTCCGCCATTGCCGCGCCGCAGAGCAGCACCAGCATCGCCAAACATGCGCACAAGACTTTCTTCATGATATAGACTCCTTTCGTCCCATCCTGTCTATAAACGAATTCCACGCCTCCGGAAGCGCTTCACCCATTAGACGCGCGGCAGGCGGAATCGGTTGCGCGGAAATTACATTTTCCGCAAAAAATCCGGAATACCAATTCGTACTGTCCGAAGGGGGATTATTCGTTGTTGTCCGGATGCTTCATGATGATACTATTTCCAAATGAGAATGCGCCGCGGAAAATAAGTTCAGCATCAGAAGGGCAAGGAAAACGCTCGTCAGTCTCTTCGTCATTCGTTGCTCTTTTCTTCTACCAGTTCATTCATGTTTTCGTGCAACAATAGCATCAAAGGTATAACAATTCCCTCCAAAAAACGTGCAAGGGCGGAAGACGTTCCCGTCCTCCGCCCCAATGGTAGTTATGATTTGGATATTATTTTATTCCGCCGCAGCAGGTTCTGCGTCCTCCGGAACAGCTTCCATCAGGAAGTCCATTGTGGTGTCGCCCTGCACAAGTTCAAACAGCAACGTGCCGTCCGTCAGCTTCGCCACGCCGAACATCTGGGTCGTGTTCTCGTCCACCGGCAGCGTCACAGTGAGGATGCCATCCACAAACGTCATCGGAATCGGAATCTCCGCCAGCGCCGTCTGACCAACCAGATTCAGCAGATACAGACTGCTGTCCTTCACTTCAATGATGCACTCCTGACCCACCATGCTCATCGGCACGCTCATGCCGTTCATGATGACGCTCGTCGCCTGCCACTTGCCTTGCAGTTCTTCTTCCGTCGTCTCCGTGCTGATGGTCAGTTCTTCGTCCTCGGCAGGCGCTTCACGGGTGAAGTCAATCTTCATGCCATCCTGCTCGGTGCTCAGGCCCGTTTCGGTCACGGTCACAAGCCCTTCGCCTTCCGTTCCCTTGTCCATCACGAGGTTGCCGTCCTCATTCTTTTCCCAGACGCCTTCCTCCGAATCCATGCCCGCAATGTCCATCTTGTAGGTACCGTCAGCGTTGATGGTCAGCGTCACCTGAATGCCAAGCAGCTCGCCATACCATTCGCCAGTCACATCCGCCGTTTCCGCGAACGCACCCACCATCATCGTCAGCGCCAGCAACAGCGCCAGAACCAAGGAAGTCAACCGTTTCATGTGCCTTTTCTCCTTATTTGGGGATTTTCCCCGTATATTTTGCGGCATGTTTTTTCCTCTCGAACGCCGCTCTCGATTGCGTTTATTTTATCATTGTTTCCGTGATATGTCAATGGAGGGGAGGAATTTTACAACTGCTGTGATTAAAAAGGGATTGAAACGATGTTATCCACCGCTTTTGCACATCGTTATCCACAAGGTTATGCACTTTCTGTGGATAAACCGTGCGAAAAAACCCCTCCACGTCTCCGCATGAGACAGGAAGGGGGAAATGTTATGAAATTACTTGTCGAACCCCTTGACCTCGTAGTCGTTTTCTTCGACAACCGCTTTGAGCAGGGGCTTCAAGGTGTTTTCATCCGCATCGGCTTTCAGCGTCACGACTGCCGTACCCGCTTCGTGGCTTGCCGCCGCGCTCTGCACGCCATCCACCGCTTCCAGCGCCGCCTTCACGCGCGCCTCGCAGTGGGCACACATCATGCCATCAATGCACATCGTCAGCACCTTTGCGCCGGGCTGGGCGGCTATGTTGGGCAGCGTCACCGGGTGCAGGGCGCGGTCATGCCGGCCGTCGCGCAGGCGGAAGAGGTTCAGCCGCAGCGCGTTCGACACCACGCAGAAGCTGCTCAGGCTCATCGCCGCCGCGCCGAACATCGGGTTCAATTTCCAGCCCAGCAGGCTGATGAACACGCCCGCCGCCAGCGGGATGCCGATGACATTGTAGCAGAACGCCCAGAACAGGTTCTCGTGGATGTTGCGCAGCGTCGCGCGGGAGAGGCGAATCGCCGCGGGAACGTCGGAGAGACGGCTGTTCATCAGCACCACGTCCGCCGCGTCCATGGCAATGTCCGTCCCTGCGCCGATGGCAATGCCCACGTCCGCGCAGGTAAGCGCCGGAGCGTCGTTGATGCCGTCGCCGACCATCGCGACGCGCCCGACCTTCTGCAAGCGGCGCACGACGTCCGCCTTGCCGTCCGGCAGAACGCCCGCGACCACTTGGTCAACGCCTGCCGTCTGCCCGACCGCCTGTGCCGTGCGCGGATTGTCGCCCGTAATCATTACGACGCGGATGCCCATTTTGCGCAGTTCCGCGACCGCTTCGGGGCTGTCTTCCTTCACCGTGTCCGCGACCGCCATCATGCCGAGAATCGCGCCGTCGCGGCTGAACAGCAGAGGCGTTTTGCCCTCGCCGGAGAGCTTTTCCGCCGCCGCAAGCAGGGTTTCCGGTACGTTGCACTGCCCCTGCATGTACTTCACGCTGCCGCCAAGGAGCACCGCACCATCGCGCTTCGCCGTCAGACCGTTGCCGGGCAGCGCAGCGAAATCCGACACATCCTGCGCCTTTCGTCCCTTTTCAAGCGCATACTGCACAACCGCTTTCGCCAGCGGATGCTCCGAGGGCGTTTCCAGCGACAGCGCCGCGTCCAAGAGGTCGTTTTCGCCAATGCCGTCCGCCGAGCGCACGTCCGTCACGCGCATCTGACCGGTCGTAATCGTGCCTGTTTTGTCCAGCGCGACAATCTGCACCTTGCCGGTCTCCTCCAGCGAAGCCGCCGTCTTAAACAGGATGCCATTCTTTGCGCCCACGCCGTTGCCGACCATAATCGCGACGGGTGTCGCCAGCCCCAGCGCGCATGGGCAGCTGATGACCAGCACTGCAATCGCGCGGGACAGCGCATCCCCGAACGGCGCGCCAAGCAGCAGCCAGACAATCATCGTCAGCACGGCGATCGAAATCACAACCGGGACGAACACGCCGGACACCTTGTCCGCAACCTTGGCAATCGGTGCTTTCGTCGCCGCCGCGTCAGACACCATGCGGATAATCTGGCTCAGCGTCGTATCCTCGCCCACGCGGGTCGCCTCGCAGCGCAGGAAGCCGGACTGATTGACCGTCGCCGCCGACACATTGTCGCCCGCTGCCTTATCCACCGGGACGCTCTCGCCCGTCAGCGCCGATTCGTTGACCGCGCTCGTGCCGTCCAGCACGCGCCCATCCACCGGAATGCTTTCGCCCGGACGCACGACGAACACGTCGCCCTTCTGCACCTGCTCAATTGGCAGGGAGACTTCCTGCCCGCCGCGGAGGACGTTCGCCGTCTTGGGCGCGAGCTTCATCAGGGATTTCAGCGCGTCGGTCGTCTTGCCCTTGCTGCGCGCCTCAAGCATCTTCCCCACCGTGATAAGCGTCAAAATCATCGCGGCGGACTCAAAATAAAATTCGTGCATGTAACCCATGACGGCATCCATATTCCCGTGCAGCTGCGCGTCGGTCATGGCGAAGAGCGCATAGGTGCTGTACAGGAAGGACGCCGTTGAGCCAAGCGCGACGAGCGTGTCCATATTCGGGCTGCGGTGCCACAGCGCCTTGAAGCCGCTGATAAAGAACTTCTGATTGATGACCATGATGATGATGGTCAGGAGCATCTGCGTCAGCCCCATGGCGACGTGGTTGCCGTCGAACCACGCGGGCAGCGGCCAACCCCACATCATGTGACCCATGGAGAAGTACATCAGCACAATCAGGAAGCCCAGCGACCAGCACAGGCGGCGTTTGAGTTTCGGGGTTTCGTGGTCTTCGAGGGCTTCCTCTGCGGCGGATGCGCTTTGCTTGCTTTCCGTGTCCTTGACGCTCGCGCCATAGCCCGCTTCCTGCACTGCGCGGATGATTTCGCCGTCCGCCGCCGTGCCTTCGACGCCCATGCCGTTCGTCAGCAGGCTGACGGAGACGCTCGTCACGCCCGGCACGGCGCTGACCGCCTTCTCCACCCGCGCCGCACACGCTGCGCAGGACATGCCGGTGACACAATATTGCTTCATTATATATCACTCCTTTGGTTCTATCACTTCATCAGCTTTTGCAGCGTCTGCACCAGCTCGTCGATGGCTTCATCATGCCCGGCGCGGATGTCGTCCGCCACGCAGCTGCGGATATGGCTGGCAAGCAGCTCCTTGGTGAACGCGTTGAGGGCGGCGGACGTTGCGGCGACCTGCGTGAGAATATCCGGGCAGTACGCGCTGTTCTCCACCATGCCGCGGATGCCGCGCACCTGCCCCTCGATGCGGTTCAGGCGGTTGATGAGGGCTTTCATTTCCTCCGGCGTTCGCTCTTTATGCTTATGGCAGGCTTCACACTGATGATTGCAGCAATCCATGGACTGATTCCTCCTGTGATAAGATACCCTCGTGGGGTATGTCGATTATATACCCCATGAGGGTATTTGTCAATATGCTTTTTCTACAAAATTGTGCTTTTGCACTGGAGTTCGCCTCTGTGTAGGCGACAAATGGGCGATGAAAACAGACGGGGTCTGTGTTCTCTCCCTTGACATATTGGCGTAGGATTTTCCCCTTTCCGCGCAAATTGTTCGCCCTAAAGCGAATTTACAAGATGTACCACATCTGCGGAAACATCGCGATTTTTCCTCTGTTTTAGTTCTGTTTCCATATGTATCTGTCAATTTTCCAAGATTCCTGTACCGCATGATTTTTCCCGCTTTTTCGAGCTTTTCACAGACGAAGAATATCGAATTTGGAAGTACATTGAAAAAACATTGACATGACCCGATTTCTGTGCTACAATTTTGGTGGAACGAAACGAAAGGATGGAGCTTGTTACCATGAATGCTGTATTGGCACTACTGGTTCTGATTGCGCTGCTGATTAGCCTGCTGGTACGACTTATGATTACGAAGCCGTCTCTCCGCGCTGAAAGTTACGCACTGCCTTGCCAGTATTGCCAAACCTGCTGATGGACTTTCCTGAACCCTGCAAAGGCGCATGGGATTTCCGCATCATGGATGGACAAGTTCTTGCAAAGCCTGCTGCCAAACTTCTCGGCGGCAGGCTTTTCTATATACCTGAATCAATCTTATGCGGCAATGAAGCCGTTCAAACAGCGAAGGAGGTTCTTTCATGCAGTGTACCGGCGCAAAGATTCTGATGGAATGCCTTGTCGAACAGGGTGTCGATACCATTTTCGGCTACCCCGGCGGCACGATTCTGAATGTATACGACGAGCTGTACAACTATGAGGGTGACGGGCGCATCAAGCACATTCTGACCGCGCACGAGCAGGGCGCGTGTCACGCGGCGGACGGCTATGCGCGTTCGACTGGGCGCGTCGGCGTATGCTTCGCCACATCCGGCCCCGGCTGCACCAACCTTGTCACCGGCATTGCCACGGCGTATATGGATTCCTCGCCGATTGTCTGCATCACCTGCAACGTCGGCACGTCCCTGCTGGGCAAGGATTCCTTCCAAGAGGTGGACATCACCGGCATCACGATGCCGATTACGAAGTGCAACTATCTGGTGCGCTCGGTGGATGAGCTGGCGGACGTGGTGCGCGAAGCCTTCGCCATTGCCCGCAGCGGCCGCCCCGGCCCGGTGCTGATTGACATTCCGAAGAACGTGACGGCGGAGAAGGCGGATTACGAGCCGCTGCCCCGCTCGGCGCACGGCACGTCCGGACGTTTGGGCAAGCTGATGAAGCGTTCAAGCCAGAATTTCAAGGCGCCCGAACCCGACCACCGCGACATCGACAAGTTAGTCGAAATGATTGCCGCATCGAAGAAGCCGCTGCTCATCTGCGGCGGCGGCGTTGTCCGCGCGCGGGCGCACCACGAATTCGAGGCGCTTGCAAACCGCATCGACTCTCCTGTCGCCATCACGGTCATGGGCGCGGGCGGCTTCCGCGGGCGCAATCCGCTGACGACAGGCATGATCGGTATGCACGGCTCACAAGCATCAAACATGGCGGTGGATGCATGCGACCTGCTGATTGCCGTCGGCTGCCGCTTCTCCGACCGTGTGGCGCTCAAACCCGCCACCTTCGCCCAGAACGCGAAAATCGTCCAAATTGACATTGACCGCAGCGAAATCAACAAGAACGTGCAGACCGACCACCACATCATCGGCGATGCGCGGCGCGTACTGGAACTGCTGCTGGAGCGCGTGCCAAGCATGAAGCATGACGACTGGAAGCAGTACGTTTTCTCCTTCAAAACAGAGACGGAGTACGATGAGGCGGACGACCACCTCACCCCCAGCCAGGTGCTTTTCTCCCTCGCCAAACTCACGCCGCAGGATACCATCGTCTCTACCGACGTCGGTCAGCATCAGATGTGGGCGATTCAGCACTTCCACTTCGATTATCCGGGTCAGCTGCTCACCTCCGGCGGCTTTGGCACCATGGGCTTCGGCTTGGGCGCTGCCATCGGCGCGCAGGTTTCGCACCCGGACAAGGTCGTCCTGCACATCACCGGCGACGGCGGCTTCCGCATGAACTGCAATGAGCTGGCAACCGAGCAGTATTACAATCTGCCGATTATCAACATCGTGTTCAACAACGGCACGCTGGGCATGGTTCGCCAGTGGCAGACGCTGATTTATGACAAACACTACGAAGCCACAACGCTTGACCGTGCGCCTGATTTCGTCAAATTAGCGGAAGCCTACGGTCTCTCCGGTCGGCGCGTGCGCAACCAGCAAGAACTGGAGGAAGCCATTCAGGAAGCACTCCAGTGCGGTCACGGCTACATCATCGACTGCATGATTGACATTGACGAGAAGGTTCGCCCGATGGTCGGCGGCGGCAGTCACATCACCGAATTTATGCTCAACTGACGAAAGGAGGCAGCCCCATGAACACCCCGACACGCAAAACCCTCGCCGTTCTGGTGGATAACGAGGCGGGCGTCCTTTCCCGCGTAGTGCGCCTTTTCTCCGGCAAGGGCTACAACATCGAGTCCCTCGCCGTCGGCACGACCGACGATCCCGCTATCTCCCGCATCACCATCGAAATCCTCGCCAGCGAAGAGCAGACGCACCTCATTTCTTCCCAGCTGCGGAAGCTGATTTGCGTTCACTCCGTCAAGACGCTCAACGCCGAACACGCAATCCGCCGTGAACTGGTGCTGATTAAGGTCAGCGCCGCCACGAGCGAAACGCGCAACGAAGTGATTCAGATTGCCAACATCTTCCGCGCCTCCATCATCGACGTCTCCGTGGCGTCGCTGACCCTTGCTGTCATCGGCGATGAGAGCAAGGCTGAAGCCATCCAGAATCTCCTTCGGGAGTTTGGAATCCTCGAACTGGTGCGCACCGGCATGGTCGCGCTGGAACGCGGGCAATTCACCATTGACGAACAGACCAAAGTAAAAGGAGAATACGACTATGGCAAAAATGTACTATGAAAAAGATTGTGACCTGAACAAGCTGACCGGCAAGACCGTCGCCGTCATCGGCTACGGCTCGCAGGGTCATGCCCACGCGCTGAACCTGCGCGATTCCGGCGTGGACGTCATCGTGGGTCTGCGCAAGGGCGGCAAGAGCTGGCCTGTGGCAGTCAAGGACGGCTTCGACGTGATGACTGTTCCGGAAGCCGCGCAGAAGGCGGATATCATCATGATCCTCATCAACGATGAGCGTCAGGCGGATATGTACAAGCAGGACATTGCCCCCTACCTGACCGAGGGCAAGGCGATTGCCTTCGCGCACGGCTTCAACATCCGCTACAAGCAGATTGTTCCCCCGGCTGGCGTGGACGTGTTCATGGCAGCGCCGAAGGGCCCCGGCCACACCGTCCGCAGCACCTATGTGGTGGGCAAGGGCGTGCCGTGTCTGGTCGCGGTCGAGCAGGATGCGTCCGGCCACTGCCTTGACACCGCGCTGGCGTACATCGCGGGCATCGGCGGCGCGCGCGCGGGCATCATGGAGACGACCATGCACGACGAGACCGAGACCGACCTGTTCGGCGAACAGGCTGTCCTGTGCGGCGGCATCGTCGAGCTGATGCGCTGCGGCTTCGAGACGCTGGTGGAAGCCGGCTACGAGCCCGAAAACGCCTACTTCGAGTGCATTCACGAGATGAAGCTGATTGTTGACCTCATCAACAAGGGCGGTGTGGCGGCGATGAACTACTCCATTTCCGACACGGCGGAATACGGCGAGTACGTCTCCGGCCCGCGCATCCTCCCCTACGAGCAGACCAAGGCGCTCTGCCTCTGGACTCCGGCAGGGGCGCTGCCCCTGCACCCTGCAAGGGACTTCGTCCCTTGACCCTTTCGCGCGATTGAGTTGGTCGCATCTGCATACAGTGCCCGCGTGTTTATCCAAGTCACGATACAGCACTGTAACATGGGAGGCGACATGCGAAGGAGTCCAGAGGGCGACCGCAAAGCCCTCTGGTTGCCGCGGTCAAGACCAGTTTCATCAGTGAAATCAACTTTGCAACCAAACCTCGATGTCCTTGACATCCCGGCAGCAGAAGCGTGTTTCCAACCTTCTGCTGCCCTGCCGCTCCCGCCGGGGCATGACCCGGCAAAAGCGCTTCATCACCAATCAGAAAATAGAAGCAATAAGCATCAGGAGGGAATTACCTTGCTGTCCGAAAACATCAAGCAGGGCGTGGAACGCGCCCCCAACCGCTCGCTGCTCTATGCCATCGGTCTGACCGATGAGGAAATCCGCAAGCCGCTCATCGGTGTCGTTTCCTCCTATAATGAAATCGTCCCCGGGCATATGAATCTGGACAAAATCGCCGAAGCCGTCAAAGCGGGCGTCCGCGCGGCGGGCGGCACGCCGATTCTCTTCCCCGCGATTGCCGTCTGCGACGGGATCGCCATGGGGCACGTCGGCATGAAGTACTCCCTCGTCACCCGCGATTTGATTGCTGATTCCACTGAAGCCATGGCGATTGCCCACCAGTTCGACGGCTTGGTCATGATTCCCAACTGCGATAAGAACGTGCCGGGGCTGCTGATGGCGGCGGCGCGGCTGAACATCCCGACCATCTTCGTTTCGGGCGGCCCGATGCTCGCCGGACACCTGACCGACGGTCGCCGCACCTGTCTGAGCCACATGTTCGAGGCAGTCGGCGCATACAAGGCAGGCACGCTGGATGACGACGGCGTCCGCAACTACGAGGAGAACGCCTGCCCGTCCTGCGGCAGCTGCTCTGGCATGTACACTGCAAACTCCATGAACTGCCTGACCGAAGCGCTGGGGATGGGGCTTCCGGGCAACGGCACGATTCCCGCGCCGTACTCCGCGCGTCTGCGCCTCGCCAAGCACGCCGGGATGCAGATTATGACGCTGGTGGAGAAGAACATCCGCCCGCGCGACATCATGACCCCCGCCGCGTTCAACAACGCTGAAACCGTTGACATGGCGCTCGGCTGCTCCACGAACACGATGCTCCACCTGCCCGCCATCGCGCACGAAGCAGGCGTGACCATCAACCTTGACCACGCGAACGAGATTTCCGCCCACACGCCGAACCTCTGCCACCTTGCGCCGGCGGGTGATACGTTCATGGAAGACCTCGACCGCGCGGGCGGCGTTCTCGCCGTGATGAAGGAGCTGACGAAGAAGGGCTTGCTCGACACGTCGGTGATGACCTGCACAGGCAAGACCATGGCGGAGAACCTCGAAGGCGTCGTCAACCGCGACGAGCGCATCATCCGCCCGGTTGACAACCCGTATTCTACCAGCGGCGGCATTGCCGTTTTGAAGGGCAATCTGGCAAAAGACGGCTGCGTCGTCAAGCAAAGCGCCGTTGCGCCGGAAATGATGGTGCATGAAGGTCCTGCGCGCGTGTTCGACAGCGAAGAGGACGCAATCGCCGCGATTTACGCCCGGAAGATTGTGCCGGGCGACGTGGTTGTGATTCGCTACGAAGGCCCGAAGGGTGGGCCGGGGATGCGCGAGATGCTGAACCCGACCTCCGCAATTTGCGGCATGGGCTTAGGCGAAAGCGTCGCCCTGCTGACTGACGGGCGTTTCTCCGGCGCGACGCGCGGCGCGTCAATTGGGCATATCAGCCCGGAAGCCGCCGCGGGCGGACTGATTGCGCTGGTGGAAGAAGGCGACCGGATTGCGATTGATATTCCGAAGTGCACAATTGAATTGAAGGTGGATGAGGAGACGCTGGCAAAGCGGAAAGCAGCGTGGGTTTGCCCCGAACCGAAGGTGAAAACGGGGTATCTGGCGCGCTACGCGAAGCTGGTATCTTCTGCGGATAAGGGCGCAATTCTCGAATAAAGCTGATTATAATCACTCGTTATTTCCACTATTTACAGTCCCCGCACTGTTTGAAAGGATGGTTTTCCGCGCATGAATCAGATTAAGATTTTTGATACGACACTGCGCGACGGCGAACAGTCGCCCGGCTGCTCGATGAATCTGAAGGAAAAAATCGAGGTAGCGAAGTGTCTGGAGCGCCTGAAGGTGGATGTCATCGAAGCCGGCTTCGCAATTTCCTCCCCCGGCGACTTTGAGAGCGTCAAGACCATCGCGGAGACGGTGCGCGACTGCTCCGTCGCCTCCCTCGCCCGCGCAACGCAGAAGGACATTGACTGCGCATGGGAAGCCGTCAAAAATGCTGCTGACCCGCGCATCCACGTTTTCCTCGCCACGTCGCCGCTCCACATGGAGTATAAGCTCAAAATGACCCCCGAACAGGTGCTGGCGCGCACGGCAGAAATGGTCAAGTACGCCAAGCAGTACACCAGCAACATCGAGTTCTCCTGCGAGGACGCGACCCGCTCGGATACTGATTTCCTGATTCAGGTCGTCAACGCCGCCGTCAAGAACGGCGCGACCGTCATCAACCTGCCTGACACCGTCGGCTATACCACGCCGGACGAAATGCGCAAGCTGATTGAAGACGTGATGGCGGGCGTGGAGAACAGCGACAAGGTGGAATTTTCCGTCCACTGCCACAACGACCTCGGCATGGCGGTTGCGAACTCCCTCGCGGGCGTTTTGGGCGGTGCACGGCAGATTGAATGCACCATCAACGGGCTGGGCGAACGCGCAGGCAACACCGCGATGGAGGAAGTCGTGATGGCGATGCGCACACGCCCGGACATTTTCGGCGACACGCCCTGCCGCATCGACACGACGCAAATCGCCCGCGCGAGCAAGACCGTCTACAACATCATCGGCCAGAGCGCGCCGCTGACCAAGCCGATTGTCGGCGTCAACGCCTTCCGGCACGAAAGCGGCATCCATCAGCACGGCGTTTTGGCAAACAAGAAGACCTACGAAATTCTCACGCCCGAATCCGTCGGCATCCGCATGGACAACATCGTGCTGGGCAAGCACTCCGGCAAGCACGCTTTCGCCGCGCGGCTGAAGGAAATGGGGTACGAGCTGCCGGACGAAGAGCTTGCGCGCTGCTTCGAGGAGTTCAAAGTCCTCTGCGACAAGAAGAAGAACGTCACCGACCAGGACATTCTCGCCATCGTCACCCACTCCACCACGACCGACGATGCTGAGGTGGACGGCTACAAGCTGATGTGGTTCGCGGTGCATACCTCCAACATGACGACTTCGACCTCCGTCGTCCGGCTGGAACTGGACGGGCAGCAGTTTGAAGCCGTCTGCTCCGGCGACGGCCCGGTGGACGCCGCGTTTGAGGCGATTGACCAGATTATCCGCCCCGTCGAGCATTCCTTCGACCTCTACCGCATCAATTCGATTTCCCCCGGCAAGGACACCATGGGCGACGTGTCGGTCAAGCTCAGCTGTGACAACCGCACGTTCTCCGGGCGCGGGCTGCACACCAACATCGTCGAAGCATCCGTGCGCGCCTACATCAGCGCCATGAACAAGCTCCGTGCCTACGCTGCACGGCGCGCGAAGGGAGAGGTGTAACCCATGGGCATGACCATGACGCAAAAAATCCTCGCCGCCCACGCGGGGCTGCCCGAAGTCAAAGCGGGCGACCTGATTGAGGCAAAGCTCGACCTCGTGCTCGGCAACGACGTAACGACTCCCGTCGCCGTCAGCGTGTTTGACAAAGCCGGCTTCACCCGCGTGTTCGACAAGGATAAAATCGCCATCGTGCTGGACCACTACACGCCGTGCAAGGACATCAAGTCCGCCCAGCTGTGCAAGACCGCGCGCGATTTCGCCCGCCGATTCCAGATTACCCACTTTTTCGACGTCGGGCAGGTTGGCATTGAACATGCGCTGCTGCCGGAAAAGGGCATCGTCGCGCCGGGAGAACTGATTATCGGCGCGGACAGCCACACCTGCACTTACGGCGCGCTCGGCGCGTTCTCGACCGGTGTCGGCTCGACCGATATGGCGGCGGGCATGGCATCGGGCGAAAACTGGTTCCGCGTGCCAAGCGCCATCAAAGTGGTGCTGACGGGCAAAATGCGCCCCTACGTCTCCGGCAAGGACGTTATCCTCCACCTGATTGGGCTGATTGGCGTGGACGGTGCGCTGTACAAGAGCATCGAGTTCACAGGCGAGGGCGTAAAGAACTTGACCATGGATGACCGCTTCACGATTGCCAATATGGCGATTGAGGCCGGCGGCAAGAACGGCATTTTCCCGGTGGACGAAAAGACGGTTGAGTACGTTTTCGGGCGTGTTGACCGTCCGTGGACGGCATATGAAGCCGACCCCGACGCGGAATACGAGCGCACGGTGGAGATTGACCTCTCCGCGCTTGAACCGACCGTCTCCCTGCCCCACCTGCCCAGCAACACCAAGGTCGTCAGCGAAGTGAAGGGGCTGCCGATTCAGCAGGTCGTCATCGGCAGCTGCACGAACGGGCGCATCAGCGATTTGCGGCAAGCGGCGGAAATCCTCAAGGGGCATCATGTGCATGACGGCGTGCGCTGCATCGTCATTCCAGCGACGCAGCAGGTGTCACTGGAATGCATCAAGGAAGGCTTGACCGAAATCTTCATCGAAGCAGGATGCGCCGTGTCCACGCCGACATGCGGCCCGTGCCTCGGCGGACACATGGGCTGCATGTGCGAGGGCGAACGCGCCGTCGCGACGACGAACCGCAATTTCGTCGGGCGCATGGGGCACGTCAAGAGCGAAGTGATTCTGGCATCCCCCGTGGTTGCGGCGGCATCCGCCATCATGGGCTGCGTCGCAGACCCGGGTGACATTGCAAAGGAGGCGCAGTAACATGCCCAGCGGCAAGGTTTACAAATACGGCGACAACGTGGATACGGATGTGATTATCCCCGCGCGCTACCTGAACGCCCCCTCGCCCGATGAGCTTGCGAAGCACTGCATGGAGGACATTGACGCAACCTTTGCGCAGAAGGTGCAGCCGGGGGACATCATCGTCGGCGGCGCGAACTTCGGCTGCGGTTCCTCCCGCGAACATGCGCCGATTGCCATCCGCGCGTGCGGCGTCTCCTGCGTCATTGCGCCGAGCTTCGCGCGCATTTTCTACCGCAACGCCATCAACATCGGCTTCCCGATTCTGGAATGCCCCAAAGCGGCGGCGGAGATTGCAAACGGCGACCAAGTATCGGTTGATTTTGCCACCGGCACCATCACCGATGAAACGACCGGGAAAACATACCACGCGACGGCTTTCCCGCCCTTTATCCAGAAGATTATTGCGCACGGTGGGCTTCTCTCCTATTTGAAGGCACGTCAGCAGAACATGGAGGCGGAATAAAATGGAAAAGTGCATTGCACTGCTGCGCGGCGACGGCATCGGCCCGGAAATCGTGGACAGCGCCGTGAAAGTGCTGGAAGCCGTTGCGGAAAAGTTCGGGCATACGTTCACCTTCACCCGCTATCTGATTGGCGGCGCGGCGATTGACGAAACAGGCAATCCCCTGCCGCAGGAGACAATTGACGGCTGCCTGTCGTCGGATTCCGTGCTGCTTGGCGCGGTCGGCGGCCCGAAGTGGGACAGTCAACCTGCGAATCTGCGCCCGGAAAAGGGGCTTCTCGGCATCCGCGCCGCCATGGGGCTGTACACGAACCTGCGCCCGGCGAAGCTGTATCCCGCCTTGAAGGACGAATGCCCCCTGCGTTCAGACATCGTGGCACAGGGCTTTGACCTGATGATGGTGCGCGAATTGACCGGTGGCATTTACTTTGGCGAGCGTGGCCGCCGCGAGGGGCAGTATGGCGCGGAGGCTTACGACACCGAGCGGTACAGCGTCATGGAAATCGAGCGCATTGCCCGCGCCGCGTTTGACGCCGCCCGCAAGCGCCGCAAGAACGTGATTTCCATCGACAAGGCGAACGTGCTGGAAACATCCCGGCTGTGGCGCGAGACGGTGCATCGGATTGCGCAGGAGTACCCGGACGTGACCGTCAGCGATATGCTGGTGGACAACGCCGCCATGCAGCTTGTCCGCCGTCCGAGCCAGTTCGATGTCGTCGTGACGAGCAACATGTTCGGCGACATTCTCTCCGACGAAGCGAGCCAGATTACCGGCTCCATCGGGATGCTGCCGAGCGCGTCTCTGGGCGCGACAAAGCGCGGACTGTATGAGCCGATTCACGGCTCTGCGCCGGATATTGCCGGGCAGAACAAAGCGAACCCAATTGCCACCATTCTCTCCGCCGCCATGATGCTGCGCTACGCCTTCGACATGGCGGACGAGGCGGACTGCATCGAGCGCGCGGTGGACGCCGCCTTGAACGACGGGCTGCGCACGGCGGATATCGTCGGGCAGTCGGACATTCAGCCGCTGACCTGCACCGAAATGACGGACGCAATTCTTGCGCGCCTGTAAGAGGATAATCTATGTATCGAGAGGTATCGCAGCTGCTGCTCTACTCCAATCTGGGCGAGGACAGCATCCTGCGCCAACTGTCCGGCATTTTCTCCGACTGGGCGCACGGCGAATGCGAAAAGCCGGTGCTGGTGTCGCGCATTTATCAGCAAGTCAAGCGTCTGCTGGATTTAGCGACGCGCTACGGCTTCAACTGCAATCTGTGGCATGACTACCTGACGTTCGTGCTGATGATGAACGAGAACAGCTTCTCGCTGACCTGTGAGCGGGTCGGCGCAAGCGACGGCAGCGTCAACCACTTCGCCAAGGCGGATTTTGCCGTTTTCAAGCGCCTGTTTGACTTCGATTTCGCACCCATCGAGCAGGATTTGGGCATCGACTGCTTCACCGTACTGGAGAATTACACCGCCATCCCGAAAAAGGCGCAGATGTACTACCGCACGGTGTCGGAGAAGGTTCGGGCGCTGTCCGCCGCCATCGCGGGCGCAAAGGACGAGAACGAGATTTTCGACCTCGTAACGGCGCACTACCGTGACTGCGGCGTGGGCATGTTCGGCTTGAACAGGGCATTCCGCATTCAGGAGGATGAAAACGGCTCGTTTACGCTCAACGCCATCAACAACATTGATTCTGTCCTGCTCTCCGACCTGATTGGCTATGAGCCGCAGAAGAAGGAGCTTCGGCAGAACACGGAAGCGTTCGTGTCGGGGCGCGCGGCGAACAACGTGCTGCTCTACGGCGACGCGGGCACGGGCAAATCCACCTCCGTCAAAGCGATTCTGAACGAATACGCTGACCGCGGCTTGCGGATGATTGAAATCTACAAGCACCAGTTTGGGCTTTTATCGCAGGTGATTGCGAAAATCAAGAACCGCAACTACCGCTTCATGATTTTCATCGACGATTTGTCGTTTGAGGAACACGAAGTGGAGTACAAGTTCCTGAAAGCAGTCATTGAGGGCGGCGTGGAGACGCGCCCGGCGAATGTGCTGATTGTCGCGACATCCAACCGCCGCCACCTCGTCCAAGAGACTTGGAAGGACCGCGACGACATGGAACACAACGGCGATATCCACCGTTCGGACACGATGGAAGAGAAGCTGTCGCTGGCGGCGCGTTTCGGCTGCGCCATCTGCTACGTCAGCCCGAACCGCCAGCAGTACCACGACATCGTGAAAGGCATCGCCGCGCGTCTCCCCGACGGCTTATCCCTCACCGAGGACGAGCTTCTGCAAGCCGCGAACCGCTGGGAAATCCGCCACGGCGGTGTTTCTGGTCGTACCGCACAGCAGTTCATCAATTATATTGCAGGGATGCCCGAAGGGGTCAAGGGGGCGACCGGAAAGCCCCCTTGCGCGCCCGCAGGCGCGTCCCCCTGCAACGAAGAAAGTCAACTCCGTTAGTGGCGACCGAAGGTTTCCAAAGGGCGATCGGAAAGCCCTTTGGTCGCCTCCGCAGAGGCGATTCCCCCTGCCACAAAAAAGCACATTTCCTTTTCCAAGTCAATCAAGCAAAGCAACCTTTCCTCATCAATATCCTTTCACAAAGGAGATTTCACCACCATGCTGACGCTCGATAAAATCTACCATGCAGCCTACGTCCTGAAGCCTGTCGCCCGCAAGACTGACGTCATCTACGCCGCGAAGCTCTCGCAGGGCTACGACCTCTACCTCAAGACCGAAAACCTCCAGTTAACCGGTTCGTTCAAGCTGCGCGGCGCATACTATAAAATCAGCCAGCTGAACGAGGAACAGCGCAAAGCCGGCATTATTGCCTGCTCCGCGGGCAACCATGCGCAGGGTGTCGCGCTCGCCGCGTCCCGCATGGGCATCAAGGCGATTGTCTGTATGCCCGACGGCGCGCCTATCAGCAAGGTTGAAGCCACCAAAGCCCTCGGCGCGGAGGTTTGCCTCGTCAAGGGCGCGTATGACGACGCTTACAACTACGCCTGCCAGCTGCAGCAGGAAACCGGCATGACCTTCATCCACCCCTTCAACGATGAGGAGGTTATCGCCGGTCAGGGTACAATCGGTCTGGAAATCCTCGATCAGCTTCCTGATGTAGACGCGGTCGTCTGCTCCATCGGCGGCGGCGGGCTGATTTCCGGCGTCGCGTGCGCCATCAAGTCGCTGAACCCCAAGGTAAAAGTCTACGGCGTGCAGGCAGAGAACGCCCCCAGCATGAAGCGCTCGCTGGAAGCCGGAGAAGCCATCACGCTTGACAGCGTACGCACATTTGCCGACGGCATCGCGGTCAAGCACCCCGGCGATATCACGCTTGACATGGTGCGCAAGTACGTTGACGAGGTTGTCACGGTCAGCGAGGACGAAATCGCCGCGGCGATTCTGGCGCTGATGGAAAAGCAGAAGCTGGTCGCAGAAGGCGCGGGCGCAGTCACGGTCGCTGCAGCCATGTTCGGCAAGCTGCCAATTGCCGGCAAGAAGGTCTGCTGCCTGATTTCCGGCGGCAACATTGACGTGAACATTTTGAGCCGCGTCATCACGCGCGGTTTGCAGCGCGAAGGACGCAACTGCCTGCTGACGATTGCGCTGGACGATAAGCCGGGGCAGCTGCTGGGCGTGACGCAGGTGATTTCGGAGTGCGGCGCGAACATTGTGGGCGTGACGCATGAACGGTCGGACGCGGCATATGCGGTGACGAGCTGTTTGCTGCGGATTAGTATGGAAACGCGTGATTTTGCGCAGATTGAGGAAATTAAAGCAAAGTTAACGGAACAAGGGTTCAAATTGGTGGAATAATACTATTTCCAGATGAAAAGGCGCAAGCAGATGGCGCAGGTGAATCTGGAAATAGTATAAGACGAATCAAAAAACCCGCCTTTGACAGGAGGCATTCCTGCCGAAGCGCGGGTTTTGTTGTGCAAAAATCATACTAATTCGATTCTAAAACATGGCATCGAGCATAGCAGATTTTTCGTTCTGGTAAAGCTGAGTGAAGCGAGGCGTACTGGAGGTACGCGCGAGCGGAACGAAGCAAAGCCAGGGCGGAAAAGATGCTGTGCGAATGACATGGTTTAGATGAGAATTAGTATCAGTTTCCCGGCGGTGTCAGTTGATCCGCGACAATCGGCGACCTCCGCAGCTCCGAAAGGAACTGCATCACCGATGCGGGCATATCGTCGTCCGCGCCGTAGGTGCGCGCAGAAACACGCCGCACTGTGTCAATGCCCGCGGGCGTCATCCGCCCCATGCTGTCAAACAGTCCCGGATGCAGCAGCCACATGTGCGCCGGACAGACTGTGCAGAGCGTCTGCATCAGGTGCAGCATTTGCTCTGAGAAGGACTGATGCCGCGTCAAATCCGGCGTTTCCGGCGGAATTTCCAGCGTTTTCAGGGCACTTAGCCCCCGGCTCAGCGCCCATTTGCCTTCGCGCATCAGCTGCACTTGGATGTTTCCCGCCGCATACGTCCGCCCCATCGCGACGGACACGAACTGGTTCAGATTACCCACCATTCCCGACGGCAGCAGGTTCACAAGCAGCGCTCCTCCGCCCGTCAGCGCTACCGGCAGCGACGCGGGCAGATAGTGATTCTGCATCGAATCCGCCTGCACGTCCGCCGTCAGCAGACCCGCAGCGAACAGCGCCCCCGCCAGATATTCCGCCGCTACGCTCTGTAAGAATGTCACCTGCCCGGCGTTTGCGCGCGCGTTCAAGTGCATCGCCAGCGGCGCGGCGTTCTCAGTCAGCAGGAGGTCGAGCATCATGCACGTTTTGCCGACGTGCGCCTGCGTATCCGACGCAACGGAGAACGCCGCCGTCAGCGCATCTTTCGCCAGCGATAAGCTCCCCATTGAGCAGCCGCCAAAATCATATTCGATACGTTCCGGGTGATTCGCGTACGTCTCGTAGAGTGTTATCTGCGTACCGTACGGGATGTTCGCGCTGCGCTCCGGGGTCGTGCGGTTCTGCAAGTAGATTGCCGCGCGGATGCTGCCCGCGCCAATGTCCAGCGCCGCACATCCGCCGTGGATTCCACCCTCGCCGCGCAGGTACGCGCCCAGCGCCGCCGTCTCCGGCGTCCACGAAACGCGCTCCGTGCCGGGGATAGGCGCAAGCCCTGACGCAATCGTCGCCGCCGCCGCGCCGTTTTCCACCGCATCCAGCACCGCGCGCCGTCCGCCGTCGCCCATGTCATCCTCCACGGCAATGCGCCACGACAGGCTTCCCGCGCCTTGCAAGACGGCACTTAGCGCCGTGTCCAGCATCAGCTGCTGAATCAGTAGTGTCCGCGCCCGAACGCCCGCCGCATCGCTGCGCCACTTGAAGCCAGTCAGCAGGCGATTTTCCTCCTTCGCCGCCAGCGCGCCCATGTCCGCCGGGCGGTACACATAACCGTCCCGTCCCGGCACATCGCCTGCGCCCGTCAGCACCACCGCCGTCGGGATGAGGTTTGCCGCCATCGTCAGGCTCGTCATCATGTCGTCCATCGGCGTGTCGGATAGGGTCAGCAGCATCCGCAGCAGCGGACGGTGCGTCGCCGGAATCTCCCGTCCGCCGATGGTCAGCGTCACCGCCGTGACCGCCGTACCGAGGTCAATGGACGCAATCGCAGGCTGATTTCCGCCCGCGTCCGGCTCTTTATCGAGGATGTTCGGCAGCGCGCCGAGGCTCTCGCCGTCTTTTTCCAGCGTCAGGCAGGATGGGTACTGCGCCGTCAGCAGCGCCGTCCAGTTCTCCCGATTCTCCACGCCCTGCCACTGCCCGTCGGACAGCGCGCACACCTTCGCGTCGCCGCCCTTCACCAGCACCTGATACTGATGCCAGAACACCATCGGCGCACACGGGTACACCGCCACCATCGGCGGATTTTCCAGATACAGCTGCTCGTCCGGCGCGTAGGTGCGCACAAACCGCACTTCGCCCCGCGCCCTGAGCAGATACGACGCAGTAACGCTGCCGTCTTCCTCCACCTGATAGCGGAAAGCATCCAGCGCCAGCGCGGTCGGGTTCTCCGCGATCGTTTTCGCCATTTCCATAGACAGCGGCGGCAGCATCGTCGCGTTTTCGAGAATGCAGCAGGTGCGCAAGGCTTGGTCGCCGAGCTGCACCCCGGTCAGGCACGTCAGGCGCTGCGAAAACGGCTGCTTTGCGGCTTCCTGCCAGCCGTCGCCCAAGGCTTCCTGCAAGAGCGATTGCACCGCGCCGCTGTCCGCCCGCCACGGGAATTGCAGCGTCACCGTGCCCTGCACCTGCCGCGCATTCTGCTCCGCCTGCCCCTTGACCAGCGTCAGGTATTCGCGCGCCGCGGGCAGCAGCGCCTTGTCGCTCCGCTCACGCAGGTACGCATTCAGCGCATCCGCCAGCTTCTTGTTCCACCAAACTGAGCCGTCCGCCATCAAAGCAATTTCCTGCTCCACGCTGCCGAGCGTTTCCGCCTCATCCGGCCAGTTTGTGTCCGTCCAGCCCAGCACCTTGCTGCTGCGCCCGAACGCCTTGCCGTGCCACAGGAGCACCTGCTGACGTTTAAGCGCCTCGCTCACCCCGACCGTTTCCGCCGTGAAGCACTGCATCAGCGGATTTTCCGTGTTTGTCAGCGAATTTTCTTCCAGCACCGCAAAGCCCGGCACTTTCATCATCCCCAGCGCTGCCTGCGCGCGAATCGCCAGCCGTGCCAGCGTTTCTTCCTCGCTATGGGAGAGCATCTCGCGCTCCTGCGTCAGCCGCTGATTCAGCGCCGCCCGGAAGGACTTCGCGCGGTCGCCCGGCAGATTCATCCGGTGCAGGCGGCGGAGCAGCAGATCGCAGTCCGTCTCGTTCAGCAGCGGCAGCGGGCTGCGGAAGCACTTATCCTCCCGATTCACCCACGTTGCGCGTTCCGGCATCATGTCCCAGATGTCGCCCATCTGCGCTGCGAGCGTCAAGCCGTTTTCCTCGTCCACAAGCCCCAGCAGCGCTTCCTGCTGATCTTTGACAAGCATCAGCAGGCGGATCGGCTGATTGCGCTGCTCCATCGAGCGCGCCGCCATCACCCACGATGCAAAGCGCGACTTTTGCGCGTCAATCGTCCGCACTGCAAGGCGCACATCTGTCCCCTGCCAGCTGTCCAGCAGCAGCGCCAGCGCCATTGCGCCCTGATATGCCGCGTCGGGGGTGATTTCGCCCGTTTCCTGCCGGATGACCATCCGTTTCGCCAGCGCCGCCATTTCCGACGTATCGGCGCTCAGCCGGACAAGCCCTGCCCCGTCCGATTCCTTCTCCCTGCCGTTTCGATCGGGCAGAAAAAGCAGTTTGCTCATGCGTTTTCCTCCTGCATGGCGGTTTCCATGGCAACAAGCAGCAGCTGCACAGCGGGCGCGTCCTTTTCCTTCGCCCCGCGCCCCAGCTGCTTCATCGTCCTGCGCAAATCCGCCGTTTTGCCGCCCTGAACCAAGACGGGGAACCACGCTGCGAGTTCCTTCCGCCCTTCTTTTTCGCCGCGCAGCAGCCGATCCATCGCTTCCTGCAAAAACAGCCCGTTCTCCGGCGCGGCGGAGATCAGCGTCGGCTTCTCGAACCGCAGCTGACCATCGCGCATCTCCTGCGCGTCGTGGCGCAGCATCTCGCACATGCCCGCCGCCATCTGCTTGTGGCGTTCCATGCGCTTGAGCTTCGTCTTCGCGTCGTCAATACGGAAGCGCTCGGACGGCTTGACGACAGCTTCCGCCTGCGCAATGCGGCGAATCGCCTCGGCGTAGTCGCGAATCAGACGGTCATTCTCGTTCTCCGCCTTTTCCAGCGCATCCAGCACCATTTTCATTGCCGCCTGACCGCCCATTTGCCGGTTGAACGTTTTCTGCACGGAATCCTCGTTCTGGATGCTCTCCGCCATCCGCGCAATGCGTTCCAGCGCCGCCGCCGCTTCCGGGTCGGTGTCGGCGTTTTCGCGGTGGACGTCGTTGTCCTCCTGCATTCCGTTCTGCTCAGCGTCGTAGCGCAGCACAGCCAGCTCCCCCGCGCGGCGAATCTGCATATCATAATGTTCCCTGCCCTGCTCCCGCGCCGTTTCCAGCACGGACGCATAGCGCAGATCCAGCGGCAGTGAGCGGATGATGCCCGCCAGATACAGCAGCGCGACCTGCGTCAGGCGGTCAATGGCCTGTGCATCGGCGCGAACATCCTCGATATCCTCCGCCGCGCCGCGGAAATAATGCGGATACCAGCCAATCCACCCGCTTTTGAGCGCATTGCCCTTCGCAAGCCGTTTTTCCAGCGTCGGGAGAATCTTCCGCTGCCAGAGCAGCGCGCCTTTGAGCAATCCACCAAACGCCATGCGATAACGTTCATCCCCCTTGCCGAACAGCGCCCAATTCGCCGCGCCGTCCGCGGTCTGCACTGTGAACGTCCCCGTCAGCCACGTCGGGCGGTGCAGCAGCACATCCATGCAGTACGCGCCAAGCCAGTCGGTCAGGCGGGGCAAATCGTTGCCGCCGGAGGATTGCGCACTCTGCGGAAGTCCAATCAGGCAGACAGTTTGGAGGGCGTTTTCTATGCTGATTCTCTCTAACGCCGCCTGTGCGCGCGCGGGCGATTCCCCGTCGGCGCAAGGGAGCATCAGCACCGCGGCCATGCGGAAGTTGTCGTTCTGCCCGAAGCGGTTCTGGAGGAGGGCTGCGACACTTTCAATGCCCGCCGCGCCCGTGCCGCCGCAGAGCGAACCAGCCAGCACAACGCGGACTTCCTCGCCCGCATTCAAGGCAGACTGAATCTCATCAAGCGTGCGGCGCATGGCATCATCGGGGTCGTTTTCGCATTCGCTGAGCATCGCCGCGAACGCCACGCGCGCGAGTTCGGGGTGGTCATGGAAGCCCTGCCGGAGGTCAAGAGACGCGGTATCCGCCGGAAAAAGCGCCTGACAGAGCAGGGCATCCTGCTTTTCGTCCTGCGTCCAGTCCGCGAGCGTTTTCGCGTTCATGGGCAGCGGATCGCACCATGTGCGGAGGTTGATTTCGGTCTGGAAGGCAGGGTTCCCCGTGCCGATATACGTCCGGGACGCCCAGATGCGCTGATAATCCGCCAATTCCTGACGCAGCTGAACAGCGCCGTGCATCCCGTCGCCATCAGGGTCGCACAGCACCAAATCCAGCGTTTCCTCCGGCGTAATGCCCGCGAACGCCATAAACAGCAGCGCTTCGAGCATCCGTCCGCCGCTTCCTCCAAACAGGAACACCTTTCTTTTCATAACCACTCTCCTGCCAGAGGCTCTGCCTCTGGACTCCGCAAGGGACTTCGTCCCTTGACCCTTTCGCGCGATTGAGTTGAGCGCGCTTTCATACTATGCCCGCGTGTTTATGCGGGGATTTCGCTCCTGCGGGAGCGGCAAGGGGGGCTTTGCGGTCGCCCCCTTGACTTATTCTTAGCCTCTTTTAAGTTTATTGGCCGTTGTCAGAATTTTTATGCTAATCCGAATGGTATTTAGCAAAAAAATGTTTCAGCGGAGCTATAATATTCTATTATTTATATTTCCGTATTCTTATACACCATTGCTTATAATATCATTCCATGCTTTTTTGTGGGGGAACTTTACAGTTGCATCTGCTTTGAGCAATTCGACATAATGGTCTATAAATTCAGCAGTATCAGTAACAAGTCGGAGATAGTATTTCAGTGATGAATATACTCCGTTTACAATAACTTGGCACCCGTGAATCTGAGCAATTCTCTTTATTTCAGTGTCTATTGCATCCCAGTCAGCAGAATCCATGCTTGCTGTGGTAAGCAGATAATATCGGTCGGTGTTATAAACTTTGAACTTTTCGTATGCGTCTGCAACCAATTGCTTTGTAATTTGAATTTCATGCTTAATTTCGATACCTTCAAATGCTGTTCCATCTGCATTATTTATATCAATATCACCAATTCTTCCAGACTGAGCATCAGCAGAATTATGCGATTCCAGTGGGCAAAGGATTTTTCCGTCGTACCGAGCAACTTGCCCCATCATACACTGATAAGCTGCATAAATCGCCAAAGTCGGCAGTCTGGATGCACCAGCACAGGGATAATGATATGTAAAATGCTTTTCCAAAATCTTTATGATATTTGATATAGACAGAGAATGTGGTTTTGCTAATTCAATATTCATGTCATCTCGTTGTTTTATAAGTAATGTCATATAATACAGGAGAACTTTTTCGGCATCTACACCATGACACTGAACTTGGTCTATTGTATTCAAAAATGCTCGTTTCATTTGGACTGGCTTAATTTCCCCCGGATAATTCAAGTCATAAGGATGTGGTTGTTCAAGTGACCGTGTAAGCCATCCCGATTCTGCCATTGAAGGAAAACTTTTCTCTTTCATGAATGGAGTAACATTCGCTTGATCTATGGTTCTCCCTGCAAAGCCATTTGGAAGCTTTGCTTGATGGTTGCGCATATCTTGAGTCGGCTCAACCACTTTATGGGTCAAAAGTGTCATAAGAACAGTTGCAATAGCCTTGTTTCCCTCTGAACGGGCAACGATAAATTCAATGTTTTTCTTTACATTTTCCGGTAAATCCGTTGATAAATCATTCACCGCCGTCTTTTTTAACGCTTGTTCATATACTTGACTCAATACCTCTGAATGTGTCATTTTTCCTCTCCTCCAAAAAACTGATTTTTTATTTCTTCTGCTACTGCTTTAATCATCGGCACACAAACCGAATTACCAAGTTGCTTATACTGTTCTCCAATTGCACTAACCTTTTTATAATTTTCGGGGAACCCCATAATTCTCCAACACTCATTAATAGTCAACTTTCTTACACGGTTATCCTCAGTTAGCACAAAAAACCTTCCTGAACTCTCCTGCGAAGGCAACGTGGGATGAATACCTTTGACCGAATAAATTCTATTCGGTTGTTTATGTACTCTTGAAAGATGCTCTGTTCCCGGTCTAACGCCCGCTTTTCTAATTGCCTTATTTCTATATCCTGCAAAAATCAATCCTGAATCTGGCTGCTGTTTCGGATTGTCAAGAAGGGTATATTCAGACGGCTCAAGAAATTCAAAATTACCTTCTACATCAAGAAATTCTTTAAGCATTCTTCTATTCACTGTTTTAACCTTATCAAAATCAAACTTTGCACCATTAAGGTGTCCAATGATGATAATTCTTTCTCTGTTTTGAGCAACACCAAAATCAGCGCCATTTAGCACCTTCCAAGACACAGTATATCCAAGCGCTTCCAGCTGCGCGACGATAGTGTTTAATGTTTTTCCATGGTCATGATGAACCAAATGCTTAACATTTTCAAGGAAAACCACAGATGGTCTTTTATTATTAAGTATGCGGCAAATTTCAAAAAATAAAGTTCCTCTCGTATCTTCAAAGCCTTTTTGCTTTCCAGAGATACTAAACGGTTGGCAGGGAAAACCAGCACAAAGAATATCATGGTTAGGAATTATCTTTTCGTCAATCAGCGTAATATCTCCCAGCGGCTTCTCTCCAAAATTCTCCTCATATGTTCTCTGACATTCAGTATTGATATCGCATGAAAACACACATTTGAAACCTTGTGATTCCATTCCTATGCGAATACCGCCAATACCACAAAATAAATCTATAAAACAAACTTGCTCGCTCATTCCCACACCTCTTGTTGCTTTCCATTAACCGTTCGTAGCTATTTCCCCGCATTTTTTATAACAATACCCACTCTTCCAGTAGTCAGTGCAGAGAAAAATAATGAACGTTTGAAAAGCTCTTTGAAAATTGCAATAGCTGTACCCTGCGCAAAAGGGCGCGAAGTCCCCTGTCTCCGGGAACTGCCGCACCCCATTGCTCATTTGTCCTGATAGCCGTTCGGGTTCGCTTTCTGCCAGCGCCACGAGTCGCGGCACATGTCTTCCAGCGTCTTGGTTGCCGTCCAGCCGAGCAGCTCCTTCGCCTTCGTCGGGTCGGCATAGCAGGCATCCACATCGCCGTCGCGGCGCGGGCCAATCACATATGGCACGGGAACCTTGTTCACGCGGCTGAACGTGTTCACAATATCCAGCACCGAGTAGCCAACGCCCGTACCAAGGTTGATAATTTCGCAGCCGTTGTGCTTCGCGGCATAGTCACACGCGGCGACATGTCCCTTCGCCAGATCGACGACGTGGATGTAGTCGCGCACACCCGTGCCGTCCGGCGTGTTGTAATCATTGCCGAACACAGTCAGGTGATCGAGCTGTCCAGCGGCGACCTTGGTGATGTAGGGCATCAGGTTGTTCGGAATGCCGTTGGGATTTTCGCCCATGCGTCCGGATTCGTGCGCGCCGATGGGGTTAAAGTAGCGCAGCAGCACCACCGACCATTCCGGATCAGCGGTTACAATGCCCTGCAGGATTTTCTCAATCATGTACTTCGTCCAGCCGTAGGGGTTCGTGCAGCCCTTGCAGAACATATCCTCCCGCAGCGGCACTTCGTCCGGCACGCCGTAGACCGTCGCAGAGGACGAGAACACAATGCGCTTGCAGCCGTAGCGGCGCATGGTTTCGCACAGCGTCAGGGTGGAGTCAAGGTTGTTGCGGTAGTATTCCAGCGGCTTGTGGACAGACTCGCCCACGGCCTTGAGCCCCGCGAAGTGAATCACGGCATCAAAGCGGTTCTCACTGAAAATCTTGTCCATTGCGGCGCGATCGCATACATCGGCTTCATACGCCTTCACCGGGCGGCCCGCGATTTCCTCCACGCGGCGCAGCGCTTCGGGCTGAGAATTCACATAATTATCGACAACAACCACATCGTGCCCCGCTGCCATCAGTTCCACACAGGTGTGCGTCGCGATAAAACCGGCACCGCCGGTCAGCAAAATCTTCATGGGAATCGCTCTCCTCTTTCCTTCTGATAGGGACAGACTGTCCCCCATCCCTATTGTACGACAAAAACGCGCCGTAGGCAAGTGCTTACGGCGCTTTTCTGTAAAATTACAGGGATTCGGGGTACTGCCCCGCGTCATGCAGCTTCTTCAGTTCGCCCATGACATACGGCTTGTCCTCGCGGTACGTCACACCAAACCACACCGCGTCCGTGCTCAGCACATCCACCGTCAGACCGTCGGAGTGCATCAGCGCGTCAATTTCGGTCGGCAGGACGAACTCCTTCTTCATCGGGTCGCCGTTATCGGCGCGGAGGAAGGCAGCGAAATCACGCGCTGCGGCGCCAAAGAACCACGGGGTCAGTCCCCAGAAGTTCATCGAAACCAGCGCTTCCGGATCGAGGATATCCCCCTCTTCGCGGAAGTTCACGTCGCGAATCGTGCCGTCCGGGAAGGGCTTAATCTTGTACGTCTCCTGCACCTTCACCAGATGATTCTTATCGTCGCGCGCGCACACGCCGCGGGTCACATGCCCGTTCTCGGACACGGTGTTCTTCAAGCGGTATGCCACCATCGACGCGACGTTCGTCTTGCCCTGCATTTCCTTCAGGCTCTTCGCCATCGTCGCGAAAGCGTCCTTGCCGTAGTAGTCGTCGGCGTTGATGACGGCGAACGGCTCGTGAATCAGGTCTTTCGCCACCAGCACGGCGTGAACCGTGCCATAGGGCTTCGTGCGCCCTTCCGGCGGAACAAAGCCGTCCGGCAGGGAATCATATTCCTGATAGGCGTATTCTACCTCGACCTTCTTGGCAATCTTGTCACCAATCAGCTCGCGGAAGGTGTCCGCCATGCTGCGCTTGATGACGAAAACCACCTTATCAAACCCCGCCGCCATTGCGTCATAGATGGAATACTCCAGCAGAATTTCGCCGTGCGGGCCGATGTGGTCAATCTGCTTGTTGCCGCCGTAACGGCTGCCCAATCCTGCTGCCATAATCAAAAGCGTCGTTTTCATTGCTCTTCCTCCTGTGTTTTGTCGTGTTTGGGAATGAATGATGAATCCTCCGGCGGAAATCCCTGCGTCGCGTCAGGGCGGAAAAAGACCGTCACTGTCCGCAGAAGCAGCTTCATGTCCGTCCAGAGAGAGAACCCCTCGATGTAGAATAGGTCGAGCGCGAGTTTATCCTCCGGCGAGGTATTGTAGCGCCCTTCAATCTGCGCATAGCCGGTCAAACCCGCCTTCATGCGTTCCCGGAACTGGAATTCCGGCAGGTCACGCTTATAGCGTGTGATGTTTTCCAGCATTTCCGGGCGCGGGCCGACCAGCGACATATCCCCGCGCAGAATGTTCCAGAACTGCGGCAGCTCATCCAGCCGCCACCGGCGCAGGAAACGCCCGACATGCGTCACGCGGTCATCCGCATCCCGTGCGGACGCGCCCCCGCTGCCCCGCCGCATCGTGCGGAATTTGCAGATGGTGAAGGTTTTTCCGTCCGCCGTCAGCCGCTTCTGCCGGAAGATGACGTTTCCGCCGTCCTCCACGCGAATCGCGAGCGCAATCAGCAGCATCAGCGGGCTAAGCACCAGCAGCGCCAGCGCCGACAGCACAATATCCGCCCCACGCTTGATGATTTTCTGCCCCAGTGTCATGCCGTCCGCGCGCATTTCCAGCAGCGGCGCATCATCCAGTATCACCTGATTCGCACTGGACAGCATGATCTCCTGCACGCGCGGGCTGACCAGCACCGTCCGCTTCAGCGCATAGCACGCCTTCATCAGCGCCATCCGGTTTTCATCCGGCACATCCGATGCAATGAGCACTGCATCGTTCTGCGCCAAAAACGCGGGCAATTCCGCTGCTCGCCAGCTGCAAACATCATTCAGCTGCCCGAAGGTGCGCTCCTTCGCCAGCTTCTGCCGAATTTCGCCCGCATCCGCCTCGGTAATCAGCAGCAGCCGCGCGGGTTTCTGTAATTTCGGCAGCACACGCGCACCGAAGGACATTGCCAGCAGCACGAGCGCCATCTGCAGTGCGGCAGCAATCAGCAGATACGCGAAATCCGCCCCGAAGAGCGTCAGGTACGCGCGGTTATTGGGGTTGACGTTCATAATCTGCAATTGCAGATACGTCACCGCGTCCGTGATGAGCACGCCCATGCACTGCCCTGCCGCCTGCTGCTGATGCTTCCCGCGCCGCACCGTCATGCGCCCGAACACCGCCAGCATCGCCGCGCCCATGGCAACCCACGTCACCAGCGTCGTTGCGCTCGTGCGCGACAGATTCCGCAGCGGCCAGTTCGGAATCGCCATCAGCGTGTAGAAAATCACCAGACAGCCGCCGTACGTCAGCCCCTGCAGCAATCGGGACAGCGCTTCGCCGCGCATCCGACGCAGCTGCCGCTCGTCCCTGCCCATCCTGCCTGCTCGCCGCCTTTCCTCGTTTTTTTCATCATATCACGGGTAATCCGGTCTGTCAAGGACAGTTGCACATTTCCCCCAGCCTATTTCTGGAAAGCTCGTCGGCTTTTCGTGAAATTTCGTCCGAAAACGTTTGATGTAAGCGTTTGCACGGCTTGTCTTTTTCCTATCAATTGTGGTATAATGCAGGATGAAAGCATACGGCCACGCATTCCGCGTACCGTTTCGCAGGGCAATTTCCGGATTCGCCGGGCTTGCCCGCCATCTAACCTTCTGAAAAGGAGTGGAATGTTCCCATGATGAGAAAAATCGGCGTCTTGACTTCCGGCGGCGATGCGCCGGGCATGAATGCAGCCGTTATGTCCATTGCCCGCAGTGCTGCGGCTTATGGTATGCCCCTGATTGGCATCAAGCACGGCTACAACGGTCTGCTGCGCAAGTCCACCAGCATCAAGGATGACCTGCAGGAGCTGTATCTGGACACCGTGCTGGATATTGCCGACCAGCCCGGCACTTATCTGCGCACCGCGCGCTGCGAGGAGTTCAAAGACCCCAAGTGGCGCGAAATCGCCGTGCAGACGCTGAAGGCGATGGAAATCGACGGCTTGGTTGTCATCGGCGGCGACGGCTCCTTCCAGGGCGCAATGCGACTTTGCGAGCTGGGCATCCCCTGCATCGGCATCCCCGGCACGATTGACAACGACCTTGCCTACACCGAGATGACGCTGGGCTACGAGACGGCTGTGCAGGTCTGCACCGAAGCCATCCGCGCCATCCGCGCCACCAGCCGTTCCCACGACCGCCCGCATGTGGTGGAGTGCATGGGCCGCCACTGCGGTGACATCGCCCTGAAGGCCGCCTGCGCCACGGGCTCGGAAATCGTGGTTGTGCCGGAAGTGCCGTGGAGCGTGGAAGAAGTGGCGTCCCGCCTGAACAAGCAGATTGCCAAGGGCAACTACCGCTCGACCATCGTGCTGGCGGAGGGCTGCTGGGAATCCATGGCGCCCTTTGACATGTACGGCTTCCTGACCAGCCACGGCAAGCAGTGCTTCGAGGGCGAACCCATGAGCGCCATGCGGTTTGCCTCCATCATGAAGCGGATGTGCGGCATGGTGGAAGCGCGTTCGACGGTTGTCGGCTACACCCAGCGCGGCGCGCTGCCGGTTGCCAAGGACAGCGCTTTCGCCTTTGAAGCAGGCAACCTTGCGGTTCGTCTGCTGCGCGACGGCATCTCCAATCAGGTCATCGGCGTGCGGCAGGGCAAGGTGTTCAACATGCCCATCGTGGACGCGCTGAAGGTGGAAAAGCACTTCCGCCGCGACCTGTACGACCTCGTAAACAACCTGTAATGGTGTGATAAATGAAGCACCGCCCTGCTCGGCGTTGTGTGTCGGGCAGGGCGGTGCTTTTTGATGTCTGGATTTTCAGGTAAGCAGGGTTGACTTCTTTTCTAAACGGGTCATTGGCATAGTTCCAGAGGGCTTTCCGATCGCCCTCTGGACTCCTTCGGCTGCACGCCCCCATAGTTGGCTTTTATCATTACTATAATTTAGTGTACCTTTCGTTCCTCCCTGCAACGAAAAAAACAATAAACATGGGAGCGCACTGCGAAGGGGTCAAGGGGGCGACCGCAGACTTCGTCTGTTTCCATTGCCCCCTTGTCGCACCCGCAGGCGCGTCCCCCTGCAACAAAAAAGACCAGCAGCAAGAAAAAACTTCTCTCGATACTGGTCGGTCGCGCCCATCGGCGCGACAATATGCAAGTGGTAGGTAAAGCAGCTTGGGGGGCGCTTCTGAGGAAGCGCAAAGTTACTGGCAGGGACGCTTCGCTGCCTGCGCCCTTGTTGACTTCGTCCTTTGAATTGGTCGCCCGTGGAACAGTTGGGGCGTTGCCCCAAACCCCACCAGAGGCACCGCCTCTGGACTCCGCAAGGGGCATTGCCCCTTGACCCCTTCGCGCGATTGAGTTGAGCGCTCTTCCCTTACTGGTTCCGCGTGTTTATCTTTTTTACTTTGTCCTAATCGTTATTGGCGAATCCGCCAGCGCGTTTTGAATCGTCCGCAGTGCCTTCGCCATATACCCCTGCTGTTCCTCCGACATACCACTCGGTGCGCTCTGGTCACTCGCAACTACCCGATATTGATACGCGCCATCCACCTTCTGCCGCCAAATGTACGTCGGCGTATAGCTGACTTGCCCAAAGCTGATGTTCTGCCCGTCCCACGAAATCTGCAATTGCAGCAGCATTCCAGCAACGTTTCCGTCCTTCCGCGATTCGTTCAGCAGGCTGCCCAGCGACCACGCACACAGCGTCTGCGCTGCCGTACCATCCGCATTCTTGTGCGTCAGCCATGTCACCGGCTGCACGACGCGCGTCCCCGCGCCAACAATGACGTCCGCGCCCGCATCAGCAATCGCCTGCGCCAGTTTCCGCTGCGCATTCGTCGGCTTCGACGTGCCGGATGTTCCCCAGTTCAGCGATACGACGACCACCGCCGCTCCCTGCTCGCGTGCACGGCGAATATCAGCGGAAATCGTCTCCGCATTCGCCAGCGGGACAGCGTAGGATGCCCCGGAGGACTTCATCGCTTTCTTGCCCGTTCCGCTCAGTGCTTCGGTGTAGTGCAGGAACGCGACGGGCACGTTGTCCAGCGTCCGGATGCAGATGGCGTTTGCTTCCTCCTGCGTGTTGTACGCGCCGATGGTCAGCAAATTGCGGTCATGCAGGGCCTCCAGCGTCGTCCGAACGCCATCCGCGCCCTTGTCGTACACCTTCGGGAAGCCAACGGCAACGAGGTTCACGCCGGTGGTGCGGAGCAGTTCCGCCGCGGCGTCGGGAGCGTTCAGCGCGGAGACTTTCACTTCCGGCTGAATCAGGTTTTCCAGCGTCAGGAACGTGATATCGCCCGTCATTTCGCTCCGCAGGAGAGCAAGCATCTCCGTGAAATCGTACTTCTGCGAGTCGGAGTAGTAGCCCGCTTTGCGCACCGCATCATCCATATTGACCGTGCCGCCGAGAGTAAGGGTGACCGTGCCGCCCTGCTTGGGGGCTTGGGTGGCGGACGGAATGGTAGGCGCGGCGGTTTCAGCGGGCGGCTGCGTGGGTTCCGGCGCGGGCAGATTGCCAGTGGAATCGCCGCGGGTAATGGGAATATCGCTCAGCGTGAGCGAGGGCATTCCGTCGGTTTGGAAGATGGACAGCACCTGCCGGACATCCACCGTGCCGCGCGCCTGCCCCAGCAGACCGGGCAGAATCAAGAAGCAGCCCAGCAGCACCGCGCCCGTCACGCCAAGCATGACATATGTTCCCAGCGATATGCCGCGATGGTCTTTCTTCATGTGATGCCTTTCCGTCAGTTATAAATGGGCAGCAGGGTGATCAGGGAAGTCAGCAGCATGGCTGCGACGATGACGATGCAGGTAATGCTGATGGCAAGCTGACGCCTGTCAGACTTCTGCTTCCTATCTTTTTTGGTGGTTGCCATGATGGTGGGCTCCTTTTCTGATTGATATTTCCGCCTGAATGATGATTTTGCCGCAGCGGAGGAAATCACGCCTGTGCAGCGTGCCCGTCCGTACCCTCTTTGCGCCAGATGCGAACTTGCGTTACGCGGCGCTTTTCCATGCGCGTGACCATGCCGCGGAGGTGGTCCGTCTCAAAGCGCGCACCGACGAACGGGATGCAGCCCATGATTTCGCTCACCCAGCCGCCAACGGTTTCGGCGTTGAAGGTGTCCTTCAACCCCATGCCTTCCAACAGTTCAGTCAGTTCCATGCCGCCCTCAACCACGCGTGAGCCGTCCGCCATCTCGACGCTTTCCTCAGACACATCGTCGTGCTCATCGTAGATTTCGCCGACGAGTTCTTCCAGCACATCCTCCATCGTGACGATGCCTTCAGTTCCGCCAAATTCATCCAGGACAATCAGCATATGCGTCTTCTGCGTCTGGAACAGCTTCAGCAGCTTGGAGAGCTTCAGCGTCGCAGGGGCATAAACCGGCGGTTTCATAATGTCCACGATGCTATCCACGCCCTCATGCTGACAGGCATAAAAATCCTTTTCATTGAGGATGCCAACGATGTGATCCATATCCTCGTGGTAGACCGGGACGCGGGTATACCCCGTTTCGCGCAGGAGATTCGCGGCTTCTTCCATCGTCGCGGTGTCCTCCAGCGCCGTCACGTCCACACGCGGCGTCATGATGTTCAGCACGTCGCGGTCGTCGTTGAACTCAATGACGGAGCGAATCAGTTCTCCCTCATGTTCATCTATATCACCGTCGTTCTGTGCCTCATCCACCATCGTCATGATTTCCGCCTCAACAAAGCTTTCCGTGTGTGCGGGCTTGAACAGCTTTGCCAGCAGCTTCTTCCACTGCACAAACAGGGCGTTAATCGGCGTGACAATCGTCCGCAGCACCAGCAGCACAGGTGCAAACGCAACGGCAACCGTCTCCGGGTTCTCCTTGGCAATCGCTTTCGGGCTGATTTCGCCGAAAATCAGCACGACAATCGTCATCACGATGGTCGAAACCGTTGTCGCAGCAGACTGATTGCCGCTTAGCAGCGCAAGAAACAGCCCCGTCGCCATGGACGAAGCGCCGATGTTGACCACGTTGTTGCCCACGAGGATGGTGCTGAGCAAGCGGTCATAATCCTCCGCCAAATTCAGCGCTATCTGCGCGCGCTTGTTGCCGCCCTGCGCCATCGTCTTGAGCTTGACGCGGTTGGCGGAGGTAAACGCCGTTTCCGAGGCAGAGAAAAACGCCGACAGCATCACCAGCACAACCAGAATCACAACAGTGCCATATAGTTCAGGCGTCATGGAAAATCAAGCATTCCTTTCTTTCAAAAACCCCTGCGTACCGGGAATGACGGCTTGCGGGGTATCGGACTACAAGGAGGCTGATCCATACGATGCCACCACTCCTTTCCGCAAAATAAAATGTGACATTCTTATTATAGCATAAATATGGAGAAAATGCAATTCCTTCGCCCAGATTCGGCAAAACAGTTGATTTTGCTGAAAAAGCCCTCATACTATTTCCAGATGAGAATGCGCCAAGATGCGAAGCGAATTTTTCTTTCTGGCTAACGGGAGTGGAACGCAGCGCAGCAGCGCTACGCTAAGTGCAATGAGCAGACGCCAGAGCGGAAAAGGCGCAAGCAGATGGCGCAAGTGAATGCAGAAAATAGTATTATTTAAGGCACCACCGCACAATTCGGCGGCGCGTCTGGCGATGTCTTTTCCGCCATCTGCGGCATGCAAATTTTTCGATTTACCGCCAGTAAATCTTCGAAATTTGCATTTGTATCTGACGAAAAATCCATTCGCCAGCCGACCACCTCATTTGTGCGGTGTTACCTTAATTTCCGGCTCGTATACCAGCGTCCACATCGCCGCATCCTCCGGCGTTTCCGGCTTTTCCAGTGCGCCGTACGCATACGCAATTTGCTCCGTCATGTAGCCCGCCGCCAGTGCCGCCATGTGCAACGGCAAGTCCGCCAGCGCCTGCAAATGCTTCGGGACACTCGCCTTGCAGAGCGTCCGCAGTTCATTGCAGACGCGCGTCCACGCGGGCTGAACCGCCTCCACAATCGGCAGAAAAACCTCCTGCCGCAGTCGCTGAACCTGCCCGCGCGTCAGGACGCAGAAATTCGGCTTGATGCTGCCGTCCGCCTTCCGCAGGAATCCGCGCGCCAGCAGCTCCGCCAGCAGCTCCTGCTCATCCGCCGTCACGCACGACGGGTCGAAATCCGCCTGAATAAGCCGAATCAGCAGTGCGCACAGCTTCCCCATGTGTGGCTGGTTCGGCTCGAACAAATCCTGCACCGGACTGTTCCCGAAGTGCTGCAAGCCGAACCAACGGAAGCCATCGTTGTACATCGGGCCATTGTAATCCCACGCCAGATAATGCCTGTTCTCCGGCTCGCGCGCGAAGCCCATCAGGTGATACGCCCCGCCATCCGCATGATACGGCCGCGGCGGTATTTCCGCCGGATTCGGCAGTGCCGCCGTGCAGCGGTAGATGAGCCACCAAAGCAGGCGCGGCATAGGCACATCGCAGCCGATGAAGCCAATGGCACGAATCTCCTGCTCGTGCGCCATCAGCTGCCGGACAATCTCGCGTGACAATTCGTCCTTGTGCGCATCGTACACTGCCAGCCGCGCTTCCTCCTGCGCACCGCTGGTGATGATGAAGTTCGTCCGCACACGCCCGCCGTCAGCCGTCAGCAGCTCGTCGCGCAGCAGCACGTTCACCGCATCCTCGATGTACGGGCGCGCCACGCCCAGCTCGTCGCAAAGCTCCTGCGCCGTCTGCCCCTGCGCATAGCAGCGGAGCAGAATGTTCTGATGCAGCAGATTGTCCAGCACCTCGCGGGTCAGGCGGTCGTCATACGCTTCGCCGTTGATGGCAACGTGCAGCTTTTTCGGGCAGTACACAAATTCCGTCGATGTCATTTTCCCATCAGCCTCCCGAATTTTCTTTCGCGAATCACTCAGATGCCAGCGAACGGTGTTCTCCGAGACCCGCAAACGCCGGGCAATGTCTGCCGTCGTTCGGTTCTCCAGATAGTACCAGACAAGCGTTTCCCGCTGGATGCGGCTTAGGCGCATGATTTGCCGGCGGACGAATGCGGTCTGACGGCGCTGCTCATCCTGCCGTTCGGCGGATTCCTCCGGCGTTTCCCCGGCGGACAGCTTCTCCGACAGCGGCTCGCAGCGGTAATACGTCCCCGGTCGCAGCGACTTGCACCAGACGAACCGCGCGATTCGCCAGAGCAGGTGCTCCGGTTCCGCGACGCAAGCACCGCGTTCTTCCTGCGCCCGAACCGCCCGCAGCCATTCCATCAGCACGGACTGCGCGAGATCCTCCGCCTCCTGCGTCGTGCGAGTCTTTCCGCGCGCCCACCGCAGCACACGCGCCGCCCACTCCTCCTGCCAGTAGCGCTCCGTATCCAGCATGGTTCTCCTCCTTTCGCTTGGCAGCTGTGATTCTGCCATGATAGTACCGGCAGCGGGCGGAATGTTGGGAGACTACAAAAATTTTTCCTTTCAAATATAAAGATTACCGCCTGTTCGCGTAGAACAGACGGCGGACAAATCAAATTTCGCGCTTTTTGCCGAGGAAGCAGAACGCAATCGTACCGGGGCCGGCGTGCGTGCCAATGACGGGGCCGACGGGGTAGATGCGGATGTCCATCTCCGGCAGCTTCTCCACCAGCATTTGGCGCAGCTTCTGGGCATCGTCCATCGCGTCGGCGTGCAGGATGATGCCCATGGCTTCCTTCTGATCGGCGACGTTCTCCACCGCCTTCTCAAGGATGTAGCTCATCGCCTTGCGGCGGCCGCGCACTTTGCCCGCGGCGGCAAGCTTGCCTTCGAGCGTTTCGGTCAGGATGGGCTTCAAGTCCAGCAGCGTGCCGAGTGCCGCCGCTGTCGCGGAGATGCGTCCGCCGCGCTGGAGGTACTTCAGGTCATCCACTGTGAACCACGCCTGTGCGCGGAGCTTGTTGTCCTCCAGCCACTGGGCGACTTCTTCCATCGGTTTGCCCGCGCGGTACATTTCATGCGCCTTGAGGACGAGAATCGTCTGCGGCGCGGAGATGGACAGCGTGTCCACCACGATGAACTTGCGTTCCGGATACTGCTTCAGCAGTTCCTCGCGTGCGGCGTAAATCGCCTGAATGGTCGCGCTGAGCTGGCTGGAGAAGGCGACGAAGAGCAAGTCGCGCCCGGAAGAGAGAATCGGCTCGAAGTACTCCATGTAGACCGTCTCGTTGAGCGCGGAGGTCGTCGGCTGACTGCTTGCGCGCATCTTGTCGTAGAAGGACTTATGGTTCAGCGACTGGCCGAGGTCGTCGAAGTACTCTTTGCCATCCAGGGAGTAAGGCATGTAGACGACAGGAATGTCGTACTGCTGTTTGAAATGCAAATTTCGAAGGTTTACTGGAGGTAAATCGAGGAATTTGCATGCCGCAGATGGCGGAAAAGACATCGCCAGACGCGCCGCCGAATTGTGAGGTGGTGCCTTAGCAATGAGCGATGAGGAACGGAAAGCCGCCCCAAATTTTCCTGCTCTCACGACCCCGTCGAGCAGTACCGCTTGACCCCGACCTTCCGCCACACCAGCGCCATCAGCCCAAAGAACGCTGCCCCTGCCAGCGGCGCAAGGTACGCCGTCCATGCAGGCCAATCCACCATCGGGTGATGCAGCAGCGCACTCACCGGAACGTGCATACACAACCCAAACGGCGCGACATACATGAACAGCAGCCGAATCGGGCGCGGGTAAATATCCACCGGATACTCGCACGCCGTTCGCCCGCCGTAGGTCAGGATATTCACCGCCTCGATGGACTGCACGGACAGAAAGCACAGCGTCGCTTCCACCAGAAACAGCCCAAGCAGCATCAGCACCGTCCCCGCGACGGAAATCAGCAGCAGCACCGTGCTCCCCAGCGTCCACGGAATGCCCAGCTGCGTGACCGAAAGCCACATCAACACAATCCCCAGCACCGCCGTGCTCAGCCGCCGCGGGTCAGTGCTGCTGCACAGCACCTGAAGAAGCAGATTCCGTGGACGCAGGAGAATCTGGTCGAACTCACCGCCCTGCACAACCCGCGAAAACGCTGTTAGCCCGCGCCCGACACACTCCGTGATGGCGAACGTCATCTGCATCATGCCGAAGAAAAACATGATTTCGCTCCCCGACCACTGCCCAACCGACGTGAACCGCCCCAGCAGCACCAGCACCGCCATCAATTCACTGCCGGACATCACCAGCTGCGCCAGCGTCTGCATCCAGAACGACGCGCGGTACTGCGTCGCGCACCGCCACTGCATCCGCAAGGCATGAAACACATACTTCATCTCGCTTCACCCTCCCTGAATCGTGAGCTGATTCAGCTGATACCGCCACATTCTGCGCCCAAGGGCGACCAGCAGCATCAGCCAAAGCAGCTGCACGCCGATGTTCAGCGCCCACTCCCCCGCCGCCTGCGCGTGCAGATACATGCGAATCGGCGCATCAAGCGACTGCGCGAACGGCTGATAGCGGATGAGCGCCTGCACGCTGTCCGGGAAGAGCGTCAGGGGGATGATGTTGCCCGCGAAGGCGTTGCTGATGAAGGTGATGATGGCGTTGATGCCGCGGTTGTCCATCGTCTGCATCAGGATAGCGCCTGAAATGCCCGCAATCGCGCACAGGTTCATCACGCCGATGAGCAGCGATACGAATGCCTGCATCAGCGCGAGCAGGCTTTCCGGCGGCTGCATCCGCCACGCGGTCGGCAGCAGGAATTGCAGCGCAATCATCGGCACAAGCCGCATCAGCGCATTCACATGCCGCTGCGCCATGTTCCGCACGAACGCGAAGCGATACTGATCGACCGGGCGAAGCACCGCATACGCCAGCCCACCCGTCATCACCTGATGTATCAGCTCCATGTCGTTCATCAGCAATACGCGGAAAAACATCTGCTGAAGCCACACATAGGTGATGGTTTCCGCCAGTTCCGCTTGATTTTCCCCCCGGAACAACGCCGTGTACAGGAACACATACAGCAGCCCGAAGAACGCCTGCGTCACCAGCCCGCCCAGCGCCGCCGCGCGGTACTGCGTCTCCTGCATAGCTTTGAGCCGGTAGAGGGAGAAATACGGCTTCCACGATGCAATCCACGTCTTCATAGCGCCATCTCCCGGTACATCCGCGCAATCAGCTCATCCACGTTCTGTTCCTCAATCGCCATTTCGTGCATTTTGCCCGCCGCCATCACCTGCTGCATCGTGCGGGACAAATTGCCGTCTTTTTGCAGGGTGATGCGCCATGTATCGCCGTCTTTCACTGCGCCCTGCGGCAGCTTCGACGCATCCGCCGCACCGTCGTAGGTGACGGTCAGCGTGTGCGCGGTGTCGTAGCGGTGCAGCAGGTTCGTCAGCGTGCCATCATAGAGCAGCTGGCCGTGTCCCAGCACCATCACCCGGCTGCACAGCGCGCGCATGTCCTCCATGTCGTGCGTTGTCAGCAAAATCGTCGTGCGGCGTGTCTCGTTCTCCACCCGCAGGAACTCCCGCAGCTTCAATTTGCTCACTGCGTCCAGCCCAATGGTCGGCTCATCGAGGAACAGCAGCTCCGGCTCATGCAGCAGCGACCCGCACAGCTCCGCGCGCATCCGCTGCCCCAGCGACAATTGCCGCAGCGGCGACTGCATGATGTCCCCCAAGTCCAGCGCCGTCATCAATTCATCCAGCCGATGCCGATAGCGCCCCTCGTCAATGCTGTAAATGTCGCGCAGGAGGTCGAACGAATCGCGAATCGGCACGTCCCACCAGAGCTGCATCCGCTGCCCGAACACTGCGCCGAGGCTGCGCACATGCGCCTTCCGCTCCGCCCACGGCGTGCGCCCATCCACCGTGCAGCTGCCGCTCGTCGGCGTCAGGATACCCGTCATCAGCTTGACCAAGGTACTCTTGCCCGCGCCATTCGGTCCAATCAGCCCGACGAGTTCCCCGCGCCCAATGCGGAAGGATACGTCCCTGAGCGCCTGCACCTCGCGTGTTTCCCGCCGCCACAGGCGCGTGATGCCGCCATTCTCCGGTTTCTCCCGCCGGATGTATGTCTTTGTCAGCCCGTCTGTCACGATGAAAGGCGGATTTATCCCCTGCTGTTCCATGGCTTGCCTCCTTTGGATGCGCGCACGTCAATTTTTTTGCCGACACCAAAAAAGCAGCGCCGTCCTGCCGCGTTTTTCTTCGCGGGAATTGGACAGCGCTGCTCACTATTTTGGCAGATGTCGTGCTTTTTCGCACATCGGGAGTGTCATTATATCATCGGGTCGTTGTTCTGTCAATATCCAATCTGGGAAAAATCACCGCATCAGCTCATACATCATGATGGCGGCGGCAATCGCGGCATTCAGGCTCTCCGCGCCGCCGCGCATGGGCAGGCGAACCCGGTGCGTCGCGGTCTGCTGCACCTGTTCGCTCACGCCGTTGCCCTCGTTGCCGATGATGAGGGCAAAGCGTTCCGCTACGCCCTGCCGCTCATAGAACGGCGTGCCGTCCAGCTGCGAGGACAGGATGCTGTACCCCTTTTCGCGCAGCTTCGTCAGTTCGCCGGGCAAATCGTCCGTCGTGCGCAGGTTCATGCGGAAGATGCTGCCCATCGTCGCGCGCAGCACCTTCGGGCTGAACACATCCGCGCACTGATTCGTAAGCAGCACGCCGTCCAGCCCCGCCGCATCCGCCGTACGGATAATCGTGCCGACGTTGCCGGGGTCCTGCACGCCGTCAAGGACGACGATGTGCTTCCCCAGCGCGCTTTGCTCCTTCATCCGCACGACGGCGGCGATGCCCTGCGGCGTTTTGGTGTCGCAGACCGCCGTAAGCACATGCTCCGGCAGCTCGTAAACCGGCATGGTCAGCCCGTCGGGGAGTTCCATGCCCTCCTGCACCAGCACTGTTTCCACGTCAAACGCGGAAGCAAGCGCTTCTTCCACCATCTTGCGCCCCTCCACCAGAAAGCAGCCGCTTTCCCGGCGGCCCTTGCGGTCTTTGAGCGCCTTCCACGCGGCGACTTTCGGGTTTTTCAGGCTCGTAATGTGTTCCATGATGTTTCTCCCTTAGTTCGTGCCGCGGAAGCCCTTGCCAATGATTTCGCCCGTGTTCATAATCAGCACGAACGCGTGGGGGTCAACCGTCTTGACGTACTTGCGCAGCATAATCGCCTCGTGGCGCTTCATCACCGTCATCAGCACCGTGCGGCCCTCGTGCGTGTACGCGCCTTCGCCGTGCAGTTCGGTCGCGCCGCGCTTGAGCACGTTCGTAATGTACTGCTCGATTTCGCGCGGTTTGGTGGTGATGATGTGGAAGTATTTATGCGTGTTGATGTTTTCCAGCACCATGTCCACCAGCAGGCTCTTCATCACCAGACCGAGGATGCAGAACAGTCCGGTTTCCATGCCGAACGCGACGCACGCCAACAGGGTGATGATGAGGTCGCTGCACATCAGCGCGCGCCCGATGTTGAGGCTGGTGTACTTGCGCAGAATCATGGCGACAATGTCCGTGCCGCCGGAGGACGCGTCGAGGTTGAAGAGAATCGCCGAGCCGACCGCGGGCAGGCTGACGGCGAAAATCAGCTCCATGAGGGGCTGGGAGGTCATCGGCGCGTTCATCGGAATGATGCGCTCCAGCCCCCACGTCAGTCCCGACATCAGCAGGCTGACATACGTCGTGCGTCCGCCGAAGCCCTTGCCGAGCACAATGTAGCCGACGATGAGCAGCAGAACGTTGATCATCATGACGAAATCGCCATTGGTGAAATTCGGAATATAATGGCTCAAAATGACCGCCATACCGCTGACGCCGCCGGTGGAAAAATGGTTCGGAAACTTGAAGAAGTAGATGCCCAGCGTCATAATCACCGTGCCGAGCGTCAGCAATGCGTATTCCTTCACATTTTCCCGTACTTTTGCCTTCTGCATGAATTGCAACTTCCTTTCCCAGAGGCGCTGCCTCTGGATTCCGCCAAAGGGTCTTCGACCCTCTGGACTCCCTTTTTCGCGATTGAGTTGGTGACGCTTGCATACTATGCCCGCGTGTTTATTTAGGGAACGGACTTACCCCTTCAGGATTTCCTTCCCATACTTGCTCACCAAGCGGTCGCGGTCGGCATTCGCCAGCACCACCGTCAGTTCAATCCCCGTATCCGTGTATTCCTCATTGATCACGCGTCCCAGCGGGCGAATCTGCCCCACCAAGCCGAAGCGATCAAACGGCAGCACGAACGTTACGGGCGCGTAGGTCTTTTGCAGCTGCTCCGCAATGCGCGCGTGCAGCTCCGCGATGCCCTCGCCCGTTTTTGCGCTCAACCGTACCGCGCCCGGAATCAGCATCGGCGCGCCCGCCTCATCGGTGTACAGGTCGCACTTGTTGATGACCTCAATGCGCGGCTGCTCCGTCGCGCCGAGGTCGGACAGCACTTGCAGCACCGTGTCGTGCTGCTGCGTGATTTCCTCCGATGCGCCGTCGTTGACGATGACCAGCACATCCGCCAGCACAGCTTCTTCCAGCGTCGAGCGGAACGCACTGACCAGCGCGTGGGGCAGCTTGCGGATGAACCCAACCGTGTCCACCAGCAGGAACGGCGTGTGCTCCGCCGTCTCGATGCGGCGGCTGACCGCGTCCAGCGTCGCAAACAGCTGGTCTTGCACATACACATCGCTGCCCGTCATCTGGTTCAGCAGTGTCGATTTGCCCGCGTTGGTGTAGCCGACCAGCGCGACGACGGGGATTTCGTTCTTCTCGCGGCTCTTGCGGCGCAGTTCGCGCTGCTTCTCCACCGCATCCAAACGGCGGCGGAGTTCCGTCATGCGCTCGCGGATGTGGCGGCGGTTCATTTCCAGCTTCGATTCGCCCGGCCCGCGTGTGCCGATGCCGCCTGCCAGCCGCGACAGCACCAAGCCCTGCCCAATCAGGCGGCTGGACTGGTATTGCAGCTGCGCCAGCTCGACTTGCAGTTTGCCCTCGGCGGATGATGCGCGCTGGGCGAAAATGTCCAGGATCAGCGTCGTGCGGTCAACCACCTTCACGCGCAGAATCTCCTCCAGATTGCGCGCCTGAATGCCCGTCAGTTCCTCGTCAAAAATGCACAAATCAGCTTCCAGCGCCTGACACTGCCGGCACAATTCATCCGCGCGCCCGCGCCCGATGAACAGCGCCGTATCCGGCTTATCCTTCTTTTGCAGGAATTGCCCCACGACCTCCGCCCCGGCGGTGTCCGCCAGGCGCGCCAGCTCATCCAGCGATTCCAGGCTCTCAATGCCCATCAGCACGGCGCGCTCCTTGGCATGTGTGCCCTTCTCGTCCGCCTCCCAGCCGACAATGCGGTCACTCTCGGTGATTTGCCGCATCCAGTCGTTATCGGGCGTCTTGTACCAGCGGACGGGCTCGTCCATCAGCAGATTCTGCTTCTCCACCAGAAACGCGCTCTGCACAAACGTCGGCTCGCCCTTCAGGCAACCGATGGCGACCATTGCGTCATAGCGGAACGACCGCAGCGCCGACAAATCCACATCGGAGAGGCGACCGTCGCCATTGGGATGGGTGTGGATGCAGCGGACGCAGCTCAGGCGCTGGGTGTTGCGGCGCAGGCGGTAGTCGCGCAGCTCCACGTCCCGATCAGTGCCGATGGAAACATCCACCACTTCACCGTCGCGCGTGATGTAAACCGCGATTTCCCGGTTCAACACGCCCGTAAAGCGCGCCAGCACCTGCATCAGCTCGCGCGGGAGGAACGTGTCCTCATCCACCTCATAATCGTATAATTGACCGAGCGCTTCTATCAGCGTATCGCGCACGCCGGTCACATTGCCATGCACCTGCTGTTTCATGATTGCTCCTTTGTCTGTCCCTTTTTCTCATGCCGAATCGGCTTCACGCGCTTGCGCAGGCTGGTGAAGATGGAGTCCGCGCAGCCCACAAGCAGGCACAAATAATAAGTGATAAACCGCCACACCAGCAGCGCGACGGACACCGTGCCGCCGGTAAAAACGCTGCCGAAGTAAACGAGAAATCCGCCCTCCTGCGCGCCGGACGCACCCGGCAGGGGCGTATAGCTGGCGGACACGAACAGCAGGAACGAAACCGTCAGCACATGATACCACGGCGTACCGGTCAAGTCCATGGCACGGTACACCAGCAGCGGCACGACCATCAGGCACGACATTTCCACCACCGAAATCACAAGCTGCGCCAGCAGGTGCATCGGGTGATGCACCAAATCCATCAGCGAACCGTGGAAATGCTCAATCGTCGTTTCGGCGGATGCCTGCCATTGCTCCGGCTTCTTGCAGATGTGGATTTTCGTCAGGAAGCGGATGCCCCACTGCACAATTTTCTCCACCCACGAGCGGTGGAACGTCACCAGCAGAATCGACGGCACACAGAAGGAATTCACCACGCAGCCCAGGATAATCAGCGGGATGACATTGCCCAAGTGCTCCGCCACATACACGCGGTTGCTCAGCCACAGCAGCAGCGTCATCACCACCAATGTCAGCTGATTGAAGAAATACCGCGCCGTCAGCGCCGATGTGGCCACACCCGCGGGAATCGAGCGCTGGCTCATCAGGTAAATCTGCATCGGCTGACCACCGGATGAGCCGGGCGTGACATTCGCATAATAAATGCCCGCGAAGGAGAAATGCGTCGCCGTATTCAGGCTGACTTTGTACCCCTCCATCCGCAGGAAGGTGCACAGCCCCGCGCCCTCGGCATACACATAGCCGACCATCGCCAGCAGGCACAGCAGCAGCCACCGCTTGTCCAGCGTGAAAAGCACGTCCCATGCGTTCATCAGCTCCGGGTTGTTGAACGCAATCAGTACCACAATCAGCATCGACAGGAGGATAAAGCCAATGCTGAGAATCCTGCCCCATTTCTTTTTCTTCAAGGAAGGAGCCCCTTTCGTCGTAATCCCCGCCTATTGTACCACAAACCCGCGCCTTTCGTAAAGGGCAGGAAATGTCATTTTCGGCAGAGCAGGTGGGCATTTTCATGAGAATTTCATGAGAATGTTATAACTTCCGGCGGATGGATTGCGGGTCATGCGCCAGCCGAATCGCCGCGCGCTGCAATTTTCGCATCCACTTGGGCAATGGATGACGCGCCTGCTCCGCGTCCGTCTGCATCAAGCGCCACTGCACCCGCGTCATGTCGCCGCCCGCCTGACCATCCAGAAAAGCGTTTTCCACCTCCGCACCCGCCTGAATCGCCCCCGTGTGCAGGAAGTGCTCAAACGCCGCGCAGCCATCCTGCGGACGGAAGTGCATATCCATCAGCCGCGCCCCAAACGTATCCGCCATATCCGCAACGAACCGCATCGCGTCCGCCTGCATTTGCTGCACCGTGCTGCTCGGCACGTCCGCCTTCCCCAGCACCGCGCCGTGCGCGTCGTAGCCAATCGTCGCCGCGCCTCTTTCCAGCAGAAACTGCTCCCGCGCCACCCACGATACATACGGCGACGTGCCATACAGCGTCCGGAACGGCACGCCCCGGCGCATCGGCAAATCGCTGTCAATGTGGGTGATGTACGCCGTCACGTCCGCCCCTGTCAGCCGCTGAATCACCGTTTCCGACCGCAGATTGTACCCCACATCGAACGTCGCGCATTTGCCCGCGAACATCGGCAGCAAATACGCCTTCGCATTCTTTTCGTACTGCTGATATTTTTCCGCGTCATACCCTTTTTCGCGGAAGATGCGCACGAAGTTCCACTGCGTCCGCGCATCCATCCGCTGATTCATCGGCATTTCCGCCGCCAGCGCCGCCCGCGCGTTTTCCGTCGCAATGGGATGCAGAAGCGTCAGCAGCGAATCCGGCGTGTGGGCGGTCATGTCGATGAGCAGCGGCAGGGACAGCAGGTCAATTGCTTTGGGAAATTGCAGGGGCAGCGCCGCCTGACGCGAAATGCGCACATAACCCGTCTCCACCGGCAGGCGCAGCACTTCATTCAGCCGCTCGAAAGCCACCTTGACGAAATATCCATCCCGCGCCAGAAAATTCACCCGCGCATAGCCGTTTTGCCGCGTCTCCCACGCCAGCCACATCGCCTGACTGAACAGGTATGCCCCCAGCGCGGCATACCCCGGCGACGTGTCCCGCAGCTGCATCGCCTGAATCGCGCGCAGTCCCAGAAATCGCTCAGCTTCATACGCGCCCGTGAAGGTCGTCAGGTGCGCGTAATTTTCCCGCAAAAACCGTTTCTGCTGATGGGTCAGCAGAACCTCGCTGTCCGCCGGAATCCGCATTGTCTGCCGCAATTGCCGTTCCGTCTCGCACAGCGGCATGAGGTCAGCGCCCGCGATTTCGGACAATTTTCGATAGATTTCCGGCAGATTCTCCCCGCGAAACTGCCCCCGCAGCGCCGGGAAATCCACCTCGTCGGACAGCACCAGCCGTTTCCGCACGTCCGGCTGCATCAGCGCATAGAGGTCGCTTTCACAGAAAAGGGCGCTATTTTGATGGGATTGCTTCATCTCGCATACCTCTCAATCGCCGCTGTGCTCGTCCATCATGCCGACAAATTCGCCCGCCGCCGTCCAGCGCGTCAGGGGCATTCCCGTGCCGGAGCGGAGCGGTTCGGGGTTCGGCAGTGCCGTCACGGGCAGCGCGCCGCGGCGTTCCGGGCGATTCTGCACGCGCAGGAGCGCATCCGCCGGGCAATCAGCCACGAAATACCGCACGCCCTCGCGGTAGAGCCTCCGGCACAGCAGCCGAAGCGTCTTTTCGTCCGCCGCAGAGATTGGCGTTTCCAGTATCCGCCCCGGCATCAGCACGTCGCCGCACAGGTCGATTTCGGCTTCATACAGCCCCTTCACAAGCGCCGCGCCCATCTCCCACACGCAGCCGTTCATCACGCGCACATCCATGCAGGTGCGCTCCGTCGCGCTCATTTGCAGCGTCGCATTGCGAATCAGCATGATTTTCTGCCCTCCACGCTTTTCTTGCACCGTACAATTCGCCGCGCAGACGGTGTTTTCCTGCATAAAAACTCCGCCGGATGTTGAATCCAGCGGAGAAGAAACATTATTTTCCCCACAGCACAAACGCGCTGTTTTCGGGCCAAATCTGGGCGGTTTGGTTCGGGTTGTGGGACTGCGCCATCACTTTGGCATAGACATAGGCTTCGTAAAGCGTCACCTTGCTGTCCTTGTTCAGGTCGGCGTTCAGGGACGAAATCGCCGAATTTCGAGCGAGGTTCCAGCCGTTGCCGTAGCACAGGCCGTAGGTGAACAGACCAAAGTAGCGGTCGATTTTGCCGTCACCGTTGCTGTCGTAGCCGGTGCTGACGCTCTTTTCCTCGGAGCGGCACGCGGTAATGACGTAGTAGCCGCTCTTGGCGAAATTCGTGTCACCCGCACGGTCGATGAAGGCGGGCGCTTCCTCGCTGAGCAGTTCGCTGCCGTCCGCCGCCAGCACGACCGCTGTGCGGTTGACATCGCCGGAAAACTGATCATCATTGGCGAAGAGGTTGACCACCTGACTGTTGAACGCGGAGGACGATACCTGCGTCACCGTGCCGTCGCGCGCAATGAACTGCCCGGAGTGGCACGCGTCGATGATGATGACCTTCTTGCCTGGAATCTTGTCCAGCTCAGTTTTGAGGCGCGCAATCGAGACGTACGTCTGGAACGTACCGACCAGCGCGGCATGGTAGCTTGTCGGATTGCCGTCCGCGCCGAGGCTGTTCGCGCCGTGGCCGGAGTAGTAGAAGAGCGACACGTCGTTGTAGCTGGCATTCCCGAACGTCGAGGAAATGCTGGAGAGAATCTCTTCGGCGCGGATGTTCTTCTTCACCGTCACACTGTACGGCGTCGCGGTCATGCGGCCGAGCATGGTGCGCATCCCGTCCACGTCGTTGTCGCAGCCGGGCAGTTCGTTCGATTCGCCGGTATAGGTGTTGCCAATCAGCAGCGCGCGGTATGTGCCGACGGTCTCCTGATGCGTGTACGCCAGCTCATCCGACCAGTCGCCCACGCTCACGTCGCCGTTGGAGAAAATGCGCACCGGGCGCACGCGGTAATAGTACGTTCTGCCCAGCACAGCGCTGTTGTGGTAACCGTAGGCGTTGCTGACGCGCCCGTTCGCCTTGGGCGTGCCGCCGGGCGTGGTGGAAATGTACACGTCATACTTGTTCGCGCCCTCAGTCGCCGCCCACGAAATGCGGACGCTGTTTTCCTGCGCAGACACTGCCGTCAGCCCGGTTGTCTTGGGCAGCCAGACGCCCATGCCAATGTCGCCCTTGAGCGAGAAGCAGCGCCATCCCTGCGGCTGGGCAAGGCGGAAGGAGTAAACGAAGTAGTAGTACACTTCGCCGGGCTTCATCGTGGTGTCGATGTAGGTGGTCGCGGTGTCCTCGGAGACCATCAGCTTGTGATAGCCCGTTTCGTGGAAGCCGCGGCGGTAGATGACGTAACCCATCGCACCGGGAATGGCGTCCCACGTCAGCTTGAGGCCCGTTTCCGTCCACTCGTAGCCTGTAAACGACGGCGTTTCCATCGGGCTGCCGACCATGCGGTTGCTCGACGGCAGACCCGTAATCACATCGCCGCTGTTGAGCTTGCGCTTGGGGATAACAAGGAAGTCATACGTCTCGTTGAAGGAAATATCGCGGATGTCGCACAGGCTGCCCGTGAGGTCGGTGCGGACAATCTTGTAGTCGTCCGCGTCGTGCAGGGACATGGCAACATCGTAGTGCGTCGCGCCCGCAACGGGTGTCCAGTTCAGGCGGATGGTGGAGGTATCTTTACCACGCGGGTCGGCAATCACGACGTCGCCCAGCGCAATATACGGGAAAGACAGCGACTGCGCGCCCTGACTGACCTGCTGTCCGCCCACGACATACAGCGCCTGAATGCGGTAGTAGTAGACCGTGCCCATGCGCGGGGTGGTGGTGGAATAGGTTGTGCCGCTGCTCTGCCCAAGGAGCGAATATTCGCTGCCCCACGCGGGCTTGTAGTAGATGGCGTAGGCATTCGCGCCCTCTACCGCCGTCCACTTGAGGGTAATGCGGCCGCTTCGCTCGTAGGAGGCGGAAATGCCCGTCGGCTGCTCCAATGCACGCCCAATGATGAGGTCATCAAGTTCATCCGGCGCGATGGAAATCGTCGGTTCGGGGATTTCGGTGGCATTCGCCTCGGTCGGGGCGGGGGTAGCGGTCGGCGCGTCCGTCGCGGGGACGGGGGTGTAGTCCGAAATGATTTCGTCCGTCGGCGCTTCGGTCGGATTTTCGGTGATTTCCGGCGGATTGGTGACTTCCGGCGCAGCGGTCGGCTGCTCGGTAATTTCCGGCACTTCGGTCGGCGCGTCCGTCACTTCCGGCGGATTCGTCGGGGCATCCGTCACTTCGGGAACATCGGTCGGGGCTTCGGTCGGAACGTCCGTCGGCTGTTCCGTCGGCTCAGCAGTCACTTCCGGCGGATTGGTAACTTCCGGCGTGGCGGTCGGTTCTTCCGTCGGCTGTTCCGTCGGAGCGGGCGTTTCCTTCTGCTCCGGATGCACTGGAATCGGCGCAAGCAAATGTCCGTGCGCCGCCATCAGGTCGTCCTCCGGCTTGCGGGGAATCGCGTCATATGCAGCGGTCTGCTCGTCCGTCAGCATTTCGGTGCTGCTGGTCTTGACCCACGCCGTGCGCACAATCGCCCCATCATAGAAAGCAATCCGCACTGCGCGTTTGCTGTCCGTGCGCGCCTCGGCGTAAACCGTGCCGGACACTTCGGTCACATCCGCGTCGCCCGTCAGCTGCTGATTTGCGTAAAGCTTCGCGCCGCTGCGGAGGGTCGCCAGTCCCGGCACAAACACATCCTCGTCCGGCGTGGCGGTCGGAACTTCGGTGGGAGCGTCGGTCGAAACCGGCGTTTCCGTCGGCGCTTCGGTGGGGATTCCCGTCGGAATTGCCGTATTTGTCGGTTCTTCCGTGGGAATTTCGGTCAAAATTGGCGTTTCCGTCGGCGCTTCCGTGGGGATTCCCGTCGGATTCGGCGTATTTGTCGGCGCTTCCGTGGGGATCTCCGTCGGAATCGCCGTCGGGGCTTCCGTCACAGCCGGCTCTTCCCCGATAATCTCCTCTATCTGCGTGCCGTCTGCCGCACTCGGCGCATCCTCCGCCAAGGCGGGGGCAGCCGTCATCAGCATCAGCAGCGCCAGCATCAGCGCCCCTGCGCGGCGAAATTGCTTCTTCATCAGCAAACCTCCTCGTTCAAAATCGTGCTTTATTCCCTTTCATTATATAGCAGCCGCTTCCAAAGGTCAAGCAATGCAGCATGAATGTTACAATTCGCAGAAAAATCGTGAAAAAGTCCGCAGAAAAATTCGCCCTGTCAGGCAAAACCCCTTGACAGGCGCGGCAAAATCGTGTATCATATATCGGTGTCAACGGAAAATGCTTGACAGCAAGGAGCGCTGACATGGCACAGGACGAAATCAGCAAGAAAGTCGAGCTGAATTGGCTTTCCGCGTTCTATGGCGGATTGCTGACCGACAAGCAGCGTCAGGTGCTCACCCTGCACTGCGAGGAGGATCTGTCGCTGACGGAAATCGCGCAGGAGGTCGGCATCAGCCGTCAGGGCGTGCATGAACTGCTCACCCGCGCGGCGCGGAAGATGTTCGAGATGGAGGAAAAGCTCCATGTTGCCGCCCGGTTTCAGCGCGTGGAGAACGGGCTGGAAAAATGCCGGGCGATGATGCGCGAGGGCCGCTACGACGACGCGGAACGCATGATTGACGCGCTGATTCGCTTTGATCAGGAGGAAAACAATGGCCTTTGAGGGCTTGACAGAGAAATTGCAGGGCGCGCTGCGCAAATTGAGCAGCAAAGGCAAGCTGACGGAGGATAATGTCAAGGAGGGTATGCGCGAGGTGCGCATGGCGCTGCTTGAAGCGGACGTCAACTATGCCGTCGCCAAGGACTTCATCAAGAAGGTCACGGCGCGCTGCGTCGGCACGGAAATCACCGGCACGCTGAGCGCCTCCCAGCAGGTCATCAAAATCGTCAACGAGGAAATGACCCAGCTGATGGGCGGCGAAAACGCCCGCCTGACGTGGTCGTCCGGCCCGCTGACGGTCTACATGCTCTGCGGCCTGCAGGGCGCGGGCAAAACCACGATGGCAGCCAAGCTCGCCAACTATCTGGCAAAGCAGGGCAAAAAGCCGATGCTCGCCGCGTGCGACATCTACCGCCCCGCCGCCATCAACCAGCTGCAGGTCGTCGGCAAGCAGGTCAATGTGCCGGTGTATGAACACGGCACGCAGGACCCGGTCAAGACTGCGCTGGAAGCCGTCGAACGCGCCCGCTATCTGGGCCGCGACGTGCTGATTATCGACACCGCCGGCCGCCTGCACATCGACCAGGAGCTGATGGACGAGCTCGTCCGCATCAAGGAAAATGTGCATCCGCAGGAAATCCTGCTGGTGGTTGACGCCATGACGGGTCAGGACGCGGTCAACGTCGCCCAGACCTTTAACGAGAAGCTGGACATCGACGGCGTGATTCTGACCAAGCTGGACGGCGACACCCGCGGCGGCGCGGCGCTGTCCGTCCGCGCGGTGACAGGCAAGCCCATCAAGTTCAGCGGCACGGGCGAGAAGCTCTCGGAAATCGAGCCTTTCCACCCCGACCGCATGGCAAGCCGAATTCTGGGCATGGGCGACGTGCTGACGCTGATTGACAAAGCCTCCGAAGCCTTCGATCAGGAGGACGCGGAGAAGCTCGCCAAGAAAGCCCGAACCGCCGATTTGACACTGGATGACTTCCTCGACCAGATGCAGTCCATGAAGAAGATGGGCGGCATCAAGTCGATGCTGGAAATGCTGCCGGGCATGTCCGGCAAGGACATCGACGTGGACGAAAACGCCATGAAGAAGCCCGAAGCCATCATCCGCTCCATGACGCCGAAAGAGCGCCGCAATCCCGGTGTCCTGAACGCCAGCCGCCGCAAGCGCATTGCCGCCGGCTCCGGCACGACCGTGCAGGACGTCAATCAGCTGATTCGTCAGTTTGATCAGGCGAAGCAGATGATGAAGCAGGTAACGCAAATGAAGGGCAAAGGCCGCATGAGAATGCGCTTCCCCGGAATGCGGTAAAGCCTGCGCACTCCCCTACTGCGTGGTATCATATAAATTGCTTATATGATTTCCATATAAATAACTTTCCTGAACATATTGAGGAGGAACAAACCAATGTCCGTGAAGATTCGTCTGAAGAGAATGGGTATGAAGAAGAAGCCCTTCTACCGTGTCGTCGTTGCCGACATCCACTCTCCCCGTGATGGCCGTTTCATCGAAGAAATCGGCTACTACAATCCCATGGTGCACCCCGCTGAGGTGAAGGTGGACGGCGAGCGCGCGAAGTACTGGCTTACCTGCGGCGCTCAGCCCACGGATACCGTGCGCGTGCTGCTGAAGAAGACCGGCGTCATCGAGAAGTAAGGGACTCCCTCTGCAAGATGGATCGGTGCGGTTTTGCCGCATCTGACAGCCGACAGGCAGAAAGGACGCCCTATGCGCGAATTGCTCACCTTTGTGGCGCAGTCTCTGGTCGATCATCCCGATCAGGTCGTCGTCCGCGAAACGGAAGGCCCGGAAGCCGTCATTCTTGAGCTGAGCGTGGCTGAAGAGGACATGGGCAAGGTCATCGGCAAGCAGGGACGCATCGCGAAGGCCATCCGCACGGTGGTCTCCGCTGCGACTGCCAAGAACAGCAAGCCTGTTTTTGTCGAAATTCACAAGCCGGAAGACGACGAAGCTCAGAACTGAACGTAGGCGTGGGAGCAGTGATGTTTCCACGCCTCTTTTAGATTTCGCCGCTGCGGTGCCCCCTGCATAAACACGCGAGAACTGTATGCAATCGCGCACAACTCAATCGCGCGAAAGGGTCAAGGGGCGACGCCCCTTGCGGAGTCCAGAGGCAGCGCCTCTGGTGGAAAGGTTATTATAGATGAACGAATACCTGATGATTGGGGAAGTCCTGAAGCCGCAGGGCGTTCGCGGCGAAGTCAAAATCAAGCCCTACGCCGCCGATTTGGAGGCGTTCCATGACTGGAAAACCCTCTACCTCCACGACGGCGCTTCTTATCAGCCCATCAAGGCTTCCTGCTCCCGCGTCCACGACGGCTTCGCGTATGTCACCCTTGGCGACTGCAAAACCATGGACGACGCGGAGAAGCTGCGCGGACAGAAGCTCTACATCGACCGCGCACACGCCCTTTCCCTCGCGGAGGACGAGGTGTACATCAGCGACCTGATCGGCTGCGCTGCGGTGGATGAAACCGGCGCCTCCCTCGGCAAGCTGACGGACGTGCTCCAGCACGGCGCGGTAGACGTGTACGTTTTCCAGTCCGACAAGGGCGAATGGATGGCACCGGCGCTCAAAGCGGTTTTCCCGGCGGTGGATGTGCAGAACCGCGTCATCCGCGTCGTGCGCGAAAAACTGGACGAGGTGGCCGTCTACAATGAGTGAAGCGCCCGCGATGAAAATCACCATCCTGACCATCTTCCCGGAGATGTTTGAGAGCGTGCTGAATTCCAGCATTCTGGGGCGGGCGCGCGCGCAGGGCATCCTCGATATCCGCTGCGTGGATATCCGCCCCTTCTCCGACCGCAAGCACAAGAACACCGATGATTACCCCTTCGGCGGCGGCGCGGGCATGGTCATGCTGGCACAGCCGATTCTGGACGCCATGCGCAGCGTGACGGGCAACGATTTCCAAGGCCGCCGCATTTATCTCGGCCCGCGTGGACGGACGCTGTCAACCGCCGTCGCCCGCGAGCTGGCGCAGGAAAAGGAACTCGTGCTGCTCTGCGGCCACTACGAGGGCGTTGACCAGCGCGCGCTGGACAAGTGCATTGACGAGGAAATCAGCATCGGCGACTACATCCTCACCGGCGGCGAACTGGCGGCGATGGTGCTGACAGACTGCGTGGCGCGTTTCATTCCGGGGGTGCTGGGGTCTGCCGAATCGCCGGAGGAGGAATCGTTCTCCGACGGGCTGCTGGAATATCCGCAGTACACGCGCCCGCGCGAACTCAACGGCATGGAAGTGCCGGACGTGCTGCTGTCCGGCGACCACGCGAAAATCAAGGCATGGCGGCGCATCGAGTCCCTCCGCGCGACGAAGCGGCACCGCCCGGATTTACTGGCGTCCGCCGAACTGACCGACAAGGAAAAGCGTCTGCTGGAGGAATTGTGATGTTTTTGCGGAAACTCTTGGTCATCGTTGTGCCGCTGGTGCTGTGCTGGCTTTGCGTGTTCTTCCTGCCGCTGCTGGGCGGGTTCGGGTTGTGGTCGGACTTGCTGCAGGGGCTGATTCTCGGCGCGCTGCTGGCGCTGCTGCTGCCGCTTTCCGGCGCGTCACGGCGCAAGGAGCCGTTCGCGACGCTGCTCGTTGTGCCGATGATTGCGCTGATTGTCCTGCTGGCGCTGCAGCTCATGCGCGCGCTCGGCGTGGCGCTGCCGTTCCAGCCCGTGAGCGGCTGCACGATGATGATTGAATGCACGTTTCTCTCCTTCATGACCGTGCAGGCGATTCGGACGAAAACCTGATAGACGGGGCATCCCAAGCGGAAGAGAAAGCAATTCGCTTTTTCTCCCGCTTTTTTTCATGCCCTCTTGACAAATCTGCACGACAAGTGTATAATTCATTTTGACAATGATGTTTGTCATCAAGGCAAGCAAAATTGTCAGACGGAGGTGCTGTATGGTACTGCGAAATCGCTTGAAGGTGTACCGGGCAATGCTGAATGTCAATCAGCAGGAAATGGGGCGCTTGTGCGGCGTATCACGGCAGACAATCAGCCTGATTGAGCGGGGGGACTATTCGCCGTCCGTCACCCTCGCCCTGACGATTGCGAAAGTCTGCGGCGCATCGGTGGAGGAAATTTTCTACTTGCAGGAGGGAACGGAACATGAAGAATGACGAAATCAGGGCTGCGAATCGTAAGGCGCTGCCGAAATTTCTGCTTTTGACCCTCGTCGGTGCCGTAATTGGCGGCATCGCGGGCTACTGCGCCGCCCGATACGGGCTTGACCAGCTGTCCGGCGTTTTGGCGAACGCAAGCGCATTCTTCGGCACGCACATCGCCCCATGGCTGATGGTGGCGTTGGCAGTCGTCACGCCGGCGGTCTGCATTCCGATGTACCGGCACGCCAAGGCGCTGCTAGCATCATGGGACGGCGAAGATGAGGACACATCAAGCGTCATTGACGGCAAGCTGTCCGCCGTTCTCTGGCTATCCAGCGCCAGCCTCGTGCTTGCGTTTTTCCTGATTGCGGCGACGTATTCCGTCGGCTTTGCGTCGTTCGACAGCTGGGAAAGCACAGTTCTCATCTTCATTGGCATTGCGGCGTTCCTTGCCATTCTGGTGGAATCCATCCTGATTCAGCAAAAGTGCGTGGATGCCGCCAAGCAGATGAGTCCCGAAAAGAAAGCGTCCATCTACGATATGCAGTTCCAGAAAAAGTGGGTTGACGACTGCGACGAAGCCGAGAAAATCATGATTGGCAAGTGCGCCTTCAAGGCGTATTCCGCCGTCAATCGCGTCTGCGCGATTGCAGCGATTGTGCTTGCCATCTGCGCGCTTGTATTCGGCATCGGCTTCCTTCCTTCGCTGGCGGTGTGCATCATCTGGATGGTCAATCTCTCTGTTTACTGCAAGGAAGCCATGCGTTATGCCAAGGCGGGCAACAAAATTTTCTGATGGACGCCGGGAGGACATACAATGGAAACTTTTCTTCCCCTTCTCATCATCCTGTTTCTCGTCATTCTTCCGCTGTTCGCGCGGCGAAAGCGGGCGGCGGCGGTCAGGCAGTTTCTGAATCGGAAAAAGCAAAATAAGGAGAGCAACGAAATGAAAGAACTGGCAAAACGGCTGATTGGTGAAGATTGCATCATCTACACCATTACCTCGGAGAGCGGCAGCATACAGGGCGTGCTGAAAGAGGTTGAAGATGGTGGACTGGTCATCGAGAAGACGACGGGCGAGACGGAAATCGTCAATCTGGATTTCGTCACCCGCATCCGGGAATATCCGCGCAAGAAAAACGGCAAAAAGAAGAGCATCGTGGTGGATTAAATCGTAAATATTCCGTGAACGGGAACATTTCGCGTTTTTCATTCGTTGGATGAGTGGAAACCCTAAAATATTCCGCAAAAGGAGTTGATTTCCCATGATGAAGTTTATGAAGCGTTCCCTTTCCCTGCTGATTTCGGCGATGCTGCTGCTGGGCTGTTTCGCCCTTGCGGAGGAAGCGCCGCTGCTGCCGATTGCCATCGTGTCCTACGACCTGACAGATGAGGCGACAACCGCCGCGCTTTCCGCCCTCATCGAGCCGAAGGAGAACGCCCTGACCCGCTGGGAGCGCGTTGTGCTGTCCGACGGACGCGAAGCGTGGGTCATCTGCCAGTTTGACCAGACGACCATGTCCAACGCATGGAGCCGCGTCATCGACGCCGAAACGCAGGAAGTGCTGCAGGAGGACACGACCGACACCGGTTTCTTCGCCACCGCGCAGGCTCGCTGGGAGAGTGCAAAGGGCATCTACGCGCTGTGGAGCATTCAGGACAAGATGCTCTTTGACCGCCTGTACGCCATGGCGCCCTGCTACGGCGAACCCGTCGAGGGCGATTTGACGCAGGAGGAAGCCCTTGCCGCTGCGCTGAACGTGACCGGCCTGACCGCCGCGGATTACGACGCGGTCGGCTACGGCTACATCACGGGCAGCAGCGAGCAGAACGGCACTTGGCAGGTGTTCTTCGTGAAAGGCAGCGAAGTCGTCTCCACGGTGAACCTCGACGCGCGCGACGCGACGATTCTGCTGGTTGAGCCGGACGAAGAGGGGAACGGGTAACAGAAATTGAGCCGCCGAACCTTGCGGAAAATGCAGGGCTGGGCGGCTCATTGTGCAAATGGCAGGAGAATTACACGATGCGAAAAATGTTAGCTTGTTTTCTTGCCCTCCTGATGTGCTGCACGGGCTTGACGGCGTTTGCCGAATCCTTGACGCTGCCGGAAGTGCTGCCGAAATCGTATTTTCTTGAGGCTGCCCAACAGGATTATCCGGATTGGCAGATTCGCAGAGCATCGTACTACATTTCTGGGCGCTATGAGGGCGAATCGGCACGGTATATAGAAATTTCCATCTACCGAATCACCGATAGCGCCATTGAATTGCTGGAATTGTCTACGCTCATCAACCCGATTCGCGAAGGCGATGACGTGTCTTGGTCTGTCTCTGCGCTGATTCCGGTGGAAATCGTCTCCGGCGCAGCGGACGACCTGTGCGCCATGACTGCGGAAGAAATCTTCTATGACGGCATCGGAGCATCGTTTACTAATGCGGCGCGGAATCTGCTTGTCCCCAGCCTGCGTGCGGCGGATGAGAGCGTCACCCAGCTCCTGTCCTGCTCGAAGTTCCTGTTCTGCATCACGGAGAACAGCGCCGGGAAGAGCATTCTGCGCATTGCCGAGTGGGACGGCAGCAGCTACGCGAATGTTGTCGCCACTCGACCGCAGCCGCACCTGAACTTCCTTCCGGCGCACTCCTACGACGGGGAAATGGAGCTTTGGCTGAGCGAGGACGCGGTGGTCTATCCCCGCTATGACGCGGAGGTCGGGTGGCATATCAATCACTTCTTCATCAATGACTCAAATCTCGTCGTTTTCCAGAATCGCATTATCGAAGGGGAGATTGAGGAATGGTATCAGGACAACAATTCGGAGCATTACGGTCGCCTCACCCTTCCCCATTCTCTGACTGAGGTGGATTTTGCCACCTTCCCGCAAACGCTTGACGAAGTTCTCTCCCACATGGACTACACAGGTGTCGCCTGCACCGCGCACGATGACACGCCCCTCTACGCCGCCCCGGATGGCGGGGTACTGGCGTACTGCTACACGCGCGTGCCGATGGTGGTCATCAGCGAAAGCGGCGACTGGCGCGAAGTGCAGCTTGGCGGCGACGCGGACGGGCTGCGCTGCTGGGTGCGTGCGGCGGATTTGGCGTTCGGCGCGGACACGGAGAACGTGGTCTGCACCTTCCCCACGCATGAGGAAGTTGATAGGGCGCAGGAGGCGGTGTCCTTCAGCGGCAAGGCGCTTCCCTTGGCGAAAGGCTGCGCATGGTGGATGATTGGCACCATGGCAGATGGCGATTATCTGATGATGTTCGCGGATAACGAGGAGATATTCGTGGGCACAGCCCCGGCATCAGCGTTCAGCGGGATTGGGCAAACGGAGGATGACGACGATTGGGATGATGAGGGCTGGGATGACGATTGGGACGACGAAGAAGCTGCGGAATGGGATGACACGTTGGATGCGGGCATTGGGTGATTGAAACGAAAAACGGGGTCAGCGGCGTTTAGGGCTGCTGACCCTGTTGCGATTCGGTCGCGTCCATTTGGCGCGACAATGTGCGAGTAGCGGATAGAGCAAGTTGGGGGCGCGTCTGCGGACGCGCGAAGTTTGGGGCAGGGACGCTTCGCTGCCTGCGCCTTGTTGACTTGTCCTTTGGGGTTGGTCGGACGAGGAACAGTTGGGGCGTTGCCCCAAACCCCACAAGGGACGCTGTCCCTTGACCCTGCAAGGGGGAATCCCCCCTTGACCCCTCCGCGCGATTGAGTTGGTCGCTTTTCCCTACTTTTTCCGCGTGTTTATCCTCTTTTTCCCGCCTTACTTCGCGAAATACATCTTTTCTTCCATCGTAAACGGTGTGTCCTTCTGCACCTTCTCCCAAATCCGAACCCAATCTTCCCCTTCCGCCAACACCGGTCGGAAGTCATTCACGCCCTCCGCGGCTCGTCCACTGGTCAAAATCGGAATCACATCCACCTCACACCCGACGTACTCCTCCCCCTTGAACCGCAGCCGTACCTGCGCGACCATTGCATCAAACGTCGTCAAATCATGCGTTCCGCCGAACATCAAGTTCCCAAAGCTATAAAACACAACCGCGCCACCCACGCTGGTCAAGCCCTGCACGACGTGCGGGTGATTGCCAACCACGATATCCGCGCCCGCGGCGACCGCCCTATACGCCATTTCCTGCTGGAGGGCGTTGTGCTTATCATCGTACTCCGTGCCCCAATGGCAGCTGTACACAATCACGTCGCAGCCCTGCTCGCGCAAGCGGTTGATGTCACGGGCAATCACAAATTCGTCGTTCTTGTAGGTGGTTTCACGGCAGCCCGCGAAGCCGATTTTGTGCCCGTTTTTCTCCCAGACGTAGGTATACCCATAGCCGCTGAAGGGCATCCCCGCGTCGATGAGCGCTTGGCGTGTGGATTCCTCGCCCGCCGTACCATAGTCGCCATGGTGGTTGTTGGCAATGTTGACCTGCTCAATCGACCCCTGCCAGAGTGCTTCGGTGTAGCCCGGCAACCCGCGGAAGCGCCACAAGCGGCCGGTCTGTTCGCCCTTGCCGTCCTCCTTGAGCGCGCATTCAAGGTTGATGAAGGTCATGTCGTCGCTGGCGAACAGGCTTTGCATGCTGCTGAACGGGTATGCCATGCCGTATTGATTGAGGTATGTCGGCAGGCTGTCGGGGTCGTTCCACCAGTATTCGCGCGTTCCCAGCACGGCGTCCCCGCCGAGGGTCAGCACGAGTTCGGTTTCATCGGCGGATAAAGCCGGCACATCGGTCGGCGCGGTCACATCCGCCTGCACCTTATCGCTGACGGCGGCAGCTTGCAGCGTGCGATTCTCCGGGTCATCGAGGATGAACAGACGCGTGCCGTAAGGCAGGTGTGTCCATAAGTAGTAGACGTTGACCCCGGTTGCATCCACCGCGCGCGGAATGCGGACGCACCCGTGCGAGCCCTTTTGCCCCAGCACCGGCTCTTGGTCGGAGAAGTTCTTCTTCGTGCGCTGCGCCTTGTAGCCCAGCTGATGGATGAGGTTGCCGCCGTCGTAGCGGATGGCGTACTCGTAGTGGTAGCCGCTGTCCTCGAAGTCGCTGACGCGTTCGACGGTGATGAACGCGCCTGCCGCCGTCTCGCGAATCAGCCGATTCTTGCCCGCCAGCCCTGTCGAAATCGTCAGCGTCGTAATGCACTTGCCGCGATAGAACACCTTCATCCGCTGCGTCTGCTTGTCCACCACCAGCCCGAAATCGCTGTTCGGCGTGACAGTTTTGAGCCGCTTCATCGGCACCCAGCCCTCGATATACCCGCCGGATTCATGCTGCCACGCGCCGATGTACGCCCAGCCGCCCTCAACCTTCATGACCTCAACGCCTTGGCTCTGCCCGCGGAGCGTCCCCAGTGCCTTGCCATTCGTCGACGGCTTGTCATACACCTTCTGATGGCTGACCGCCGCAATGTCCACCACGACGCTCGGCTTCATCATCATGTCCCACATTGCCGCGTCGTCCATGTCCCACGTCGGCATGATGCTGCCCGTTTCCGCCACCGGAACGACGGGGCGCGCGCCTTCCTTCACCGTCACACGCACATCGCGCACATACGCCGGGTTGCTCTCCGCGTAGAAGCGCAGCAGGTAGTCCCCTTCCGCTACTTTTTTGCCCTTCACGCGCCCGTTCCAGCTGACTTTCGTCGTGCTGCCGAACGTCTTTTTTAGCGTGTCGAGCTTCGTGTTCAGGTCATCCGCCGCGTAAATGTCCATGACGACCGCGCCTGTACGCACCGGCTTGGCTTCGCAGAACCAGTCGTCCGTGTCCAGATACAGCGTGTCGCTGCTGCGGAGCGCGAAAAGCAGCGCCTGCTTCGCCTTGCCGACCGTTACATTGATTTGCGTCTCCTGATTTCCGCGCGCCGTCACCAGCAGCGCGTGCAGCGTGTAGCTTCCCGACGGCAGCCGCTCCTCGTTTTCGCCCAGTCCGTCCCACATGAACGTCGTCGTGCCGCGCTTTGCTTCCCGCGTGATGGTGCGGTACGTCCCGTAGTTGTCGCTGAGCGTCAGCGTCAGGAGGCCCGTCTGGTCGGTTTCCACCGTAATCTGGTTTTCTTCAAACCCGATGATTTCCTTCTCCACCCGTACTTGAAAGCCCTCTGCTTGTGCGCTTCCCACCAGCGCCAGCAGCAGCAAAATGCCCAGCAGCAGTCCTTTTTTCCACACGTTGCCTATACTCACGATTGCGTCTCCTTTTCTCTCTTCCTCAACCAAAAATCCCGAAAAATCGGATTTTGTCATTTTCCCTCTTGACAAACCCTTTGCTGTTTGGTATAATTATTCTTGCGCTTGCGGCCGTGGCGGAATTGGCATACGCGCACGTTTGAGGGGCGTGTCCAGCAATGGGTACGGGTTCAAGTCCCGTCGGCCGCACCAAAACCTTCTGAGTTTTGCTCGGAAGGTTTTTTTGTGCGCTCTTTTTCTGCCTGAACATCAAATTTTCCTCCATTCTCCGCCCCGCAGCGGCGATTCCCCCTGCAACGCAAAATCAAGCTGCAAAAGAATCGCCCTGCAGCAGCAGCGCAAAAAGCAGCCGCGCTGCTCACTTCCGCATGGGGAGTGGAATCGCCCATGCCATATCCGCGCTGTCCTCCCCCGTCTGCGGCGCAAGATACACCTGCTCCGGATACGCATCCTCGTGCGAAAACACATAGTCCGCAACCCCGCTGCCAACGCCCCAGTTGCCTTCGCCGTAGCCAAGACTTGCCCGCAGCGGCTTCCCGTCCGCATCCACCAGCGTCAGCCCGTACACCCATGAACCGACCATGTCCACGTCATCAAAGGGCATCACCGTGCCGTCCGGGAATACATACCCTTCGCCGTTTTCGGCGCGGAACGCTTCCCGCTGCGCGTCCGAAATCTCGTATCGCACCGTCACATACAGCTTCACCGGCGTATCGTCCGCCGATTCCACCCACGCCGCCGTGCCGTCGGGCAGAACGACCCGCTCGCCATCCGCGTAGTGCGTCACAGGCGCGTCGCAGTTCAGCATGAACGAAACAAGGCCCGCGTCCGGCTTGCGGAACGTGCCGTCTTCCTTCAGCATCGACTGCCACGTCTCGTAGTCGTAATGCTGCTTTTCGCCAATCGGCAGATCAATCTGCACATCGCCCGACAGGAACACGCCGACCTGATCCAGCCGGTACATCTCGCTCACGACAATTTCGCCGTTCTCGTCGCCCGCCCACGTTTCGCCGCCGGATAGCCCCGGCATATCGACGTTCTTCCCGTTAATCCACAGATTGTCCGTCCACCAGCCAACCGGCGCGTGGTCAAACGCGGTGATTTCGTCCTCGTTCAGCATCCGCCGCCCGGTATCCACGTTCGTTTCGCCCAGCAGGTGATCGCAGCTCATGTCGCGGATGGAATAGCGGACATACAGCGTCATTCCGTCATAGACCGCTTCTTCCACGCGGACGCGGTAGCCGTTTGTCTCCACCTCCGCCAAATCGTGCGCGATGTACGCCGATGCCTGTGCGCTCGGCTCAAAATCCTTGCCCCAGAACACTTCCAGCAGCCGCGGATTCGCCGTCGTCGCGACTGCCAGTCCACCCAGCAGCCCCAGCGTGATGAGCATCACCAGCATCATCCGCCGAAATCGTCCGCCCTGACGCGGCACATGGCGCGGACGGCGCGGCTTCTCCGCCGCCTCCACCGAAATCGGCAGTTCGGTGCCGTCAAACGGCTCGTCCTCCATCTGCCCAAACGCCGCCAGCATTGCCTGATGGAAGCGCTCCGGCACTTCGCCTGTGTCCTCTTCCAGCAACTTTTTCATCTGCTCGTCCGTCACGTTTCCACCTCCCTCAGCAGCGTTTCCATCCGCTTTCTTGCGTGCATCAGCCGCGTTTTGACTGTCCCCTCCGGGATGTCCAGCATCTGCGCGATTTCCGGCACGCGCCAGCCGTCCAGATAATGCAGCGTCATGCAGGCGCGCATCTGCGGCGTTAGTTCCGCCAGCGCGTCCATCACCGCCATATGGTCGATGGCGTCGCTCTGCGGCGCGGGCATCTCTTCGGGGATGTCCGTCAGCGTCGTGCGTTGCTTCCGCCGCAGCAGTTCCGTGCAGGTGTTCGCCACAATCCGGCACAGCCAGCTCCGGAATGCCGCCATATCTCGCAGCGTGCCGCGCTTCTGCCACGCCCGCAGCAGCGCCTCCTGCACCGCGTCCTCGCAGTCGCTTTCGTTGCGAAGCATCGCGTAGCTGATATGGTACAGCAGCTTCTCGATTTTCAGCGCTTCCGTCTGAAACGTGCGCGCATCCACCGCCGCACCTCCTTCCATTTGTTCTCCGATATATAGACGTTTGAGCGCGCCTTTTCGTTCACTGATTTTTGAATTTCTTTGCCGTTTTTTCGCGGATTTTTCTCCTCCGCTTGCATTTCCGCCCGCATTGCGCTACAATAAGCACGAATGCTATTCCCACTCATCAAACTTTTCCACTTTCTTCGCCCAAAGACTTGCGTGAGCGTAGCGCGCCGAAGGGGTCAAGGGGGCGATCGCAGACTTTGTCTGTTTTCATTGCCCTTTGGTCGCCTCCGCAGAGGCGATTCCCCCTGCCCCGGAAAAATTCCATTTGGGAGAATAGCATCCCAAAATCCCAAAACAATGAGGTACTTGCGCATGGCACTGAAAGAGAAAGCCCTCCGCCGTTTAGGCGAAAAGTTCACCGCCGCAAACATCCCTTTTGCCGCCGGCGGCGAATGGCTGCACTGCCAGTTAGGGCAGTCCGCCGTCTACCACACGTTCGACATTGTGGTATCCTCTGCTGATGCCGCCCGTGCCGACAAAGTGCTGACGAAGCTCGGTATGCGGCAGGAGCAGCCCGCGCCGGACGGCGTTTTCCGTTGCCACTACCATTTCGACGGCGCGGATGTGACGCTGCTGGCGGCGGATGTGACGCTGGAAACGAGCGGCAGCGCAGTCGTTCTCGGCACGAGCATTCCCCTGCTGACCGAAAGCGCATGGGATGCCGTCGCACAGCTTCTCCAATAATCATGTACGGAGGTTCTTTTTATGAGCAGACTGGGTGATTTAATCCGCACGGAGCGGCTTCGCTCCAAGATGACCCCGAAGCAGGTGGCGCGCAAGTGCGGCGTTTCGGAAAGCTACCTGCTGGCGGTGGAAGCCGGAACGAAGATTATCGCGGACGACCAAGCCCGCCGCATCCTGAAAACCATCGGCTTGCGTGAGCAGACCGAAGCGGACTTCTCGCTGGATGACATCGCCGCGACGGTGGATTTGGCGAGTGCATCCCCCGCTGTGGCGAAGGCAGTTGAGCGCCCGAAGCCCCAGCCGGAATACGAGCTTGTCGCAACGACGAAGACGGCCGGCAAAAAGCAGGACGACGATACCGACAAGGACGAAAACGTGACGGGCAGCGTCTGGCTGGACGCGCTGACGAGTGTCCTCAAGCGCGTACCGATTATGAACGCGGTCATGCAGCCGGTGGATTACCGCCTGATGCCGATTCAATCCGGCAAAATCGAGGGGGCGAAGCCGGACAAGGTGTTCTACTTCCTCGCGCCGGACGATTCCATGCGCGGCTTCCGTATCCACTCCGGCGATTTGGCGCTGATTGTCCCCGCCCGCAGCCCGATTGACGGCGCAATTATGCTGGTTGAATACAACAGCCACCGCTTCCTGCGCAAAATCAAGAAGCTGAACGATTACAGCGTCCTCCTGCAATCCTACGACCGCGAATACGAAGCCGTCGAAGCCCAAATCAGCGAATGCAGCTTCTTAGGCCGCGCGTCGAAGCTGGAGATTACGTTGTAAGGGGGGAGACGCAAGGGGCGCTGCCCCTTGACCCTGCCAAAGGGTCTTCGACCCTCTGGACTCCCTTTCGCGCGATTGGGTTGGTGACGCTTTCAGGCTATGCCCGCGTGTTTATCCGAGAGACCCTTGCGAATTGTAACAATTTCCAGCCCATTCTTGCGAAAACACAGGAAATATGCTATGATACTCCTACCACAAGGAGGTCATCATGAAGAAATTGCTTGCATTGGCAGCCGCTATCACTCTGCTCTGCACCGCCGCCCTCGCGGAATTCGACTTCTACGCCCTCAAGGACACCCCCGACGCCATGACCTATACTGTTCCCGGTACGGCGGACACGGTCGTGCGGCCGGCGCTTGCCCCCTATCAGGGCGAATTCGGCGAGGATGAACTCGTCGCGTACCTTGACTACATCATCCTCCCCGATGAAGAGGTTGCGACGTTCCGGCTTTGCTTGTCACTTTCGATGTTCGATTCCTTTCAGGCGGATGAAGTGCGCGTGACAGTAGACAAAAAGTGCTACACGTTCGCCGTCAAACCCGCCATCACCGACTACGACGGGATTTTCATGGAGGACTACACGCTTGTGCTGTCCAGCGAGAGTTTTTCCATCGTAACGGCGCTGTCGAAGGCGAAAAACGCCACGACGATGCAGGTCGTATTCGTCAACACGATGGACGGCGCAGAGCGGGCAGGCAGCGTGGAGATTCCCAGCGCGGACGTGAAAGCCCTGCTGACCCGCTACAATGACTTAGGCGGCAGCAAGCAGGATTTGTCCGTGCTGATGGACAAGTACCCCTGCACGGTGGAAAAAGCGAAATAAGCCACGGTAACAGCACAAAAAGTCCCCCGACTTGCATTGACAGGTCGGGGGATTGTGGTTGTGATGGGGATAGGTGTGGGATAGTGTTATCCCTCCATCGACACGCCGCTGCGGAGGCGACAAGGGTGCAATGAAAACAGACGAAGTCTGCGGTCGCCCCCTTGACCCCTTCGCTGTGCACACTCCCACACTTGACTTGAACCGCAGGTTCATAGGATAAACACGCGGGCACAGCCAGAGAGTGTCACCAACTGAATCGCGCGAACGGGAGTCCAGAGGGTCGAAGACCCTTTGGCGGGGTCAAGGGGCAGCGCCCCTTGCGTCTCCCCCCTCCCCCTTACTTCGGCTTTCTTTCCGCGTCGCAGTAGATGCAGCGGTAGATGCGGCGGGCGCGGTCGGTCAGGCGGAAGACCTGATCGAGGGAAGGTTCAACGGTCGTGATGCAGCGCGGGTTCTTGCAGCGGATGACGTTCACCAAGCGTTCGGGAAGCTCCAAGCGCTTCTTCTCCACCACCACGCCGTCTTTGATGACGTTCACCGTCGTGCCGGGGTCAACAAAGCCCACAACATCCAAATCAATGTCGATTTCGTCGTCAATCTTGATGATGTCCTTCAGCCCCATGGCTTCGCTGCGGGCATTTTTGATGATGGCGACCGGGCATTGCAGCTCGTCCAGATGCAGATAGCGGTAAATGTCCATCGCGCGGCCCGCCTTGATGTGGTCAAGCACAATGCCGCGGTGAATCGCGTCAATCTTCATACAATCCCTCCAGCAGCGTCGAAATCAGCGCCATGCGCACAAAGCGCCCGTTGCGCACCTGCTCAAAGTACATGGCGCGCGGGTCAGCATCCACCTTTGTGGAAATCTCGTTCACGCGGGGCAGCGGGTGCAGTATCGCCATATCGGGCTTTGCCGTTTTCAGCTTGTCCGGGTCAAGAATGTAGGTGTCCTTCAGGCGAATGTAGTCCGCTTCGTTGAAGAAGCGTTCCTTCTGCACGCGCGTCATGTACAGCACGTCCAGTTCGGGCATAACCTCCTCCATCGTCTCCACCTCGCGGAAGGGGATGCCATCATCTGCCAGCTTCTGCGTGATGTATGCCGGCACGCGCAGTTCCGGCGGCGAAATCAGCACAAACTCCACGCCCGGATAGCGGCTCATGGCGCCAATCAGGCTGTGCACCGTGCGCCCGAATTTCAAGTCGCCGCACATGCCGATGGTCACATGCCCCAGTTCGCCGCGCGCCGTGCGAATCGTCAGCAGATCGGTCAGCGTCTGCGTCGGGTGATTGTGTCCGCCGTCGCCCGCGTTGATAATCGGCACGCGCGAGGTCAGCGTCGCCGCCATCGGCGCGCCTTCCTTCGGGTGACGCATGGCGATGATGTCGCAGTAGCTGCTGACAACGTGGATGGTGTCGGTCAGCGTTTCGCCCTTCGACGTGGACGTAGAGTCCGCCGACGAGAAGCCCAGCACGCTGCCGCCCAGCGACAGCATCGCCGATTCAAACGAAAGCCGCGTGCGCGTACTCGGCTCAAAGAACAGCGTCGCCAGAATCCGCCCGTGCATCGTGTCGCGGTATGCCGCCGGATTCGCCTTCATCTTGTCCGCCAAATCCAGAATGCTTTCGATTTCGTCCACCGACAAATCAGTAATGTCAATCAAATGACGCAAGCGCAAAACCCCTTTCTATCTATCAGAGGGATACCTTTTTGTCCAGCATCCAGCCGCACCCGAACAGACTCAGCAGCACAATCGCCAAGTCGTACAGGGCATACGGCAGCATCTGCGGAATCATGTCCGCAAACGTCGCAATCGTGATTTCCGCGTTCGGGTCGTTCGCCGTGGTGAAAACGAGGTTCTCCACCGGGTTCGGCAGCAGCCCCTGCAAATAGCTCAGCCCCCAGTACACGCCGACGAAAATCAGCAGCGCGACCCACGTCCGCCACTTCTTGTCGCGGAAGAGGGTGTGGCTGAGGGTGATGGCGAAATACGCCATCGCGAAGAACGTCAGCAGCGACAGCAGCATCAACACCAGATAGAACGCAACCGCCAGCACAATCTGTCCGGTCTGAACGCCCTGATTCACCCGCAGGAAGATGTCCATCATGCGCAGGAAGCTCTGCCAGTCGTCCTCGTGCATCATAATGAGCGACAAATCCAGCGCACCCAGCGCGCCGCACACGCCGCCCAGCAGGATGCCGTTGACAAACGTGTACAGGTACTTGCTGCCCATGATTTTCAGCCCGGAATTGGGCGTCATAAAGATAAGGTACGCGCTTTTTGCTTTCAGTTCACTCGCATAGCTTGCCACACCGCGGACGAAGATGTACACCGCCGCACCGTAGGTCGCAAACATCATCAGCACCGCCGCAATGACGACGTGCTCCATATGGTCAACGCCCAGCGAAATGAGGAAGTACATTTCCAAGACCGCAATCACGCCCAGCACCGTCAGCAGCGACGTGCGGGCGCGGCGGAACTCATACTTCAGCAGCTTCCACATGCTTCTCTTCCTCCTTCCCGCCGTAAATCGACAGATACAGGTTTGTCAGCGAGCCATGCTTCTCTTCCAGCGCCGCGCGGTCGCCGATGCGCTCCAAGACGCCGTTCTTCATGAAGATGGCGATGTCGATATACGCATTCAGCTCGTCCACCAAGTGGGTGGAGATAATCATGGTACGTCCGTTTTCGCGGTTGCGGATGATTTCGTCCACCACCTGCTTGCGCGTGAGGATGTCCACGCCGTTGAGCGGTTCGTCAAACATCATCACCTGTGCGTCGCGGCTGAGGGTGAGCGCAAGGCGGACTTTGGCGTTCATGCCGGAGGAGAGCGTGCGAATCTTGTCCTTCGGGTTCAGCTCCATGCGCTGAAGGGCTTCCTTGTACCGCCTTTCATCGAAGTCCTCGAAGAAATCCGCATAGTACTTGCCCGCGTCCGCGATGCTCATATAGGAGTAAAAGTAGCTTTCCGTCGGCATGTAGGCGATGTGCTTCTTCGTTTCCGGCCCGACCGGGATGCCATCGAGCGTGATTTCGCCGCTGGTCTGCTTCGTCAGCCCGGCAATCATCTTCATCAGCGTCGTCTTGCCGCTCCCGTTCGGGCCAAGCAGCGCATACGTTTTCCCCGTCTCGAAGGTCAGGGACAAATCCGACACCGCCAGCTTATTTTGATACCGGCGCGTCAGGTGCTGAATATCCAGCATATGGTTTTCTCCTTTGGTTGGCATTCCAATACGCTTTTCAGCGAACGCTGAGAAGCGTATTACCCATTCATCCAGCTTTCGTCCGAGGGGTTCTGGCGGAACTTCTTCAGGCGGGCAATGTCCTCAGGCTTGATGTACCCTTCTTCCGCCGCGACTTCGCACAGCGTGTCGAAGTTGGACAGGCTGTGGTTGGTGACGTTCGCCGCCGCCAGACGGTCAAGCCCCTTCTGCATTCCGTAGGTGAAGATAGACGCCACGCCGAGAACCTCCGCGCCGGCTTCGCGCAGCACGTCCACCACTTCCAGCACCGAGCCGCCGGTGGAAATCAGGTCTTCGACGACGACGACCTTCTGCCCCTTTTCCAGCTTGCCCTCGATCTGGTTGCCGCGCCCGTGATCCTTATGCCCCGAACGAACATAGCCCATCGGCAGGTTCATCAGGTGCGCGGTGATGGCAGCGTGCGCAATGCCCGCCGTGGACGTGCCCATCAGCACCTCCACATCCGGGTAATACTCCTCGATGACCGCCTTCAGCGCCGTTTCCACGTCCGTGCGGACGGCAGGCGCGGTCAGCGTCAGGCGGTTGTCTCTGCCTCTGGACTCCGGCAGGGCTCTGCCCTGCACCCGCGAAGGGTCTTCGACCCTCTCGACACCCTTTTCGCGATTCAGTTGGTGACACTTTCAGGCAGTGCCCGCGTGTTTATCCTATGAACCTTCGGTTCAAATTGAGCATGGGAAACCCCCAAAGTAGCGGCGCCGAAGGTTTCCAAAGGGCGATCGCAGACTTCGTCTGTTTTCATTGCCCTTTGGTCGCCTCCGCAGAGGCGATTCCACTGCAACAATATCAATCAGTTACAAAAGGAACCCCAACTTACTCGCCCAAGAATTCCTTCACACACCGCTCATATGCCGCCACCGGATCCGCCGCCGCCGTAATCGGCCGCCCGACCACAATGTAGTCGCTGCCGCCCAGCCGCGCCTTTGCCGGCGTCATCACGCGCACCTGATCCCCCACGTCGCCGTCGGCAAAGCGAATGCCCGGCGTCACCGTCAGGAAATCCTGACCGCAGGCTTCCTTCACCAAGGCAGCCTCCAGCGGCGAGCAGACCACGCCGCTCAGAGCAGCCGCCTTCGCGTTCTGCGCGTACTTCTTCACCGTCTCCGGCATCGTCGCGTTGATGAGCAGCTCCTGCTGCATCCGCTCTTCACTCGTCGAGGTCAGCTGCGTCACCGCCAGCAGCACGCCGCAGGAGCCGTCTTCCTTCGTCAAGCCCTCTTTCGCGGCTTCCATCATGGCAATCGTGCCTGCCGCGTGCAGGTTCGTCATGTCCACATCCAGCTTCGAGAGCACCTTCATCGCCTTTTTGACGGTGTTCGGAATGTCGTGCAGCTTCAGGTCAAGGAAAATCTTGTGTCCGCGCGCCTTGATTTCGCGCACAATGTCCGGGCCTTCGGCATAGAACAGCTCCATGCCGATTTTCACAAACGGCTTGCGCCCCGTGAACTGGTCAAGGAACGCGAGCGTCTTTTCCTTGTTTTCAAAGTCGAGGGCAATGATAACATCCTTCGCCATGGTGAAAGTCCTCCTTCATTATACTCGTTGAATATCCGACAAGCGTTCGATGCCGAGGCGCTCCATTTCACACGGCAGATCGTCGATGATTTTCTTGCACGCGTACGGGTCAGTGAGGTTCGCCGCGCCGACCTGCACCGCCTTCGCGCCCGCCATCATCATCTCGATGACGTCCTGCGCGCTGCTGACGCCGCCCATGCCGATGACCGGGATGCTGACCGCGCCCGTCACCTGATACACCATGCGCACCGCGACCGGGAACACACCCGGCCCGGAGTAGCCGCCCATGACGTTCGCAAGCACCGGGCGGCGGCGCTTGAGGTCTATGCGCATCCCCAGCAGGGTGTTGATGAGCGACAAGCCGTCCGCGCCCGCCTCTTCGCACGCTTTCGCGATGGACACAATGTCCGTCACGTTCGGCGACAGCTTCATGTAGACAGGCTTCGTCGCCACTTGCTTGACGGCGCGGGTGATTTCCGCCGCCGCGTCGGGGTTCGTACCGAACGCCATGCCGCCGTGCCGCACGTTCGGGCAGGAGATGTTGATTTCGAGAATTTCGACCTGTTCTTCCTTCGTCAGCAGCTCGACACAGTGAACGTATTCCTCCACCGAGAAGCCGCTGATGTTGGCGATAATCGGCTTATGGAAGATTTTCCGCAGGGCGGGCAGTTCGTGCGCGATGACGTGCTCCACGCCGGGATTCTGCAGGCCGACGGAGTTCAGCATCCCGTTCGGGCATTCCGCAATGCGCGGCGTTGGGTTGCCGAAGCGGCTTTCCGCCGTTGTGCCCTTGAAGGACAGGCTGCCTAAGATGTTGATGTCGTAATACGGGGTGAATTCCTGCCCGAAGCCGTATGTGCCGCTGGCGGGAATGACCGGGTTGTCCAGCGTCACGCCGGACAGGGTAACGCGCAAATCCCTGCTGCTCACCAGATGACCTCCTCTCGCACCAGCACCGGGCCGTCCTTGCAGATTCGCTTGTAGCCGCCCTTGACCTTGACCGTGCAGCCCATGCACGCGCCGAAGCCGCAGCCCATGCGCTCCTCGAAGGACAGCTGTGCCGGATGGTCGTCCGCATTCATAATCGCCTTGAGCATCGGCAGCGGCCCGCACGCACAGATGTCGGTGAAGTCGATTTCCGGCAGCGCGTCCGTCACAAGTCCCTTGATGCCCGCTGACCCGTCCATCGTCGCCAGCACAAACGGCGCGCCGAGCTTCTCCACATCCTCGCGCAGGAACACCTCGCTGGCCGTGTTGAACCCTGCCAGCACGGTCGGGTGCTTGCCCGCTTGCATGAGGCAGCGGCACAGCCCCACCATCGGCGGAAGCCCCACGCCGCCGCCAATCAGCAGCGGACGCTCCCCGCAGCGGGTGATGTCGAAGCCGTTGCCCAGCCCGGTCAGCAAATCGAGTTCCGTGCCGGGAATCATGCGGCACATGGCATCCGTGCCGTTGCCGACGACCTTGTAGACCAGCGTCAGCGTCTCACTGTCCCAGTCGCAGACGGAAATCGGGCGGCGCAGGTAGAAGCCCGGCACCTGCACCTGAACGAACTGCCCCGGCGCGGTGATGGCGGATGTGTCTCCCTGAAGCACCATGCGGTAGACGCACGATGTCAGCGGGGTATTCTGCTTGATGGCAAAGCGCATGTTGTTACTCCTTCCGGCTCAGCGCGTTATACGCAATCTTGTCGCCGCAGACGGTCAGGCGGCATACGGCGTGAACCTCCCAGCCCTCAAAGGGGGTTGCGTGCCCCTTGGAGAGGAAGTTGTTCGGGTCAATCTTCTCCTGTGCGTGCAGGTCAAACACGGTCACAGCGGCTTTGTCGCCCACCTGCATCCCGCCATCAATGCGGAAGCGGCGGCGCGGGGCATCCGCCATGCGGTCGATGAGCATCTCCAGCGGCATCTTCCCCGTTTCCACCAGATAGGTGTACAGCAGTGGGAACGCCGTTTCAATCCCGACGACGCCCATTGCAGACCCGCGCAGCCCTTTCGCCTTTTCCTCGGCGGAATGCGGCGCGTGGTCGGTGGCAATCATGTCAATCGTGCCGTCGAGCAGGCCTGCCAGCAGCGCCTCTTGGTCGTCCTTGTTCCGCAGCGGCGGATTCATCTTGAAGCGCCCCAAGTCCTGCAGGTCATCCTGACACAGCAGCAGATAGTGCGGCCCGGTTTCGCAGGTGATGTTGATTCCCTCTGCCTTCGCCTGACGAATCAGCGCGACGGATTCCTTCGTGCTGACGTGGCAGACGTGGTAGCGGCAGCCGGTTTCGCGGCAGAGGGCAATGTCGCGTTCAATGGGCTTCCATTCGCTTTCGGACGGAATGCCCGGAATGCCGTGCGCCTTTGCGAACGCGCCGTCATGAATCGCGCCGCCTGCGGGAATCCAGCTCATGTCCTCGCAGTGCGCCGCAATGATGCTGTCCGCCGCCTTGCACTTTTGCATGGCTTCGCGCATCGTCTCGGCGGTTTTGACCCCGCGTCCGTCGTCGGAGAAGCCGCAGACGCGCCCGCTCAGCGCCGCCATGTCGGTCAGTTCGCCCTCGCCCTTCTGCCCCATCGTGATGGACGCGTACGGACGCACATCAATGACCGCTTCGCCTTGAATCAGCGCTTCCTCCACCGCCAGATGCTCCAAGTTGTCCGGCGCGGGATTCAAATTCGGCATCGCGCAGACGGTCGTATATCCGCCATGCGCGCACGCCGCGCTGCCGGTCGCAATGGTCTCCTTATAAGAAAATCCCGGCTCACGCAGATGCACATGCACATCCACAAAGCCGGGAAAAAGGGCAAATCCACGGCAATCAAACACTTTCTCTGCCGGAAAGGAAAGTTGTTCCCCACGGGCGACAATGACGCCGTTTTCAATTGCCACATCGGTTTGCTTCCACTTGCCCTGTTCCAAGACAGAACCGTCCTTGAGCAGCACTCGCACGTTCAGCCCTCCTGTCGTTTCGGGTTATCCGTGCAATTATAGCAGATTTTCGCGCCGATTGCAAGGTGTATGCGGAAAGTTCCTGTCGAATTGTGAATTTGCAAAAGAGCCACCCGCATCGGATGGCTCTTTTGTGTTTCGCGGGGGATTATTCCGCTTCGACACGCGCGAAGATGTAGCCAACGCCCATGTCGCCGTCCTTCTTGGCGAGGTTGTCGTCAGAGTAGCACAGCACCAGATAGCCAGACGTGGTCATGCCGATGTACTTCATCGTTTCCATGTCCTCGATTTCCACGCCAGTCATGTCCGCGAAACGAACGGTGTCGTCGTCGCCCTTGACGTGGGTCTTGGCGGGGCCGCGGTTGTAGGACGCTGCGGGGTCATAGTCAACCTTCGCGATGACGTTGTTCGCCCATTCGTCCCATGCGCTCTTGACCGTGTAGCTGTCCTCGTCGGAGAAAGTCAGCTCGCCGGACAGGTCGTAGGTGTGGTCGTGGATGTAGGACGCCACGTCCACCATCGTGCCCAGTACCTTGTCGTTCGCGGTCGCGTCCTTCAGCGCGGTGATGGTCAGCGTCGCCGCATTTTCCGGCACAGCCAGCAGGCCGGACTGTTCCACGTCGTATTCCTCAGCGAAATCGGCGGTGATATACGCCGCAACCAGCACCCATTCGCCTTCCCAGTCGTTCAGGCTGGATTCACGGTCGAGGACGAGCAGTTCGTCTATATCCGCGTCCAGAATCGAAGTGGTTTCCGCCATCGCGAAGCAGCCCAGCACCATCGCCAGCGCCATGACCAGAGACAGGATCTTTTTCATTTTGGTTTTCTCCTTTACCATTTCTGCGGTTTATTTCCGCTTTTCGACCTTATTATATCACACTTGTGCGCCAAATTGCAATCATTCCAAACAGATTTTACAATTCAGACACTTTCGCGGCTTACACCCCGGAGTACGCCGCGAACCCGCAGTCAATCGGCAGCACCACGCCGGTAATCGCCGACGCCGCCTCATCATCGGTGAGGAAGAACACACCGCCAAGGAGTTCCTTGCTGTCCACAAAGCGGCCCATGGGCGTGCCGTTCAGGATTTTCGCACTGCGCGCGGTAGGCGTGCCATCCGCGTTGAAGAGCAGCGCGCGGTTCTGGTTGCTGACGAGGAAGCCGGGAGCAATCGCGTTCGCGCGGATGCCCGTGCCCGCGAAGTGCGTCGCCAGCCACTGCGTGAAGTTGCTGATGGCAGCCTTCGCGCCGGAGTACGCCGGAATCTTCGTCAGCGGGATGTAGGCGTTCATGGACGAGATGTTCAGGATGTTGCCGCTCTTGCGGGCGACCATGTCCTTGGCAAACGCCTGCGTCGGCAGGAGCGTGCCTTGGAAATTCAGCTTGAACACGAAGTCCACGCCGTTGGGTTCAAGGTCGAAGAACGTCTTCTGCCCTTCCTTGGCTTCGTGCTGGTACTCGTTGTCGGTCGTCGCGCGCGGATTGTTGCCGCCAGCGCCGTTGATGAGGATGTCGCACGGGCCGAGGTCAGCAAGCACCTGCTGGTGCACCGCTTCCAGCGCCTCAGCGTCCAGCACGTTCGCCTTGTAGCCCTTGCAGATGAAGCCTTCCGCGGTCAGCTCGTCCGCCAGCTTCTTCACGGCTTCCTCATTCAAGTCCAGCGCCGCGACCTTCGCGCCCGCCTGCGCATACGCCCGTGCCATCTCGCCGCACAGCACGCCGCCCGCGCCCGTCACAACGACCACTTTCCCGGTAAAATCCACGTTCAAAGGCAATTTCATCATTGTTTTTTCTCTCCTTACATTATGATTAAGGGTCGAACCCAGAGGCTCTGCCTCTGGACTCCGCAAGGGACTTCGTCCCTTGACCCTTTCGCGCGATTGAGTTGGTAACTTCTGCATACTGGTTTCGCGTGCTGCTTTCAGAGGACTTTCCAATCGCCCTCTGGACTCCTTCGGCGCAGGCACGCGCCCCTGCGTTACTCGATTGTCCCGCCGTTGGCTTCAATCAGCCCATTGATATACGCGCTGCCCAGCGCACGGTCGTACAGACCATAGCCCGGCTTCGCGCTGCTGCCGACTTCGCCCCAGATCATCCGCCCGTGGTCGGGACGGAAGTAGCCGTCGAAGCCCGTTTCCACCAGCGCCTTCACAATCGCATTCATGTCCAGGCTGCCGTTCTTCGTCAGATGGCCGCTCTCCTCGAACGACGTGTCCGGCAGAATCTTCACGTTGCGGATGTGCATGAACCCGATGCGCTTCATCGCGGAGTACTTGCGCACCAGCTTCGGAATGTCGTTCTTGGGCGAGCAGCCGAGCGAGCCAGTGCACAGGCACATCGTGTTTGCGGGGCTGTCCACAATCGCGAGGTACCGGTCGATGTTTTCTTCGCAGGTAATGACGCGCGGCAGACCGAAAATCGGGTACGGCGGATCATCGGGGTGCAGCGCCATCACCACGCCGCATTCCTCCGCGACGGGAATCACGCGCTTCAAGAAATACTCGATGTTCTGCCACAGTCCTTCTTCGCCCAGTTCGCCATACGCGCGGATGAGGTCGCGAACCTCGTCCTGCGTGTAGCTGGAATCCCAGCCGGGCAGGTGAATGTCGTCCTTGAGCGGGTCAAGTCCCTTCATCTGATCCCAGTACATAACGAGGCTGGTCGAGCCGTCGGGGGCTTTCTTGTCCAGCTGCGTGCGCGTCCAGTCAAAGACGGGCATGAAGTTGTACGTCACGCACTTGATGCCGTACTTGGCGCAGCGGCGGATGGATTCGCAGTAGTTGGCAATGTGGCGGTCGCGTTCAGGCTTGCCGAGCTTGATTTCCTCCGTCACCGGGATGGACTCGACGACATCGAAAATCAGCCCGTGCGCCGCGCACTCATCCACCAAATGCTTGATGGATTCTTCCGGCCACACCTCGCCGGGCTTCACATCATAGACGGCGGAGACGATGGAGCGCATACCGGGAATCTGGCGAATCATATCCAGCGTCACCGGGTCGCTGTCCCCGTACCAGCGGAAAGAGCTTTTCATGGGTGGATGTCCTCCTTACATTGCCGCGGTTTTGCCGCCTGTGGTCTGGTATTTTTCTGCGTCTTCGGTGGTCTTGATGGTATCCATCGCCTGTTCGAGCGTCATGCCATCATTGACCGCCGCTTTACGCGCACGGTTGACCGCCTGAATTTCCTTCATCTTCGCACCGGTCAGGCTGTAACCCTTCATCGCCCACAGCGTCGCCGCCCATGCCAGCATCGGAATGACGCAGAACATGATGATGACAGCGACCTTGATGCCCGTAGAATAGGGGGTCGCGTCGGTCGGCAGCTCGCTCAAGCCCGCGCACCACAGGAAGATAAGCGCCACCAGCGTCTGCGCGAGAGAAGAAACCAGCTTATCCACCAGAGAGAACAGCGTACCCATGATGCCGGGAATGTACTTGCCGGAGCGGTACGTCTCGTAGTCGGAGCAGTCCGCAACCATCGGAATCGGCATATCCGCCGTGGCGTAGTACGCGCCGTAGCCAATGCCGAAGCAGAGGATAAACAGCACCGTGTAGAGGTTGATGGCGCCGCCGCCATTATAGGGAAAGCTCAGCAGCAGGTTCGGGTTGCTTACGCTGCTGACAATGAGCAGCGCCAGCACGCCGATGTAGCAAACCAGCGCAATGCCGACGTACTTCTGCAAGGAGGCCTTCTGTCCCTTCTTCTGGCTCGTGCGAACGCTGAGCAGGAAGAACGGCACCGCGAAAACGTAGCCCAGAATCATCATCGGCAGATACAGGCTGTCATAGTTGCCCATCAGGATGCCGTAGAGCGCCAGCAGCACGGTAGTGTTCGTGGCAATCGCCAGCGCCAGCTTGCAGCCCGCGCCCGCAACCATCAAGCGCTTCATCGGCTTGTTGTTGCGGATGATTTCCATGTACTCGGACAGCTTGACCTTCTCCTGCTTGCTGCCGCCAATGCCGTAGTATTCCGGGCGATCCTTCTCGGCAATGCCGATAATCGCCAGAATCGTCAGCAGGACGGACACGCCGATGCCGATGGGGGTAATAATCGCATACAGTTCCGGACGCGCGTAGCCGGATACAACGACTGCGCCGCTCTCATCAAGGATGTTATACGCATTCTTAATCAGCGGAATCAGGAACTGCATCACGCCCATGCCCAGCATCGAGCCGATGGTGTTGAAGATGGTGAACATCGGACGCTGATTCGGGTCGTTCGTCAGCACAGTCTGACCGGCGCGGGTAACGCTGGTCTGGAACGTGTAGCCGATGACCCAGACGAAGTAAATCAGCGTAAACAGGATGTAGCGCATCGCCATCATCGTTTCCGGAACGAGCGGAAGCAGGATGTACAGGCAGATAACGGAAATCGCCATGATGACCGAGCCGATTACCATGAACGGGCGGAACTTGCCCCAGCGGGTGCTGGTGCGATCCATCAGCGCGCCAATAATCGGGTCGGTAATGGCGTCGCAGATGCGCATAATCGTAACCATCAGGGAGGCATACAACCCTAACTGCAGGATGCTGGAGCCAAACTGCGCCACATACGACAGAATCAGGACAAAGTACACATTGGTTGCGCCGTTGTTGAGCGGGAAGAGCGCCAGCTGATACAGTTTTGCGCGGTTCACGCCGTCATTTTTCGCGGTCGTGTTGGACATGCTCTTGTGACCTCCTTAGTTATCCACCCAGTTCGACTTCTGGGCATTCTTATTCTTCACGAGCTTGTACGCCGGGTTCGGCTTGTCCACCTTGTGGAAGTGCGCCGTGTCTTTCTTAAGGCCCGAGAATGCTTCGACGTCCAAATCGCCGTCAAGCGGCACGGTGAACGTGAAAACATGGTCGCTGCTGGTCTTTTTGCCGACCGTCTTGCCGTTGACCATCAGCGTCACGGTGTCGTCGGTGGAGTAGACCTTGATGGTCGTCTTTTTGCCGCAGCGGTCGACAAAGCGCTTGGAGCAGATGTGCACAAAGCGGTCGCTGCTCCACCATGCCTTGTAGAGGTAGAAGCTGTCCTTCTTAGTCTTGCGGTCAAAGGTGACAAGTCCCTTGTGGTTCATGCCGGGTTCGCCGCCCTGATCGCGCGCGTCCGCCGCGAAGTCGAACATGTTCCAGACGTGGTTCGCCCACATCCACGGATGCCGCCGGAAGCACCGCAGCATGTACTCGTGGTACACCGCCTGATACTCCTCGGTGTGGTCGTTGCGGCGCGGATGATCGGAATGCAGGTTCGGCATCCCCTCTGCGCCGTACTCGCTGTACCCCAGCAGGCGCTTGGGGTAGCACAGGTGCCAGAAGCCAATCCACAGGTCATTGAGGAACAGCCCCGGCACATACCAGCCCAGATACAGGTTCCAGCTGACGACGTCGGTGATGTGCGCAACCTTGTTGAACGGGCCGCACATCGCGTAGCACGCCAGCGTGGTGAAGCGGGTCGGGTCTGTTTGATGAATCATGTCGTTGAGAAGGCGGTGGTTGTCCAGCATGTCCTGCTTGTCCTTCGTCGCGATGGTGATTTCGTTCGACACGCCCCAGCAGACGATGGACGCATGATTGTAGTTCTGCTCAATCAGCTCTTCCATCTGGCTGATGGTGTTCGCGCGGCCGTTGGGCATGTGCTTGCTGATGTAGGGGATTTCCGCCCAGACAATCAGGCCGTTGCGGTCGCAGAGGTCGTAGAAATACTGGTCGTGCTGGTAGTGCGCCAGCCGCAGCGTCGTCGCGCCAATTTCGCGGATGAGCGCCATATCCTCGTCGTGCATCTCGCGCGTGATCGCGTTGCCGATGCCCTTGCGATCCTGGTGGCGGCTCACGCCATGCAGGTCATACGGCTCATCGTTGAGGATGAAGCCGTGCTTTTCGTCCACGCGGAAGGAGCGAACGCCGAAGGGAATTTCCAGCCGATCGGTGACGCTGCCGTCCACCGTGACTTCACAGCGCGCAGTATAAAGGTAGGGATCCTCCACGCCATGCCAGCGGCGCGCCTTCGCCATCTCGATGGTCGTGTCCAGCCCCGTGCCCGTGCCAACGACGCGCCCCTTGCGGTCAATAAGCGTCACGACCACGTCGCCCGTCGTCACCCGGCTCTGTACGCGCACCTTCGCGCCCGCGCCTTCGGGCGTCGCCGTCACGCGGATGCCGGACGAACCGAGGTAATCCAGCGCGAAATGCGCCTTGTTCACCACCAGCAGACGAACCATGCGGTAGATGCCGCCGTAGAACGTGAAGTCCGCCATCTGCGGATACACGCGGTCGTTCTTGCTGTTGTCCGCCTTGACAACCAGCTCGTTCTCGTCCGCCAGCAGCCCGGTCAGGTTCGCGCGGAACGTGGAGTAGCCGCCGTCGTGGCTGCACACGTCCTGCCCGTTCAGGCTGACCTGCGCAGAGGCATTCACGCCGTCAAATTCAATCCACACTTCCTGCGTGTCCGGGTCGAATTCAGGCTTTTGAAGCGCCAGCGTGTAAGTGCATGTGCCGCGCTTGTAGTCGTCGCCGCCGTCCTGTCCGTCGATGGCGTTCCATGTGTGCGGAATGGAGACTTCGCTCGTCTGCCCGTCCAGATTCGTGAACTGCCAGCCGTCCTTGAGTTCAATGATGTGTCGCATGTCGGAACCTCCTTGGGAGAATCAAAAAAGACGCAAAAGGCTCCGCCCATGCGGGTGGAGCGAAGGATTACGCAGCCTTCTCTTTGCGAGTGTACACAGCGATTTCGCCGATGATGAACGCGCCCAGCGCCAGTCCGGCAAACCAGAGGAAATTCGGGTCAAAGCCCTTTTCGTCAATCGCCACAAACACGTCGGTGACATACCAGTAGCACTTGTGCGCAAAGAAGCAGATGGCGGCAAACGGCGCAAACGCGGCAATCGCGCTCGCCACGCCGTACTTCTTCAGCCCCACCAGCGCGCCGGACACCACGCCGCCGCCGATAAGCAGCAGCACAACCCACTGGTCATAGCACACGCGCTGCGTCGCGCCGAACTTGCCGCCAATCACCTGATAGATGACCGCCGCCGCAATCGCCAGCACCGCGGAGACGAGCGTCGCATAAACGCCAAAGCCCTTCTTGGTAGAATTGCTCATGGAAAATGAACTCCTTTCATCAACCGGGAACACGCCGACTTCTGCCTTCGCCCGGTTTCTGCCCTGTCAAGGGGATTTCCTGATTTTTTTGCACCGCAAAGAAACGGTGCAGCCATTGCCCTATTCGCATAGGGATTGTTGCATCACCGCGCAGCCAAACGAACCTTTGCCGTCTCCGCCGGGAGGAACCGCATTTCCTCATCAGCCTCTGAACGGCACACGTTGGGATAGAAATATTATGTCATATTTTGACCATCGTTGCAAATCGTTTCCGCGCCGCGCGAATTGGGAAAAGACAAAAAAACGCGCTCTCGCGTCATATTCACGTCAATTCGCGTCAGTTGTATTCCGTTCACGGCATAAAATATGCCGTATTTTGGGATCTTTTGTTCTTGCGACGCTTGTGTTCCTTTGTGCGACAAACATTCTTCACTTTTGTGCCGTTTTGATATAGAATAAGGATAGAATGTGGCCGGGCGGACACAGGGCGATCAACTACGCGCATTGATTCCCCCGATGTTTCCCCGGCGCAAGAGTCTCCGCCACCGCATTGGCGCTGTGATTTGACATTCACTCACAGGGCGTTTTTTCGTGTGTCAGAATAAACGTCATTTGAAAGGAGAACCCGATTCTTATGAAATCTACCTCCAAGCATCGGACGCTGAAAAAAGTGTTCCTGAATGTCACGGCGTGCCTGACGGCGCTGGTTGTCACGGGCAGTATCATCGCCAACGAGTGCGAAGTGCAGCTCAACTCCTTCCTCGGCACGAGCAGCACCAAAATCGTTACCAATCTCCCGGAGGGCGTGACCGAAGAGGGCTACGTCCGCTACTATGACAGCAAGTACAGCACGCTGGCCGAACTGAAAGCCGCCGGCAACGCGAAGGTTCGCGAGGTCGAGGGCGAAGGCATTGTGCTGATGAAGAATGAGAACAGCGTCCTGCCGCTCGCCGCGGGCGCAAAGGTGTCCCTCGTCGGCGTGACGGCGATGGATCCTGTCTACGGTGGTACGGGCTCCGGCGCGGTGGACGCGGACGGCGCCCCGAACTACCTCGATGTGCTGACCGGCGCGGGCTTCGACGTGGTGGACAAACCTCTGCTGAACTGGTATGTGAGCGAGGAAAAGAAGCGCAACGGCCACGAAATCGGCGAAGTCAAGTGGAAGCAGGTCAAAAAGAACCATGACGATACCCTGGGACAGGGTGAAGACGTGGTGTACGTCATCGGCCGCGTGGGCGGCGAAGGCAACGACGTCGGTGCCGGCATCGAGGACACGTTCGATGAGAGCGGCGACTACCTGCACCTCAACGAGGCCGAACTGAGCGTTCTGGAAGGCCTGAAGGGCATGAAGGACGACGGCAATATCCGCTCCATCACCGTCATCGTCAACAGTGCGAACCCGGTTTCGATGGCGTTCGCGGATGAAGAGGATTACGGCGTGGACGCGGTGCTGTGGGTCGGCTCGGTCGGTCAGACGGGTCTGTACGCCTTGGGCGACGTGCTTTCCGGCGCGGTGAACCCGTCGGGCTCGCTGCCGGACACTTGGTGGAAGGACAATCAGCTTGACCCGGTGCAGAACAACTTCGGTGTTTACACCTACGCAGGTCAGGAGAACTACACCTATCCCGCCAACGCCAACAGCTACAACCACTATGTGGTCTATCAGGAAGGCGTGTATCTGGGCTACAAGTACACGGAAACGCGCTATGAAGACGTTGTGCTGGGCACGCCGAACGCGGGCAACTTCCAGTACAATAACGTCGTCGCGTACCCCTTCGGCTACGGGCTGAGCTACACGAACTTCGCTTTCTCCGATATGCAGGTGCAGAAGGTCGGCGAAGGGCTGAAGACCGAGTATCAGCTGACTGTCACCGTCACCAACACGGGCGACAAGGCAGGCAAGAAGGCGGTGCAGGTCTACGCGCAGAAGCCCTATACCGACTACGACGTGCAGAATCACATTGAAAAGCCCGCGGTGGAGTTTGTGGGCTTCTCGAAGACGAAGCTGCTCCAGCCGGGCGAGAGCGAAACGGTGACTGTCTCCGTGCCGGAATACTTCCTGACCAGCTACGACGCTTACAACACGGGCGTGTATATTCTGGAAGAAGGCGCGCATTACCTGACGATTGCCGATGACGCGCACGCGGCGGCAAACAACATCCTGACCGTGAAGGGCAAGACGACCGCCGACGGCATGACCGCAGACGGCGACGCTTCGATGGTTTACACGGCAACCTACTCCTTCGACGCGACGACCTACGCCAAGGCGTACGGCACGGGCAATGACGTCACCTCCCTGTTCGCGGCGGCGGACGTGAACCGCTACGAGGGCAGCGGCGACAACACAGTGACCTACTACTCCCGCAGCAACTGGGAAGGCACGGTGACGCCCGGCGCGGTGAAGCTGGCGATGACCCAGCAGCTCTTCGACGACACGGTGCTGACCGATAGCGACCTTCCCTCCGCTGACGGCTACGAATGGCCGGTGTTCGGCAAGCAGGCGGATCTGCAGCTCATCAACATGCGCGGCGTCGACGCGGACGACCCGCAGTGGGAAACCTTCATGGATCAGCTGACGTTCGACCAGCTGGCGAAAATCTGCGCCAACGGTCTGCGCATGACGATTGCCATCAACGAAATCGGCAAGCCGGAGACGGTTGACCACAACGGCCCGTCCGGCGTGACGCAGAAGTACTCCGTCGGTTCGAACGGCTACGCGGTGCAGACGAACGACCCCGATAAGAACATGAAGGGTACCTGCTACCCCTGCAACGGCATCATCGCCGCAACGATGAACAGCCAGCTGGTGCAGGAGGTCGGCGAACTGATCGGCGAGGACGCCATGTGGGCAGGCTACGCTGGTCTGTACGGCACGGGTCTGAACATCCACCGCTCCCCCTATTCTGGCCGCGTGTTTGAGTATTACTCCGAGGACGGCATCCTGACGGGTCTGATTGACGCACAGGAGACCGTGGGCATCCAGAGCAAGGGCGTGTACGTCTACAACAAGCACTTCGTCCTGAACGATCAGGAGAACAACCGCGCGGGCATCGGCACCTGGTGCAACGAGCAGGCGCTGCGCGAAATCTACCTGCGCGCATTCGAGCTGCCGATTATTCAGGCGGACGCACAGTGCGTGATGACGGCGTTCAACCGTCTGGGCGCCATTTGGGCAGGCGCGTACACCGAACTGCTGACGGACTGGCTGCGCGGCGAAGCGGGCATGAGCGGCTTCGCGGTCACGGACATGTACGACGGCACCTACATGGTGAAGGTGAACGAGATTGTCGCGGGCAACGACCTGCCGGACAACTTCGTGGGCGAAGACATCAGCGAATTGAAGGACTACGGCCCTGACGGCGCGAAGGCGAACCCGATGGTGGCGCAGGCGCTGCGCACGTCCGCAAAGCGTGTGCTGAACACGGTTGTGAACTCGCGCGGCATGGACGGCATCAGCCAGTACACGCGCGTGGTACGCGAAGCGACGTGGTGGCAGCTGACGCTGAACATTGCGCAGTGGGCACTGGGCGCGCTGACGGCGGTGGCGTTTGTGCTGGTCGTGCTGGATGGCAAGAAGAAGGGCGCGAAGAAGTAATTCGATTCCTTCTTCGGGAATTTCCTGAGGATTTTCGGGGCACATGGCGAAAAGCTGTGTGCCCTTTTTGCTGCGCAGAGGTGAAACCCCTGCAAATCAGCGGAAAAGCAGGAATTTCCGCATATTCCGACTTGTCCAAACCCCGAAACCATGCTATAATGGCTTCAGAATATTTCACGCAAGGGGGAGGCGAGACGAATGCTCCTAATTGCCATCGTCGATGATGAACGCAGCGATTCCAGCGCGCTCAAGGCGCTTGTCGATACCTACTTCCAGCAGAACCGTCAGGCGTATATGATTCACGTCTTCAACGGCGCGCTGGACTTCATCCGCAGCACCGAGAACCACGATATCGTGTTTATGGATATCCGCATGGATAAACTGGACGGGCTGGAAGTGGCGCGCATCATGCGCAAAATCAACACCGATTCCGTGCTGATTTTCGTCACCCATATGGCGCAGCTTGCTATCAAGGGCTACGAGGTGGATGCGCTGGATTTCATCGTCAAGCCAGCTGACCAAGGCTCCATCAATTATGTGCTGGATAAAGCAATGAAGCGGCTGGAAGGCGTATCGAACGCGGCATTCGCGCTCAAGACTTCCGACGGTATTGTCAGCCTATCTACCAACGATATTATCTATGTCGAAGTGTTTGACCACAATTTGGTTTATCACACCACCAAGGGGAATTACGACATCCGCGGACGGCTCTCCGACGTGATGAAGCGGCTCGACCCGAAGCGGTTCATCATGTGCAACCGCTCGTATGTCGTCAACCTGCGCTATGTGTCAAATATCAACAATGATTTTCTCGTTGTCGATGGCACGCAGATTTCCATTTCCAAATCGCACCGCAAAGAGATTTTGCAGCATTTCTCGAACTTTCTGGGGGAAAACCTATGAACATGCTGCATGACTCATGGTGGATTTCGACGATTGACCACCGCGTCTCCACGGCGCTGGTGTTTTTTCTGCTGCTGATGACGATGGGAAACGGACATAAGAAGTCCCATTTTCCCCTGCGCATCCTTGTCAGTTTCATCGCGCTGTGCGCCGTCAGCTGGTTGACGCGCTACTGGATTGACCTCTGCCTGACAACAACCGTCGCGCAGGGCATCGGGTACAGCCTGCACCTGTTGGTCATGAGCCTGCTCTATTGGGGCGCGTATACCTTCTGTTACCACACAACCCTCTCCGAATCGTGCTACATGGGACTGCTTGCGCTGACGATTTTCAAGCTCGCATGGAACACATTCAAGGTTTTCGCAGCGGCATTTGGGATGACAGGTATCGCGTCGGTCTGGTCACGTTACAGTGTTTCCGGTGCCCTTGTGTCGTATCTGGTGTATATCGCCGTGTGCGCAGCCGCTTCTTTGCTCTATAAGCGGCTGATTCACAGCAATCCGCCGCTCAATGAGGCTTCCCGCATTGTCCGGGCTTCGGTCGCCGTTTTCCTGCTTTTTCAAATAGTGCTGGAATATTGCGGGCATGTGTTCACCTCGGCGCCGGATTCGTCTTTCATGTTCTATCTCTGCGCCCTGCTCTATACTGCAACAAACTACATCATCCTGATCACCATTGCCGACCTTGCCCGCTATCGGCAGGACAACGAGGAAATGCAGAAGTTCATTGCCAACAAGATGCAGTATTACCAGATGAGCCGCGACGGCATCACGTCCCTGCAAATCAAGTGCCACGACCTGAAGCACCAAATCGCCACCATCCGCTCGAAAGCAGGCAAAGAGAGTTTCGACAAGTACATTGACCGCTTGGAGGACTCCATCATCGAGTATGGCACGGTTGTTGAGTGCGGCAACGAGACCATCAACATTGTGCTGACGGAGAAGAACATCCTCTGCTCAACGTGCGGAGTAAAGTTCTCGTACCTGATTGACGGGTCGATTTTCGGCTTCATGTCGGAAATGGAGCTGTTTTCGCTCTTCGGCAATGCGCTGGACAACGCCTTGGAGGGCTGCAACAAGGTGACCGACCCGGAGAAGCGGGTGATTTCGCTCAAGGCAAACGCCATGAACGGCATGGTGGTGCTGCATGTGGAGAATAGCTATGAAGCGCCGCTGAACATGGTGGATGATATGCCGGTGACGACCAAGGCCGGCACGGGACATGGGTTTGGCTTGCGGTCAATTCAGGCAATTGCTGAAAAGTATGACGGCATAGCGACAGTGGTTGCGGAAAATGGCATTTTTAAGCTGACGGTAGTTCTGCACCCGCCGGCGGGAAGCGGCGCTTCCCGCGTTAGCACGCAGAACCAGTAAGACGAAATGCCCAACCTTTGCGCCATCAACCCGCTCTTTCCAACACGCTGCACATTAGTGCGCTGCCCATCAGCATTGAGGATTTTTTCTCGGTGCTGATTTTTTTTGCAGGCTGAATTGTGCCCGCGGACTTGCCGGAACGGAGATACGGCGCATTTCACAATCTGCCATCAGTTCCAGAATATGCCGTTCTCGATTTTGCACTTTTCCCCCATTTCCCTCCCAAATCGGGCAAAAAGTTGCCGTTCGCGACATATTTTCGTCGTGAACGGAACGTCCACACGGTTGCGACGGGGGTACAGGCATTCAAGACAATCCCCTTCCAATCTGGCGATTTTTATGCTATTATATTACCAGCACCTCATGTTTCGCGCAGCATGAGGAAGAGAAAACGGAAAAGGAGAACCCTCAGCATGAAACGGATTCTGAGCTTGGCGGTTGCAGCGTCGATGCTGCTGTCTGCGATTCCCGCAATGGCGGAAACGGCGACCGAAGCAACCTACATTCCTGCTCCCTACAACGCGGAAGAAGTTAACCCCACCAAGACCTACCTTGAGCCTGTGTTCTATCAGAACGAGAATGGCCCGACCATCGGCGTGACGACCGTCGGTGTCATCCAGCAGGATGGCCTGTACTTCAAGGATTCCGACAACGACCACGAGCTGGACGCGTTCGAAGACTGGCGTCTGCCGGCGGAAGAACGCGCCGCGGACATGGTTACGAAGATGACGCTGACCGAACAGGCTGGTTTCGTCCTGAACGCCCTGATGGTTATGCCCGGTTCCAAGACGCTTGCGGATGTCAAGAATGAAGACGGCACCATCAATCCCGCCAAGGTTATGACCGTCATCCCCGAAGGCGAAACCACGAAGAGCCTGATTATGTTGAATTCGGCTTCCTCTTCGTTCGCCAGCCTGGACGATCAGGTGATGTCCATTGGCAAGATTCGCGCGGGCGTGTACCGCGGCGGTCTGAACTACGACGCTTCTGTTGTTGCGCTGTACAACAACGTAACCACTGCGTTTGCTGAATGGGATTCCGCCAAGGCGGGTACGCCTGCAATCCCGGTGACGCTGATCTCCAACCCGATTTCCGCCGGCTTCCCGGATTCTCTGGGCATGGCGGCAGCGGTGCTGGGCGACGGCAACTACGACGCCATCAAGGATTATGCCGAGGTTGACCGCCAGATGTGGCGTTCTCAGGGCATCATCTTCATGTATGGCCCGCAGATCGACCTGGTGACCGACCCCCGTTGGCCCCGCAACAGCGGCACCTACGGCGAGCGTCCCGATGTGACTGCCGGCATCATCACCGCGCTGGTGGACGGCTATCAGTATGGCAAGGACGGCGTGAACGAGAAGTCCGTCGTGCTGTCTGCGAAGCACTTCCCCGGTGACGGCGCTGCCGAAAACGGCTTTGAGTCTCACACCTCTCAGGGTCAGTGGCGTCTGTACCCGACTGCCGGTTCTCTGGAAAAGTACCAGCTGGTCGGCTTCCAGGCTGCTGTTGACGCAGGCGTGGGCGCAATCATGCCCTGCTACTCCCGCGACGCGGCGGATGTCCGCTCTGTCCCGCAGACCTACCGTGGCCATGAAATCGACGTCAAGCAGCTTGGTTCTGCTTACAACTCCGAAATCATCACCACCCTGCTGCGTGACATCATGGGCTTCAAGGGCTTCGTGAACTCCGACTCCGGCATCACCCTGACCCAGACCTACGGCGTGGAATCCCTGACCAGCATCCAGCGTTTCGCGCTGCTGATCAAGGCCGGCACCGACGCCATCGGCGCTGAGCTGGCTCCGGAATACATTGTTTCCGCTGTTGAATTCGGCCTGCTGGACAAGGCTGACCTCGACCGCGCCAACATCAATCGTGCGACCGCGCTGTTCAAGCAGGGTCGTTTCGAGAACCCCTACCTGGACTACGAACAGGCTGACGTTGTGCGCGCCACCAACATGGAAACCGCGCATGACCAGGCGTATTCCCTCCACCTGAAGGCGACCGTCCTCATGAAGAACCATGAGAACACGCTGCCGCTGAGCAAGGACGCGGGCACCAAGGTTTACATCGCCTCCTACACCGGCACTGGTGAAAACGAGGCGACCCTCAAGGCGCTGGCCGAGCTGTTCGTGCAGCAGGGCTTCACCGTCTGCGAGGATATGGATGATGCCGATGTTGTGTACTTCTATGTGCAGCCCAAGGCGACCAACAAGGCGGGCGCTTCCGAAACCGAAGGCGTTCTGAGCCTGGTGGACGGCTTTGAAGTGGCTCAGCGTCAGCTGGGCGGCGGCGCAGACGCGGCTGTGACGGCTATGTTCGGCGCGGGCGGTCAGGGTAAGACCGGCGAAATGGTTGACGTGACCACTGTTGAAGGCATCAAGAAGCTGCAGAAGGCTGCGAACAAGATGCACGAAAAGGGCGGCAAGGTCATCGCGACCATCGTCTGCACCTCTCCGTGGATTCTGGACAACCTGGAGCCCTACTGCGACGCGCTGCTGGCGCAGTACACCACCTCCGCGGCTTCCCTGTCCAACGCGTACAGCGCGCAGGTGGACGTCATCGTCGGCAATTACAACCCGACCGGCAAGCTGTCTGTGACCCTGCCTTCCTGCGAGGCTGTTATCGCCCTGACGGAAGTCCGCGACGCGGATGGCAACCTGCTCTACGAAGAATGCGCTTCCCCGAACGACGTGCCCGGCTACGACAAGGATCAGTACATTGCTCCTGAAGTGCTGGCGCAGTCTCCGTCCGGCAGCTACATCTACAAGGATGCCGACGGCAACTCCTACGTCTCCGGCTTCGGTCTGAGCTACTAAGCGTCATTTGCGGAGGTCTGACGGATTTCAACCCGCCAGACCTCCGCATCCCCCCTTTGCGCCAGAGATGAACGCGCGAACCGGCTCTCCCGGTTGTTCATCTCCGGCGCATTTCTTGATTGGAGGTTTTTATCATGAGAATCCATCGTTTGACTGCCCTGCTGCTGTCCCTGCTTCTGCTGTTTTCCTGCGCATTGGCAGAAAGCACCGATGATAAGCTGATGGCGACTGTCAACGGCGAGGAGCTGCGCTACAGTGCCTATGTCACCTACCTGACGCAGTACCAGCAGCTGCTTTCCGGCGCGTATGACGAGACGGACGAGACGCAGGCCGCCTACATCGAAGACCTTGCGCTGACCACCGCGATTCAGGACATGCTCATCGAGCAGGACATGCACGCCAAGGGCTGCTACGACTTCGACGAAGAGACGGAAAACTGGATTCAAGCGCAGGGACAGACCGCCTATGAGACGGCGCTGACAAATGTCGGTGAGACCCTGCGCGCTGAACTCGGTTACAGCGACGAAGAGGATATGTCTTCCTTCGCCTTGAGCTATGCCAAGGCGCTTGGCGTGACGGCGGAGGATTACATTGCCGTCTACCGCAAGCAGCGTGCAATGGTGAACTACTACACGGTGCTGCTGGGCGACAACCCGGTGACGGAAGACGCGATTCAGTCCGCCTACGAGACAAACGTGGCGGCAAGCAAGGAGCGCTTCGAGGGCGACGCCGCGGCATTCGAGACGGCGCTGTATTCCGGCAAAGAAGTGTGGTACAAGCCGGAGGGCTACCGCAGCATCCTGCAAATTCTCCTGCCTGCTGAGGGCGACACGGACGAAGCGCGGCTTGAAAGCGTTCAGGCGACGGTGGATGCCATTGACGAGCGGCTCAACGCGGGCGAATCCTTCCAGACGCTGATGGCGGAGTACAACACCGACGTGGCGTTTTACGATGCGGATTTCCTGACCGTTGGGTATCAGGTGCACCGTGATTCGGTCGTGTGGGATGAGAAGTTTGTAGCGGCGGCGTTCAGTGAGCGCATGGCGCAGCCCGGCTGCTGGAGCGACCCGATTGTCAGCGACGCGGGGGTGCACATTCTGTATTACCTGTGCGATTCCAAAAGCGGCGCGATTGAGATGACGGATGCGATTCACGATGCGCTGTCGTACACGCTGTATCAGGACATGTGCAGTGAGGCGCTGAGTGCGCGGCTGAACGAGCTGTCTGATTCTGCCAAAGTCGTTCTCTATTGATGCAGGGGGAATCGAGCGTAGCAGCGCTACGCTAAATGGAACGACCGGACGACAGAGCGGAAAAGGCGCAAGCAGATGGCGCAGGTGAATTTGAAAATAGTATTAGCCCTGTTCCTGCTCCTGCTTGTAGCGGTTCATCAAATTATGCACGCGGTCATACGGCGACAGCAGCTTCGACAGCGAACGGTCGTGGTTGAGTGTCGCAATGATGTAGGAAATGTACTTGCTCATATCGGCTTCGATGAACCACGGCGCTGCCTGCAATTCGGGTGTGCGGTAGGTCAGGTTCGTGGAAATCACGCCGTCAATCAGACCTTCGTCGTAGCTCTTCTGGTACAGATCCAAACCGTTGGTGAACAGCGGGAAGGTAACGGCGGAGAAGATGCGGTTCGCGCCGAGTTCCTTCAAGCGGTGCGCAACCTCAATCATGGATTCGCCGGAGGACAGAATATCGTCCGCAACGAACACGTCCTTGCCGTTGACTTCCTTGCCCATGTATTCGTGGGCGACAATGGGGTTGCGGCCGTTGACGATGCGGGTGTAATCGCGGCGCTTGTAGAACATGCCCATGTCCACGCCGAGGACGGAGGCATAGAAGATGTTGCGGTCAAGCGCACCCTCGTCGGGGGAGACAATCATCAAATGATCCTTGTCCAGCTTCAAGTCCTTGCGGCGCTTCAGCAGTGCCTTGAAAATCTGGTAGCTGGGCATAACGGACTCGAATCCGCCTTCGGGAATCGCGTTGACAACACGCGGGTCATGCGCATCAAACGTGATGATGTTGTTCACGCCCATGCGGTTGAGTTCCTGCAGCATCAGCGCGCAGTCCAGGCTTTCGCGGGCGCTGCGGCGGTGCTGACGGCCGCCGTAGAGCAGCGGCATGATAACGGTGATGCGCTTCGCCTTACCGCCGACGGCTGCAATGGTGCGCTTCAGATCCATGTAGTGGTCATCGGGGGACATCGGCACTTCATGCCCGTACATGTTGTAGGTGCAGTTGTACGCGCCGACATCGCAGAGGATATAGAGATCCAGTCCGCGAACGGAGTCCTTAATCAGTCCCTTGCCTTCGCCGTTGCCGAAGCGCGGGCAGGTTGCGCGCACGAGGAAGTCCTCGCGACCCATACCAGGCGTTGTGGACATATCGCCCGGCAGGGTTTCTTCCGTGTACTTGCGCCACTTCAGCAGCCACTTGTTCACCTTGTCGCCCATGTCCTCCGTGCCGCGCATGGCAATCAAGCCCAGCGGAGCAACAGGCGTCGTCAGAAAGGATTCCTCATTCCAGGTACTCACAAAGTCCGTCACAGACCATCAACCTCATTCCGTCATGTGTCATTTCGGGGCGTATGTGTGGAGCCGCCAAGGGGGGCAAGCCACTTTGCTCAAATTCCTTGGAACCGTCCGTTCCACTCCTTATTATACAGCATTTTTTCGCATTATGCAAAGGGATTTTACAAAAAAAACGAACGAAATCTTGCATCTCGATAAAATGGTTGTGATTTTTCCAGAAGTACCATCATTCTGATTTCATCGTCTCTTCCTGCTGGATTTTTGCTCGTTTTCGCTTGACAAACCGCCCCTATTCAGGTACGATAGTATGTAACCATCTTCATATAAATAGGAAGGAAGGATATTTTGTCAACCGGTTTTTCCCGTAAGTCAGCCGCCATGATGATCTTGGGCAGTTCCATCCTCGCGATGGGCATGTGCAACATTCACGCGCATTCCGGCGTTACGGAGGGTGGCGTGCTGGGACTGACGCTGCTGCTGGAGCATCTGTTCGCCATCTCCCCCGCGCTCTCTGCGCTGATTCTGAACGTCCTGTGCTACGCACTGGGCTGGCGGACGCTCGGCCGCGGATTCCTGCTGAACTCCGCCGTTGCGTGTCTGTGCTATTCCGCGGTGTATGCGCTGCTGGAGCCGTTTGCGCCTATGTTCCCACTGCTGATTTCCTCCCAGCTTATCGCGTCGCTTATCGGCTCGCTGTTCGTGGGCTTCGGCGCGGGAATCTGCGTCCGCTATGGCGGCGCGCCCGGCGGAGATGATGCGCTTTCGATGTCCCTGAGCCGCATCACGCGTCTGCCAATTCAGTGGGTCTACCTGCTCTCTGACTTGATTGTTCTGGGTTTGTCGCTGTGCTACATTCCGCTGGGAAAGATAGCGTACTCGCTGCTGACGGTGATTCTCTCCGGTCAGCTGATTGGCATCGTCGAACGTTTTGACTTCCGCCTGATGAAGCGGGAGGGGCTGCGTCCGGCGCTGGTGAATGCGGCGAAGGGGAAATAAAGGAAGTCATTCACATACGCAAAAAATCGGCAGACCGCCTATTCACGGTCTGCCGATTTCTCAATTTGCCAAGGCTTCCACCACTGTCAGGCTGCGGATGTGCCACTTGCCGCTTTCCTTGACGAGAATGGCGTTGTACTTCATGCTCTGCCACGCGGGCGGATACAGCGCGGATGCCCCCTGCTCGGTAACGTACTGATCAGCATACGCGCCCTTGACACGCCCGTCGATGCGCGGAATCCGCTCCACAATCGTCACACGCGCCACCGTATCCCACGGCCATACCCAGAAGAACGACATTTCCAGCCGGTGATCCATGCCGCGGATGTTGTAGTCCTTATACGCGGAGTACCCCGCAATGGCGTTCTGCACCTGCGGGTCGCGCTGAATAAAGCTTTCCTGAAAATACTTCGTCAGCTCGGAGGAATCCTCGGTCATCATGATGACCTGCGCGCGGCGCGCCATGCCATCCTTCAGGACGACGTTGATGTTCGTCACGTTCATAGCGTAGTAGAACCCCGTGACCATCAGCCCCAGCACGAGCGTAATCACGAGCAGGCGCGACGCGATATACCAGACAAGTCGGCGCAGATACTGCATGTTGTATTCCTCCTTCCCTGATGCAACGATTCAGGGCGCGTTTTTCATGCCTGCAAAAGCAAATTCAGCTCTTCCGCGACGGTGCTTTCGGTGTCTGCCATCGCGTGCAGCGTCTTTTCAAGCAGCTCATCGAGCGTCCAGTCGAGGCGTTCCGCGCCCGTGCGGATGACGTCGCGCGAGCATCCTGCCGCGAATTTCTTGTCCTTGAACTTCTTTTTCAGCGACGACAACTCCATATCCGTGCAGGACTTCGACGGACGCATTTTCGCCGCCGCGCCAATCAGCCCGGTCAGCTCATCCGCTGCGAAGAGGATTTTCTCCATTGGCAGCGTCGGCTCAACGTCGGTGCAGATACCATAGCCATGGCAGCAGACGGCGTGGATGAGTTCGGGCGTGGCTTGGGCGCCTTGGAGCAGTTCGATGCACTTTACGCAATGCTGTTCAGGCCATTGCTCAAAGTCAATGTCATGCAGCAGCCCCGCCATGCGCCAGAAGTCGCTTTCCGCCTCGAATCCCTCTTCCTTGGCGAACCAGCCCATGACAGCCTCGACGGTCAGCGCGTGCTGGAGGTGGAAGGGTTCGTGGTTATACGTTTGAAGTGCTTGCAGCGCCTCCTCGCGGGTCAATCCGGTTTCCATAGTTCTTCCTTCTTTCATCAATGATTGATAAGTACACAAGCTAATTTTCATCTGCGGTCAAAACCAGCCACGTGAAACCCCAAAAGTGGCGGCCCCGAAGGTTTCCAAAGGGCGATCGCAGACTTCGTCTGTTTTCATTGCCCTTTGGTCGCCTCCGCAGAGGCGAAATCCCCCGCGTTCGGGAAAGAACAGCTATGGTCGGAAGTCAGGCTGCATGGTCGCGCCCATCTGGCGCGACACAGCATAGTTGGTCGAAAGTGCAGCTTGGGGGCGCTCCTGCGGGAGCGCGAAGTTACTGGCAGGGACGCTTCGCTGCCTGCGCCTTGGTTGACTTCTTCCTTTGAATTGGTCGCCCGTGGAACGGTTGGGGCGTTGCCCCAAACCCCACAAGGGGGCTCCGCCCCTTGACCCCGCAAGGGGGAATCCCCCCTTGACCCCTCCGCGCGATTGAGTTGGTCTCTTCTCCTTACTTCTTCCGCGTGTTGCTCTTTTGGTGCTTCGCCTAAGACCCTTTTCCGCCCTTATAATAACTTTATCAGCATCGTCTTCTGCTCATCCATCTCCACTACCACCAAGCCATCCTTCTCCAGCTGCTTCATCACATCCGAAAACCGCTTAAACCCGATACTCCGCTCCGTAAAATCCGGATACGACGTCAATATATCCGCCTTCAAAATCGACGGATTCACGCGTTCAAATCCACCGTCCTTATACGCCTGCAGCTGTGCCGCAAACGCTTCCCGCCAGTTATCCTTCGTCAGCTGCGGGCGCCCTTCCGCCGATTCCGCGCTGTTCAGATTGACCATCATGTTAAAATTGTCATTCTTCACGCGCAGTTCGCCAAACCGCTGGCTCAATTTCGTCAGCAGCTTCCCGAACGACGAGCAGCCGTAGGACTTCTCGTTGAAGTCCGGGCGCAAGCGCAAAAGAATCCCCTTCAGTTCCGATGCGTACATGCCGTCCGTGTCGGCGGACTCCTCCAGAATGGAGACAATCAGCTTGTTCAGCTCAGCTTCATCAGCAGCTTCCTCGGTAGATGCGCGGTGCTTCTTCGGGGCAGCGGGAGCGACAGTTCTGCCGCTCACGCCCTCCAAGAACTGGAACTCATTGCAAGCGTTGATAAATACGGTGCTGGCGGCTTCGCTTCGGCTGATACCCAGCACGAATTTGCCCATGCTCTTCAAGCGCCCAACGAGGGGGGTATAATCGCTGTCGCCGGAGACGATGCAGAACGAGTCAATGAGCGGGTTGGTGAACGCGACTTCAAGGGCATCCACGACAAGCTGAATATCGGCGTTATTCTTCTGCGCGATGCCATAGCGCAGGGACGGCACGACGGTGAAGGTATTGCTGAGCAGCAGCTCTTTAAGGTCAGAGAAGCGGTCGGTATAGCCGTAGACCTTGCCCAGCAGAATATCGCCGCGGATTTTGACCTTTTCGAGGATGGAGTTGAGGGTCGGCACTTTCGCGCCGCAGTTTTCGAGGTCAACAAATATTGCAAATTTCGCCATGGTGATAATTCTCCTATTGCTGCAGTGGGCAGCGTACTATGATGATGATTGATTTAAGCAAGTTGCAGAGGGTTTCGTCTCCGCCTTAGATTCGGAACGTGAACCTATCTCCACGAATCAGTTGATAGGACGTGTGGAGCGGTCTGCCATGCTGGTCGAACACAACCTCCCGCAGCAGCAGCAGCGCTTGACCGGAGTCAACTTCCAGCAAACGCGCCTGTGCGTTCGTCGCGTAGTGCAGGCTGATTTCGTGAATCCCGCGCTTGGGCGTAATGCCGCGCCCTTCCAATACTGCGTAAAGCGATTGGCTCAAATCCGCTTGCAGCAGGTCGCTGTACGCCAACGGGAAACTGTTCGTTTCCAGCATCACTGGCACGCCGTCTGCCGTCCGCACGCGCTCAATCTCCACCACGCGGTCATCCGGCAGTTCCAGTTCGCGCTGGGTGCGCTCATCCGCGTGGGACAGCTGCGCGTGAATCAGGCGCGTGCCGGGGGTAACGCCCTGCATCCGGCAGCACTCGTGGAAGCTGTTGATGTCCCGCAGGTCGCGGCAGAGTTTGGGTGTGCAGACGAACGTGCCTTTGCCCTGCTGCTTGCGCAGAATTCCCTCGTCCGTCAATTCGCTGATGGCGCGGCGGACGGTCACGCGGCTGACGCCGTAGTGCGCGCACATCTCCTGCTCGGACGGAATCTGGCTTTCCGCCGGATACACGCCGCTGGACACATCGTCGCGAATGCGCGCCATCAGCTGGCGGTAGAGCGGTTCGGCGTTCGTAGGGATGAGCCGGTTCGTCATCAGAAATTCGCCTCCTGCGGGATTGTATACCCATTTAGTATAGCATTATTTATGCAAAAAAGCCATCCCCATTCTGGACAAAACATGTTCTATGGGGTAGAATGACAGGGAGAAATTCCATTCGGAAGGGAGCGATCAGCCATGCAGGACTTGACGCAGCGGAATCGCCTGAGCGCAACGGTCGTGCTGTACCATTCAGGCGTGGAGATGCTTTCGTGCATCCAGAGCTTTGTGGACAGCGACGTGTATCTTGACCTCTATGTGGTCAACAATTCTCCGGGAGACGCCTCGCTTTTTACCGCGCGCTGGAACTGCCCCGGCGTTCATTATTATCCTGTTCGGCGCAACATCGGCTATGGGCGCGCGAACAACCTTATCTTTCCCAAGCTGAAAAGCACCTACCACGTCATCTGCAATCCAGATGTGACCTTTGCGCCGGATGTGCTGCGCCGGATGATTGAGGTAATGGACGAAACGGGCGCGACCATCCTCACCCCGCGCGTGCTGAATTCCGACGGCACAGAGCAGTTTCTCCCCCGCCGTGAGCCGACGATTCGCCGTTTGCTTGCCCGCCGACTGAATTTTTCCGGCGCGCGCTGGCAGCAGCTTCGCAGCGACTACACGCTGGAGGGACAGAACATCAATGAGCGCATGAACGTGGCGTTTGCGACCGGGTGCTTCATGATGGTGCGCACGCACGTTATCGCTCAGCAGCTTGGCGGCTTCGACCCGCATTATTTTCTCTATCATGAGGACAGCGACCTCTCCCGCCGCGTGCTTGCAAACGGCGGCAGCATCCTCTACACGCCCGACATCTGCGTCACCCACGCATGGAAGCGCGACAGTGCCCACACCTTCCCTGCAACCCTCCACCACCTGAAAAGCACCATCCGCTACTTCAACAAGTGGGGCTGGAAATGGTAACGCGCAAGCCGCCGCTCGTGCTGTTGACGGCGTACAACGGCGCGGCGTACCTCCCGGCGCAGCTGTCGTCCCTGTGTGCGCAGGTGGTTTCTTTCACGGCGATCCTGCGCGACGACGGTTCAGCGGATGACACGCCCGCGCTGCTTGCCGCCCAATGCCATCAGGACGCGCGTTTCCGTCTATCGCCCACCAGCGGGGTGCACCTCGGCGCGGTCGGCGGATTCTTTGCGCTGATGCGGGAAGCGGCGGATTCCGGCGCGCCTGTCGCCCTCTGCGACCAAGACGACATTTGGCATCCGGACAAGCTGACGCGCCTGCACGCCGCCCTGTCCGACGCGGAAGCGCGTTTCGGGACGGACACGCCGATTCTCGTCCACAGCGACGCGCGGATTGTGGATGCCAATGGTCAGCCGCTGCACGCAAGCCTATGGCGGCATCAGGGGTGGAATCCGGCGGCGCAGTCCCTGCCGGAATTGCTGGTGCAGAACAACGTGACCGGTTGTCTGCTGATGATGAACGCGCCGCTATGCCGCCTGTGCGCCCAGCATCAGCCGACGGGCGACCTGCACATGCATGACTGGTTCATTGCGCTGACAGCGGCGGCTTTCGGGCGCATCGTCCCGATTCCGGCGGCGCTTGCGGACTACCGCCAGCACGGCACGAACGCCATGGGTGCAAGCACATCGGGGCTTTTCCGCCGCTCCCTGACCGCCCTTCGCACCCCCGACCGCATCCGCGCGCGGATTGCCCTTTCCTACCGCAACGCCGCACAATTTCAGCAAGCGTACGGCGATTTGCTGCCGAAAGAGGCGCAGAAGGTGTTGGCGGACTTCGCCCAGATTCCGAAGATGCGGAAGATAGCAAGGGTACGAGCGCTAAGGAAGGGCGGATTTCGGATGCAGAGCAAGGCGGCAAGGGCGGGGATGATGTTGTTTGGGTAATGTGCTGCTTATTCAGCGTACTTTTTACAACTTTCCCTTGCGCACACCGCGAAATAGGTGTAAAATAAGAATGTATATTTTTCTGCCGAAAGGAAGGGAACGCTATGACACGACTGGAAACGCAGGTGCTTGACCTGCTCCGGGAGGACTGCCGTCTGCCGCTGGAAAAGCTGGCGGTGATGCTGGGCGTGTCCACCGAGGAAGTCGCGGAAACAATTGACAGTCTGGAACGCCGCCGCGTCATCCTGCACTACGCGCCCACCATCAACTGGGATTTGACCGACCGCGAGCGCGTGGAGGCGATGATTCAGGTCAGCGTGACGCCGCAGCGCGACATGGGCTTTGACGCTGTGGCACGCCGGATTTACCGCTTCGAGGAGGTCAAGAGCGTCTATCTGATGAGCGGCGGCTACGACCTGCTGGTGCTGGTGGAAGCCAAGAGCCTGAAGGAACTGGCGCTGTTCGTATCCAGCAAGCTGTCTACGCTGGAAATGGTCACGGGCACGCAAACGTCCTTCGTCCTCAAGCGCTACAAGGAAGAGGGCGTCATCTTCGACGGCAGCCAATCTGACAACAGGCTGGTGGTCTCGCCGTGAATTACGACCGCTATATCAACCAAGCCATCGCTGCCGTTCCGCCCAGCGGCATCCGCCGTTTCTTCGATATTGCCGCAACAATGAAGGACGCCATCTCCCTTGGCGTGGGCGAACCCGATTTCGTCACCCCCTATCACATCCGCAACGCCGCCATCAACTCCATCATCGACGGCGGCACGCAGTACACGGGCAACCGCGGTCTGCCGGAATTGTGCAGGGAAATCAGCGAGTACCTCTCCGAGCGCTTCCACACCGACTACGACCCCAAGACCGAAATTATGGTGACAGTCGGCGCGTCGGAGGCGATTGATATTGCCCTGCGCGCACTGGTTGGGCCGGGCGATGAGGTGCTTGTGCCGCAGCCGAGCTATGTTTCGTACAGCCCGTCGGTGATTTTCGCGGGCGGCACGCCAGTCGGCGTGGAGACGACGGCGGACACCGAGTTCCGCCTGACTCCCGAAGCCCTCCGCGCTGCCATCACGCCGCGCACAAAGTGTCTGATTCTCCCCTACCCGAACAACCCCACCGGCGGCATCATGGAGAAAGCCGACTTGGAGAAAATCGCGCAGGTCGTCCGCGAAACGGGGATTCTGGTCATCAGCGACGAAATCTACGGCGAATTGACCTACGGCGACCGCACGCACATCTCCTTCGCGTCCCTGCCGGACATGTGGCAGTACACCATCACGCTCAACGGCTTCTCGAAGGCGTTTGCAATGACAGGCTGGCGCGTGGGCTACGCCTGCGGGCCGAAGGAAATCCTGTCGGTCATGCTGAAAATCCATCAGTATTCGATTCTCTGCGCGCCGCGCATGGGGCAGGTTGCCGCATTGGAAGCCCTGCAGGCCGGACGCGCGAACGACTATGAGGATGTGCGCCGAATGCGCGACAGCTACGACCGCCGCCGCCGTCTGATGGTGGATTCGTTCCGCAAGATGGGGTTGGACTGCTTCGAGCCGCTGGGCGCGTTCTACGTTTTCCCCAGCATCAAAAAGACAGGATTGGACAGCGAGACGTTCTGCGAGCGGCTGCTGAACGAGTACAAAATCGCGACTGTCCCCGGCACCGCGTTTGGCGAGTGCGGCGAGGGGCACATCCGCTGCTCCTACGCCACGGGCGTGGAGAAGCTGAACATTGCGCTTGAGCGCATGAGCGAGTTTGTCGACAAGTGCGGGAAGTAAGGGAAACCCAAGGGGCGTTGCCCCTTGACCCCAGCAGGGACTCTGTCCCTGCACCCTGCAAGGGAGTTCCTCCCTTGACCCTTTTTCGCGATTGAGTTGAGCGCACTTGCATACTTCTCCCGCGTGCTTATTGGGAAAACCCAGTTTTCCGCAAAAAAGGCTACTACTTTACCATGGAGGTTCCAAAATGCGCCGAATAACAGCCCTGCTGCTGATGCTCCTGCTGCTCCCCGGACTCGTTGCCGCCGAGGACGACTTCGACCTCGATGACATTCTCTCCGACGCTGACCCTGATGTGGTCAAAAACACATACAGTCAGCCGGGCAACGCAGACGACATCCTGCTCGACGAGAATAATGAGCCCGTCTCCATCTACGAGGAGGACGGCTCGATTCTCATCACGCTGACCGCAACGGGGGACTTCACCGTCGGCGGAGACAGCCGAAAATCTACCAGCATCTGGATGAATGAGCTGAAGAAGCACGATAACGACTACAACTTCGCCCTTGCGAACGTCCGCGACATTTTCCTCGCCGATGACCTCACCATCGTCAACTTCGAGGGCACGCTGACGGACAGCACCTATGTGCCGTCGGAAAAGCGCAATAACGAGTTCCTGTTCTCCGCATCGCCCGACCATGTCAGCATGCTGGTGGACAACGGCATCGAAGCGGTTGCGCTGGAGAACAACCACGTTCTTGACCACGGTCAGGCGGTCTACGAGGAAACGCAGCAGCACCTTGAAGACGCGGGCATCGTGTGGTCAAACAGCACGCACGTCGGCGTGATGGAGGTCAAGGGCATCCAAATCGCTATGCTCAGCTACCTGTGCATCGACCGCTACAACACGCTTTGGGATCAGGTGCCGAAAGACATTGCCGCCGCGAAGGAACAGTACCCGATTGTCATTGTCAGCTTCCACTGGGGCAAGGAAATGGCCTACTCGCCCACGCAGAATCAGATTAAGATGGGCCGTCTGGCGGTGGATTCCGGCGCTGACCTCGTGCTTGGGCATCACAGCCACCGCATGAACCCGATTGAGTACTACAACGGCGTGTATATCTGCTATTCGCTGGGCAATTTCTGCTTTGCGGGCAACAGCAAGCCAAGCGACATGTCCAGCTTCATGTTCCAGACGCGCTGGCGCATCCGGGACGACGAAATCACGAACGAAGGCTTCCGCATCATCCCGATTCGCATTTCCAGCCGCACTGACCGCAACGACTTCACCCCGACGGTTTTCGGCGACGGCGCGGCGCGCGACGCGGTGCTGACGACGCTGAAGAACAACGGCAAGTCGCTGGAATATGTGGTGTCGGAATATCCGCTGGAGTGGAAGGAATAAACAAGGTCGCCTGTCAGCATCCTGCTGATGGGCGATTTTTGTGTTGAAGAAAACGCACTTCCACAAAAAACATCACAAATACAATTCCCTTCGGTTTTCCCGCGAAACCGTTTTTCCTGCGCGCGCACGGGCTGAAAAATGCAATCCATGCGCGTTTTCTGCTATCAGGGCGGCGGAAATGCAGCTATTCAGCCGGAATTGTGCAGGTGTGGCGGAATCCGCTTTCTATGCGGTCGTATTTTTGCCCAGATTGCACATTGCATTCTCGATTCGTTGGCGTATAATACTTTGCGGGCGCGGAAGAATGCGCCCAAATCATTCCACCTGGACGAACAAGGAGGTTGCAGCCATGCCTGCGACGAATACCGCCACGCCGACCGAAGCGAAGCAGACCGCTGAACAGATTCCCCAGCCGAAAGAACCTACGAAGGGGTTCGACCCCGACTCCATCCGCGCGTTCCTGAAGAAGCTCACGCAGAAGAAGTAATCTACTCGACTACTCCGCCAGGCAGTTTTTGCTGTTTGGCGTTTTTTTGATGACAGCAAAAGCCCCGAACGTGCTTCCTGATGCAGGAAGTGTCCGGGGCCTTCTTCGTGCTGATGGCGGGACTCGAACCCGCACGCCGCAAGGCAAGGGATTTTAAGTCCCCAGTGTCTGCCATTCCACCACATCAGCGTCAGGGTTGATTATACCACGGACGTGATAAAAAGTCAATGCAGGGATTGGCATCGCAGGGGGTGCAGTCAGCAGACTGCAGAACTGCTTTGCTTTATCTATGTTGCTTGATTTGTATTGTTGCAGAGGGTTTCGCCTTTGCGGAGGCGACAAGGGGGCTTTCCGATCGCCCCCTTGACCCCTTCGGGTCGCCACTACCGGAGTTGACTTTTTCCGCTGCAGGAGGAATCGCGCCTGTGGGCGCGATAGAAGGATGCACTCACCGATTCGGCAGCAGCGTCAGAATCTCCTTAATTGACATGCAATACGGATCGGCTTCGTGGCTGCGGCCGTGCTCCAGTATCACCTGCGCGGTCTTCTGCATCGCGGGGAAGGCGCTGCGAATCAGGTGGTTAGCGTGGATGACAATGTTCACGCCGTGCGCCGCGAGTTCATCCTCCGTCGTCAGATTATAGGTCGTGGGAACGACGACAAGCGGCGTTTTCGGGTCGTCCTTGCGGAAGGCGTCGCAGAAGGCGAACACCTCGTCCGGCGTTTTCGCCTTGGAGTGAATCATGATGCCGTCCGCGCCCGCTTTGACGTAGGCGTGGCAGCGGGTCAGCGCATCATCGAGGCCCTGTTCCAGAATCAGGCTCTCGCAGCGCGCGATAATCATGAAGTCCTTCGTTTTCTGCGCGTTTTTGCCCGCAGTGATTTTCTCGCAGAAGTCGGGGATGCTTGCCTGCTTCTGTCCCGCACCCGTGCCAAACAGGCTGTTCTTCTTCAGCCCCTGCTTATCCTCGATGATGACGGCGCTGATGCCCGTGCGTTCCAGCGTCTGTACGTTGTAGACAAAGTGCTCGACCAGCCCGCCGGTGTCGCCGTCCAAAATAATCGGCTTCGTCGTCACTTCCATGATTTCTTCCAGCGTGTTCAGGCGGCTGGTCATGTCCACCAGTTCAATATCCGGTTTCCCCTTCGCGGTGGAGTCGCACAAGCTGCTGACCCAAATTGCGTCGAACTGGCGGCGGCCCTTGGGCGTTTCAACGGTCGTCTTTTCGACAATCAGCCCGGTCAGGCCGTCGTGCGCCTCCATCACGGACAGGCACGGCTTGTAATGCAGCAGGCGGCGGAGGCGGCTCCGGCGCGTCTCCGGCAGGGAGAGCAACTGATCAAGGGTCGAAAGCGTCTCCTCGGTCGCGGTGTGCGTGTAGGGGAATTCGACGAGTTCGCCGCCCCAGCCTTTGAGCGTCTCAATGACTTTTTGCCGGATATTCGCCTGATAGCCGACAAGCCAGTCATCCCCATGCACCACAATGTCGGGGCGCAGGCGATTGAGGATATCCGTGTAATCCAGGCTTTCCTGCACGACGACGCGGCTGACGTACTTCAGCCCCTCAAACATCGCGATGCGCTCCTCCAGCGGAATCAGCGGATAATGCTTGTAGCTGGCGACGACCTCGTCCGTCAGCAAGCCGACGGTCACTTCGCCCAGCTCCGCCGCGCGCTGCAAAATGCGGATATGCCCGTTGTGCAGAATATCCGTCGAAAAGCAAATGTACACCTGCTTCATTCAAAGTACCTCCTGACGGAATCGAGTCAAGACAACTTCCCGATCCGCCTGATTGTCGATTTCAGCGCAGAGCCTCCCGCCGCACTCCAGCGGGTACAGCGGAATCTCCCCTGACACGGCGTTGAACGCGTTCTCGGCGTAGCACTTCACGTCCCCACGCTCCACAAAGCGCTCGATTTCGTCCATCCAGCTGGAAAAATCCGCCGCTTGCCAGTGGTACGCCGCCTGACATTCCACGCTGCCCGCGTCAAAGCAGTCCACGCCTACGCGCCGGATACGCCCGTCCTGAATCAGCGCCTTGAAGTCCTTGTCCGGCAGGGGCAGCGTGGAATCCACCGCCATCACGCTTCTGCCCGACGCTGCCAGCGCATCCATCACCGCCGGATGCAGCACCAAATCGCCGTGCAGGCTGATGACGTCCTGCCCGCGCAGCAAATTCCGCGCCAGATACATGCTGTAAATATAGTTCGTCTCCCGATACTTCGGATTATGAACGAAGTGGAAGCGGATGCCGCTGTCCAGCGATTCCAGATACGCTATCAGCGTGTCCGCCAGATGCCCCGTCGTCACTACCGCTTCCGTCACGCCGATGCGCCGCAGCAGCTTCACCTGCCACGAGATGATGGTTTCCTGTTCGGTCAGGCGGCACATGCACTTGGGATGCTCCCGCGTTTCGTCGCCCATGCGCGACCCCAACCCCGAATTGAGCAGCAATGCAATCATGCCTTTTCCTCCCGCAAAAATGCCATCAGCGCGTCACGGTTCTGGATGGGCGTTGTCGTCGGGCGGCCTAAATCCGCGCGCGCGCCCACCGCGCAGGCAACCTCCAGCATCGTCAGCTGATTCGTGCCTTTCGCTTCCTGCAGGGCAGCTTCCAGCGTCGCTTCATCCCGCGCGTTCAGCACCCGTGGGTATCCGACCGCTGATGCGACCTTCGCTGCGCACAGTCCCCCTTCGCACACGGGCATCCCGCCGACCGTCTCATGCGCGGCATTGTTGATGACGACGTGGATGAGGTTCGCCGGCTTGCGCTGGGCAATCACCGGCAGCGCGCCAAGGTGCATCAGCGCCGCGCCGTCGCCGTCCAAGCACCAGACGCGGCGGTTCGGCTTCTCCAGCGCGATTTCCAGCGCAATCATACTTGCATGTCCCATCGACCCGACGGTCAGGAAGTCGCGCTCATGCCCTTCGCCGCGCTTTTCGCGAAGCTCAAAGATTTCGCGGCTGAGTTTCCCTGTCGTGGACACAACCACATCGCCCGCATCCATCGCATTCAGCATGATTTCCGCTGCCCGCTCACGGGTGAGGGTGTTTTCATTGCCGTACGCGGGCTTGAGCGAGCAGGTCAGCGCGCCTTTGCGAACGACAATCGCCGCGCACTGCCGCTGATTCAATTGTTCGCGCAGGAAGGCAAAATCCGCCGCAAACTGCTCCTCCGTCGTGTCCTTGCTGAGGATGCGGTAGGGGACGCCGAGAATCTCCAGCTGCGACAGGGTGATTTGCCCCTGCTTGACGTGCTGCGGTTCATCGTGCACACCGGGTTCGCCGCGCCAGCCGACGACGAGCAGGCACGGCAGCTGATACACCTGCGCATCCATCAGCGACGCAAGCGGATTGACGGCATTGCCCAGCCCGGAATTCTGCATATAGCACAGCGCGGGACGCCCCGTCGCGAGGAAATGCCCGGCGGCGAGACCGACCGCGTTTCCCTCATTCGCCGCGACAATGTGGCGGGGCGAATGAACGCCGTAGAGGGCGTAGAGGGAATCGCAAAGTCCTTTTAGCTGCGAATCCGGCACGCCGGTAAAAAAGTCAATGCCCGCCCCTTCGCAGGCAGAAAGAAGTCGCTGTGCATCCATGCAAAAAGACCTCCGTTTCTTCGCTTCTATTATAGCGGAAAGAGGAAACGGGGTCAAGTGCACTGTCGCTTTCTTCTCCTTTTCCCCTTTACAACACCCCTTCAAACCGCTATAATAGGACAAACAGAATCACGGAAGGAGCGTGTTCCACGATGTCCGAAGTCAAAACCCGCGCAGAACGCATTGCGCTCAAGGTTCGCCGGAAGCAGCGGCTCGTCCGCGTCGCGCTGGGCGAGGAGAAGGCGGATGTTGTCCTCAAAAACGCCGATTATGTCAACGTATTCTCCGGCACGATTGAGCATGGCGATATTGCCGTTGCCAACGGGCTGGTCGTCGGCATGGCTGACCATTACGACGGCTTGATGGAGGTCGATGTCAGCGGCAAAATCGTCGCACCCGGCTTTATCGACGCGCATATTCACCTGGAGAGCAGCCTCGTCAGCCCGACCTCGTTCGCGCGTGCGGTACTGCCCCACGGCACAACCACCGTCATCACCGACCCACACGAAATCGCCAATGTCTGCGGTATGGGCGGCATCGACTACATGATGGCGGCGACAGAAAATCTGCCGCTGGATGTGCATTTCATGCTCCCGTCATGCGTGCCGGCGATGGCGTTTGAGGAAAACGGCGCGACGCTGACATGGCGCGACATCAACGCCTATTTCGACCATCCCCGCGTGCTGGGGCTGGCGGAGATGATGAATTATCCGGGTGTGATGATGGGTGACCGCGCGACGATGGAGAAAATCGTCGTTTCACAGGCGCATCACAAGAAGATTGACGGCCACGCGCCGGGGCTGTCCGGCAAGGCGCTCAACGCGTACATGTCCGCCGGCGTCTATTCCGACCACGAGTGCGACACCATTGATAACGCATTGGAAAAACTGCGCAAGGGGCAGTTCATCATGATTCGCGACGGCACGGCGGCGCAGAATCTCGAAGCCCTCATGCCTCTGCTGACGGAGCAGTATGCGCACCGCTGCATGTTCTGCACTGACGACAAGCACCCCTACGACCTGCTGCACAAGGGGCACATTGACTACATCGTCCGCAAGGCGATTGCCCTCGGCGCCGACCCGATTCTGACCATCAAGGTCGCCAGCCACTACGCCGCGCGGTACTTCCTGCTGAACAACAAAGGCGCGATTGCGCCGGGGTACTTGGCGGATTTCGTCGTACTGGACAACCTGCATGATGTGAATGTGGAGATGGTGTTCAAGCGCGGCAAGCTGGTTTACGACGGGCACGATGTGGAGATCGCCGCGCCGGACATTGACCCGGACATCCTCGCGGGCGTGCTGGACACGTTCCACCTGCCGGATGTAACGCCGGAGCAGCTGCGGATTGGGGTCGCGCCGCTGATTGGCCTCATCGACGGGCAGATTGTGACCGAAGACTTGGGGCACGCGGAAGGCGTCGATAACGGCATCTGCCAGATGACCGTCTGCGAGCGGCACCACAACACGGGGCATGTCGCCAGCTGCTACGTCCTCGGCTACGGGATTCAGCGCGGCGCGGTTGCGACGTCGATTGCCCACGACAGCCACAACATCATTGCCTGCGGCGTATCGCCGGAGGACATTGCCTTTGCGGTCAACGAGCTGAAAAAGATGCACGGCGGCATCATCGTCGTGGAGAACGGGCAGGTGCAGGCTCGTCTGCCGCTGGAGTTGGCGGGGCTGTTTACTGACCGTCCGCTGCCGGAAGTGAACGAGAAATTAGAGCACTGCAAGGCGGCAGCGTGGGCGCAGGGCGTGAATCGCGGCATTGACCCGTTCATGACGCTTTCGTTCGCGAGTCTGCCGGTGATTCCGGCACTGCGGCTCACCACCAAGGGGGTCTTCAATGTCAACACACTCACGTTTGTGGAGTGATATTCTGATTGATTTTCTTCTCCAAACTTGAGTTTTGGGCAATACCGCACAAATGAGTTGGTGCGATGGCGAATGCATTTTTTGTCAGATGCGATTGCAGAAATCGAATGTTTACTGGAGGTAAATCGAGATTTCTGCAAGAAGCAGATGGCAGAAAAGGCATCACCAGCGCTGCCGACGAATTGTGCGGTAGTGCCTTTGATGTTGCAGAGGGTTTCGCCTCTGCGGAGGCGAGGAGGGGGCTTTCCGCTCGCCCCCTCCACCCCTTCGGGCTGCACACCCATGTTTCTTGGATTTTATCGGAAGTTTTATGGTTCGTTTACCTATCGTTTTCCCAACCAACACAATAAACCTGTAACATGGGCGTGCGCTGCGAAGGGGTCAAGGGGGCGATCGCAGACTTCGTCTGTTTCTATTGCCCCCTTGTCGCATCCGCAGACGCGAAACCTCCGCGCCGCAGACAAATTCTATTTTATTGAATAAACTCAATTTCAAAAAAGGAGCTGACCACCCTGATGCAACAGGAATCCAAAGCGCACCATCTTTGGACGCTCTTTTCTTCCATGCTCCTCATCAGCACCTTCACTTTCGGCGGCGGGTTCGTCATCGTATCGCTGATGAAGAAAAAATTCGTTGATGAGCTGCATTACCTGACCGAAGAGGAAATGCTGGACATGACCGCCCTGGCGCAGACCGCACCGGGCGCGATTGCCGTCAACGGCGCCATCCTCGTTGGGCGGCGCATCGCCGGGATTCCGGGGCTGATTGTCGCGGTACTGGCGACAATTCTGCCGCCGATTGTCATCATCAGCGTCATCTCCATGATGTACGCTGCGTTCGCCGAGAACGAATGGGTACGCGCGGTGCTGACGGGGATGCAATCGGGCGTGGCGGCGGTCATCTGCGACGTAACGGCAAATCTTGGCGGCAAGGTCGTGCAGTCGAAGGATTGGCTGAATCTGCTGCTGATGGCGGGCGCGTTCACGGCATCCGCCGTCTTTCACGTCAACGTCATCGTGGTCATCCTCGTTGCGGCGGCGATTGGCGTTGTCCGGGCGCTGCTGGCGCGAAAGGGGGGCGTATCCGCATGATGGTGCTGTTCCTCGTCTTTTTCCAAATCGGGCTGTTCAGTGTCGGCGGTGGATATGCTGCCATGCCGCTGATTCAGTCGCTGGTCGTGGAATCGCACGGCTGGCTGACGATGGCAGAATTTACGAACCTAATGACGATTGCCGAAATGACCCCCGGCCCGATTGCGGTCAACTCCGCGACATTCGTCGGGATGCGCTGCGCAGGGCTGCCGGGTGCGCTCGTCGCGACGTTCGGGTGCATCACGCCGTCGCTGATTCTCGTCACGCTTCTTTCCTATTTGTATGGGCGATTTCGTTCCGGGCAGACGATGCAGAACGTGCTGGGCGCGCTGCGTCCCGTGGTCGTCGCGCTGATTGCGTCGGCGGCGCTGAGCATCGTGCAGGTTGCGGCAGTGAAATCGGGCGGCGGCGTGTCCATCGTCGGCATTGTGCTGATGGCCGCGGCGTTCCTCGTCCTGCGCTGGAAGAAATGGAACCCAATTCTGGTGATGCTGCTCTGCGGCGTCGGCGGCGCGGCGGCGCACGCGTTCGGCTGGCTGTAACGAAAATCTTCCGAAACCATTTGTCCGCCCTTGACAGGGATTGATGCGTGTGTTATGCTCCAAACCGAAGCGGTTAGTTGCAATTAACCAATTGGAGACATACGCGCATGAACATCCTGTGCATCCTGCTTGCCCTGGGCATCATCGGCCACGCCATCAACATGTACTGCGACCGCATCCTGAGCATCTTCCCCAACGGCACGCTGAAACTCGTCAACTACAGCAAGCTGAAGGAAGGCGACTACGCCGCGAAGCTGCTGGAGGGCGTTTCGCCAAGTGTGCCGATGCGTTCAGGCGTGCTGGGCGTGTTTGCCATCGTGCTGGAGTTCTGCGGATACGCGGCACTGGCGGCGTATGCGTACCAGAAAGCCCCGGTGTACGGCGCAATTCTGTTCGTCGGCATGACGTTCGCGTGCATCGTCAGCTCCGCGTATCACTTGAAGTGCGGGCTGGCGGAGTACATGTTCCTCAAATATGGGCGGGACGAGCGTGCCAAGGGCATGATGCTTGACCTGATGGGCAGCGGCGCATCCCTGCGCCTGTGTTCTCTGGGAATGATTACGTTCTACATCACCCTGATGGTTGCTATCATCACCGGCGCGATTGGCTTCCCGATCTGGGCGCTCGTGTTCACGATTCTCCCGATTTTCATCGTCATGTTCCCCCTGCAAATCGTCGGCATGCTGCATATTGCCGCGATGGTGTCAATGCTTGGCTGGATGTTCCTGATTTAACCGCAAAAGGACTGCTGCGCGGGCACTTTTCTCCGCTCACAGTCCTTTTTCTGCGTTTGCCCTCACTCGCGCGGATTTTTTGCAAAAATCACGAAAATTCCCTTGACAAACGCCCCGATTCGCGCTATAATAATTAATGTTGCGGATGACCCGCCGCAATATGAGCTTCATATGGAGAGTTGGCTGAGTGGTCTAAGGCGCACGACTGGAAATCGTGTGTGGGCTTATACCCCACCTAGGGTTCAAATCCCTAACTCTCCGCCAGATTAGCATCGGTTCTTGCGAGCCGGTGCTTTTCTTTCTATACATAAAGATATTTTCTGTGCTATAATATATATGCACGAAAGTGCTAACTTCAATAAGGAAGGTGCTGTAGAATGGAGCAGACTCCTGTATATGACATTCGGACATCTGAAAATGCAATGAAAACATTAGTTGCCTTGACCGGTGTGTCCCCAGATGTATGGAAACGCTATTTTTCCCGCGAAAGTGAGTATGCTTATCCTGAAGATTTAATAGAGGATGTCATCCAGAAGCACGGGAAATTTCCTGTGAATTATACGGATTGGACTTTCATATATTTTCATGTCACAACCAGTGCTGATCAATGCGCTTCATTCTATAAGCATGGTATACTGGATCTTGTACATTCCTACCAATGTACTGATTCTGAATTGCGTAAGTTTTTGGATGCGCATGACATAGAAATTGATATTGATAACCAAACACTCTGTTATAAAAAACGGATTTATGACATATCATATGGTAAATGTCCGTTCGATAGCCAGTCTGAAGCCTTCGCGCGTTGGATTATTGGACATAAGTTTTACTATGATTTTACTACATGTGGTTTCCTATCTGCATATACCAACTCTCCGTATGGAGGTAATGTTCATTTTCGCCCTGAAATCTTAGTTGACATTGATGAACTTTTAGGCACAAAGCTATCAGATGAATGGCGTATATCTCATAAACCATATGAAGTAGTCGCAGCCATAAAAGGCATGGACATTAATTACGTTCATAATAAAGATGACAGTGAAAAAGACAAGAACTTGTATTATCTTACAAAGGCATATTATAATGCTTTTGAGTCTCTTTCAGAAGAAATCATATTGTTGAAGAACGGTGTGCAGATACCACCTGATAGGATTATGGATATTCGTCCTTTACATTGCTGGAAGGGCAACCAGAGCATTTTCCAAAATCATCCACTCCGAAGTTCTGCATTTTGATAATGTTTGATGAGTGAGTATATTTTCCCGCAAGATTAGCATCGATTCGATAGAATCGGTGCTTTTCTTTTGCCCTCGCAGCGAATCCTCCCCCTGTGAATGTCAACGAATATTTGAGCCAAGTGGGAACCAATATTTGAGCCACTAATGGGAATGAATACTTGAGCCACAT